>ENA-ORCR01000281-ORCR01000281.1-marine-metagenome-genome-assembly--contig:-NODE-281-length-39849-cov-3.982852_pt1 | contig 39849 bp, 19 predicted proteins | sample MGYA00237782_ERZ508514 | MGnify/ENA primary metagenome ERZ508514 (study PRJEB26185, sample SAMN06268960) | marine metagenome | isolation source: Eden Landing Ponds, San Francisco, CA, USA | place...
AAACTGAGCCGCCCGCCGATAACAGACCCCGGGAAGGGAATACCGACGGTCGCGTTCACGTTCCGGCGGTCGAGCTCATCAAGGAGCTCCGACGCCCTGGTGAAAGGATAGAGCCCACCGAGTCCGAGCAGGACCAGCACAGATGTCTGGTCATTCGCGACGCCACCGTCACCGAGATGTGTGTTGATAAGTTCCGAAACCAACTCTGACGCGAGGTTCCGCTGGAGTGTCCGCTCGACCGAATCGGAAGACACACTCTCTAACGGGCCGAGATCAGTGCTTGTCCGAAAGGCAGTCGTCTCCGGAAGCAATCCGTCGAGACGAACGCTTGTTACGGTGACTGGAGTGCCTCGGGGATCAGTTACGTCTTCCCACTCGGCAAGGATCCCGACATCGCCTGGCGTGGTCCATTCTTCGAGCCTGGTGACCACCTGTTTCTCAATAGGAGGGTCGATGGGCACCATTACGAATGGGTTCCGAATACCACGTCGTTCTCCCCGTGCAAAGTCGATCAATTCCTGCGTGAATCGTGCTAATGGATTCCCTTGCTGTGCACTCATCGAAGGATCACCCCGCCGTCCTCCTCATCGATGTCAAGTGTCTCGTCAGTCATATCGAGCTGCTCAAGTTGTGCCTTGAGAGCCTCGGCGTCCCCATGAAGCACGCCGATACCCGTAACATCCGACGGTCCAGTATTGCCGACTACTCCATCGAGTGTCTCCCACGTTTCCCGATGTGTCTCGACCGTCGTTTCTGTTGGTTCCGACCAGTCGATGTTCTCGAGCCGCCCTAGGGTTTCTATTAATCTGCCCTCGTCGCCAGCACCGGGTTCCTGATCAGTGAGAGAGTCGACTGCAGTCCCGATACGGTCCAGTGTCGCACGAAAACTTCTGAGCGGGTCCAGGTACTGGAGCCGGAAGTTATCATGAACCCGCCGGTCGGGGAGCTCCATCGGCTCTATTAGCCACGGGTGATCTTCAAGGGCCGACTGGAGTTTCGCCAATTCGGTCTCCTCCTGCTGAGTGCTCCATGCAGACGATAACGACTCGATGGCCTCCCCGCGGGCATCAAGATCGCGATAGAGGGAGCGCCACCCATCCTGCGTCCACCACTTTGCGTCAGTGTTTTCGTCGAGTTGTTGAGTCAACTGCTCGATGTCCTCAATAAAGCTATTATTGACCCACTCGATTTCGCTCGCACCGAGTCGCACAAGCCCCTCAAGCTGCAGGAGATGAGCCAATCGCTCATCCCACTGCTCTTCCGCCGTATCGAGCCAGTCCTGATCCTGAACAGCTCCGTTGACGATCTCTTCGAGTCTATCAGTATCGTCGGTGGTCGCATCGGACTGCCGATCTTTTGCACTGTTGGCGATGTCCGTTGCCTCCTCCGCGAGATTAACAACTAGCGTCGAGAGAGCATCCGTCTCGAAGGTCGTCTCGTCCTTAACTCTCGCCTCCTCTGCCAGTGAATCAGCCCTGTTCTCGATCTCCTCGAGAAGCTCGTTCAATACAATGTAGCCACGATTCTCGCTCGCGGTTGGGGGTATCAGGTCGTGATCGACGAACACCTCTTTCGGTCGCGTCCCTGGCGACACCGGCCGAAGTGCGATATCTGGATGGTTCCGAGGCGTGAGCAAATCATTCAGGGCTGCCGGCTCTCCTTCAACGGTGACCACACGGAACACCCCGGCACGACACAGACCCCAGAGAACAGCTAACATCGCCGGAGAGGGCGAACGCTCGCCTCCCTCTTCAAATGCAAAGAGCGATTCTTTTTCGATAGCTCGATCCAGGATAGTCGCTAGGTCGATATCACTGTCGGCTTCCTGAATCTCACTGGCGACGAGCTTTCGAACCTGGAATGAGATATCGCTGAAGGTCGCGATGTCCGCAGTTTGGGGTGGGACACCGATGGTCTTTGCCCACTCGGGGAGATCTGCATCTTCATCGAGTCGCTCGAGTTCGCTCAAGTGGCTGTCATCCACGCGGAACAGTTCCGGATGGAAGTAGTCGGGATATGCCTCGTCGATGTAGTCTTCGAGTGCTGCCTCGAAGCTGTCAAAGCTCGATGCCTCAACGCGATGCGTGGCCGAGTCAAGGGCAGCGACGAATTTATCGACGACCCGATCTGCCGCATCATCGAGGTCGCGGGCTATGGATTCCGGTGGCGTCGTTGCACGCGTCGCTTTCCGGAGCGCCCACCAGTCTACTAACTGCGACCGGAGGTCATCCAAGTCGTCGTCATCAAGCAGCCAGTATAGCGTATCCGGGTCGATACTGTCGTCGTCGATATCGGGTAGCAGTCCCCGGACGAAGACATCGACAGAGAACACGGCATTCTCCGTCTCTCCTGTGGAGAGAGACTTGTCATCGATGACGTACTGATACCCCACGGGATATGTCGCTACATCATCCTCATCAGCTTCACCATACGCGTACGTCTCCGGCAATTCGAGTTCGGCGATGATATCGACCCACAGGTCCTCATCAAGCGCGTCGATAATGGCTTCCCAATCTGGATCAGTCTCATACTCCCGTGCTTCCGCTAACATCCGCTGTTCGTCGGGTTCACTGATCCGGAGTTTCCCTCCATCAGTCGCCGTATCCGGTCGGATGTATCGTTCCAGCTCACCATCCAGCGCCTCGCGGATCTTCGTCGTTACTTGTGAGCGTAGGGATCCATCGAGATCACCCATCACCGCGACGGCGAGATTAGCATCAGTCTGTGGAACTAGATCCGGGACGTACGACAGCAATAGGACGGCCTTCGCGACATCCAAGTCAAACTCGGTGGTGGCCGGATCATCCTCAATGGACTCGATGACCTCGATTTTCCCTGGGATGATATCTTGGAGTTCGTACTGAATGAGATCGTAGAAATCGACGAGACTGACGATGGGCCGTTCTTGGTCCTTCCGCGCCATTTCCTCGCGCAGCCCTGCGACGAGTGCCAGAATTGCGCGGGCAGTACCGGAGAAGATGGATTTACTCCTATCGGCCAGTTCAGTCCGAAGGTTAGAGAGAATCTGTAGGAATAGCGCTGGCTGGTAGGGAAGGAGCGGGTAGTATTCGACGAACTTCTCCTCGTCGATATCGTCCAGTGGTGGGGAGGTGTTCTGATTACCACCGGTGTACTTGAGTGTCCCCGGATGGACTGGTGCATTAAGCGCCTCCTCTTGGACCCAGTCTACGCCTACGGTTGACTTCGCGAGGAGCCGTTGTTGGACGATCTCCCCGACATGTCGGCTCGGTAGAGGGTACTCATCGAAACGATCTGTGAGCCACCCCATCTCGTTAACCTTGGTAGCGGTCTCAGGCTGCGCCTCCTCGATCTTCGACTGCGCGGTGACAACCGTGAGGATGTCACCTCCTACCTTTTCAATGCTCTCGGCGAGAGCGTTCAATTCACCGATTCTCTGGGTGTTGTCACCCATAAACAGCGTGACCTCGTCCATCAGGAGAACGAGTTTTACCGGACGGTCGTGTTCTGCTTCGAGACTCTGTCGATACGACTCGAGTGTATCAACAGCTAGCTGCTGGCCGATATTTCGTGACTGGATATCTTCGAGATTCTCGGTCATCCCGGTAGCCCGCTCGGTCATCCCTTCTAGAACGATATCCGAGAGAATGCTATAGCGTTGGACATCAGCCCAGTCGTACTCCGGGTTCGGAACACCCTCCTCCCGAAGAATCTCTTCGACATACCGCTCCCGGTTTTCCCAGACTGACCGCGTGTCGAACAGGCCGCCCTCCCTTTGGAATTCCTCCTCGAAGAACGCGACGTCCAGCCGGTCGGAGAAGCCCCGGCGTTGATAGATGGTCTGTAGGATGATCTCACTGAAGCTTTGCTCCCGTACGCCTTGGTAGCGGAGGAGGTTGATCGGAACGGGGACGACGAGGTACTCCTCGTGGAGTGAGTGCCACGCATCTTCCAGACCATCGGGGTCATCAGGTCGTTCATCGAAGCGATCCCACACAGCGTCCATATCGGAGTTAGAGAGAGTCGACGAGTCGAGGAGGAGGTCCAGTGCCGTGAGCAAGTGGCTCTTGCCACTGCCGTAGTAGCCGTAGAGCCAGTGGTTCAACTCCTCCGACGCGGGATCCGGATCGCGGATTCTGGCGAGCAGGTCTTCGAGGAAGTCGACCGAAGCATCGGTAAGGTGATAGGTATCAAGGTACTGTCGGTACCGTTGTTCCTGGGCCCCAGCTGCATCTTCGAAGTCGACCTCCCGGTCGATGCGGATGGATTCCTCGAATCCGGGATCGGCCTCTTCGAAAAGGTCTGCTTCGTCGATCATTCCGAGTTACTCACCAGAATTCTCGGCAAATTATTAGCACAAGTACGGAGATCATTTGGCGCTAAACGGGCTAATCTCGCGAATCGATCAGGGGAGTCCTCGTTCATCCAGATATTCATAAGTGCATTTAGTCAGTTGTAAGAATGCCGGCACGAGTGTGGTCGATGAGAGCCCCTCTCCTTCGAAAGGCCCCGTCTAGAGAGGTCAAGTCCTGCGGTTCGACCAATAGACATAGAAAAAACCTGCGCGGGTGTCCACTTATATGTTGGTATTGGTGTATGTCGGCGTAGCGGCACCGGAGTCGGTGGGTTGTACAGGGGAAGGTTGATGGGGGCCGGCTTATAGGTGGTTAACATCCAGAATGTCTGCGGGCAATTCTACCGGACGGAAGGCTCAACTCGGCAAGTCCGAACGTGATCAATTAGAGGACGTCGTCGTTGACCTGCGCGAAACGGTCGAAGAAGAGATCGAGTACGAACTCGAACATCACTACGGACTGACCGAACGTGAGGGTGGCGAGGACCTCTCGGAGGAGGAACAGGATACACGAGAGCGCCTCGTAGATGCTATTGACCATGAGAACCCGGATGACAAGTCCTGGGATTGGTGCTACCAACAGTACATTACAGGGGTTGGATACACGATCGTCAATCGCTTAGCGGCCTTCAGATGTATGGAAGTACGCGGGTTCTTGGACCAGCCCGTAACACAAATCGGGGACTCTGGTCTTACGCCTGCGGCCGAGCAGCTGCTTGGCGAACGATTTGATCTGGGGCGCGAGGAGGCACTGGTCGCTGCCTACCATGAGGAATGCGAGGCGATGGCCGAAGAAATCGAAATCCTGTTCGACCCAGATTCACGTTACAGCGTTATCGACCCCGACCCCGATCTCTTCCGAAACCTGGTCGGCGAGCTGGACGAGATTTCCGATGATGTCTGGCGGGCTGATGACGTCCTGGGTTGGGTCTACGAATACTACAACCGGCCGGTCGTAGAGCGGCTTGAAGATAAGAACACGCTCGAAGCCGAAGAGGTTGCACCAGCAAATCAGTTCTATACACCCCACTGGGTCGTACGACTACTGACGGACAACAGCCTGGGACGGCTCTATCTGGAAGAGAAGGGAGAGGTGGATGCAGTCGTCGAGGCGCAATCAGATCTGACGACAGATGAGCGGAAGCAGCTTCCCACTGAATTCGACGAGGCAAACGATATCGCGGAGTTCTGCACATATCTATTACCGAATCAGGAGTCGGGCGAGCCGACGGACTTCGACCATCCAGAAGAACTCCGCGTCCTCGATCCCGCTTGTGGAAGTGGCCACTTCCTCCTGTACGCGTTTGACGTGCTGGAGCGTATTTGGCGACGGGAATGTCCCAAGATGGACACCGGTGCAATACCTCGGAAGATTCTAGAGCACAACCTGTACGGTGTCGACCTTGATCTCCGTGCCTGTCAGTTGGCGACCTTCAACCTCTACCTCAAGGCCCGTGACCGAGCAGAGAGTGAGGGCAACACTGACTTCGAACTTCCGCGAATGGGCATCGTTACTGCGGACGCAAAGGTCGCCAATACGGACGATATCAGCGAGATATTCGAGGAGCTTTCCGGCGATCATGATGAACTTGAGGAAGCGCTACAGACAATCCTCGATTCCTTCGAGAACATCGAGGCGCTCGGAACCCTGTTGGATGCTAAGGGTACCCTCGAGGATGTGTTCGACACCGCGGAACAGCAGACACTCATGGAGGCGATAAACGGGACGGGTGACCTACATTCGGTTTTGGAGAACCTCCGGCAAAGTGTCGACGACCGATTCGGCGATGATTCTTTCGATGCCCAAGAGCTCCGGAGTTTTCTGAGGCTTCTCGTAATTCTTACTCAGGATTATGATGTTGCTCTGATGAATCCACCCTATGGTGCACGTGGACGGATGCCAAAGCCTGTCCGGGATTACGTCGATGAATATTGGGAATATGCGACGGAGTACTACATCAATTTCTTCGAGGTATGTGACCAGCTATCGAAAGATAACGGGCGCGTCGGAATGCTCGTTAAACGGGAATTTATGTTTAAAAATAGCTTGGCTGATTTCAGGCAAGATTTTATCGGGGAACGAGGATCATTTGATTTTCTTGCCGAGCTTGGAGAAGGAGTTCTAGACAAAGCAAAGGTACGGAATGCAGCAACGGTTGTCAGGACTAGTGCTCAAGAACAAGATGAAGTCAAGGGGTCTTTCTTCAGATTACATGATGTGCCAAAGGGTGAAAAAGAGGAAAAACTGCTAGACAGTGTTTATAAAAATCCAGTTGATGATGGAGTTCAACGCGTATATACAAAAGAACTGTCGAACTTCAGTACTATCCCGGGAAGCCACATGTCTTACTGGGCTTCCGAAGAACTTAGGGGAATCTTTGATTCTGACACTGTCTTCGACGCCGAAAATGGTGGAGTGGATAAACCAAGTCAGGGACTTGTGAAGCAAGGAGTAGCTACAGCAGATGATGATCGATTTACGAGATACCTTTGGGAAATTGAATCTGAAGATTGGGTTACATTCGCAAAGGGCGGAGAAGATGCGTGGACTCTCCCCCGTATAAATCTAAAAATCCTTTGGGGAGAGACTGGAGTAGAAGTGAAAAGCTATGAGGGGTCTTATCCTCGTAACACGCAGCACTACTTTTCAGAGGCGCTTACCTATACATACATGAAAAGTAGCGGTAGGAGGTTTGGATACCTCCATCCCTCATCGATCTTCGGCCATGCAGGGAATGTTTTCATTCCTAAAGCTGATTCTTGGTCGATCTTAGGATACGGAAATTCTAATTTAGTCACTTACCTTATGGCTTGCTTAGATCCTGGGAGACACTGGGAAGTTGGGAATGTGTCGAAGCTACCGTGGTATTCCAAGCTAGCAGAAATTGATCAGCTTGAGTCTAGAAGTCGCAAAATAGCCGGTCATCTACTCTACCAACGTATGTCTGATTTCGATTCACCGTACTATACATCCCCAGAACTGCTACGCTATGTTACCGACGAAAATCCTTTAGATATATACGAATCTCATCCGCATCGGGAATTAATTGATGAGACTGAGCTGCCAGAGTTCGGAGAAGTGTATGATACGGATACATCACTCTACGACCTCGCCCTGGAAGCTTCTCAAACTGAAGAGGAAATCGAAACAAGGCTCGATAGGTATGCACATGAAATCGACACTGCAGTCTTCGATTTCTTCGAGCTAAATGACGAGCTACGCGAGGAGGTTCTCACCGAAATATCCCTGAGAACCAACGAAAATCCGGAACTGAGTCCAGAATTTGAGGCAGAGGAGATCACGGAACCACAGAATTACGAGACCCTGATCAAAGACCTCGTCCTTCACTTCGCACTAAAAGCCATTCTAGAGTCGGAAGATGGTATCGTACCTACAGAAGCACAGCATGAGAGCTACGAATCGCTCCTAGAACTGGTCATCGATCAGTTCGAACGGATCTGGGGTGAGCATTCCGCCGAACGGTTAAATGAGGTTGACGACCAACTCGGCGACCAACAATCGTCGGGTATCGCCTATCCGAACCTGCAGCGGTGGCTCCAAGAGGATCTGTTCGAATACCATCTTGACCGGTTCGAGAATACCCCCATCCTGTGGCGGCTAACTAGCCAGCGGTTGACCTCCGATGGAGACGCAGAGGGCTTCGGTTGCTTCGTCGACTACCACCGGTTCGATCAGTCAACCTTCGACCGGATTCAGTCAATATATCTGGAGGATCGGAAGAGCGTCCTGAACGATCTCCGATCGTCAGCGAACCGACGCCGGAATGATGAGTCACTAAACAGTGCTGAGCGAGCCGAGGCGAAGGAAGAGTTCGACCAGTACGAAAACCAGCGTCGTCAGGTCGATGGGTTCGAGGAACAACTACTGGAGCTCACCCAAGCTCAAAAACGGGAGTGGAGCCTAGAGGATCAGGAACTCGCCGCCGATCTCGTAAACGACATCGAACTCCTTCGAGAACGACTGAATGACCGGATGGAGGCTTTCGAAGAGCTAGTCGAGATATCCAGTGAGGAATGGCTCGCAGAGACATTCACCGACACATTCACCGACTACGTATTAGACGAGAAAGGAGAGTGGTTCACAGCTCTCGACTGTGGGATTGAGGCAGCAGAAAGGTACGCAAAGAGCGCCGATTCTCCGGTTGAACCTCATCTATACGACTACCTCAACTACTGCGAGGACAACATCGGAACGACCTCCTACTACCGTAATGGACTCCTCTTCCTCCACCACTACTTCGGCGACGACGAATTCCGAGGGCTAGTCGAAGAGGGAGAGCCCAGAGAGGGTATGGATAAACAGGAGACTCTCCTGGCCCGACTCGCTGCAGGTATCGACCGCGACGCAGAGATTGGCGAACGCATCAAAGAGCGCTGTGATGAGCTACAATCGAAGGTAGAAATCACCTGGGACGAAGGGTGTTCCTCGGACTGGGAAGGACGAGCCCTCGATGAAATCATGACCGGCGGGTACGACCCTGTCAAGAAGCACGGTGTAGCCGTCAATATCCGACCTCTTGCAGTACAGCAAATCGTGCCCGAAATCGTTGAGGACGACGTGCTACTGTAGTGACTATGGACGTGGATCTCCAGTCAGGCCAGCAGATCCGTATCGACGGACAGCCGGCGGAGATCATCCGCACATACAGCGTCGGCGACATCGACTACCTCCGAGCCTACATAGAGGAAGTCGGCGTAAAGACGGTCTCGCTGGCAGATGTGACCGTCGAGACGGCCGACAATCAGTCCAACACGCTAGCCGAAGAGGCCGACGAACTCCATCCCCGGCATGAGGCAGTCGCCGCCGAGTGGTTCGACCTTCGAATGGACGCGCTGAACCTTACCCTCGCCCACGAGCAGGGACAGCTTCTTTCCATCTCGAATTCGCTGGTCCGGCTGGAGCCATACCAGCTCGACTGCGTCAACGAAGTGATGCAGTCTCTCCGGCAACGGTACCTCATTGCCGACGACGTCGGGCTGGGGAAGACCATTGAGGCCGGTCTCATCCTCAAGGAACTCCAAGCGCGTAATCGCGCCGACAGCGTGCTGTTCGTCGTTCCCGCCCATCTGCAAAAGAAGTGGATTCGGGATATGGATCGCTTCTTCGATGTCGACCTCACTGTCGCAGACCGCGCCTGGGTCGAAGGTGAACGCCGCCGGCTCGGCGAGGCTACCAACATCTGGGCACAGGACGACCTGCAGCTCGTCACGAGCATGGCATTCCTCCGCCAGGACGAGTTCCAGCCCGCACTCGAGGAGGCGTTCTGGGACGTCGTCATCGTCGACGAGGCACACAAAGCCGCCGACCGTGGCGATGACGCCTCAAAGACGGCACGAATGGCCGAGCGCGTCGTCCACAACTCCGAATCGCTGCTCCTGCTAAGTGCGACCCCGCACGACGGCAAGGGCGAGGGCTTCCGTTCGCTCATCTCCTACATCGATCCCTTCCTCGTCGCTGAAGACCAAGATCTCTCTCGCGAGACTGTGAATCGGGTGATGATCCGTCGAGGAAAAACGACCATCTACGACGACGACGGCGAGCGCATCTTCCCCGACCGGGACGTGCAGACAGTTCCCGTCTCCATGTCGCCGGCAGAGAAAGAACTCTACGATGGAGTGACCGAGTACGTCCGAGAAGTCTACAACCGCTCGGAGGAGCTCAATGAGCCGGCGGTCGGCTTCGCAATGGCGCTCATGCAGAAGCGTCTCGTCTCCAGCGTCGGAGCCATCCGTGAAACCCTCCGCCGTCGCCTGCGCGCTCTGCTTGAGCAAGGCGGTGCTGACGGCGACCTAAGTCAGGATACACAGGCCTACCTTGATGGCGAGGATCTCGAGGAAGATGATCGCCAAACTGCCGAGCAGGAACTGGAACGGCTCACAGTCACCGAGGGAGACGCTGCGCTCCAGGCAGAGATCGACACGCTCCAAGATCTGGTTTCCAAGGCCGAATCGCTCCCAGTGGATACCAAGGCCCGGAAGGTAAAGCGCTACATCCAGCAGCTGTTCGATGAGCACCCCGAAGAGAAGCTACTGCTGTTCACGGAGTACCGGGACACTCTTGACTACCTGCTCGAACAGTTCGAGGATCAACCCTGGTCCGACGAGATACTCGTCATCCACGGCGACGTCGATAAGAACGACCGCCAGGCGATCGAAGACGCGTTCAACCACGGCGAACCCCGACTGTTGCTCGCGACCGATGCGGCCAGCGAAGGCATCGACCTCCAGCATAGCTGCCACATCATGGTGAACTACGAGCTGCCGTGGAACCCGAATCGGCTCGAACAGCGCATCGGCCGCATCCATCGGTACGGACAGGAACGAGAGGTGAAGGTCTGGAACTTCCAGTTCGACGATACCCGGGAACGGGAGATCTTCGAACTGCTCGAGGATAAGATCGAGAACATCCGGTCGAAGGTCGGGTCAACCGCTGATGTATTGGGGATGCTCGATGATGTCGACCTTGACGGTCTTATTATGCGGTCGGTTCGCAACGATGAACCAGCAGACGCGACCGCAGAAGAGCTCGAAGAGCTACTCGATGAGCGAGAGCAGACCCTCATGGAGTGGTACGAGCGGAGCCTTATCGACCCGAGTACCTTCGACGAGGAAAGTCGCGAACGCATCCGTGAGGTAATGGACGAGTCCGAGGATGTCTTTGGGTCTGAAGCGGCCATCCGAGGTTTCGTCGAACGCAGTCTCGACATCTTCGGAGGGAATCTGGAGCGAGCTGGCAACCAACTGTATAGAATCGAAGCACCCAACCAACTCCTCGATACGACGACTACAGAGGCGCAATCGGAGACGCGGGGTCCCGTCACGTTCTCCCGCGAGTTCGCCATGAACAACGAGGGGATCGAGCATCTCTCCCCGGACGATCCACTTATCCAACGACTCCGCGAGCGTATATTGGAGGACGACAGGGGACGTGTTGGCCTGAAGCTGCTGCCATTCATCGATGAGCCAGGAATCACCTTCGTCTACCGCGTGGCTTTCGAGGACGGGACCGGCGAGACCATCCGAGAGGAGTTGATCCCGGTGTACGTCGACGAGAAGCACAGTAATCCGAAGCGACCGCTCGGTGAGCGTGTCGTCGATACCGACACCGTACAGGCCAAGCCAGACGCCCAGACTGTACAGAGCCTCCTGTCTGCCCGAGATGGGCTCGAGAACGAGGCAGAGGAGTATATCTCGAATGTGATTCGGACCGTTCAAGATGAGATAGAGGAGTCCAGGCAGACCCGCGTCGAGCAGGAACGGTCGGATCTCGAGGACTACGCCGCCGCCGAGCGAGAACGCATCGAGACGTTCATTGACCAATACGAAGAACGGGCGGAAACCGGCCAGGATATGGAGATATCGATCCGGAATCAGCGACAGCGGCTGGAACGTCTCGAGAACCGGGTCGACGAGCGGAAACGTGAGCTCGCCCGCCGGGGACAAGTGATTTCTCTCGCTCCTGAACTGGAAGGTTGGTGTCTGACCCTAGGTGTGTGAGCAAAATACCGACCACAGTCGCAGAACCGTAATCGCTACAGCTTCTTCATCACTCGATCCAGCAAACAGGGGGTACTAACCTCCACTCTTGCATGGCTGTGTCGACTCGAATCCGCAGAAAGTCATTCCGCCTGACCGGCTAACGTTGCATAGAAATCATCGATTGGTTCGTACCATCGCCTGCCGTGTGCTTGGTGTGAGGTCCAACGAGTCGACTTCGTAAGTCGCTGAGTCTGTGGTTCCCAGAAGGGCTCTGGCTGGAACAGATACCGCCATCCGAGCGGATCTGTGAGCCACTCATCACCGTCCTCATGCCAAGACCAATATGCTGCAACCTCTAAAGGAACATCTCCGATATTAGGCACCTCGCCAGTCGTTCCTTGTCGAGAGTCGATTACTCCGATCGACCGAAGAACGCCACGGAAATTACTGGCCCACCGGTCTTTGGTCGACTCAGCCCAGTCGAGCGGCTCCCCGCCAATGTGCTGGAACCCTTCCAGCATCCCAATAATCTGGCTATCCGAAAAATCAAGATTGCTCGCCCCACGGTCGTCCCCTTGGACGAGGTACTCGTGTAACACATATTGGAATACTGCATCCTCAGCGACGAGGTAGCAATAGATAACCTGATGCTGATCCCGCTGATTCCGGCATTGGTCGAGAATATCTGGGAGATAGCGTAGCGGTGGGAGCCCTCCTCCAGCTTCCTGAAGTCGCGGCTTGATCGCATTAAATGACCGACGTGACCCTTCGATGGTTACCCGTTCGGCACGGCGCTCATCCAGCCATCGCTCACTGGTAGTGTTCCAATCCCCGCTATCATTATACAGCTCAGCAATTTCCCTGGTTTGGTCGAGATCGAGGCTGGCTGCGACGAGACCGATATGCGTCTCCTCTGTCGAAAATTCCCCATTCAAAGATTGGATAGTGTCTCTTCGCTCTCTACCGTCTACCATACTGAATATGCGACCCGTTTCCTACTTAAGTTCTCGTCATCAGATAGCGGTCGCGTTAAGTTAGAAAATGAGGTGTTCAATTGCTGAATGCCTATGCTCGATCATAAACCCCTCAACGATGGTATCACGTAGCTATCGACTCTGAGCTGCCGGCGCCGACGTCGGCCCTGAGTGGATCTCTTCAGGCTCTTGGAATCGATATCGAGATCCCTCAAGATATGCCTCCTCAGACTCGAAAGCGAGCCACTTGCGGCCGGTCTGTTGGGCCATCTGTCCGGTCGTGTTACTCCCCGCAAAGATATCCAGTACTGTATCACCCAGTTCAGTCAGGAACTGAATGAAGAACTTCGGGAGTTCGCGAGGGAACCGAGCTGGGTGAATCTCCGTATCTGTCTCTTTGCAGGCTTCGAGATACGGCGTCGTTGAGCGGGTATTGGCGACCTCCAGGACGTTGTCCTCAGTATGAGCGGCGCCAAGTGTCTGAACCAACTCCTCTGTCAAGCCTTCCTCAAGGACCATCTCCAGCAGGGGCTCCGGGACATCGAGATTTTCGAGTAACTCCGCGGAGCTCTGTATCGTCGATGAATCATCAATTGCGTTTCGGAAGTTGGGTCGAATCGCCCCATTCTCAGCCGGTTCATCGAAGGTATCACTAAGCTCGTGTTCACTCGGTCGTGATTGGGAGTCATGTCCTTTCTCAATAAGCCGCTTCTGAGCGTCGCTATACTCTTTGAGCACCCGACGGTTGTCCGGCTTCTCACGAGCGTCGCTCTTCGAGAGCCACCAGACATGGTTCACCGCGTCTTTAACTCGAATTCGTTCGATGGTTACCCATTGGGCTGGAGTGGGGAGTTTAGCCGGATTGTACCAGTAAAAGTCCTGGGCGAGATTGAACGTCTCACCGAAGCGATCGGCGAGTAGCCCGTTGTCGTCGGTGAGGGCCGAGAGAAGCTTGAAGTGATAATGCGACCGGAGCGGCTTGCCCTTCTGCCACCCGCCACCGATGTCGATGACGAGCGAGCCGTCTTTAGCAAGGGCCTCATACACCTTTTCCGCGAAATCAAGGAACCAACCGACGTACTCCTCGGGGGATTTGTTGCCGTAGGCCTTCTTTCGCTGAAGCGCAAAGGGCGGTGACGTCACGACTAAATCAATCGACTCAGACACGACCTCATCAAGTAGCTGCCGACTATCCCCAGCATACGCAGCTCCCTGGACGGGACCCTTACCGGCGGCGTCGATGGATGGCCGGACCTCTACGGTCTCGTTTCCCGCCGTCGTTACGTACTGTGGCTGCCCCTCGACAAGATCCGTGACACGTCTCGGCTCCGTCGCCGCCATCAAGTCTTCAGGACAGGTCACATCATCGTCATTGTCTAAGTTCATTGAGCTGTCCTACCTAAACAGCTCACAATATAAAAATGTCCGCTGCCTGAGCTGAGAAGGAGTGCGTTGATCTACTTGTTCTCAGCGTGAAGTCTTCGACGATACATCTAATACGTTGGTTACTGAACAATACCAATTATTGATGGCTGGGAATGAATCTGACCTCCCCTTCGGAGATGCGTTCAGCCCGGCGCAGCTCGATACTGAAACCGGAGAATACACGAAACTTGCAGCAGTCCTCGAGCTGGTTGGGGAACACGAAGGAGAAGAAGCGGAGTTCAAGTCAGCCGTTGCTGAGCGATTCTTCGAGAGCTCTCGAAACCCCGAGGAACGTGCACGCTTGGTCGTACTGGGACTCAAGAATCAGGGATATCAGCTCGTTACGGACGATTTCCGCTTCACCGATCTCGGTGAGCGACTATACGAACTGAGAGATGACGAAGATCAACTGTATCGTGAGTTTGCTCGACATATTCTCCTCAATCTTCACGGACGGCAAGTAATCGACATAATTCGGGACCTCCAATCGTCTGGGCAAGATACAACGGCAGACGAGATCAAGGACGCCCTCGGTCGCTATTACGACATCAGGATAGGAGAAACGTCGAACCACTGGAGCCAGATGCGTGGCTGGCTCGCCGAAGCGGAAATTCTCAACACTGGAAGTCCGCACTATGAGATCAATACGAGCAAGCTCAATGAAATACTGGGACTCACCGCAGAGGAGCTCGACGCACTCGAAGGGCTCACCGACGAACAGCGGGCGTTTCTCCATGCCTTCGCGATAATCGCTCCCGACGAAGCGATCGAGAATACGGATGTCAGAACGCTAGCAACGAATCACCACGATCGAAATATCCCGCAGGGGAAGATCACGGAGAACATCCTTAACCCGCTCGCAGCGGCCGGTTATCTTGAGATCACGTCCCAACGGGGCTCACCGAACCTCATCGAGCCGACGGAAGCGTTCGATGCTGAGGTTCTTGAACCGATACTAAAGCAGTACGCCGAACGAACAGGAATTCCTCGAGAGGCGCTTCGGCTCAACTTCACCGAGCTCGAAAACGCACTCGATGGGGGAAGCTCATCTGAACGGCAGACCGGACTTATCGCTCTTGCCGTCCGGCTCGGGCGGCAGTTAGGACTGGAGTATGTCGGGCGCCGAACCGACGATAGTGGTACGAACGAAGCCACCACGGACGTCATCATGGACGATGCAAACCTGACGTTGACGCGGTGGTTGATTCACTGCTCAGCCTCACGGTCGAAGGTCACGCCGACACAGATTGCAAGCGTCACGACAACCGCGCGACTCACGAACGCCAACACGATCCTCTATGTTGCCCGCTCCGGGTTCCGTGAGGACGCAACGCAGATGGCCGCCCGTATTATGCAAAACGAGCCCTACACGATTTTGACGCTCAACGAACAGCCAGATCCGGCATACGATGAGAACCCAGCAGCGCTTAACGAGGCGTTGGAGGGCCAACTTCATTCGATTCGTCGAACAAAAGAAATACCGGACGACGGACCGTTCCGCGGTCGTTCGTTCGGAATCAAGGAGGACAGTGAAGAATCCCAGAGCATGATTCAAGGGTTTGAGGATGACTTCGAACGGTTTCAGGAATCAGAATCCGAAAAGCGGGATTTGACCGATTTTACCGGATAACAAATCACAATAGATGGCAGAAACAGTTCGCTCACAAACAAGAAATGGCGAGAGTCGCTCCACTTACTACAGCTGAGAGAGACTTCTCTATATGACTTCGTCGTCGCCGGTAAAGGATCTCCTCTCTCAGTCCGCGACATATTCGACGGACAAGGGAGCGGCATACCTCGGGGACAGCCGTGATCTTCTCGATGATTTGCCGTCAAACTCGATTGACCTCGTCGTGACGTCGCCACCCTTCGAACTCGCACATCAGAAAGAGTACGGCGACGATTGGGACGAGGAGGACAAAGAGTACCAAGCGTGGTTCCTCGAATTCGCCGAGAAAGTCAAACGCGTTCTCTGTGAGCATGGGAGTTTCGTCATCGAAATCGGCGGCGCCTTCAACTCAGGGACGCCATCGCGGTCGACCTACCAGTTCGAGCTCCTCACCAAACTCACGAGCGAGGACGTCGGCTTCGAACTCGCACAGGATTTCTACTGGCACAACCCAGCAAAACTTCCCTCCCCCGCAGAATGGGCCAATCGACGGCGAATCAGGGTGAGTGATGCAGTAACACACATCTGGTGGCTTGCTCCGAATATCTCCGCCGATAGTGCGACGGAGCCGGACGAGCAACCGATCCCAGAAGCGGATAATCGCCGGGTACTGACGGAATACAGTCAAAGCCAGCAGAATCTCATGGAGAAGGGAGAGTACAATGCTGGAGAGCGTCCGTCGGGCCACAACATTAGCGAAGAGGGCTTCTTTACCGATTCGGGGGGCGCGATCCCTGATAACCTTATTTCCGCGACGAACACGGGTAGCCAGACCCACTACGACAAGATGTGCAGTCGAGCAGGGCTTGATAAGCATCCAGCACGCTTCCCTGATGAGATTCCGGAGTTCTTCGTGAAGTTCCTCACGCCGAACCCACCCTACGATGACTGGAACCGTGGGTATCTCGACCGACCGGTGGTGTTGGATATCTTCGGCGGATCGAACATCACGGGCAAGATCGCCGAAGAGCTGGGTCGGTATTGGCTGGCATTCGAGAAAGACGAGGAGTATCTCGAAGCCTCCGAGGTACGATTCCTCTCACCGATGCAAGTCGAGCGGAAATTCAATGACACTCAGCATGGGCTGGATGATTTCACCAATTGCGGAGAATCCGAACCAGAGCCGTAGCGTTCCCTAGTCGTTCCCGACTTCAGCGAACTCGCCGAAGTCACTCGTTTCATCGTTCAACGAGTTTCGAATCTCGTCTTTGTCCATAAACCGGAACTGTGAGGTCTGCACGTACTGTTCCTCTTGCTCAAAGCCAAGCCAATAGCGCCCCTTCGATTCTGCGACCCTCCCAGTCAGGTTACTCCCGGCGAAGATGTCCAGGACGATCGGCCGATCCAACGTACCGCGGTCCCAGTCGTCATACGGCGGATCGGGCGTGAGGAAGCTGATGAAGAACTCAGGGATCTGCCGAGGAAACCGAGCTGGATGATGGTCAAATCCGAACTCACGGCACATCCGAAGGTAATGCGTGTTGCTCGCAGTGTTTGATGCCTCGATCAAATTATCGGGTTCTGGACCACCCATCCCCAAAGTCCGAAGCAGGTCCCCTGCCGACAGATCTTCTGGGTCTTCATCCGAAATCAGCTCAAGGAATTCAAGGGCGGAGATCTCGTCCCAGCGATCAAGAACGCCCCGAGCTGAATGCCCCTCGATCAAGTTGTCAGGAATCGAGCCTTCATTCTTGTTGGCAAAGGATTCCGGGTCGATATCCCATCCCGAGCCTCGCTTGCCGTCATTGTACTCCCCTGTCTCTAACAGATTCTTGTGGCTCTCACTGTACTCCTGTAACACCCGCTGGTTGCTCGCCTCCGGGTGAGGGTGTTCACCATCCTTGACCGCCGAGTCCTTGTTGACCTCCTTCGAGAGCCACCAGATGTGGGTGACAGCGTCGGTAACACGGATCTTTCGAACATTCACCCACTCGATCGGGTTGGGTAGTTTAGCAGGGTTGTACCAGTAGAAATCCTGTGCAAGGTCAAAATCCACCTCCTCAACGAGACGGGTGAGGAGTTGGAACTGATAGATCGAGCGCTTGGGCCAGCCCTTTTCGAACGCACCGCCGATCTCGATGACGAAGCTGCCATGGGGAGCAAGAACGCGATATACCTCCTCGGCAAACTCCATAAACCAGTCGTTGTAACCCTCCTGGTCCTCGTTTCCATATTCCTTCTTGTGCTGGAGAGCAAATGGGGGAGAAGTAACGACCAGGTCGATACAGCCATCGGGGAGCTGTTTCAGGGACTCTCGACTATCACCCTGATACAGCCCACCGGACTCGGAGGAATAAGCGGGTTCTGAATCCATCAAATCAAGAACCGCCGGATCATCCATCATTGGTTATCCAGAAGTCGACGAAAGAACTTGAATGTACAATACTTGTCCTCGGATTAGGACTCTCGCTGAAACGTAGCAGAACTACTGGTCCTGTTGAAGTCCAATTATATCGACGCCTTTCTCGCTGAAACAGCCGCCAAGTAAGTGAGCAAGTGAAACGCTTGCTCAACAAATCGAAGTAACTGTGACTTTTGGAGCGCTTGCATCTGATCAAACCATCGGGCGCATCTGTAACCCTCTGAGGATTTCAACAGAGCCGGATGTCAAAAGTGGTCCAATGTGGCCTGCTAGTGCTGGTACACATAAACTCCCGAACCACCTGTTGTGGCTCCCGAACATTAATATCCCAATCGGGTAACGAACGGAGTATGTCTCGTCGTCTACTACTTACCGGCCCTGAATTCTCCCAATTGGAATCTCACGCGTTCGATATTCTTGAGGAGGAAGTAGGAACCCAGCCTGAGAGCCTTCTCTATATTGCTCAGCCGAATCATCCTAAAGACGTAACCAGAGACCGATGGAAAAACCACGGACCACCAGCGGGACTTCGTATTGACACCTTCGAGAACCTCGCATCCCAGTGGTACGAAGAAGACCAGTACAAAGGCCGAGTAACCCACATCGATCAACCACTCCTGGACCGACTGGTTGAACTTGGGCTCGAGGGGATTACCTCTCCAACGAATCCGCTTCACACTAGCGATCAATTCCCGCGAGCAGGGCTGAGGCAGGAAGCTGAGACACTTTACACCGAACTCGAACAAGCAGGACTGCTTTCACCGGAGGCAATGCAAAGCCGTCTCGAACAAGAGGGAGTTGGCGACCGCGCAGAGTATATCGCTGAACTGGCCGAATCGATCGAATCAGCCAGACAAGAAATCTTGGCCGATGAATTACCAGAGGCCTATCGCACTGAGCGGATGTATTACGCAACGACGGCAGAGACAACTCTCTCAGATGTTTTCCCCTCTGTAGATGCAGTCATTCTCAGCGGCTTCACGCGATATGATCGACTAGAAATAAACTTTCTCGAACGACTCGTTGACACCTGGCCGACAATTGCTCTCCACCCCAAGCAGATAGATGAGAACTCGGCACAGGGTGTTGATACAGGCGCCAAACAAGCGTTAGAGACATATTTCGATCTGGACTTCGTCCGAGAGCATCTCAGCGACTCTGACTCAACCCCTATCGAAGCGCGACAACGCATCACTCGAAGCCTCTATCGACATCCCCAACAGTCGCCGTCTACCAGTGATATCAATGCGGCTGGGTTGGGTCTGACGCTATCCGAGCCAGAAACCGTCCCTGATGAGATCCGAAGCACCGCGCGAGATATCCGGCATCGGATCGCGACAGGAACGCCGGCCGACGATATCGGCGTCGTCCTCACGAGCCCAGTTCAGTATGCCGATCAAGTGCGGGAGATCTTCGAAGCGTACGAATTACCATTCAGTTTGCAAACTGAGATCCCCCTCTCCGAGACAGCACTGGGCGATGTAGTCCAAACGACCTGCCAACTCGCACGGGAACCTCGTAGCATCGACACGCTCCTCGATCTCCTGACGAACCCACTGGTCACCATTACGGAAACAGGTGAGAACCTCGATTACCACGAACTCGCCCGGGTTGCAGCCAGGGCAGAAACAAACCGGCTGGAATCGACTCTTGATCACGTTGACGGCAGTCTCGCGGCGACGGTCACCTCTCTGATTCGGGATGCAGCCGCTCTGTCAGAGGTATCTCTCGAAGAGCTCCCCGACCAACTTGACGCCCTGCTTGAGCGTCTTGGCGTCTCAGCCGCATTAGAAGGTGAACAAGATCTCTCATCTCAGCTTCGAGAGCGGGAACTGCGCGCTCGTGACCGTCTCAACCGGGTCCTCGAAACACTCGCCCTCACAACACCGTTGGCGGACCCCGAAATCGGCGACAGCGTTGACCGTCTTGAACGTGCTCTTCACGGCGTCTCGGTCCAGCAGACGACCCGACCACCAGAGGAAAGCGTCGTTGTCTGTAATCTCGCCGAGGCTCCCCTACGAGAGTTTGAACACGTGTACGTTCTCGGCTTAACGACGAGCCATTTCCCCTCAGATACGGAGCAAACCGCATTTGCACGACCCATCTACGAGTCACATCCCGACTTCGAGCAGACAGACGTCTCTGCAGAGGCACGGTATCACCTGAGCGTACTCCTCGGGAGTACAGCACCAATTCATCTCTCCATCCCCCAGCAGAGTGTTAGTGGTGAACCGCACGTCGAAGCACACATTCTGAACGAACTTCTGCGGCTTGTCGATCTCTCGGAGGTGACTATTGAGCCAGTTGACAGCGAGCCAGGCTGCCAAGAAGACGTGCAGCGAGCAGTCGGCGACGTACTTCCCGAGACATCCGAATCTCGGGTCCACGACCTACTCACTGAAGCAGTTGAAGCCGGATCGATTAGCACCACCCAACAGACCCGTATTCAGGCGGGTATTGCTTGCGCTGCGGCACGAGCAGGTGCCGAACTGACGCCCTACGATGGACAGCTCACAGAAGAGACCGTCTCCCAGATTCACGATACGCTCGACCGCGAGCCGTACAGTCCGAGTCGGTTGGAGACATATGCTGCTTGTGGGTTCAAGTACTATATGCGCCGTGTTCTCGACATCGAAGCGCCGGATCGCTTAACGCGGGAACCCGACGCGAGCGACCGTGGCTCATTCATCCACGACGTTCTCGAACACTACTACCTGTCGTTACAGACGGGGAACAGCGATCCAGTTCACCCAGGTGGCGGCTTCGAAACACGGCAACAACAGCTCCTCGACATTGCCCTCGAGCGGCTTGACGAAGCATTCGACGACCGCGCCCAGACAGCGTTCCAAGAAGAATGGCTGACCTCCGTACTCGCGGGACTCGGAACTCCGGACACCAATCCATACTATGGACCACATGAGACGCAGGACGGTCGTCCTGTTGCGCGAGGGCTATTCTATCGCTTCCTCGACCACGAGGCGGACGAGCCCGCAAAGACGACTGCTCGACCGACGTGGTTCGAAGGCCGGATCGGTAATCCCTACGACGCAGGCACGCCACTCAGCGACGACCCCGCAGAGATTGAGACACCACACGGCTCGGTCCCCATTCATGGACTCATCGACCGCGTCGAGACGGTCCCTGGAACAGACCCAACACAGGTTGTCGTTCGGGATTACAAAACTGGAAGCTCAATCCCCAGCGAAAGTGATGCGCTGACCGGGCTGAAATTCCAACTGCAGCTGTACGCGTTGATGGCCGAAGAGGCACTCGACGATGTCGAAGTAGTCGGTGGCGCGTACTACCAGGTCTCGCCTCCGAGTTCAGTCAATTCTCGCAGCGGACTCCTCACCTCACAGGAGATGGCAGTCTATCACGGGAGTGACGACGTCGATACGCCGCTACTCCGTCACTCCTACCCATACTTCGAGACACATGAGGCGTTCCGACGGTTCATTGAGGAGACAACCCCTCAACGCCTCGGAGAACTCGCCTCGGGAATCACAGAGGGTCGCTTCCATCCGACAGTCCTCGATCCATCGGACGCCGGATGTCGATACTGTGACTACGCACACGTCTGTGACGTCCGCTCGCACCAGCGGAAGGAAGTTATCGAAGCAATCGACGACACGGGGACGTCAGCGTACGTGCCGCTGAAAGCCAGGAATCACGATCTCGAAGACGTCGTGGAGGTGGAGTAACGATGGTCTCCTATGAGGACCTGACCGATGAGCAGCAACGGGCTGTCGATACCCTTGACCGGAATGTAACCCTCACAGCCGGGGCAGGAACGGGCAAGACCACCACGCTGACCGCCCGATACCTGGAGATGATCGAACAGTCGCTCGCGGAACAAACCGACGGCGGGACTGGTGAGGCTCAGCTGCTACCTGAGCACATCCTTACAACGACGTTCACCGAACGGGCAGCAAACGATCTCGAGGAGAGTGTCCGAACGGAAATCACAGACCGCATTGAGTCACTCGATGTCGGGGAGTTCGATGCCTGGCGTACGGTTGCGGATGAACTCGAGCAAGGGTACATCCACACGCTCCACGGGTTCTGTGCTCGGCTGCTGCGCGAACACGCGCTGACGATTGACGCCGTGGATCCTGGCTTCGATACGCTAGACGAAAACGAGACGACCGCACTGATCCATGATACGGTTGGTATTGTTCTTGAAGAATACGAGAACCACGAGGCAACGCAAACACTGGCTCGGCGGTTCTCACGGAGCCAGCTTCAGGACGTCCTGACCGATCTGCTGGGCGAGCGACCGGAGAGTCTTGAGTGGGCGGACCGGTGGGCGGACGCCACGGAGGAGGAATACATCTCGTTCGTTGAGTCGGCCCTGCATCCGATCGATCCGGATGAAGCCGCCGAGCGGCTGGCCCACCCCGACTTCGTCGCGGCTGCGGCTACCCTGCGCGAGTTCGTTGAGAACCCCCCAGATATCGAGACCGGGGGACAGACCTGGCAGCGTGCGGAAGGAGTCGTGGATCGACTTGACACTGGGTTCGATGATGGTGTTTCATCCCGAGCCAAGCAGTCGACGATTGCGGAACTCAGTATGCACCTCACCAAGGGTAGTGGGGAACGCTACGCAGGCTATACGGGGGCCAACACGCGGTGGGGAGACCATCCCCGAAAGGCGGAGTTCGACAGCGCGTTTGAGACACTGGTCGAAACACTCCAGCCCGAGGAGTACGCCATCAACGTGGATCTGGAGATCGAATCGAACAGCTTCCCGTTCGTCCAGGCGCTCGCAGAGCTGACCCAAATCGCGGCTGCTGAGTACGAGGAACGGAAAGATCGACAGAACGCTGTCGACTTCACCGACCAGATTTCCTACACCGTTGACTTCCTCCAAGCACCGGAGAACGCCGACATTCGCGAGGAGTTACGGGAGCAGTTCGAGTACGTGATGGTCGACGAGTTCCAGGATACTGACCCACGCCAGTGGGACCTCATCAAGCTCCTGACGGCCAGCGACGGGGAAACGTTCGATGCGCAGAACGTGTTCGTCGTCGGCGACGTCAAACAGAGCATCTATCGTTTCCGAAACGCCGACGTCACGCAGTTCCGCGAAACGGCCACCACTCTCGAACAGGTATCCCAAGACGCTCGAAACACGGATACAGAAAGCGAGGACGATGACCAACTTTCGACGAACTTCCGAACGCTGCCGACGGTGCTGGAGTCAATCAACGAACTCTTCGAAGCCATCTTCGACGAAGACGGTGAGCCCTACGAGGCGGCCCCCCAATCCCTGACAGCCGATCGCGACGATCCAGCGGATCTCGGTACTGTGGAGTATCTCACGGTGCCAACCGATGCCGACCTCAGAGAACATCACTGCGATCACTACGTGGACTTCGCGACAGCCGAGCCGGAACATGACACAGAGTTGGAGGCGATGGCGCTGGCCGCCCGTCTCTCCCAGATACTGGCTGAACCGCTTCAGGTCTACCCCGAGGAGGACGAAACGGATGAGGATCGTAGCGAGAGTGAACCGACTACTGAAAGCGGACTGAGTGACCGAGAGGAGAGTGACGAACCGCCGGAGCCACGGGATATCGAACCGAGCGATATTGCTATCCTCATCCGCAGCCGCACCCACCTCAAGAAGTACGAACGAGCGTTAGAAGAGGCGGACGTCCCCTATTCGGTCGCGTCCGGGATCGGCTTCTACGAATCGACGGAAATCACCGCGCTATTGAACCTCTTCCGCGCGCTCGCCGATCCAAGTAACGAACGCGCACTCTACGCAGCGCTTCGGTCGCCGCTATTCGGGCTCACCGACGACACGCTCGCCCAGTTGAAACTCCACGACGACTCTATGTGGGACGCACTCGCGACGAGTGAGCATCAGGAACTCCAAGATGCCTACGAGTATCTCGAAGAGTGGCGTCACTTAGCAGGGCTTGGCGACGAGGAACCCGCTGGGTTCGACGGGTCGTGGGCTGCGTATCTGACGCGGATCCTCGAGGATACAGGCTACTTGGTGAGTGTCAGCGCCGACGAACGCCCACAGCAGGCGATGGCGAACGTGGAGAAGTTCCGCGAACAGCTTCGCGGATGGAGCGACGATGGCGTTCGGAGTCTTACGACACTTGTGAGTCGGATCGAACGCCGCATTGAGCTCGGCGGCCGGGAGAGCGAAGCTGACACGACCGGCGAGGGCGTCCAGATTCTAACGATCCACGACGCCAAGGGAATGGAATTCCCATTCGTCGTCGTCCCGGGGATCGGTCGCGAGTTCAAGGATGAAGCAGCCCTGGGCGGAGGGAAGGTCGAGTTCGAACAGATTGGTGGCCAGCACGCAGTCGGGATGAAGGCACCAAGCCCGGACGATCCGTTCGAGATGGTGGATACGATCGCCCGTGATACGATTCGTGAGCGTCGGCGCGCCGAAGAACGCGCCGAAGAGAAACGCGTGCTCTATGTGGCCTGCACACGGGCACGAGACCATCTACTCCTGAGCGGCCTCCACGAGGCAGCTGGAGAGACCGAGGAACCAACGATGACGGATCTCGAGGAGCCGGATCCTGAGTCAGCTTCAAGTTGGCGCGACTGGGTGCAGCCAGAACTCCTCACCGAGGACGTGTGCACTGCCCTCGATTCCGATACCCATACCCGGCGTACGTACGGTGACGGCGCGTACACCGTGTCGCTCCCGACACCGCCAGCTGAGCAGGTGCAAGCCGATTCCCATATCGACCCTGACGTCGAACTGTCGCCGCGTCCGCCCAAACCAGATGTCAGCTTTCGGTTCTCGGCGACCGACCTCGCGGCACTCTTCGGGGAGTATGGCGAACTCCAGTTCGACGAAGACACAGGGACAATCTACGTCGAAGAAACTGACGTTAGCGAGACGAGTCCGGAGAGTCGACACAGTGAAGAGGAACCAACAAACGGAGAGGGTGAGGCAGACGGCCTTACAGCAGCGGAAGCCAGTGCTGAAACTGACGGTGTCGACGCGAGCGTATTCGGCGAGATGGTGCATCGACTCTGCGCACTGCGGCCGCCTGAAACTCACTGGTCGCATCTTATGGAACAGACCCTTGTTGACGAGGGTGCCACGGTCTCACTCACACCCGAACTCCAGAACCGCGTGAGTACCCATACCCAGCGCGGGATAGACTACGTTGACGAGCAAACCACGGACGTCGATGTCGAGCACCAGTACGACGAGCTGTATGTTACTGCGGAATTCGAGCGCGGAGAAATCTCAGGGTTCATCGATCACCTGATCATCACGCCTGACGCATACCATATTATCGACTACAAGACAGGGGAGGTCACTCCTGAGGAACTGGAAGCTGACGCTGAGTATTACGAGAATCAGATGAAGGCCTATGCGATTGCGCTGAACCAACAGGAGACTGGTCGTAGTGTCCGGGTTTCACTCTTTTTCACCGCTCTTGAGAGAGCGTGGGAAATTGAATGGTCACCAGAGAGGGTGAGTGCAATCAAAGATGAGCTCGAAAGAGACATAATAGACCAAACCGGGAAATTGCCTCCGTCGTAATCGGCTCACTGTGTTGTTTCATATTCTGATGTGATTACACGATCTCGACGTGGTATGTCGTGGACTTTCCGAAAGAGGTTGTTGGAGAAACTCTTGTTGTGCCAGTACGCCCGTGTCGCAATTACGTATTTAGGGACCGTTCGTAGGAGTATACACGAATCTTATCTTCAACCATTTCATCAAGCCGATGAAAATTTTCGAGCTCTACGATCAGTGAGTCGTTATAGGGGACGTTCTTGATCGTCTCGTCTGCAGAATATCCAGCAAAAACTTTGTGCAGGAAAATGTGGTCAAAGTCGGTGGAAAACTGGTCTTCAAACCTCGAAAAAAGCCTATTGAAATCCTCATTCTTGCTTGAGATATTCGAATCCTTCATTTCCGACATCTTGCACTCAATCAGGATAATATGCAGGTGCTCGCCCCTTTCAGAGGTGTCTTCAACAGTAAACGCAGTGATATCGATATCCCGCGGTTCATCTAGGGCAACCTCGTACTCTAGGCTAGTATTCGCAGACAGTCCGTCTAGTTCGGTGCTAACGACATTGACCTCACTATGGACTAACTCTTCTGCACAATACTTTTCCAGCAGTATCCCCCGACGAATTGATTTCTTAATCGAGTCAGTGAAGTCACATCGATAGACAGAATTCAACCGAATACTGTGCTCCGGGCACGTCTCACTATCCTGAACCCGGTTGAAGAACACCGATCCACAGTACGGACATATCTCTATCTTCTCATTGCTTGTCTCAACTAACCTGCTTTCAACAAGCCTGTCCAGAAAATTCTGTATTGACTCTGCAGTTTCCTGTGACACACCATCGTAGATCTGGATGAAGTCACTCGCAAAACGGTTCATATAACTATCCTGTCGCAGGATATCATCCATATGTTGAATCATTTTTGAGATACTAAAACTACCTTCAATCCTAAACATCGGCTTACTTTCATCCCACCGACGAAGGATTTCCCACCCTTCTGGATACTCCGCCAGAACCTCAACTAGATCTTGAACGTCCTCATCAGCGGCAATTTCAGCATCTTCTCTACTGTTAATGCCAACAAGATACTCCTTGATCCGTCCCTCAAGTGTCATCGTTAGACGAAAATATAGTTAATATTCATGCTTTTGGGCATATTAACCTCTGCAGCTAACTCGGACAGGTTCTTGGACAGCGTCAATTCAATAGACCACTTGCTAAGCGTGATGGGCGCGCCCCAGTTGAGATATATCCGGTCAAAGTATTCCTGCAGGAGTTGCTCTATGGTTGCATCAGAGGGAGTTTCTTTCTCGATTGTCAACGGAACAGCAGTTCCCTGATGGGCCTCAGACGCAATCAAGATCGCCTCTCTTTCATCAAGCACAACATAATTGCCGCGCGACGCATTGTTGATGCCATTAATATCCCGAAATAGTCTCTTTCCAGTGCTGTATTCCCTGACCGAGACGAGATCAATATCGACACCACTCCAGGCACCCTCCTCTTGCAACTGCTGAATATGTTCCTGGAAATTCTCTATTTCGAAATCATACGTGAATCCTCTTTTGTACACGACCAACCGGTCAATCTTCTCGGAATTATTGGGCGTAGAATCGTTAATCCGGTGTTTGATGATCTCGAAGAACCGCTCCACCCAATTCTGATCGATAAAGCGATCGCCACTAAACCGAATACCTTCTAACTGCTGAATGACGCGTCTTCCCCGGTTGTTGCATATCCCGATGAAAGAGTTTGCTGTTCTATCATCTTTCCGGGAGAAGCTCAGTCCGACGTATGCGGTGTTCTGAATTCCAGGAATCTCCAGATCCGACGGCTTGCTCAGAATCCAGGGAACCTCTCGATCCCCATCCATTCCTTTGATATAGAGCTGGAGCGCGAGGTTCTTCGCCAGTGCAAAATCACCATCGGCTACATCCTCGAACGTAGATACCCGAATCGCTTGATCTTTCACGTCCAATTTATCCAGAAGCTGCTGCTTCGCGATCGCTCTGAACCGATTGTTCTGATTCGGAACAAGGACGAGAACAAGCCCAGAGATCTCGGATTTTCGCTGCTCAACCAAATTTCCGAACTTCTCTGCATCAGGATTTTCTAGAAGGTCCTTTGGATACCGTACCCCCATATCCGTCGCAGAACCGTGGTTCAACTGGCCAAAATTATTGATGTCATCGTACGCATTCGTCAGGACGGCCAAGAAGTCAATGATCTCCTGGTTATCGGTGTCCGAAGGGACAAATATCTTGGATAAGTGAATGTCCTCTTTACCGCCAAGCCCGCCATAATCGAAGATTTTCCTGGGATCACTGGAGACCTGGCTGGCGTCTTTCTCCGAAAACAGTAGCTGTGGCGGTTTAATTCGGCCAGACTCTTGTACAAATCCGATATCCTGTAAATCGGCGACCGAGATGAGGTCATTATCCAGTGTGATCTCATCTAAGACGACGGGCCGCAGGTAGGAAAACCAGTCATCGTTGATATCTCTGATACGATCTCGCCGTTCAGTCGGCGACGTTGCAGGATAAAATTCCTCCCAGCTACCGATCCGTTGTTCAATTTCCTCCTTGTCCACCTGTAAGGTATCGGCAGGATACGTCATCGTAAACCCATCCCCAAAATCGACGCGCACCAAGTATTTCGGGTCGGTCTCGATATTGTAGCTATCTGACCAGTATTCCTTCAGAGACGCGATCGAATCGATTTGGGAGTCCTCGATACCATCCTCAAGATTCAGATAAACTTTGTCGATCTCAGCGTCGGTCTTCCTAGGAAGGACACGTACATCAAGTCCCTCCATCATCTCCTCGACCGACTCATCATCGGTATCATCTCGGCGTTCTGTGAGTGATCGGTAATAGTCAACGAACTCCTGGACCGAATAGATCAGAAGGCTGGTTGGCTCGATCCAGACAAGTACGTCATCAGTTCCCGGAATCGCATTCGGTTCAAATTTGAACGCGTCAAATCGCTTGACTTCACCAATCCTCGTATTTTCGCAGTCAGGATCCCGGTAATCTACGAGCTTGTTTTTGATCTTTGTAAGACCGCTAACTTTCAGGGCAGAGTTCAGCTCTTCCCGTACGAGAAACTCCTTGATAGCAGGCTCCAATTCGCTGAAATCCTGGGTCGCTACCGTTATCTCAGGCGCATTCAGAACCGACTCAACCCGTTGCTCATCTACATCGGAAGTCGTCAGGAACGTCATATTGCTATCCCGGGCCTTTCCAAACACGGTGAACCCGGCCGATTCAAGATCGTCCAAAGAGTCCTCCATCAGGTCCTCTCTGTCACTGTATGTATCACAATCCAGGTAGGCCTTGCTGACGGCATCGATCTGGGTAACAGTTCCAGAGACCTGTCCAAGAATAGCGCTCGTAATCAGGCTATCTGGATCGTTGTCGATGATCCGGTTACCAGAGTACTCCAGCTCCGAAGAAACCTGCTCCATAATCTCCTCGCGGAACTGAAGCGGATCATCGTTGTATCGCCCCCGAAGATTATGAAAGCTCTCTCTCGTGGGCAGATCCTCTGTACGATCTGCAATTGTCTCACCCACATCAAGCAGAAATACCGCACCAGACCGTTCTTCCACCCAGTTCCTCTGCCTGAGGTTGCTCAACAGATTTCGCAAGTCATCGTCATCATACTCTTCCCTAGTGTACAACGACAGAACAATCCGGAGAAAATCGAAATCCTCCTCGGGGACCGGATCACTATATTTTAGACAATTGAGGAGTATTGTCTCCTCCCTTTCAACGTTGGTATCGCTCCCGAAAGACTCCGCCATGACTCCAGTTAGCGTCCCCCATTTTATATTCTTATCCCGTAACCCTAGTCAAGAATCAAAACTCAAGCATCTTCATTCGCAGCCTCAATCGCCATGTTGGTAATGTAGTGAGAGTCATCGATTCTGCTATAGAAGCTGTCCCTGTGTCTCGGTTCAAAATTTCTCAACGCATAAGCCATAACGGCCCTGCTGGTAGGGCGGATTTCTTGGGTGTACCTCATTTCGATATTTTCCCAATCCGAATAGTCGCCGAATTCACCAAGGATAGCGATCGCGTAATCTCGGGCCTCTAGAAGTCCGTCTCGATCGAGTGTCTTTCGCGCGGCATGGCAGATCTCCGGAGAACCGAAGTCCCTCTCGAAGAACCAACGCATAATAACAAATTCGTGATACGCGTATCGGAGGCGGTTGTCTGTGATATCCTGTGCCAATTCGTCTGCAATGGTTGAATTTTCTGATAGGTCATCGAAATATTTGTAGATGATGCGGCGGACATCGGGTCTGCCTTGGCGGATATATTCCCGGCAGTATTCGACGGCAATATGATTATCTGCGTTGCCAAGATGATTAATGATGTATCGAAAGAGGTGTCTTGGGAGATCTTCAAATGGGACGTTCTCGATGTGTTCTTGATAGGCCTGTTCTAACGCCTCCTCGTTAATGAGATCCGGCTCACCCTCATCTCCATCATCCCCTTCTTCTCCTGCGTAAGGAGCCGCCGCGGGGGGTGTCGAACCTGCTCCGTAGGGGGACGCAGCCTGAGGTGGCGCTGATTGTTCTTCTTCCCCTGATTCTTCAATCTGCTCTCGAAGCTCTCGAAAGACGGATTGGGGTTCCTCATAATCTGCCTGCGCCGTATCACCATCTCGTATTTCGGTTTTCCCCGCTTTCATATTGAGACCCATAGCGCGAAACCATTTTTCTAGCAGATTTTGCGTATGGATCGCTTCGTCACGAGTCTCACAGAACACGAAGAAATCATCGTTGAATCGAAGATGATCTAGATTATGGTTCTCAAGCCGCCTATCGATACTGTCGAGATATGTCTCCGCTATGATGTCTGAAGGGCCGTATCCTTGCGGCACACCCCGCTTCCGGGGCTCGGCCCATATATCCAAGAGTTCCCAAAGCTCCATCGCTACGGCTGTTTGGCTGGTCATCTCCCGAATAACGGAGATAGCCCGTTCAATATCGATATTCTCGTAGAATCCAGAGACATCGGTTTCAAGAACGTAGTCATATTCCTGAGCCAGCCGAATCTTCTCATCCTCCATATCCTGCCAATGATCGCGTTCAAACGTCTGCCACCGATTATCCTCTGTTTTGTCCTCGTAGAGGATATGGGAGAACCGACGAGATCCAGCAGACCATGAAATTGATTCGCGAATATCATCATACAGCATAAGCATCAACGCGGAATACACAACAGCATCCTCGATGTAGAGCACACTAGCCGGCCTGAGATGGTATTGAGACTTGGGAACATCAATAATTCTCGTTGGCCGTGGCTCGTACTGGGAGTCCTCCGTTTCGACACCATCATTTTCGTCCGCTAGACGTTCACGCAGGTTAGCCAGCCACTGATCCTGCCGTCGATCGAGAATATCGATAACATAAGGGGTGTTTACAAAGGAGTTCATATAATGGCCGAAATCTCTCTTGGTTTTCCGCCAAGCCAAATCGAGATTAAGCTCATCCGCAAAGTCCATCGTTATCGGACAAGTCAAACGGGGTAATTAAAATTCTAGCGGCGACATTCCGCGTCATAGACCGCAGTTCATTCAGTGTACCGGCCGAGCGAAGTTTCGTCGTCTACACAACGAACGGACTCGGTTAAATGACTGCTTAGCTGCGATGCGCCGGCAAGGTTGTGGCCACACAGACAACTTCGCTCACATCCATACACAACCTTGGAGGATTGAATTGATGCGTGCCTTCTGTTCGTCCAAAGGGACTGTGAAAGGGGCTATAATGCGGTTCTGATTTCACATCACACCGAAAATTCTGAGCGACATACTGGGACGAGGCGTTAAATCGGATAGAAGAGGCGGTAGAAGAGCAACAGGAGACTTGGGCACCGATTCGAGCAGGTCTCTTTGACCTGACTAGCGACGAAGTCTTGGCTATCCTAGACGAACTGAGGGACCTCAATTACTAATCAACGGCACGACCAATATCAAGTCGGTCAAGTTCAAATGATTAGATCGATTGGACGAGTTCAGGTAGTCCACGGTTGAACGTTAAAGCACATATCTGAATACTAAATTTCAATGGAAACGTACACACTAACTGACCCCCAGCGCGACCGCGCCAGAGACCTCTATCACAAAGTTGACGACGGTAAGATTAGTACCCCAACCGAACTTGTCAACGAATGGAAGACCCCATCCCGAATAACGGACCCGATGCTTGACTCCGACTCGGACTATCTTCCGTACCCTGAGAAAACCGAGTTCATCAACCCCTCAAACATTACAGGAACCTTTGAATCAAACATCAACCGATTCAATCCTGGTCGCATCAAAAGCCACCTTGCACGATTTCACAACGGCGAATTCAGGCGAGATGACCCTGCGCCACCACGATTACAGAAAATCGGTAACGAATACTATGTCACGTCTGACGGCATCCACCGTTCGCTCACCGCAAAGGCACTAGACCTCCCTGAATTGAAATGTATCTACTCCATTCCGCCCGAAGAGATCCTAGTACACCGGGAGGACCGATAGCCCGCCATTGTCGTCTGAGTTGTAACCACGCCTTGCGCAAGCCCTTCTTCACTCGCCTTAGTCTGCGAACCTCTCCAAGTCGGATTTAGCGTTGCTCAGACGATCCGTGTGACCGGCCAAGACAAACCAGTAGCCCTTGGACTAGTCGCCCTGACCGTTCGGACTATTTGCCGTCCTGTTTACTGATAGTGGCTTCCTCTTTGACCAGTTCCTGGATTCCAGTCGCCATCCCCTCGGTGAGGATGACGTGCCCGAGATCCGTGAGCTCGTAATAAGAATACGTCTCTTCCGTACCGGTGTTCGGGTCACGACGATTCCGAATGAGCGCTGAGCGCTTGAGTTTCCGGAGGTAGTAGTGCAGGTCGTTGTCTTCGCGGTCGAGCATCATCCCCAATTCGCTGGCGCTAAGCTTGTCTTCCTCGCTCAACGCGCACAGAATGCTGAATGCGGGTTCTGATGCGGCGACCTTGTACATCTCGAGGTACTCCTCGATGGTGAACAGGCTGTCTTCTGGGACTTCCGGTGAGAGCTTCGCATCCCCGGAAGCAGGCGGGTGCTGAGGCAACGAGTCGTAGTACGGCCACCACCACATTAAATTTCCTTAACCCGGTATCGAGAGAAGCGAATACCGATGCACGCCGCCACAGCAAACGACATGAGCCACCCTGAATACTAATTCAATCACTCACATATGACGGACTATGTCCGTAGAACTAGACTCACTGCGGGAGGAATGGCGAGAACGAATTGAAGAGTTAGAATCTGAGGGTGAGGCGATTGAGGAGCGGCAGAATCCGATGGTGAAGGCGGATATGCCAGCGATCCGAGAACGTGCCGCACCAGAACTCAAGAAGAAAACTGTCGAACGATGCCTCGACGATCTTGAAGACTGTAATGAGCTGGAAGAGGTACTTGCTGTCCTAGGTCAGTGGCGAGCTGAGGCAGAGGACCGCGACAAGCGGATTCTGAATCGGAATGAGTGGTTCCGAAATCACTACACTCGCTTCGCACTTGAGAAGTGTATAGACGAGTTAGAAACGGTATTGCCGGAGAGTGAGTTTGAGGAGTGTCCGCATTGTGGAGCGTTGAAGAAGCCGATGGAGGATGCGCGGTATTCGAAGGATTACCGATGGGCGTGCTTCGAATGTGTTGTCGGCTAAGACAGTGGTGTTACTTGAGAGGGGGCGAGAGTTCGTTTTGGAGCGCTAACTGAATCCTTTCTGATATGGATGAGATCCGGAGTTAATCAGCGTTCGAATTCTCAGGGGTGCTCCTGTGATGTGACACGCGCTTCTGATATCAAACTGCTATTCAATGAGTACACCAGTTTGCTGGATGTAGTTTTTGAGGCGGGCATATAGACCGCTTCCCTGCGCCAGTGTGTCCCAGTCTCCGAACATCGCGCAGTGGTGTTTTGCTCTCGTCATAGCTACGTTGAGTCGTCGTTCTCCAGTTTCGCCACCAAGGAATCCAATGTTTCCGTGACGGTTTGATCGCACAAACGAGAGGAGCATCACTCCACGCTCACTCCCTTGGAAAGCGTCGAAGGTCTGTACGAGAATGGGTTTATAGTTGAAGTCGCGTTGTTCCATCGCTGTTTGGAGGACTGGAACCTGGTCACGATATGCAGTGGCGACACCAATGTTGTCGGTCGAGACCCCGCTGACGCTAACTAGCCTCGAGAGATAGTTGGAAATGGCCTCTGCTTCCGCTTGATTGCTCTCGGTATCTCTTGAGTCTCTGTTTTCCACGTGTTGGGCAAGAATCGGCTGGAGGTTATTGAGACGCGTCCTATCAACTGCTGTATCAAGATCGCCGTCATAGAATTCTTCGGAGGGGAAGCCAGCGATCTTAGGGTGCATCCGATACTGTTGGTCAAACATAACACCAATTTCGTTTCCATAGACTCCATCTTCTTCTCCGTAGAGATGGGTGAACAGCGATTCTTCGGCATCGAAATCTAACTCCGGTGGCTCATCAGCGTCTTCTGGGGTGAACGGGCGCTTTGGCCCGAGCTGTTTGTGGTCTCCAACTAGAACCGTCTTCTCAGCCCGTGAAATCGGGATACAGGTCGATGACTGACGCGATTGGGTGGCTTCATCGACAATTGCCACGTCGAATGGATTGCTGTCGGCAATGCCTAACCGAGCGGCGCTGTTGTTTGTCGAGACGTAGACTATACCACCCTTAGATTGTGGGGATGAGACCGAGGGTTGTTCTGAGCCGTAGTGTTTCCGCTCGAACGGGCTCATCTTGTCATGCTTCGGGTTGACTCGCACAAGAGGGAAGCCGTTAATCCGTTTGTGGTAGTGGAGAGAGTGTTCGTCAATATCCTCATCACTACTATCTCCAACGAGGATATTCCCGACTGCCTGATGGGACTCTGCGGTGACCAGTACTGTCAGGTCGGCTTCAACACATCGCCGGACCAACTCAACAATCACCCTTGTCTTCCCAGTCCCCGGTGGCCCCTGAATGCAGGCTAGACCCTCCGCAGTGAGCGCCCGACTAATCGCCTTAGCTTGGTTCCTGTTCTCGTACAGTTCGTCGTCTTTGCGTTCGCTTTCTCGAAGGGCACGCGAGTTCTCCGCGAATTCTATGTCACGGGTCCCGCTAAAGTATGCCAATACCTCCTCGTTTAGTCCCCTAACTGCATTTTCCTCTCTGTCGAAGACAGTTGGGTTGAGTAATTGGCCGATATGAACGAAGTCGCACTCGGAAACGGTCTGGTTGGCCTCATCAATTCGGTCCTGAGAGACGGCTAATTCCGGGAATCCGACAGTGATATACCCGTTGTCAATCCGTCCTATTGTCCCTGTGATAGTTTCGACGAATTCGTATTCATCGTTCTGCTCACCTTCCTCGTATTGGCAACACTGGACGAGAACCTCGTAGTCCTCAAACAACCCATAGTCATCACGTATGTCTACGTCATCAGGATTTTCGACAGCAGGCTGTACGCGCATCTGTATTCTACGTATGCCACCAAGCGGTTGTGCATATGGCAGAAATCCCACATCCATCCGTTGGAGGGTCTGTGGGCTGTTTGAAGTGAGTGTCTCCCAGTTGTTCTTCCTCTCAACATCAGCCTCGTACTCGATGAAATCATGTAGCTGGCTCTGATATTCAGCTGGTGAGATTGGGAGGGGGTTCTCGGGAGACACTAATGTCATCTACCGGAATGTATGCCCAAACCTGTTTATCTTTTTGGCTCTGTGGTTTCGGTACACGGCGGCGGATTTCACGGATATCGGACGCCCCGGCGAAGGTTGTAGACGGTGGCTTTCAGCAGCATTTCGCGGAATTCCAGGGACGAGATCGCGCTCGTGCGCGATGTCTCACGTTTTCGGGATATAGAGCGTCTACAAACGAATATCGGTCGAATCAGACGAAGTTTGAGATGTTTTCACGGCGATGCTCTGCATTGGTCGCCGATTAGCGGGGAGTCATGGACCAATTGGGAGAGAACACCTGATATCGTGCTCAGACCGCGAGTCCTGCGGCTTGCCGCAGGCGAGCGACAGGTGTTGCATTACCTTCTCACCCGGCTTTTCGGAGGGAGTTGCCGACCGCCCGGACGAACGTCCTGGCGGTCACGACTGGCGGCGATCTGATCTCTCGTTCTATACCGACTTTCACCAGAAAGTCGGTGAGCCGCCACAGATTGTACAGTAGCGCTGCGAACGTGAAATTGAACAACCGCACTCGGTAGTCTGTTGAGGAGGTCTTTGGGAGGTACGCTTTCACCGACTTGTACTGGTTTTCGATGTCCCAGCGATGGCTGTAGCTGTTCGTCACGTGAGCGATCTCGTCGGGAGCGACGTGATCGCGGTTGGTCACGAATACGGCGTACTTGCCTTCAGCGTCGTCACTGGTCGCTGGAACATACAGATATTCTGCAGTATGATCGACGTCCCCGTCTATCCCGACGGGGACGTCGTGGTTGACAGCAGCGTCTACCCCGTCTTTGCTCTTGATGTGCTTGATCGCCTCGTAATCTGACTCGTATTTCGGCACTGGCATCGTGTACAACAGTCCACGACCGTTGATCTCTGCACGGACGTTATTCGTGTAGAAGCCACGATCCAGCAGAATTTCGTCCAGATCGACGTACTGCTGGGCTCTCGAAAGCAGACGCCCAACGACGTCTGCTTTCGAGTCAGCTGGCGCCTCGGCTGGTTCCCAGTCTGAGTGTTCCTTGACGCCCTCAATCCCCAAGATGATCGGAACGTCGTTCCCGACGATCGTGATCGTCGCGAACGTGTAGCCGTGTTTCAACTCACCGTCGTCGACGTACCCGCTCACCATCGGCGGGTACGTCGACTTTGGGATCTGTTCGTCCTTGTCGATCCACGGCCAGACGTGGTAGGGGACGTGCGTGAAATCGACGGCCGCCACGACGTGGCGGTCGTCGAATGGATCTTCGTACCGAATCGTCTGGAGGATGTTCTCGGTGGCAGTATCGAACGCGTCCATGAGATACTCGCGAAACACCTCGGTGAACGCCACGATATCTTCGATCTGTTGCTCTTGGAGTGAGACAGACACCTCCTGATCAGCCGGCATTGCGAACTGCTTGATAACTCGCAAAAACGTTGAGTCGTCACAGATGTCGTTCTCGTCGAGAAACCAGCCGGCTTCTCCCTCCGAATGAGCACTTCCCTGCGTGAGGCACGCCGAGGCGAACAGATCGAGGATCTGTTCGTCCTCGTAGACTCTGTTATCGGCTCTGTCGGAGTTGAACTCGCCGAAGGCGTGCCTTCGGGCGAGCTCGACGATCTTGTTCCCCTGCTTTCGAACGTGCTCGCGTGTTACGGTCGGTTCATCACCGTCTTCTTCGATATCGTCTTCATCTGGGATGATTGGAACTCGTGCTTCCAAGATGACGCCGCGGTCAACGGCTTCTTGTGCGATACCTGTAGCTGCCGCGTTGAGCGTCCGTTTGGTCTGTTCGCTGAACTGCTTCCACGCGTACGAGAGTGATTGCTGGCTCGGCGCCTTGTCTAAATCAAGCGTCTTCAGGAGTGATGGGCGATCTTCGAGGCGATCTGCGACCTCGCTCTGGGCGAGGTCGTAGATCTCCTGATAGAGATACACCCGAGCCATCGGTTCAGTGCCGTTTGCGGCCTTGTGTTGCTGGCGGTCGTCGGTGAGTCCGTCGACTGGAATCGATACCTCCCCGAGAACACGCCAGAGATGATCCGCTGATTCACAGACTTCCCCAGCGTGATAGACGATCGCCCCCGCGAGCGCGGGGGCGTCGTCATCAACCGCCGACATCCGTTTTGAAGTCATCGTAGTTCTGAGCGCGGCAGCGAGCGGTTTCAAGTCGTCACATTAGTCGCCAAATCAACTGTTTCACCTATCTATTGAACTCATAGCTGTCTCATCAACCGATACCACCACGCAAAGAAACCATCAGCAATCTAGTGGTTGGTAGAATTTGAGATCCCGAAAACGTGCAACTCCAGGTTTAGAATTAGATATAGCAATATACGATTTATTCCCACCATGTATTATTTTGGGGATTTTTGTCCGGTTACCGTTTTCTCACGTGGAAAACAGTAGAGGACAACCTATAAGTAAATCGAACGAAACGCTCTATCCACCGAAACCATCAGACTTAGAATCGCTACCGCACGGAGTACGTCCGCTCCTGCTGGCGATTTCACTCACGCACACACTCGAGTCTCTCACCGACCGCGACGACTACATGAACACTATGACCGAAACGACCGACACTCCACGCTACAGCACGATGGATCTCGAGGACGCCGAGGCCTTCTACCACGACGAGATCACGCCGCAGATGCGCGCCGAGGGACTCGCTCCTGACCACGAAACCCCCACCTATTCGTGGCTCGAATCGCACTTTCCAGGGTTCATCAAACATCTCTCGCGGCGATTCGACCTCTCACCGGGTGACTTCTACGAGAAGATCGACGTTCCGGTTGAGTCCAAGCCGGAGGAGCGACCGTTTGACTTCGTCGACGACGAAGAGACGCGTGCAGCCCTCGAGGACTACCTCGTCGAGCTGCGCGATCGGCAGGGACGGGCGGAGTCGACGGTCGCCACACGCCGCTCTGCGCTCCGTCTGTACGTCCGGACATACAAGGACGTCAATGCCACCGATGATCTGCTCAGACCGCTACACGACGACGCTGCGCGGGCCGACGAGATGGATCGCGTCGCGGATACGTTCGACGTCCTACGTCGCCGCGAGGATACGCTGACAACGCACGCGTCGCGACGGAAGTACGTCCAGGAAGTTCGGCAGTTCTACACCCATCAGGTGACGTTCAAAGGCGCACGTCACAACCCGACCGACCAGCTGGAACGTCGCTTTGGGTGGGATTCGACGCCTGAGTGGGACAATCAGGCTCTTGAGGCTGATCAGATACGAACACTCTATCAGACAGCCACCGATCCGGTCGACCGTCTCATCGTGATTGGGGTCTGCGGATGGGGGCTTCGACCGAGCGAGGTTGCGTCGCTACGCGTTGATCAGCTGGTTCTCGACCCACCAGAAGACGACACGGAGGCCGGACCGTACATCGAATTCGGGAGTGAGCGGAAGAACGGGCCCGGAACGGTCGCACTCCTCACGGGTCTCGAAGATGCAACCACACGGATCGACGCCGTCGTCGAGGAGGCCGGTGACGATTGGATGGGCGCCGTGTTCCCGTCTTCGTCGGCGGAGAGCGGGCACCTGTCGACGTCGACGATTCGGCGTCGGTTCAAGAACCTCGCAGAACGCGCTGGAGTGACTGTCGATGGGGAGATCCCGACGCCGAAAATGGGGCGACGGTACTGGTACACGGCGTACGGGGAGGCAGTGCGTCGTGTGGCCGATCGGTTTGCCGATGTCGCTGAGGAGCAGGGGTCGAAGTCGGCGGAGGTCGTGTTGGATAACTACCTCTCAGAAGCGGAGAAGCGCCGGCACCGCCGCGAGGAGATGCGAGAGGATCTTGAGGGCTTATTCGCAGAGGACACCGCTGTCCAGTGACGTAGTTCGGATACGCTAAGACCTGAAACAGAGGAATACGAGCTCCTTCTCTCGATTTTTGGGGAATAAATCCGACGAGAGCAGTCAGTCGATCTCGAGTTCTTCTTTCAGCTGAGGGCTCTGAAGCCCAGCCCGAAAGACGGCGTTGAAGAAGTCCTTGTTCTTCGAGAGATCTTCACCGTGTGCGGCGAAATACTCGGTATCGAGTTCCTTGTACTTCACACGCATCTCCTGATAGACGCTCTCGTAGAGGTAGACGTTCACGTTGTGAAGGTCGCGAACAACAAGGCCCTTCGCGTCTGCGTCGAGTGCCATCCGCCGGACGGTCTCTCCGTCGGCTTCAACAGCGGTGTCGTCGATCTCATCTGACGTGTCTGGTGTATCTGACGTATCTGCTGTGTCTTCGTCGCTACCGCTATCGGACGTAGTGGACGCGGGTTCGTCACCAGATATATCTGAGGCGCCTCCCGTTTCTGAGGTATCTGAGATATCTGCGGGTTCTGCGGTGTCGGACGTAGTGGATGCCGATTCTTC
>ENA-ORCR01000282-ORCR01000282.1-marine-metagenome-genome-assembly--contig:-NODE-282-length-39847-cov-3.798240_pt1 | contig 39847 bp, 41 predicted proteins | sample MGYA00237782_ERZ508514 | MGnify/ENA primary metagenome ERZ508514 (study PRJEB26185, sample SAMN06268960) | marine metagenome | isolation source: Eden Landing Ponds, San Francisco, CA, USA | place...
AAGGCCGTCGCCAACCAGACCGACGCGACGTTCATCAAGATGGCCGGCTCCGAACTCGTCCACAAGTTCATCGGTGAAGGCGCCAAACTCGTCCGCGACCTGTTCGAACTCGCCCGCCAGCACGAACCGTCGGTCCTGTTCATCGACGAAATCGACGCCATCGCGGCCAAGCGAACGGACTCGAAGACCTCCGGCGACGCCGAGGTCCAGCGCACGATGATGCAACTCCTCTCGGAGATGGACGGCTTCGAGGACCGCGGCGAGATTCGCATCATCGCCGCGACCAACCGCTTCGACATGCTCGACCGCGCCATCCTCCGCCCGGGCCGCTTCGACCGCCTGATCGAAGTGCCCAAGCCGGACGTCGAAGGTCGCGAACAGATCTTCAAGATCCACACCCGCGACATGAACCTCGACGAGGAACTGGACTTCGAGCAACTCGCCGACATGACCGGCGAGGCCTCCGGTGCAGACGTCAAAGCAGTCTGCACCGAGGCCGGGATGTTCGCCATCCGCGACGACCGCACCGAGGTCCGCATGCAGGACTTCCTCGACGCCTGGGACAAGATCCAGGCCGAGGACGAGGACGAAGACGTCTCGCGCACCTTCGCCTGAGCAGTCCACTCCACGGTTCGGGTCCTTCTCGCAATCGATCGGTCGTCTTTTCGCACAATCGGTTTGGTGACGCCTCTCAACACCTGAGAACCCATGCTCGCTGAATTCTGCAGGTGCATTCAATACGCCAGTACCTTCTGAGAGGACTGGGGACCTCGGGCCCTTGCACCCGATGGGGACGCGACAGTCGCTATCTGTAACCTCCGCTCGTCCAGTCGCTAACTGTGACCCCCGCTCGTCCAGTCGCTAACTGTGACCCCCGCTCGTCCACGGTCGTCTGCGAACCCTGTCCGAGAGTGCGGGACGTGGTGGTCAGGAGCGACGGTCGGTCTCCACGGGTTCGGCGTTGTGCTCGACTGAGACCCTCGCGGGGAGTGGGCTGTCACGCTCGACCCGGAGTTCGTAGTCGATGCCGACGATCCCAGTGTAACACCCGTCGTTCTCGCCGCGGTCTTCGAAGCTCTCGATCCGGACGTGCAGGGTATCGTCGTCGATAGTTACGGCGTCCAGCCGTGCGGTATAGCAACTGTTTGACCCGGGTATCGTCCCGGTGACGGTGACGCTCCGCTCGCCGAACGCGATGGTCGCCGTCCCCGAAGGCGTGCCGACGAACTCGATGCGCCGGATCACGAAGTGCGTCTCGAGATCCGACGCTCCCGCTGCTCCATCACCGGTCGTTTCAGTTCCGGACCCGCGCTCCGGGGACCCGCTCCTGGTGGGCTCTCGGTCGGCGGTCTCAGTGCCGGTCGTCGCGCCGTCGCCCCCGGTATCTGTGCTTCCGGTTCCGGTGGATTCGCCGTCGTCTGCCGGATCCTCACCGGGCCCGGAATCGCCGAAACACCCTGCGGTGACGACGGCGGCGAGGGATGCGAGGGTCGCGAGTACAGCGCGTCTGTGCATACGTCTCCCTGGTCTCCAGTCGTGGAACGGGTTTCTCGTGGGTACGGTGTGCGATATATCCGTGCAAGATGAGGGAGCCGTTCCTCCAACCGCGGCTCCCAGAGCCTCTCGGACGGCCTGCGGGGGTATCACGGACCTCCGCCACCGCCGCCGACGACACTGACGCTGTCGGTCCCGAAGACGGGCACGCCGTCGGTCGTCAGGCAGGCGAATTCCCCCTGACCGTCGTTCGCGTCAAAGTCGGCGTCCCCCACCGAGAAGTGAAACAGCGAGTCCGCGTCGCCGTCGTCGTCGACGTCCTCGACGTGGCCCCCGGGATGAGCGATCGTCGCGCCGCCGCTTGGCGTGTCCGCGGCGTCGAAGCCCACGTCGTCGGGGTCTCCGAAGTGCGCGGTCGAGGGGTCCAGCCTGGCCGGCGGGTCGAACGCCGAGGTGTGCAGGACCGCGACCGGGACGGTACCCTTCCCGTCTGGCTTGATCGGGTTCTTGCCGCCCCCGTTGGGCTTGACGTCGATTGCCACCCGGATGTAGACCGTGAACGTCCTAGTGACGGCGTCGCTGGTCGCGCCGTCGTCGTCGGTCACGCGGAGCGCGACGGTGTGTTCGCCACCGGTCGTGAACGTGTGGGTGGTCGTCGCGTTGGACGTACTCTCGTCGACGCCGAAGGACCCGTCGTAGTCCCAGTCCCACTCGTACAGGTCGACCGTCCCGTCCGGGTCGAACGAGCCCGACGCGTCGAACGACACCGATTCGCCCTCGTTCGGTTCGCCGGGTGTCACATCGAAGGCAGCGGTCGGCGCTTCGTTGACCCGGAAGGTGGTGGTCGTCTCGTCGGCCTGGCCGAAGGTGTCCGTGACCCGGAGTCGAACGGTTACGTCGCCGGGACTCGGATACGAGTTGGTGGCCGTCACGCCGGTGTCGTCGAACGTTCCATCGTCGGTGAAGTCCCACTCGTAGGACAGTGAGTCGCCCTCGGGGTCGCTGGAACCCGACGCGTCGAACGTCACGGTGTCGCCCGGGTCCGGTACCGCCGGAGTGTGAGTGAACGACGCGGTCGGATCGCGGTTGTCGGGCGTCGAGAACGTCTCGACCGCCCCGCGTTCGGTCGAGACGTCACTCGGTCCGTCCCTGACCGTCGCAAATGCCCGGAACTCGTAGGCCGTGTCCTCCGCCAGGCCGGTCAGCGACGCCTCGAATGTTCCCGACCCGGAGAGCGGCGACCCCAACGCGTCTACGGTGTTGGGGAACCCGCTGCCCTGTTTGCCCCATTCGAATCCGACCCGCACGGTTTCGAGTCCGGTGGTGGCCCGGACCAGGTCACCGTTGAAGGTGGCCTCGGAGAAGTCGAGGTCGTCGGCGAAGTCGGTCTCGACCTCGAGCAGGTCGTTCGCGGAGTCCTGCCCGAGCGCGGTGGCCAGGTCGACCAGCCCCGCACCCTGCACGTTCGAGCCGAGTCCGATGTCCTCGGCGTTACTCTTCAGTTCGGACCTCACGTCCGACGGCGCGACACCGTCGGCGAGAAGCTGTGCTGCGGACGCCGAGACGTGGGGTGAGGCCGCCGAGGTGCCGCCGAACCCGCCAGTGCCGCCGCCCAGCGCCGTCGAGGTGACGCCAGCCCCGGGGGCACCGAGGTCGATCTCGGGGCCCTGCCTAGAAGTCGTCGCGAGGGCGTCGTTGATCGTGATATTACTCACGGCGATGACGTCGGGATGGCGCGCCGGGAAGTTCACGCAATCGGTGCAGGGACCGCGATTCCCGGCCGAACAAACGATCACGACGTCGTTGTCTTTGGCGTGTTGGATCCCGTCCGCGACGCAGTTCGGGTCGTCCGAACAACTCGCCCCGATGCTCAGACTCAGACTCGCGACGTCGTATTCTTCGTCCCCGGCGATGGTGAGTGCCTCTGCCACGGCCGACGAACTCGGGCCGCCTGTTCCCACTTTGATGGCGTGGAGCGTGGCCTCGGGGGCGACGCCGACAACGTCGCTCGTGTTGTTTATTGCTGCGACGATACCGGCGACCTTCGTGCCGTGGCCGCGTTCGTCGTCCCAGTCCTCGGCGCAGCTACTACACGGGTCCGCGGGAGCGTGTCCGGCCCCCAGATTCGGCGCGAGGTCGCTGTGGTCGCTGTCGATGCCGCTGTCGATTATGGCCACGTCGATCCCGCTGCCCGTGTCGCCGTTCGAGTGGGCGACCTCGGCGTCGATCCGATCGACGCCCCACGGGAGCGCCTGTGCGTCGTACTCCCCCTCGCAGTCGTCCTCGACGTACCGTACGTGTGGATTACGTTTGAGCCCCTGGAGGGCCTGTTCGGGCCACCGGCCGGCGACCGCCTCGCCGATGTCCGGCCCGAAATCTATCTCACGTTTCACCGACTGTGCCCGCCCTTTCGCCACGTCGGCCTTGCCGTGGTCGGTCCCGACGACGACGTCTGTCTGTTTCGTTGCCGTTGCTGGTTCGGCCCCCAGGGCGCCAAGTGCGCTGGCGGCACCGAGCGATTTGAGGACGCCTCTCCGGTTGACTGTCACCGTGTTCGTGGGTTCTTGGTCCGTCTGGTCTGTCATTGGTCTACTACTCTGGAAGGCTGTCCCCACGCCGGGGTCCCGATCGGATTCACGGCTGGCCGTTCAGGTTCCGGCGTGCGAGCGCGGTGGACCGACGACCCCGCCGGTCGCCGGTCAGTATGCGAGCGAACAGAACGACGTCACACCAGAGCAAGCGGGCCTCGGCGCTCCCGTGGCCACCGGTGACCACGTCCGAAGCCCACCTGACACACCACTTCTGAACGGGAACGCGCGCGGGACGACTCGCGACCGCGTGCACAGCGCCGTGGTCGGTCTCCCGTCGTCCGTCGAACATGAATTCCCGTCCCCGATCCGGGACCCCGGTCTGGAGTCCCAGGACCATGGACCACCCGCATCACTGACAACATCGCCATCGTCGTACTGCACCTTTGTTATTCAGTGCCACGATCCAGGAACAGAGTACATACCTGATGGGTGTGCTGAGGAGGGCTTGGCCGCGTACTCGAGTATCGTCGCGAACCGCTGACGAAGGGATCCGGGCGCGGGTACCTGGTATGCGGATGCTGGAGTGGACCCTCGACGCACGTAAGCCGCCCCAACTTCAAAGCCGCCGGGAACAGTCCGGCGTAACCCGGCATTATTCACCGGTTCCGGACCGACGGTCACGTCTCGCTCCCGCTCCGACGGGCAACTCTCCTCCTGCTCTCATCAAACCGTCAGTCAGTCAGTCAGCCAGTTAGTCCGTCCGTGTGATGGTGATGCTCGCGACCGGGCCGGTCCAGCCGTGGGCGGCCTCCGTCAAATCGTCGTCTCCCTGGATTCCGTCGTGGGTCTCGATCACACCGTCCTCCGAGATGGCGGGGTCGCTCGTTCCGGTGCCGTCGTCGTCCGAGGACACGCCGTTGAGCGCCTGACACGGTGGCACGATGTCGGCGAAGTCTTCGGTGTTGACCTCCGTCCCCGCGTCGTAGCCCGGCGTCTCGACCACGACTTCGTCGCCTTCCTTCTTCGGAAGTCGGTGCGTGTCGAGCCCGGTGAACCCGTCGTTCGTACAGATCAGCATGCTCGCGAACGAGAGGTACTTCCGCCCTTTGTCGCCGGAAATGGAGACGGTGACGCTGTTTCCTGGCGCGAGCGGGGGTGGACTCCCCGATTTCGCGACCACGATTTCGTCGACGTGCTTGTCACCCTCGAGGGACGAGCGCAGTGGCCCGAGGTTGCCGTTCTCCGCCACCTCCTTGATACCCGTACTGGCCGCCTCACCGACCGTGAACATCCCCGTCGCCTTCCGATGCGTTGCGATCACTGGGGGCGTCAGCCACTGTCCCGTCGCCGGCGGGCCGTCCGTCGATTCGGTCGCGGTCAGGTTCTCGATGGTCACGTCGTAGGTTGCCTCCCCCTGTTTGTCGCCTGGTCGCGCGGTAGCGACCCCGCCGGTGGTCAGGACCGCGCCCGTCATTGCGCTGCGCTGGAGTACTGTTCGCCTGGACAGGCCGTCTCGCTCCGATAGTTCAGTCATTGACTTCCTCCGAGGCACGTGCCTCGCGTGAACAGTCTCCCGAACACGAAGTATACGTTTTTCAACAAGTGTGCAGGGTCCCTTCGAACTGCGTCTAGAATGTCTCCAGGTTGTTCGGTACGCATCTGATCCGTACCCGGAGCCGGCACAGACCACCCAGCCAGAATCTCATCGACCGAGGCCGACAGACAATCGACGCGCTCCCCGGACGAGCGAATCCAGAACGTCGTCGCCGGGCGTATGAATTCGTGACCGGACTCCCAAATCGACACTGGAGACTCAGCCAGGGCTGGCTTCGACTCTCGGCGAGGACTTAATATCAGCGACCGCCGACACCTTGTCATGGAGTACCACGCCCTTGCGGAGCCAGACCTCTTTATCGAGCTGGTCAAGCGGTCGTCGGTGCTCGAAGTGCTCGGGGACGGACCGTTGAACCGTGAGGCGCTGGAGCGGCGACTCGACGTCTCGACTGCGACGAGCTACCGGCGCACCGGCTGGCTTGCAAAGCGGGGGCTGATCGAGGAACAGAACGGTTCGTTTGCGCTGACGGCGCTCGGTGCGGAGGTCGACCGGCAGGTGACCGATCTGCAGGACGGCGTGGCGGAGGCGTTCGATGAAGCGGAGGTGGCGACCGAACAGCTCGCAGAGCTACTCGGTCACTGGCCGATGCTCGCTGCGCTTCGGGAGGGCCCACTCGATCGGCGGGACCTCCAGGAGCAACTGGAAGTGTCCCGATCCACCTGTCACCGCCACACGCGCGCCCTGACGGAGGCCGGACTGGTCGAACGCCCGACGAACGAGTACGTGCTCACCCGCCCCGGAGGAGTGGTCGCCGACGCCGTATCGGCCTTCGCCACACACGTCCAGACGGCACTGACCCTCGGCCCGGTCCTCGATCGATTACACGGAGTCTCACCGGAGTTCGACGTGGGAATCTTCGCCGACCCAACAGTCACGACCGCCGAATCCAAAAATAGTTCTCGGCCCGTGGCCCGGGCGCTCTCCCTGTTCCGCGAGACGGAGACGTTCCGGGGGGTTCACACCGCGACCATCGCGCCGATGTATCTGGAGGACGAGCGCGTCCTCGAGGGTTTGCCCACCGAGGTCATCGAACCACCCGAGGTCGCCGAGGAGATCATGGACGAGTATCCCGAGCGGTGCGTAGAGGTGTGCGTCAGCGAGAACTTCACCTACTGGCTCCTGGACGACCTCCCGTTCGGGCTGGTGATCTACGACGACCGAATCGGCATCGGCGTCGAACGCGCCGGAGGGGTGACGACCTTCGTCGACACCGACGCACCCGCAGCGCGGGAGTGGGCCGAGGCCGTCTTCGAGTCGCTCCGGCGTGAAGCCATCCTCCTCGAGGGCTACACGAAGCAGGGGTTGAAAGCGGCACTCGAGACCAGATCGGTTGGCGATTGAACGAGTTTCGCTGTTCGACCACCGTAGCCAACCACATGATCCGCTGCGGACGGCGCGTCGGGGCGAACGGCTAATTCCCTCGGCCGGGATGTGGTACTCGGGGTGACATCGAAATGGCCAAGCAAATCAGTTGTATCAACGCGGGATTCGAGGACTGCCCGTTCCTGATCCGGTCGGAAAATCCCGACGAGGTCGTGGAGGTCGCCATCTGTCACGCGAAGCAGGCCCACGGCGTCGAGACCACACAGGAGCACGCCGAGCGAATCATGGTGGAAGTGTAGCTGACGGCCGGTCCCACGACCGTACCGCAACGCGGAACCTCCCGCCAGCAGGGAGAGCGGAGCCGCTGACCGTATCGGTCTATGGTCTGGCCTCGTAGACCAGGTGTATCGGACTCTCGGCAGCCCGCCGGAACCGGGTGAAGCCGCCCTCGGTGACGACCTCGCGGATACCGGCCTCGCCCGCCTGGGCGCCGAGTACCAGGTCGGCCTCCTGGTCCAGCGAGCACGGCGTGCAGACGAGCGTCGAGATGGAGTACCCGACCCGACCCAGGGGAGTCAGGTTGTCCTCGACGCGGTCCTCGGCGTAGGGCTCGACGATCATCCACGCGCCGTCGTTGGTCAGCGACTCACGAACGTGCCGTGCGGCGCCGACCGGGTCTCCCATGTCGTGAAGACAGTCGAACATCGCCACGAAATCGTACCCGCCGCCGTTGTAGGTTTTGGCCGTCGCCACCTCGAAGTCGACCCGATCGGCGACACCTGCCTCGGCCGCCCGTTCTCTGGCGGCTTCTATCGACGCCTCGTGGTAGTCGACGCCGACGAACGTCGAGTTCGGGTAGGCCTCGGCCATGATGACTGTGGACGCTCCGTAGCCACAGCCGACGTCGGCTACGCACCCGCCAGCATCGAGCGTTTCGTGAACGCCGTCGAAAGCCGGGATCCAGTCTTGGACGAGGTTGGCCGCGTATTTCGGACCGAACTGCCGCACAGTCCCGTGGAAGACTCCTTCGTGGTGCTCGTGCCAGCCGATGCCCTCGCCTGTCTGGAACGCCTCTTCGAGCTGGGAAGTGATTTTCGAGGCAGACAGGGCAGTCTCGAAGGCCCCGGGCATGAACGCTGGGCTCTCCTCGAATGCCATCATCGCGGCCTGCTCCTCGGTGAGGTGGTATTTGTCGGTCTCGGGGTCCAGGGTCACGTACCCGCCGGCGGCTTGCGAGCGAAGCCACTCGCGGACGTAGCGCTCTGCGGTCTCGGTACGCTCGGCTAACTCCGCCGAGGTGAGCGGGCCTGCGTCCGCGAGCGTCGCGTACAGACCCAGTCGGTCGCCGATGACCGCTAAGGGCGCGTGCAGCGACGCGCCGAAGTCATTCACTGCAGTCTGGACAAGCTGATTCAGTTTTTCTTCGTCGATTGCCATGGTTGTGATGGTGGGTAGTCGCTCCGCTGGTGGTGATGACCGGTGCTCGAAGGCGGCGGGATGAACCGACCCGTCGATCCATCCTCCGGCCGCTCAGCTACGACTCTTCAGTGCCCTCCCGTCCGACCCTCCGCCGGAGCGATTCGCCGAGATTTCGGCGAGTGAAGGTAGGGGTCAGGTGGAAATATAATTAATCTGTGATAATTTTGCAGGCTCTGAAACACATTCGTCCCGTCGTCCCATGGATGAATATCAGCCGACCGGCGAGTTGCTCGACAGCCTCGAGGTTCACCATCGGAAGGTCTCCGTGAACTCCGTGAACTCGACGAAGATCGGATCGTGATGACCGAATATCTCGACCGCGGTCGACTCGCAGGTGCTGCATCCCCACGCTGTCTGGAGCACGAGGTGTTCGGCAATTCCAGACGATTTCAGCGGTGGCGCTAAGTCGGTTCGGTTCGAGGAACGAATATGCAACTCACCGAGCAGTTCGACCACCCTGCCTGGCTCACCGCGGGCGGCACGCTCGCCGGATACGGTCTCATCCTCCTGTTCATGTTCGCGCTCCTGTTCGTGATCCCGTTCCTGATATACACGACAGCGATCGCGTGAGCGCTGAACGCAATCCATCCGACAGCCGGCGACTCAGTTGATGATGTCCCCGATTGTTCGTGCTTCGCCCGAGAGCGCGGGGTCGTCCTCGACGATCCGAAGGACCTCGTGATCGGTGATCTGCGGATACGGCTTGTCGATGGCCTCCTCGATGAGGGACTTCTCCAAGCGAAAGTCGTGGCCCTCGTAGACGACGTCCACACCCTGTTCGTCGAACGAAAGAACGGTCATACCCATCGCTAAATCGTGGTCGAATAAATACCTGGAGGTGTCGGGTCGACCCCTCGAAGGGCGCCGTCAGACGCTCGTCAGACGCCCGTCATGCACGGTGTCAGGGTTTATTACGCCGGAAATCGCTATATTGGGTGTGCCGATCCGTTCGGACCCGCTCGACGAACTGACCATCCCCGACGGGACGACTGTCGAGGAACACGACCTGGTGACCGACGGCGACGTCATCGTCGGTGGCCAGAGTACCGTCGAGTTCGGGGTCCGTGGCGACGACGTGCTGGCAGGCGAACGCGTCTCCTTCGGCGGCCACATCGAGGCCGCGGGGGACTGTCGCCTGGACATGTGGAGTGACGTCGCAGCAGACGTACTCGTCGGCGGCGACGCCTACCTCGGTGAGCGCGTGCAGGTCGGCGGCGAACTCAAAGTCGCCGGAAACGTCGACATCGGAGACGACGTCGATATCGAGGACGATTTCGAAGCCAGCGGTCACATCGTCATCCGGAACCCGATGCCGACCATCGTCTTCCTCGTCGTCTACCTCTCACAGCTCCTCCGAATCGGCGAGGAAGAGGCCGCAGAGGAACTCGCGACCCAACTCGTCGACGCCGAGGAGGCCGACCACGAGCCCGTGGTCCTCCCCCGCGGAGCGCGCGTCAGCGACGACGCCTGGCGCGTCTCCACCCCGGCCCGCGTCGGTGACGACTGCCGACTCCACGGCAACATCCGCGCGGAGTCGCTGACTGTCGGAGCCAACAACACTATCTTCGGGAGCCTCCGCGCCCGCGGCGACGTCGTCGTGGGCGAGGACACCGAAATCAAGGGTGACGTGACCACCCGGAGCGGCGACGTCTACGTCGACGAAGGTGCGACAGTGTGGGGCGACATTTCGGCCGAAGACGTCGAACTCCACGAACACGCCATCGTCGAAGGGAAAATCAGAGTCAGCGGCGAACTCACGCAGGTCCGCGACGCCCTCGGCCCCATGCCGGGAGACGAGGCGAGCGACGCCGTGGACGACACAACTGACGCAGACAACGCGTCCGAAGCTGTGGAGTCTGAGAGCGACGAGACTGCCGAGTCCAGCGAGCAGGACGAGTCAGCGGTCGAAGACGAGAGCGAAACAGACGACGACGACCGCGCCGACGACAACCGCACCGACGACGAAGTCGTGGCTGCTGACGAGGCCGGCGCGAGCGAGGATGAGGCCGATGACAGCCAGTCGGACGACGAAGACGACTCCGAGGTCGATTCGACAGACGATTCCGCCGACGAACCGCCAGCGGTCGAGAGCCGCGAGGCGGTCGAGGCGGAACTCGACGGCGTCGTGCCGATGATGGGCGAGAGCCTCGACCTCAGCGAGAACGGCCACGACGACGACGCAGAAGTCGTCCCCGACGCGGACTGACTCACGGACCCGAGCGGTCCTCGAGCCCTCCACGATCGCTCGCCTTTACCGGTGCGTTCCTCAAATCCTCCACCACCGCTGGCCTTTTCCGGACCGAGCAGCGCTCGACTCGAACGAGATCAGGTGACCAGTGAATCGAGCGCACAGCCCCGTGGGTGACGGTTCTCGGCTTCGTACCGTGGACGCTGGGGCCAGCGACCGAAAGCGGCTTTTCCCGTCCGCTGGTACCGAGTGGTATGCTCTCTATCGCGCTTGCCGGCAAGCCGAACGCGGGCAAGTCGACTTTCTACAAAGCGGCGACGATGGCCGAGGTGGACGTGGGCAACTACCCGTTCACGACCATCGACGCCAATCGCGGCGTGACACACGTCCGCACGGAGTGTCCCTGTCTCGCCCGCGATGAGCGCTGTGGCGACGAGGACTGCAACGACGGCAAGCGCTTCGTCCCCGTGGAACTGCTGGACGTGGCGGGACTCGTCCCCGGCGCACACGAAGGCAGAGGCCTGGGCAACCAGTTCCTCGACGAACTGTCGAACGCCGACGCCATCCTCCACGTGGTCGACGCCTCCGGTGGCACGAACGAAGAAGGCGAACCCGTCGAAATCGGCGAGCACGACCCAGTCGAGGACCTGCAGTTCATCGAGGAGGAGATGGACCTCTGGCTGGCGAGCATCGTCGACCGAAACTGGGAGGGGATCGAACGAGCCTCGCGCTCCCCGGATTTCGACCTCGACGAGGAGCTCGCCGACCTGTTGACCGGCGTCGGCGCGACGGAGTTGGACGTGGCGCGCACGCTCCGGGACCTCGAGTACCCCGAGGACCCGATCCAGTGGACCGACGAGCACCGGGAAGCGCTGGCCAGCGACATTCGCGAGCGCACCAAACCCATCATCGTCGTCGCGAACAAAGCCGACGTGGCGCCACCCGAAAACCTCCAGGCGCTCAAAGAACGCAACGAGGCGACGATTCCGACGACCGCCGACGGTGAGTTGGCCCTCCGGAAAGCCGCAGAGGCCGGCGCCGTCGACTACGACCCGGGCGACGAGGACTTCGAGATTCTGAGTGACCTGAGCGAGCAGCAACGAGAGGGCCTCGAACAGATCCGAGCGGTGATGGACGAACACGGTGGCACCGGCGTCCAGCAGGCGCTCGACACCGCCGTATACGACGTCCTCGACCAGATCACGGCCTATCCGGTGCAGGACGAGACCCACTGGACCGACGGCCAGGGGAACACCCTGCCCGACGCCTTCCTCCTGCAGTCCGGGTCGACGCCGAAGGACCTCGCCTACGCCGTCCACTCGGACATCGGCGACGGCTACCTCCACGCCGTCGACGCCAGGGAGAACATGCGGATCAGCGACGAGCAGGAACTCGACGAGGGCGACGTGATCAAAATCGTCTCGACGGCGAACTAACGGGGTTGCTGGGAGCCGAACGGGTCCGGGCCAGGCTTTTCGTCGCCGCCGTTCCACGGGTGGCGTATGTCGACCGAGCGCGTCCGGCCGGGCCGTCTTCGGCCGAGCCAACTGTACGTCAGTGCCGAGAAGCTAGCCGCTGTCCTCGAACGCGTCGACGGTGACACTTCCGACCACGAGTTCGGTCCGCTCCCGGTCTACGAGTTCGACGGCGAACGGCGACTGACTGACGGGCACACCCGGGCGTTTGCAGCGTATCTCACTGGTGCCGAGTCCGTCCGGGTCGAATCCGACGAGAGCCTCCCGGCGGCGTACGATATCGAACTCTATCGCGAGTGCCTCGCCTGGTGCGAGACCGAGGGCGTCGAGCGAATCCCCGACCTCGTCGGGCGCGTGCTCGGGCCAGAGGCCTTCGAGCGCAACTGGCTGGACCGCTGCCAGCGAGCGGCCGACCGACTCGACGAGGAGTGACGGTGACAGCCAGAAGGCTCAGCCGTCAGAACCGCCCGAAAAGAATGCCGAGATCCGCGATCTGAGACGGTCCAGCGGTCCGGAACCGGACTGGGCGGGGCGGTCGGACTGAGAGAGTTCCCACCCCGCTTTCTCCGCAACTGTCGTCGGATGGCGGAACTCCCAGCCGGTCGCGTCGGCGATGCGGCGGTCCTCGGGACTGGTGCCGACGAAGACGTATCTGGGTGCTGGATGGGACTCCCGAACGTGTTCCATCGTGAGCCAGATATCCCGATCACCGAGGTCGAAATCCTGCGTGAGGTCGTGGGCCGCAACGAACGACGAGACAGCCTCCGTGTCGTTCGCGACGACGCCGACCGCACGGCTCCACTCGCGAGCCTCCGCGAACACCGTCTCGGGGTCCTCGAACTGGCGAAGCGCGTCGAGTTCGAACGCGAGCGTCATCTCGCCGCCCGCAGTGCCCTCGGAATCGCTCATCGGCGGCTCTACGACGGGCAGTGTAAAAACGTCTGGCCGACCCTCGAACCAGGGTCAGTCGTCGACGACGACCGTCTCCCAGTCGTGGTCGCCGTGGGCACCCTCGCGTTCCTTGGCGGCCTGCTCGACGCGGATGAATTCCGCGTGTTCGCGTGCCGCCTCGATGGTGTGGCCACCGCAGTACGAGAAGCCGGATTTGATCCCGGCGCAAAACTCCGCAGCCACGTCTTCGAGCGGGCCTTTGTACTCGGTGTATCCCTCGACACCCTCGTCGGCCTCAACCGCGGCCCCGGCGTCGTCCTTATCCGAGCGGTCCTCGGCCGCGGCGGTCGTGGCCATTCCGCGCGAGCGTTTGTACCGCGCACCGTCGATTTCGACGATTTCTGGTGGCGTCTCTTCGGTCCCCGCGAAGAGACTCCCCATCATCACCGTGTCCGCGCCGGCCACGAGCGCCTTCACGGCGTCGCCCGACGAGCGGATGCCGCCGTCGGCGATGATCGGGACGTCCAGGTCCTCGGCAGCGTCGGCACAGTCGTCGATAGCGGTGAGTTGCGGGACGCCGGCGCCCGCGACGCGGCGAGTGGTGCAGTGGGACCCGGGGCCGATGCCGACCTTCACGCAGTCGGCGCCCGCGGCGACGAGGTCCTCCACGCCCCCCGGCGTGGCGACGTTGCCGACGACGAGGTCCGTCTCGGGGAACGACTCACGAAGTGCCTCGACGGTGTCCAGGCAGCGTTCGAGGTGGCCATGGGCGACGTCGACCATCACGCAGTCGGCACCAGCCTCGACGACGGCTTCGGTCCGTGCGATCGCGTCTTCCGCGATTCCGACGGCGGCCCCGACTGGCTGACCGGCCTCGACGACGCGCGCGACCGCATCGGCTTGCTCCTGGACGGTCAGAAAGCGATGAATCGTCCCGAACCCGCCAGCGCGGCCGATCGCGATGGCGGCGGCGGCACCTGTCACGGTGTCCATCGGCGCCGAGAGGAGCGGCGTCTCCAGTTCGATGTCGTCGGTCAGTGCAGTCGAGAGATCGACGTCGGCCCGGCTGTCGACCGGCGATCGCTGTGGCACCAGCAACACGTCGCCGTACGAGAGCCCAGTTCGGAGGTCGTCCATACCGGCACATCTGTATGTCATCTGGACTGAAAACGTTGGCGCTGTGCGCGGCCGGGGTGACACACGCCGCGAGTAGGTGTCCGTGGCCCCGCGCTGGCCCAGTTTCTCCCCGTCGACGCGACCCGCTAGCCCAGCGGTCGAAACCACACGGCCGCGACGAGAACGGCGAGGAAGAGATACGACCCGCGGATGAGCAACATCGTCGCCAGTTCAGGGCTGGCTCGACGAGCCACGACGGCGACCAGCCCGAATGCGAGCGGGGCGCCACTGGCACTGGACGGAATCGCGGGAAGCGTGACGACGAGTACGAGAACCCCAAGCATCCCGGCCGCCATCAGGACGTAGGCCGTCCGGTAGGCGTCGCGTGGCCCGAGGACGACGGCGACCGTTCGTTTGTCGATCGAACGGTCGTAGTCGTAGTCCTGCGCGTCGTCGATGATCTTGATCCCCGAGAGGAAGCAGAGGAAGACCCCAGCGAGTCCGAGCACCGCCGGTGAGAGCGTCCCCGCCTGGACGTAGAATCCACCGAGGAGCGCGAGTGCGATACCGGTGGGATACCCCATCGTGGCACCGACCGTGGTGGTGTCGAACTGTGGCGCGTGGAAGTAGCCGAGCGCCCAGGTCGGTGCGGTGAGGGCGACTGCGACGGGCCCGGCGGAGGCCCAGATGCCCACGAGCGCGACGACGAATCCGACCGTCGACCCACCGAGTGCGCGGCGACAGGCGGCCGCCGAGAGCGGGTGGTCGTCGTCCTCGCCGCGGACGTGGAAGTCGACGTAGCCGTCCTTGAGGTGTGCAGTGTAGACCGCGAAAAACAGTGCGAGGACGTGCCCAGCGGCGGCAACCGGCGCTACGCGACCGGCGAACACTCCACCGAACAGTGAGGCTGCGAGCGGTGGGAGCATGAACACCGGATGTACCTGTGAGAGCAGGGCTCGCACCACCCCAGGCCGATCACGAGCCTCGTGCGCAATGCCCATACACACGCAAAGGGTCAAAGCATCAACATCCTTTCGCAGGGAATGGGTCCTCAGTAGCAACCAGTCCCTCGAAGCGACCCGATTGCTCTTGAGGATGGCGCGGCTTGCGACGGTATGGACAGCCGAGACAGGGGGGTACTCGCCTGGGCAGGGTACGCCGCGGGTGTGCTCGTGCTCTGGCTGACGATCAGTGGCCTTCTGGCCCCGATTGGGGCCCTGGGAGCGCTGGCAGCGTTTGCGACGGCGCTCGGAGTGCAGGCGCTTCCGACCGAGAGATCTGTCAGCGTCCTGGTCGTTGGGGGGCTCGGCTGTGCAATCGGACTCCTGCTCGGTCTGGTAACGACACCGCTCTCGGGTGTTGCGCTCCCGGATATCGGCGTCTTCGGTCGGTACACCTACCTCGTGACCGAAGTCGTCTTCGGGACCCTCGCCGTCGGGCTCCTCGTCCGCGCCGGAGGGGGTGCCATCCGTCGGGCTGTCAGAACGATTCTCGTGGTCTATCCGCTCGCGTACGTCTGGGACTGGTACACGCTGGAGGTGGGGGTGTTCGAGATACCGCTCCGTACTGGCGTGGTACTCGTCGGCATCCCACTGGAAGAGCACCTGTTCATGGTCGTCGTCCCGGCGCTCGTCCTCGGTGTCCACGAACTACTCGACGTACGCTCGACCCAGGGCTGACTCGACGAACGCTCCACCGAGGGCGGACCTGGCGGCGTCTCTCAGACGAGATTGGTCTCGTCGAAGACGAACGCGGAGACGTGGGAGGCGAGGCGGCGGGCGTCGGTTTCGGTCTGGGCGTGGAGTTCTCCGGCCACGTGACCGGTCTCGCCCCCGACGCTGGCAGTCTCTGACAGTGGGTCGACACGGACGGTGTAGTCCCGGAGCGAACGCACCTGCTCGCGGAGTTTGCGGAGCGCCTGCTCCGTGAGTTCGGTGTCGAGGTGCTGCAAGTCGTATCGCACGACGAAGCCCCGTTCACCGTCCCGAACGGCGACGACCGGAAGACCTCTGTCGGAACAGCGGTCCCAGACAATCCGCCCCTCCGATTTCGTCTCGTACATCGGGACGTTCGAGGGGGCGAGTTGTTCCATCACCTGACGGTAGGGCGTCGAGACGTTTCTACGTTCCGTCCAGACCAGTATCCGCTACGTGCCCACTCCTATCAGATCCACTACTCAAACGTCGTTCAGGAAATCGTGAAGTCGGTGCCTGTCGACCCGTCTGTCGTGCGCGTCGACCTGTCGAATCCCCGGGCCGTGATTCGCCGGTACTACCTCTTTCAGGCGTTGGCAGCGGTCGGATTCATCTCTCCGATCTTCGCCCTGTTCGTCCTCCGTGATCTCACCTATCCCCAGTACGGGACGCTGAGTGCAGTCTACTCGCTCCTCCTCGTCGCCGGCGAGATTCCAACGGGGTACGTCGGTGACCGGTTCGGCCGTCGTGACACGCTGGTGGCGAGCAAACTGGCGATGGCGCTCTCCCTGTTCGGGTTCGTCGCCGTCGACTCGTTCCCGTCGTATCTGGTCGTCTACGTCGTCTGGGCGGTGGGCATCGCACTCTCTTCTGGAACGGGGAGCGCGTGGCTCTACGAGATGCTCGAATCGACCGTCGGTGAGGAGCAGTTCACCGCCGTTCGCGGGCGCGGCCAGTCGGTCGCCCGCTGGAGTTCCACCGTCACGATTCTCGTCGGTGCCGTCCTCTACGGTTTCGATCCGAGGTATCCGTTCGTCGCCGCCGGGGGCCTGATGACCGTCGGCGCCGGCGTCATCGCGACGCTCCCGCGGACCGAACAGTTCGAGAACGGCGAGACGGCAGGCCCGTCGGTCCACGAGGCGATTCCGCTGCTTCGGGACCGACTCACCCGCCCGCCGCTGCGCTCGTTCGTGCTGTTCACCGGGTTGCTGTTCGGCACTATCGGCGCTGGCAATCAGTATGTGCAGCCAATCGCCGTCGCTGTGGCTGGTGGCATCGACGTCGGTGGCCTTCCAGTGGTTGGGTCCCTTGCAGGAACTGGCGACGGGCCATCGGTCTTCGCGGGCCTGCCGCTGTCGGCCGCAACCGGGCTCGGCCCGCTCTACGCGAGTTTCGCCGCCGTCACGGCGGCGGTGAGTTACTACGCGGGCCCCATCGAAGCCCGTCTCGGGCTCCGGCGAGTCCTCGCGCTGGCGGCCGCGCTACTCGTCGGGAGTATGCTGGTCCCGCCAGTGGTTCCGGTCGCTGCCTTCGCGACGTTCTACCTCCTCCGGGCGATTCACTACCTGCTCCGGCCGATGGTGGAGGGCCACGTCAACGACCGCGTCGAGGACGTCGGTCGTGCGACGGTCCTCAGCGCCGTCTCGATGGTATTCGGCCTGGCCAGGACGCCGTTCGTGGTCCTCGCGGGTGTCGCCGCGGGCGCTCGCGGCCCGGTCGCGGCCTACGGCGCCCTCGGCACGTTGCTGGTCGCGACAGCGCTGCCGCTCGTGCTCGTTGGGTCACCGTTTCCTGCGACGACACCGGATGCGCACTCCGAAGCGGGCCAGTCGTGACCCGCCCGGTCAGTTGACAGCCTGGTACGCCTCGTCCATGATCTCGAGTGCCTCTTTGAGCGTCTCGACGTCGACGGCGTAGGAGATGCGGGCGTAGCCGGCACCGTGCTCGCCGAAGGCGTCGCCCGGGACGACGACCACGCCGCGGTCGATGACCTCGTCGACGAATCCCTCTGGCACCTTCGGCATCGCGTAGAAGGCCCCGTGAGGAGTCGGACAGTGCAGCCCGATGTCGGAAAGCCCGTCGAGGAGGACGTCGCGACGTTCCTCGAAGGTGTCGACCATCTCGTCGACGACGTCCTGGGGACCTGAGAGCGCGGCTTCGGCGGCGTGCTGGGAGACGGCCGACGCACAGGCCTGCCCGTACTGGTGGACGCGGAGCATGCGTTCGATGCGGCGGTTACTCCCGGTGACCCAGCCGAGTCGCCAGCCCGTCATCGAATACGTCTTCGAACAGGCCCCGACCACGACGACGTTGTCCGTCTCGGCGAATTCCAGCGGCGAGCGGTGTTCACCCTCGAAGACGATGTGCTCGTACACCTCGTCGGAGATACAGAGGACGTCGTGTTCGTCGGCGATACGTGCGAACTCGCGCATGTCCTCCGGCGATTGGACAGCACCGGTCGGATTGGCCGGACTGTTGACGACGAACGCCGCCGTCTCGTCGGTGATAGCGTCCTCGACGGCTGCGGGGTCCATCGTGAGGTCCTCCCGGAGGCCGACTGGGTGGGGCTCGCCACAGGCGATGTGTGTCAGCGCTTCGTAGGAGACGAACCCAGGGTCGGGATAGATGACCTCCTCACCGGGGTCGACGTGGGCTTCCAGCGCGATGTGGAGCGCCTCGCTCCCACCGGCAGTAGCGATGATGTGTGCCGGGTCCACCTCGATACCCTGGTCCGCGGCGTAGCGGTCAGCGATCGCTCCACGAAGCGACTCCATTCCCTTGTTCGAGGTGTACTCGTCGGAATCCCCGGCACGGATCGCCTCGATAGCACCCTCTTTGGCGTGGTCGGGCGTCGGGAAGTCGGGTTGGCCCAGTCCGAGATTGATAGCGTCTTCTCCGGCGGCCTCGAATACCTCGCGGATCCCGCTGATCGACACCTGCTCGACTCGACGAGAGAACTCCGTCATACTCAGACGGGCGGCGCGCTCCCCGATAATTCTTGAGGGTCCGATCCGAGTGCCCCACTCACGGAACTCACCGTCTCCGACCGACGATCAGGTGAGCGATTCGTACTGTTAATTACTTAATAGTTTTGTGCTCAAGTGCGCTGACACAGGAAGAAGACAGCCTCTATAGACAATTTGAATCCGATCCCGACGACCACCAGACTTACCCCGATCCTGATACAAATTACGCCTCATGCAGAGACGTCACACGCTGGTCGGACTCGTAGTCGTCCTCGTGACGGTGACGGCCGGTTGTGGCTTCATCACGGGCGACGAACCGGCGACGTTCAGTGCCGCCTCAGCGACTGTCGGTGATAGCGTCCAGTCTGAGACCGGGTACGAGGAGGAGGCCGTCGAATCCTCCGTCGTCACCCAGAACTTCAGCGCGGCGGGTCAGACACGGCAGGTCGAGGTGACCAATCAGCGGGCGAGATACGAGCGGTCGGTCGACCTCGGCCCGCTGGGCTCACAGCGAGCGGCCGTGTTCGTGACCTTCGCCAGTCCGGAGGTCGAGATAGCAACGCGGACGTTCAACCCCATCGCGGACATGTCGACCCGCGAAATCGTCCAGCAGTTCGAATCCCAGTACGAGGGTCTCACGGTCGGCGAGCACGTCGAAAACCGGAGCGTCCAGGCACTCGGTGCCTCCCGGACCCTCCAGAAGTTCGAGGGGACCGGAACGATCGGTGGCGCCGAGGTCGACACCTACGTCCACGCCGCGAAGTTCAAACACGAGGGCGATTTCATCGTCGTCATCGGCATCTATCCCCAGCAACTCGACGGTGAACAAGCGCACGTCGTCGCGCTCGCCGAAGGGATCGAACACGACGCCGAAGAGTGATCTGACACCGGAGACGGCAAGCGACCAGCCGTCAGAATTCCTCGACGTGTGGGCGCAAGTCGAGTTCGAGTGTCCACGCCGAGCGGTCCTGTTCGACGAGATGCCAGTAGTTCTTTGCGATGGCGTCGGGGTCGAGGTAGGTTTCTTCCTCGCGAGCGGCGTCGCGGTCAGCGCTGTCCGGCGGTAGAATCTGCCCGTCGATGACGACGTGTGCGACGTGGACGCCCTCGGGTCCGAGTTCTCGCGCCATGCTCTCGGCCATTCCGCGGGCCGCGAACTTGGCCGCGGAGAATCCAATGGCCCCGTCGCGGCCCCGGAGCGCTGAGGTGGCACCGGTGAAGATGATCGTCCCGCCGTCGCCCTCGACCATGTCTCGTGCCGCCTCCTGCGAGGCGACGAACGCGCCGCGGCCGTTGACTGCCCACGCGCGGTCGACGTCGGCGACCGACGCGTCGAGGAGACCGTCCCACGACCCTGCGCTCGCGTGATTTACCAGTACGTCCACGGCACCGAACTCGTCTCTGACCCGCTCGAACGCCGCTCTGATCTCCGCCGGTTGTTCGAGGTCAGTCGGGACTGCGTAGCCCGTGCCAGGGTCCGGGAGGTCCCCGGCGAGGTCCTCGAGGTACTCGGTGGAGCGTGCCAGCAGCGCAACGGCACAGCCCTCCGTCGCAAACTTCCGAGCGAGCGATTCGCCGAGTCCCGGCCCGACACCCGCGATGACTGCAGTTCGCGTCATATCCAGGACCACGAATCCCAGAGCCAAAGAGATTGGTTCGCCTCCAACCGCTGAGGGCGGTCCTGCAGAACCTGGCTCGACTGATCTGGGCGGTGCGGTGGCGCGCGCTGTCTCGGTCGCGAGTCCATCTCGGACGAGCGACCGAGACGGACTCGTGCGAGGGACGAACGAGGGAGTGGGACGACCGAGTGAGTCGGTTGGGGAGGCGTGTGGCTGTCTGCGGTACTGTGCGGTTGCTGTCCCTGGCGTCCTGGCGAGCGGTGCGCGGCCGACCATAGAGAGGCCGCGAGGGGTGAGCGGGGAACGGAGTGACCCGCGAACAGCGAGCCAGGGCTCAGGAGAGTTTGCTCTCCTGGCGTCTGCTCACGGGCGGCTATGCCGCCCGTTCGCACGGCCCGAGGGACCTGCGGTCCCTCGCTGTCTGCGCGAACGGAGTGAGCGCAGGCTCGAAAGACGAGCGAAGTGAGTCTTTCGGCGGACTGAAAGGGCGAGGTCCGCTCGCGTTCATATAGTCGTCTGAGCGAGCACTATTCGAGTGAACGCAGTGAACGAGAATATCTCGGTCAGCGACCGGGAGAGCGAGGCCGACCGCAGGAAGGCCTCGTCTGCGCGAACGGTGAACGGAGTGAGCCGTGAGCGAGCGGGCCGGGGGCTTTCAGCGGTCAGTCAAGTCTGCTGTCGAAGCAACTCATCGCGAGCGGGTCATCGAAACGAATGTATCGCGAAAATCGCAAGACAGCGGCGTGATTCAATAGCCCGTCAGACGCGCGTCAGGGGCTCGTCTGCCCGCCCTTTTTGCAGGGTGTGACCATCAATGTGATCGCATGGCCGCAACCGCCGACCCACCGCATCGGGGGGACGCCACGAACCCATGTAGCGACCGCCAGTCGGCGGGCGAGTCGTGCGGAGCGCCGGCCCCACGGGCCGACGCAGTCGACGTGACCGAGCACACGAGCGGACACCGAGCCGAACGGCTGTACCTGGTACAGATCGCGATGCTCGAAGCCAAGGTCGAGGCCCTCGAATCTCGACTGGAAGCCAAAGAGACGGATCTCCAGCACGTCGTCGACCGCTACGAACGCGTTCTCCAGGAACGCGACGCCTGCCGCGACAGAACACTCGCCAGTCGCGAGTTCGAACGGGTCGAACTCGACGACGGCGACACCACCGCTGCGGACGCGACCCGGGAGCGCACCACCGATCGAGCCACCCTGGCCGATCGTTCGAGTGGCGCGCTCGACCGACTCCGGGCACTCCTGAAGTAGTCGCGGCCGTCGCACGGGGAGGAGAATTCGTCGTCTTTTCAGCGATTCAAAACAACTGCCAGCGGCGTCTCTACTGGCCGTTGAGCGAGATCTGCGTGATGTCGATGACGCGCTCGTCGGCGAGCAGTTCCTCGACGGTGCCCTCGGGGACCGGGTCGTCGAGGTTGTACACGGTGAGGGCTTCGCCGCCGATGGTGCCGCGGCCGTTGAACATCCCGGCGATGTTGACGCCGGCCTCGCCGAGGACGGTCCCGATGAAACCGATGACGCCCGGGACGTCCTCGTTGCGGGCGACGAGCATGTGGCCGTGCGGGACCGCGTCGACACGGTAGCCGTCGATGCGGACGATTCGGGGGTCGTCACCGGCGAACTGCGTCCCAGAGACGCTGATCTCGTCGTCGCCGTCGGAGACGGTGACGGTGATGAGGCTCTGGAAGTCCTCGGCGGAACTCGTCTTTGTCTCGGTGACGTCGATGCCGCGCTCCTCGGCGATGCGCTCGGCGTTGACCGCGTTGACCTGCATCTCGACGGCACGCTCGAAGACGCCCTTCAGGGCGGTCGCCGTGACGATTTCGGTGTCGTGCTCGGCGATGTCGCCGGCGTAGCTGACCTCGATGTCCGAGACGTGGCCGTCGAATAGCTGGACGGCGATGGTGCCGGCGGTGTCGGCCAGGTCGAGATAGGGCTCGACGGCGGGGAAGGCGCTCTCGTCCATCGACGGGGCGTTCAGGGCGTTGATGACCGGTTCGCCGTTGAACGCGGCAACGATCTGGTCGGCGGTCGAGGTTGCGACGTGCTCCTGGGCGGCCTCCGTGGAGGCGCCGAGATGCGGGGTGACGATGACGTCCTCGACGTCCAGCAGCGGGTTATCCGGGTCGACGGGTTCGTCGGCGAAGACGTCGATGGCCGCGCCCTTGAGCAGGCCGTCCTCGACGGCCTCGGCGAGTGCGGGTTCGTCGATGATGCCGCCGCGGGCGCAGTTGACGACGTAGCCGCCCTCTAACTGGGCGATTTCCTCCTCGCCGATCATGTTTTCGGTCTCGTCGGTCAGCGGCGTGTGGATGGTGATGAAGTCCGCGCGTTCGAGGCACTCCTCGAGCGTGTCGACGAGTTCGGCGCCGAAGCGCTCGGCGCGCTCCTCGCTGATGTAGGGGTCGAAGGTGACGAGATCCATGCCCAGCGCGTCGAGGCGGCGGGCGACCTCCTGGCCGACGCGGCCGAAGCCGACGACGCCCAGCGTCTTCTTGTTGACCTCGGTGCCGAGGAACTCTCCTTTGGCCCACTCGCCCGCGCGGAGGCGCTGGTGGGCCTGGGGGATCGAGCGCGCCGTGGCGAAGGCCATGGCGACAGAGTGTTCGGCGGCGGCGCGGACGTTCCCCTGGGGCGCGTTGGCGACGATAACGCCGTGTTCGGTGGCGGCCTCGATGTCGATGTTGTCGACCCCGATGCCGGCGCGGCCTACGATCTGGAGGTTCGGGGCGGCGCCGAAGACCTCCGCGGTGACCTCCGTCCCGGAACGCACGACGAGGCCGTCGGCGTCCGCGACGGCGTCCAGGAGCGCCTCGCCCTCGACGTCGTACGCTGTCTCGACCTCGTGCCCTGCCTCGCGAAACCGCTCCAGACCCGCGTCCGCGATCGGGTCCGTGACGAGTACCTTCATGGCGGTCAGATCCCGGCCTGCGCGTATAACGCTTGTTTTCTCCGGACGGCAGCGAGGACACTATCGACACTGTCGACACAATGTGTGGACGCGGCGAGCGAGTCGCTCACTGGTTCAAGACACTCCGACCGGGGAAAATCGAGTCGTCACTCGAGTCGGTCGAACGGACGAAACAGCAGGCAATGCGACCTTACCGCCACTCGGGAAGCGAGGCGGCGTCGGCGAGGGGCGCTGTGAGATAGGCGTCGTCGCGGCTAATGTCGGCGATTACAAACGTCTCGGTGGGTCCGTCTTCGACGGAGGCCATAACTTCGGGGTTCGCTTCCACCTCGGCTTCAGCGACCATATCCGGCGCCATGTGTGAGAACATGTAGCAACCCCGTATAAACCCTCCGGAACAATTCTCAGGCTTTGAAAACACGGCGTCAGACGGTTGTCAGACGAGTCTTCGAACGTGTGTTTCTCAACGCCGAACGGACGGTCGAGATCGCAGTATAGTACTCGATTCTCCGTTGCGAGTCTCGGGCGGTAGGACCGGGTCAGCACACCGACGCGCGACGGTATGGTGGCGTTATAGTTCGATAGATTCGGCGAGTTCGGCGATCCGATCGTCGTCAGTCGCGACAGTCCCGCCGTGGTAGCAGTGCACACGATCGGCCGCGAGTGCGGCCAGGCGTGCCACGGACTGAGTCGCTTCGGCCATATCGAGGGTGAACTGTTCGCTCGGGCCCCGTAACGCTCCATCTGCGGCCGTCAGCGCGTCGGCAGCGATCAGGAGGTGCTCCTCGGGGAAGTACACCGAGACGTGCCCGGGTGCGTGACCAGGGGTGTAGACGACGACCATCGGGCCCGCCGCGGTCCGAAAGCGCTCCTCGCCGACGAGCTCGACGTCGACCGGCACCGGCGGATACCGGTCGCCGTCGCTCTTGAGCGGGTCCTTGCGCCCGTCGACGTAGGGCGCACAGCCCTCGTGCGCGAACACGACTGCATCCGTTTTCTCGCACACGCTCGCGAGCGCCCCCGCGTGGTCACCGTCCTGATGGGTCACCAGGACGGCCCAGACGTCAGGCCAGTCGAACGCCGCTGTCGCCAGTTCCTCCCAGAGCGCTTCGGCCTGCCCCGGCAGTCCGACGTCGAGCAACAGGAGTCCGCGGTTGGTCTCGACGGCCACCGGGTTGAACGCCCGCTCGCCGTCCGGCGCCTGGACCGTCTGCGTCAGTGCGTGCACGCCGTCGGTGAGTCGCTCCATACCCGGGTATTGGGACGGGTTCACAAAGTACGTCGGGGCAGTGGACGGGCACCGACCGGCCACCCCGACGCCGGGACCCAGCAGCGCCCTGAGGTCCGGGAAACTCATCAGCCCGGGCCGTCAATTCGGCCCCGTATGGACGACACCGCCCTCCAGGAGCGTCTACGGGCTATCGAGCGAAAACTGTCTCTCGTCGTCGCGTTGCTCGTCCCGCCATACCTCGTCGGCGCCGCCGAACTGTTCGGCTACTGGCGTACCGCCGTGGTTGCGGTCGCACTCGCGCTCGTCGGGGTCGCCCTGCTGGTCGTCCGGCGGAGACGGCGGCCTCGGGCGGAGAGCCAGTGACCACCTCGGCCACCGTATCCCCTGGACCGCACTCAGCACCCTGCGGCTTGCCCCCGGCCACTTCAGCACCGCCCATCGCCCCCGGCCACGTCAGCACCGCCCATCGCCCCCGGTCGCTTCGCCCCGGGCCATCGGCCACGGTCACTTCAGCACCGCCCATCGCTCCCGGTCGCGTCAGCACCGCCCATCGCCCCCCCGTCGCTTCGCCCCGGGCCATCGGCCACGGTCCCCCGCTCGCCGGATCGAGAAACCGACGAATCTTAGGGTAGGGCCCCGTAGGGCGGCTCATGCGGTACGTGACACTGCTGGTGACTCCGACGGAGGGTGCGGGGTTTCATCCGGTCGGCGAGCGGATCGCCCGCGCGGCGGACGTCCACCGCGAGGCGATCCACCGGATCGACGACCTGGGGGACGGAACGATCACGATGCTGGCGGAGGTACGGGGTGAAGCCGAGCGGTACAGAGAGATCCTGGCCGAGTCGCCGGAGGTCCACGAGTTCACCGTGGCCGACGGAGCAGAGGACCGGGCGTGGGGCTACTCTCGCACCGAGACGAACGAGCTCACCGAGTACATGCTCGAACGCGACCGCGAACTCGAACTCGTCAGGGACTCGCCCATCGAGATCACCGACGACGGCAGCCAGCGCCTCACCCTCGTCGGCACCGAAGCGGCGTTCGTCCGCGCCTCCCAGTTCGAAGACCCCGAGGGCTACGATATTCAGATCGAGAAGACCGGCGAGTACCACCCCGACAGCGGCCGCCTTCTCGACGGCCTCACCAGCCGCCAGCAGGAGGTCCTCGAAGCCGCCGTCGCGACCGGCTACTACGAGACGCCACGACAGGCGACTCACGAGGACATCGCCGAGGTCGTCGACTGTTCGCCCGCCACCGTCGGCGAACACCTCCAGAAGATCGAACGGGCCGTCTTCGGCGCGCTCGTGGGCTAGCGTCCGGGTTCGGCCTCCTTCCCGCAGACCGCGGGTGCCCCTCGACGGTCCGCTTGCCCCTCTTCACCCCTCGATTCGCTCGGGTCACTGATTGAGCCAGTGACCGAAACAGCCCGATACAGGGGTCGGTGCCCGATCGGAGTGTAGGTGTTCGATGTGCGCGGTGCGAACGGTCTGTCTGACACCGGTGTCCCGGACCGCGACAGTACCAGACTCAGTAGTGGCTGGTATCGTTCTCGCGAACGATCCGCACCGCATCCGTCTCGTGGTCGACTGCGAACTCGGTGATGGCGCAGTTGCCCTGTGATTGGTCCAGGATCGTTTCCACGATTCCGAGACCCTTCAGGTGTCCGAGAAGCAGGCGAATGGGCCCGCCATGCGTCGCGATGAGGACTGTCTCGCTCGGGTCAGACTCGGCCAGCGTCGTCTCCCACCGATCGACGACACGGTCACGCACGGCCGCGAGACTTTCACCGCTGTCCGGTCGTCTGTGGGCAGCGTCCGAGCCAGCCTCACCGAGTTCGTACGCCGGGAAGCGCTCGAACATCTCGTCGATCGGGAGCCCCTGAAAGACCCCGACGTCACGTTCGCGCCACGCCGAGTCGTACGTGACCGGCGCGTCGACGTGTTCCTGCAGTATCGCGACGGTCTCTTCGGTCCGGTGCAGGTCAGACGAGCGGATCCGGTCGATTTCGTATCGCTCCGCGAGTGTTGCGCCCAGTTTGTCGGCCTGCTCTCGACCGAGGTCGGTGAGTCGAGCGGGCGACCACCCCTGCAATAGTTGCTTCCGGTTCCAGGTTGTCTCACCGTGTCGGACTGCAACTATGGTCGTCACGTCGTTCGATAGACCGAATGACACAATGAGAATTCTGATTCGTTCCGCTGTTGCCCTGCGTTGCAACCCGAATCAGTTCCCAGCGTCGGTTGTCGAGTACCTAGACCTACTGAGCAGGGGATGTACCCGCAATTGTCACGACCGCATCCATCGTGTGAACCGTGCGACGACACCCCGGCGAAACGGGGACCTTTTTGCGTCGCTGCGCGTGCGGGCCACCCATGGACAGTCGCGGCTGGACCGGACACGCCGCCATCGTGTTCGGAACGCTGGCGTACCTCCTGTCCCTGCTCAACTACATCGTCAGTACGTACACGAGCAGTCTGGCGCATCTCCGCGACGGACTCTCCCACGAAGATTTCGCCGTCTTCTCGCTCTCCGAGGGTGCCCGCTTCGTGGGGGGACGACCGTCGGGACTGCGCTCGTCGCCGCTTCGCTCTGGTACCTCGTCGTCGAGCGCGTCCAGCGGTGGCCCCTTAGCCGTCGGGCTACCCTGGCCGGCGCGCTGACCGGCTGGCTCTCGTTCCCGATGGCACTGATTCCAGTGGTCGCCCCGACGCTCACCGGCGAGTTCGCTTCGCCAGTTGTCGGCGTCGCGGTGGGTGTCGGCGCTGCCGGGCTCGTCGGCGTCGTCATTGCCCCACTGTTCGCCGGCTGGGTGACGATCCCAGCCTGCGCACTCGTTGGCTACGTGCTTGCCAGACGCCGGATCGACACCGAAGGGCCAACCGCAGGCGACCACTGACACGACCGACGAGTCAGCGCGGCCGGGTGAGGAGCTCTATGGGGTCAGCGCGGCCGTGCGACGAGTTCGATCGACTCGGCCGGCGAGAGCGTCATCCCACCTTCCATCTCGGGCATCGACTCCATCGGCGTCTCGAGGGTCACGCGCTGACACATCGCCGCGACGGTGAGTTTCAACTCCGTCGTTGCGAATCGGGCGCCGATGCAGTTCCGTGGCCCACCACCGAACGGGAAATACGCGTACTCTGGCCGGTCTCGTTGTTCGTCCGCTCCGTCGTCGAGCCACCGTGCAGGCCGAAACTGTTCGGGTTCGTCCCACCAGCGCTCGTCGCGGTGGGTGGTCCACGGCGAGACCGACACGTCGACGCCCGCTGGAATGGTGTAGGCTCCAACGTCGACCGGTTCGCAGCTCTCGCGGAAGATAAACGGCGCTGGCGGATAGAGCCGAAGCGCCTCGCGAACGACGGCGTCCGTGTACTCGACCGCTCGAAGATCGGATGCGCTGGGTGGCCCATCACCTGGCTCACCGACGACGTCGAGCACCTCCGTCCGTACCCGCGACTGGACCGACGGGTTACAGGCCACGAGCCCGAGCGTGACGGCAAGCGCCGCAGCAGTCGTGTCGTGCCCGGCGACGAGTAGTCCCTTGGCGTTGTCCTTGAGTGTCACATGGTCCATCACGTCGAAGTCGGCGCTCCGATCGACGAGCGTTGCCAGGAGGTCGTCGTACGCTGACGGGTCGTCGCGCCGGGCCTGGATCAGTTCCTCGACGAGGTCGTCGAGGTCCGAGACGGCCCGGCGGTAGCGCCAGATCCGGGGGTGGGGAACCCAGTCGGGCGCGAAGACGGCCAGCGAATCGCTGTCGAACCGTCGGCGAATTGCCCGCGCGGCCCGTTCGAGCGTCTCCGTTCGGTCGCGAACGTCCGCACCGAAGAGCGTCCGCGAGAGCACGTCGATTGTGATCGTTCGCGCGAGCGCTTCGGCGTCCACCCGCTCACCGTCCTCCAACGTCGCAGTTCGTTCGGCAGCGAGTTCACCGATTTCGTCCGCGTACTCGGTGATCTGCTCCATGAAGAAGGCCGGCTGGAGCACCTCCCGGATGGCTTGCCAGCGCTCGCCGTCGGAGACGAACAGCGAGTTCGGCGAGAGATTCTCTAATTTACTGGTGACCAACTCCCCGCGGACGAACGAGTCGTTTTCAGTGACGAGGACGCGCTCGACGTCTCGTGGGTGGTTGACGGCGTAAAACGGCCGCCCAGCGACGGTCGCACGTCCAACGTCACCGTATTCATCCGCCATGCGCTCGCCGTATCCAAGCTGGTCCCGGATCAATTCGAGACCGACGCCGAGAAACGGGAGCCCGTCGGGTCCCGGTGGCTCACCACCCGACCCAGCCTCGGGACGGCGGCGCTCGCCGGCCGGCGATTCGACCTCGTCTGCGTCCGGTACCCGGCCGTCAGCCCCTGCAACGGGTCCATCACCCATACGAATGCGTTCGCGCGCCCGGCGGATGGCCCCGTTGCACACGATGTGAGGCCCTTTTTAGGCAAGCACGAGAGCTTCGATTATGCGATACGCCACGATCGAACTCCGACCGGACGAGGGTCGGGCGTTTCATCCTGTCGGCGATGCACTCGCTGGCGAACCGACAGTCCGCCGGGAAGCGATCCACAACGTCGAGTTGCTGGACGATGGCTCGATGGCGATGCTCGCGGAGGCGAGCGGCGACCTGGAGCGCTACGCCGAAATTCTCGCCGAGTCGCCCGACGTGCTCGAGTTCTCCGTTTCGGGCGACGACCGTGGCGTCGCCTATTCACACATCGACGGCAACGACCTCACCAATTACCTGATCGACCGCCGGGGCAACTCCGAACTCGTCATCGACTGGCCGATCGAAATCACCGAGGACGGCGCTCAACGGATCACCCTCGTCGGCGACCGGGAGGCCTTCGTCAACGCGCGAACCGAAGACCCGGAGGGCGCCGAAGTCGAGATCCTCGAAATGGGCGAGTACCTCCCCGGTGCGAAGCGACTCTTCGACGTGCTGACCGAGCGCCAGCAGGAAACCCTGCGCGCAGCAGTCGAGTGTGACTACTACCGAACCCCCCGTGACGCGACGATAGAGGACGTCGCCGAGAAAATCGAGTGTGCCCCGAGCACGGCCGGCGAACACCTCCGGAAGATCGAAGCGCGCGTCTTTCAGCAACTGGTTGGGTGACCGCTTTCTGCGGTCGCCGGAAGACTCTCCACGTTCGTTTTCCGGGCCCTGTCTCACTCCCGTTCGACAGGACGCCGCGTCGGTACGAGGCCTCCTTCCCTGCGGTCACGACCTCGCTGGTCCTCGCGGCTCCCTGCGGTCGCCGTTCGGAATCATGGAGGTCCTCGCTCCGCTCGGACCTCCCTACTCCTCAAACACGAACGTCCCATCCTCCTGCACCCGCTCGCCATCCACCTCGATGAACGAGTCCTCGCTCATGTCGACGATCATGTCCACGTGCACCGCCGAATCGTTCTGCTCGTTGTCCGCACCGACCGTATCCTCGTAGGCCCGGCCGACCGCCATATGCACGGTATCGCCCATCTTCTCGTCGAATAGCATATTGTAGGTGAACTCGTCGATAGCGCGGTTCATCCCGATGCCGAGTTCGCCCAGCCGATTCGAGCCGTCGTCGGTCTCCAGGACGTTCGTCAAGACGTCCTCGTTCTTGCCGGCAGAGTGCTCGACGACCTCGCCGCCCTCGAACTTGCAGTAGACGTCGGTGACTTCCCGACCCTGGTGATAGAGCGGTTTGTCGAAGTAGACCTCGCCCTCGACGGAGTCGGGAATCGGTGCGGTGAACACCTCGCCACCGGGGAGGTTGCGCTCGCCGTAGTCGTTGAGCGTCGGGTTGCCCGCGACGCTCATCGTGACGTCAGTGGAGTCGCCGGAGACGATCCGAACCTCGTCGGCGTCGTCCATGATCTCGACCATGTTTGCCTGGAACTCGCGCTGTTCGTCCCAGTCGCGGATGATGGCGTCCCAGACGAAGTTCTCGTAGCCCTCCGTGCTCTTCTGGCCCAGCTGGGCGTTGGCGGGCGCGGGATACTGCGTGAGACACCACCGCTTCGAGAGCCGTTCGTCCAGCAGGGGCTGCTGGGCGGCCGCGAAGGCGGTCGAGATTTCGGGGTCGACGTCGCTCGTCTGGGTGACGTTGTCGCTGCCCCGAACGACGATGTAGACGTCCATCTCCTCGTAGAGGGCCATCTGGTGCTCGGGGAGTTCGAACTCACCGTCGTGATTCCGGAGGTAGGCGCGCTGGAAGCGCTTGCCCATGCGGTCCTGGACGACGAGCGGGTGGGCGTCCCGGTCGGCGATGATCTCGTGGAGGGCGGTCACGAGGTCGTCCGCCTCGGGATGGGCGTCGATGACGACGTGGTCGCCCGCCTGCAGGTCGACGGAGTGGTCACAGATGATCTCTGCGTGTTCGCGAACGCGCGGGTCCATGATCGCCCCCTCGAAGGGAACTGTGAAACCGGTTTCGTCGTCGCCTGACGCGATGCGACCAGTACTAGTGATTGTCCCTAGTTTTATTACGAAAACTAGTCATCTGTTGATCATGATACGAGAGCGGTCGCGGTCGCTTCGACTCCCTCGGGACGTCGACAAGCGCGCGCTCGTCGTCGAACTCGCCGTCATCCTCGCGGTCCTGGTCGGCATCCAGGTGTACGTGAACCTCCTCGACAGCATCGTTCGCCCGGTGAAACCCCTCGCGGAGACGGTCGGGCTGGACCGCCACTTCGCTGGCACTGCCGTTCGCGGGCTGTTGGTCCTTGGCGGCCTGGGCGCCTTCGCGGCGGCGTTTGCCTCGGCTCGAAACAGTTCGATCCCTCGGTCGATCCCCTCCCGTGACGCGGTCGGACTGATCACGCTCGCGAGCGTCGCCGGGGCCCTCCTCGCACTCGGGACCCTCCTCCCGGCTGCCATCGTGTACGGACTTGACCCCGACCACCTCGTGGCCGGTCTGGCAGCTGTCCCCGGGACACTCTTCGGCCGGACTGCCATCTCCATCGCTGTGTTCGTCGGCGGCATGACGATTCTGTATCACGGGCTCGTTCAGGGGGCACTCGGCCACCTGTTCGACCGTGATCGAACGGTAGTCGCCACGGTGTTGCTGAGCGCGTACGTGGTGACGCCGCAGTTTGGCATTTCTGCCATGCCGATCCATGGCGGCCCGTGGCTGACGCTCACACCCGAACGAACGGTCGTCGCGGTGCTGTGTCTCGTCGCCGCCGTCGCGTCCCTCTACACCTACCAGGCGGCCGACGACAGTCGCATCCAGCGAGTGGCGCTGCTTCCCGTGGGCCTCGCGCTCGTCCTCGCAGTCGTCGTGCTGGCGGTCCGGATCACGACGCCGTGGGACCTGCTCGCGGTCACGACTCGCATCGCGCTGGTCGGCGTCGCTGCCTACGCCTCCGCCCGGTCGGAATCGCTCCTCGGGGCCGCGGCCACCTACGGCGCGTACGCCCTCGTGAGCCTGATCGGCCATTCGGTCGCGATAGCCGCCGTCTTCGGTGGCTAGCAGGCAGTAACCGAACTCACTCCGCAGTCGCCTGCCAGCGCTCCGCGAGGTCGACGATGGACGCTGCGTAGGTCGTTTTCTCACTGTCCCACATCTCGTCACCGCGGGTGCAGGCGTCTTCGATACGGCCGAGGCGCTCCGCATCGTATCGGGATGCCAGACACATCGCCTGGAACACCGGTGAGTCGTCGGGGTCACCACCATCGTCACCGTCGATTCGGTCCCGAATCCGCTCGGGTGCCATGTCGAGCGAGATGCCGGATCCCGGGATGGACTTCGACATCTTCGGCGCGCCGTCGAAGCCCGGAAGCATCCGGGTGTAGAGTCCGGCGATTGGCCCCTCGACCGGTGCGGCGTCGCGAAACCGACGTGCCATCCTGGTCAGTCCGTGTTCGTCCATTCCGAAGACGAGCAGGAGTTGGTCGTACGCACCCGCGTAGAGCGGGTGGAGGAAATCGGCACCGTGGAGCACCGAACTGTGGACGTCCGCGGCCTCGGAGGTCGGCCCCGAGTACTCGAGCGTCCATTCGCCATCGGCGGCCTCGTAGGCATCGCCCACTGCGCGTTCCCACGCGGTCGGGCCGCTGCCGGTCGACTCAGACTCCCCCACCCCGTCTGCATCCTCCTTCCACGACGCCGGATCGTAGTACGGGGCGAGTAACTGTGCAGTCTGCATGACGTCCCGAGCCTCCGATTGCGTGCGGAGGCGGCCACGGTCGGGGTCGAAGCCGAGGTCCACCGCGAAGGCTCGGTAGCGCTCGGCGAGCGCCTGCACGCGGTCGAGGGCCACGCCGTTGTGGTACGGTTCCAGGTCGGCGATGACGAACTGCACGTCCAGGCCCGCTTCCTGGAGCGCGATGCCGGTCAGCATCTGGCCGACGGTCCCCAGATGCGGCGGGCCGGTCATCCCGACGCCCATCGAAACGAGCGTGGGGGTGTCGAGGTCCTGGTCGAGCACTCCTGGGTCGTCCACGGCGACGAACCGACGGCGCTCCGAAGAAGGCACTGGACCGAGCGCGCCATCGACCCGTTCAGAGTCGGTCGCCTCGCGAACACTCTCGTAGTGGTCGGTGAGTCGCGTCACACCTGACTCATCTCGCCGAGCTGTAAAGTGTTACTTTGTAACTAGGTATCGTGGCACATAGCCGGTGCCGGAATCCGAGCCACCAGGTGTCGCCCTGCCGGCGAGCCACCTATTTCACCTGCGAGGGCGAATGGGGGACCATGATCGACCTTCGCAGCGACACCGTCACGAAACCCGACGACGCCATGCGGACGGCGGCCCGCGACGCCGAAGTCGGCGACGACGTCTACGGGGAGGATCCGACCGTCAACGAACTGGAATCGCGGGTCGCCGACGTCCTCGGTATGCAGGACGCGCTCTTCGTCCCTTCCGGGACCATGGGCAATCAGGTGGCGGTGCGGACCCACACCGACCGCGGCGAAGAAGTGATCCTCGAACGAGAGAGTCACGTGTACAAGTGGGAACTCGGCGGGGTGGCCCAGCACTCGGGCTTGCAGGCCCGGCCGGTGGAGGGCGACGACCGCGGCGTCGTCTCGCCCGAACAGGTCCGCGAGGCCTTCGTCGAGGCCGACGGCCACCGCGCCGGGACGGGCCTGCTCGCGCTGGAGAACACCCACAACAGCAAGGGCGGAACCGCGATAGCCGCCGAGAAAATCGACGCCGTAGCGAGCGTGGCCCGCGAGCACGACGTACCGGTGCACCTCGACGGCGCACGTCTGTTCAACGCGAGCGCGGCCCTGGACGAACCCGCCGACCGCCTCACGAAATCGGTCGATTCGGCGATGGTCTGTCTCTCCAAGGGCCTCGGTGCCCCCGTCGGATCCGTCCTCGCCGGCAGCACGGAGTTTATCGAGCGCGCCCACCGCGTCCGCAAACTCATGGGCGGTGGCATGCGTCAGGCGGGAATCATCGCAGCACCGGGACTCAGGGCGCTGGAGAACCGGGACCGACTGAGCGAGGACCACGAGCACGCCCGGCGTCTCGCCGCCGGCCTCGACGACATCGAGGGACTGTCCGTTCCCGAACCAGAGACCAACATCGTCGTCGCCGAGACGGTGGATCCGGCCGAAGATATCGTCGCCGCGTGCGAGCACGAGGGCGTCGGCTGTGTGGCCTTCGGCGAGTATCGCGTGCGCTTCTGTACGCACTGGGACGTCGACGAGGACGGAATCGAAACGGCGCTCGCGGCAGTCGAGCGAGCGCTCGCCTGAGTGGGGCCGCGGTCGGACCTACCGCAGAGGCTACTGACGACCCTGGTTCATGCCTTCCTTGAATCCCTTCGCGGTTCGCCGAAGGAACAGGTACACCAGGAAGACGAATCCGAGGAGGACGACGACGATGAAGACGAGGACGGGGTCCTCGAAGAAGCCGGAGACCAGATCACCGATCTGCATACGCCCGGCTACCGCGTCGCCGGGCAAAGAGGTTTCGGCACGGCCCACGCGTCGCCGACTGCCATCGCTCGGCCGCCTGCCTGACGGTCCCGGACGCTGTCCCGGTGGCGTTCGTCAGACGCGTGGCTGACGATCAGCGGAACAACGCGTTCGCTGCTGGCAAAACGGTCCACATCGGTGATAAGACTGATAGCCCAGCGGTGCAAAGCGCGACGTGAAATGTCGCTGCTGCCCTCCAAACCAGATACCACCGCGGTGGACGACGCTGAGCCGCGGGTGGTCGGCGTCGAGAGTGACGACGCCGACGACCTCCTCTCTGCGCTCTCTTCGGAGACCGCCCGTCGCCTCCTCGGAGAACTCCACGACGACCCTGCGCCGCCCGCCGAACTCGCAGAGCGCGTCGACACCTCACTGCAAAACGCACAGTATCACCTCGAAAACCTCGAAGACGCCGGCGCCGTGGAAGTCGTCGACACAGCCTACTCCCAGAAAGGCCGTGAGATGGACGTCTACGCCCCCGCAGACCAGCCGCTGGTCATCTTCGCCGGCGACCAGGAGAAGTCGACGAGCATCCGGACAGCCCTCTCCCGCCTGCTCGGCGCCGTCGGCCTGCTCGCCGTCGTCAGTCTCGTCGTCCAGACGCTGTCGGGCGGCGACGTCGTCCCCTCGCTCGGAGGCGGCGCAGACGGTGCCGCGTCCGATGGCGCGGCCGCTGCCGCCCACACACCCACCCCGGGCGCCGACGCCGGGGCGATGGAGGCAGCGGGGAGCGCCGCGAGCGGACTCCCGCCGGGTCTGTTTTTCTTCCTCGGCGGCGCAGCCGTCCTGATCGGTGGCTTCGCCGTCTGGTACGTCACGCAGTAGGCGCTCGTCGGCATCCCTTGGCTGGAAATACTCAAACAATCGTTTGACATTTCGTCGGCTACTTTTCTGTCCCCGCGCTACCCACGAGTGCGCGTCGCCCCGCGTGCTCCCGTCACTCTCGCCCGGTGGTGGGTATCGCGAACTCGCTGAACACCGCCCCGTCCGGCGCCACGAGCCGGCCGTTCAGGCCCTCCCCGGCCGGTTCGAGTTCCGCGTGCGCCGGGCGGTGCCAGCGCGGGTCGGCGTGACTGCCCGGATTCACAACCGTCACCGCCCCACCCGTTCGCCAGCCTGGTTCGTGGGAATGCCCGACCACGACGACGTCCGCCCGTTCCTGCCGCCCCAGGAACGACAGCGCGGTGTCGTCGTGTTCGTGGCCGTGAACGACGACGAACCGAATCCCGCTCCACTCGACGACCCGTTCCCTTTGAAGCCGCGCTCTGATCCCCCCTCCAGCGTTGTTGCCGTACACCGCGACGAAGTCGGTTTCCCCCGCCACCGCGCTTCCTGCTTCCGCCTCGAACGCGTCCAGCACTGCCTCAGTCGTGAAATCACCGGCGTGGATCACGAGTTCGGACTCGCGGACCGCATCGAGCGTCCGCCCCTCCAGCCTGTGACCGTCCGTGCCGTGCGTGTCCGAGACGAGGGTTATCATGACGGACACTCGGCAGTGGGCGGCCAAAAGCGCCACGAGTGTAACCCAAGCGTTTTGACACCCGCGGGCGACCGGATAGCAAATGGCAGGTAGTAGAGGCGTCGTCATCGCGGCGCTGTTCGCCAACGGCGCGATTGCGATTCTGAAATTTATCGGCTTCCTCCTGACCGCGAGTCCGTCGATGCTCTCGGAGACGTACCACTCCATCTCCGACACCGGCAACCAGGTGTTTCTCCTGATCGGCCTGCGCTTCGGCGGCCGCGAGGCCGACCGACAGCACCCCTTCGGCTACGGGAAGGCGCAGTTTTTCTACTCGTTTCTGGTCTCGATATTCCTCTTCGGCATCGCGGGCTGGGAGTCGCTGAAACACGGCTATAGCGTGCTCATGCACGGCGGCCACGAGGCAAGTGGCGCCGTCGAGTTCCTCGGATTCTCCTACCAGCCCCCGGTCGGCCTCGACCTCTTTTACGTCAACGTCGGGGTGCTGGTCGCGGCCATCCTCTTCGAGAGCTACGCGTTCAAGAAAGCCTACGCGGAGATGCGCCGGCAGATGGAAGCCAACGACTGGGCGACCCTCCGGGAGGCGTTCCGGAAGACCAGCGACGTGACCACGCTCACCGCACTGACCGAGGACACCATCGCCCTTCTCGGGCTCGTGATCGCACTCGTCGGAATTTCCCTCTCCCGGGTGTTCCACGAACCGGCCTTCGACGCCGCCGGTGCGCTCGCCATCGGTGGAATGTTGATGGTGTTCGCGCTCGCGCTCGCCTGGGAGAACAAACGCCTCATCATGGGCGAGAGTCTCCCGGCCGACGAAGAGCGTCGCCTCCGCCAGGTGATCGAAGAGTGGGAGGACGTCGAGGAAATCGTCGACTTCCGGACCGTCTACTTCGGGCCCGAGAACATCCTGCTGACCGCCGACGTGGCCTTCGCCAAGGGCATCCCGACCGGGGAGATGGACGAGCGTATCTCCGCCATCGAGGACGCCCTCGGCGAGACCAACGACAGCGTCCGCAAGGTGTACATCGAACCCGAACTCTGAGGACGCGCTCCGGCGGTCCCTCCGCTCGCGGCACCATCGCCAGTGGTCCACTGTCTCGCAGTCCACTTTCACTCCGATGGGGCTAGGGCTTTTACCCGAGCGCGCGAACACCGATTTACAGTGGCGAGCGCGTCAGACCCGGACTACCTGCGCTTTTTCCCCTACGACGAGCCCTACGACCACCAGACGGAAGCGATGGGGACCATCTACGACGCGCTCGCGGAGCCCCGGAACGTCCTCTTCGAGGGCGCGACCGGCACCGGCAAGACCCTCGCCGCGCTCGCGCCCGCGCTCGAGTACGCCCGCGAAACCAACAAGACGGTGGTCATCACGACCAACGTCCACCAGCAGATGCGCCAGTTCGTCCGCGAGGCCGCCGCCATCACCGACCAGGAACCCATTCGCGCCGTCGTCTTCCAGGGCAAAGCCTCGATGTGCCACATCGACGTGGGCTACGAGGAGTGTCAGGCCTTGCGCGATACGACCCGGGAACTCGTCGACGCCGAGGAGAATCTCGCCGAACTCGAAGCTCAGCAGCGCGCCCTGCTGGCCGAAAGCCAGGACGGGAGTAGCGAGGCGGCAGACGCCCGGAGCGCAGTCATGGACGAACTCGAATCCGTCGAGGACGAGATAACCGAGATCCGCGACGAGCGAAACGTCTGTGACCACTACCACCGGAACCTGACCGCCAACACCGACGAGTTCTACGGGTGGCTCTTCGACGACGTGCGCACGCCCGACGACGTCTATGGCTACGCCGAGCGCGAGGGCTTTTGCGGGTACGAACTCCTCAAAGAAGGGATGGACGGCGTCGACCTCGTGGTCTGTAACTACCACCACCTGCTCGATCCGATGATCCGCGAGCAGTTCTTCCGGTGGCTGGGTCGCGACCCAGAAGACGTCATCGCCGTCTTCGACGAGGCCCACAACGTCGAGGACGCCGCACGGGACCACGCCCGCCGGACCCTCACCGAGACGACGCTCGACCAGGCCGTCGAGGAACTGGAGACGACCGACGACCCGCGAAGCGAGGCCGGCCTCAATCTCCTGGACACCTTCCGCCAGGCGCTCGTCGACGCCTACCAGGAGGCGTTTTCCTTCGGCGAGCGCGAACAGGTCGACGACAACTGGTACGACCTGGCCATCGACAACGACGACGCCCGCGACGACCTCACGCTCGCCTTCCTGCAGAATTACTCCGGGCCGGGCTTCCGCGAAGAACTCGACCGCACGCTCGACATGGCGCGAGAACTCGACCAGACCTACGAGGAGGCCTACAAGAACGGCGAGACGACCACGCGGCAGGAGTGCCAGACGCTCCAGAGCGCCTCGTTCGTCGAGGACTGGCTCGACGAGTCGGCCGCAGAGGGGCAGTATCCCGTTATCAGTGTCCGCCGCGCTGAGGAGGGCGGACCGAAGGAGGGCGGCGAAATCTACGGCCGTGCGGAACTGTACACCTGCATCCCGAATTCAGTCACCGCGGATCTGTTCGGTGACCTGCACGCGAGCGTCCTCATGAGCGCGACCCTCCGGCCGTTCGACGTGACCGAGGACGTCCTCGGCCTGGAGGACCCGGAGACGCTGGCCTACGGTCCGCAGTTCCCCGAAGCGCGCCGGCGAACCTACGCCGTCGCCAGTCCCGCCCTCTTCGCCAGCAAGCGCGACGACGAACGCGTCCAGTCCACCGTCACCGAGACGCTCGAAGACGTCGCCCGCTTCACGCCGGGGAACACCCTCGCCTTTTTCCCGAGTTACAGTGAAGCCGAACGCTACCATCACCGGGTCGACACCGGCGGCGCGACCTATCTCGACCGCCCAGGAACCAGCGCGAAAGAGCTCAGGGAGTCGTTCACCGACGACGAAGACGCCGTCCTGTTCACCTCGCTGTGGGGGACCCTCGCCGAAGGGGTGAGTTTCGACGGCGACGACGCCCGGACCGTGGTCGTCGTCGGCGTCCCCTACCCGCATCTCGACGACCGAATGGACGCCGTCCAGGAGGCCTACGACGCCGCCTTCGGAGAAGACGAGGACGAGATGCGCGGGTCGGACTCTGGCATCGGTCGCGATGACGACGACGAGGGGGCGGGCTGGCGCTACGCCGTCGAGATTCCCACGGTCCGGAAGACTCGGCAGGCGCTCGGCCGCGTCGTTCGCTCGCCGGAAGACTTCGGGGCACGAATCCTCCTGGACAAACGCTACACGGAACGGTCGGAGGTGGAGATGCGCGACTACGCGGTCCGTGGGACCTTCCCGCCCGAAGAACGCCGCGAGATGGTCGACATCGCCCCCGAGAAACTCAAGTTCGCCTTGCTGAACTTCTACCAGGACGTGGACGGCTACGACGGGGACCCGCCGCGGCCGTAGCCGCCGCGGCCCCGGCCGTAATAGCCGCGAGCGGAGTGAGCGGTTCACGGGAATCGGCCGGGGTGACTCCACCCGAAACCGGGGGCTTTGAATCCCCCCGTGGCGAACGGGCGGGCAATGACCGTAGTCGCGTTCGACTTCGACGGGACGCTCTCTGACTCCGAGATGACCGTCCTGCTGGGCGACCAGAACGGCACCGCCGAGGACATGGCCGAGATCACCGAGCGGGCCATGAACGACGAAATCGAATACGCCGAGAGTCTCCGCCAGCGCTGTGCGCTGCTCGAAGACCTGCCCGACGAACAGGCGCAGGCGGCCTTCGACCAGGTCGAACTGCGACCCGGGGCAGCCGACGTGATCGATGCCCTCCGCGACGCGGGCGTCTTCGTCGCCATTCTCACCGGTGGCTTCGAACGCGGCGTCGCCGCTGCACTCGAAACGGAGGGGGTCGAGGTCGACGCCATCGTCGCCAACCGCCTCCCCGTCGCGGACGGGAAGAGCGAGGCGCG
>ENA-ORCR01000285-ORCR01000285.1-marine-metagenome-genome-assembly--contig:-NODE-285-length-39063-cov-7.791720_pt1 | contig 39063 bp, 38 predicted proteins | sample MGYA00237782_ERZ508514 | MGnify/ENA primary metagenome ERZ508514 (study PRJEB26185, sample SAMN06268960) | marine metagenome | isolation source: Eden Landing Ponds, San Francisco, CA, USA | place...
GCATCCCAGGAGCCTTCAACGAGCGACATGTCGGCGGTGAAGTACACGTCGCCGGTGAACGTCGAAGGGTCGTACGTGGTGCCGGATTCGATCGGACCGTCAGACGAGTCAGACAGGCCGAACGTACCGCGTAGCGTCGCGCCAGTGTCGCCGATGGTGATTGTGGCCTCGCGGTCAGGGTCGACCGGCATGTTGAGAGCGACGAGATCGGCAATCGCCTGCGAAGTGCCTTCCCCATCAGCCATCATCGCCGCGCGTTCGCGGGGCGTGACGAGATCGGAAATCTCGATTTCCCCGGATTGAACGTCACTGTAGATGGTAGTTACCCACGTCGAGATGCCGTCAGAGACGTTGGTTTGGACAGTTTGGATCTGATCCCAAATGTCATTCCAAGCCACATTATTGAGGTAGGTAACAGTGGATCCGTCGTAAGATGCCTCAATAGACACGTCAGTATCACCTTCAGAGGAATCAACTTGGTACCAGAAGTCCGTGGACGACCAGCCCACAGTGATACGCCGGGCCGTAGCAGACGACCCATCAGACAGGGTAATCGACTGATCAGAGGTAGATATGTCATTCACATCACCACCACTAGACGGACGGCGAAGGTAGAGTTCGCTGCCGGCAGTGTCCGAATGCGATTCCAGAGCGTTGTACAACGATTGAAGCTCGTCAGCAGACTCATTGAAGCTCTTGAGCAGGTTAGATTCGACAGTTGCGAAGTACGAGTTTGCAGCAGAGGTCGCCGCGTCAAGCACTGCGGACTCAGACGAGCCAGCGTTAAGCTCCTCGATGGCCGCGATCTTCGCCTCAGTGTAGGCGGTGTGTTCGACGCCGTCGAGGATGTTCTGGTTGTCGACGATCGTGCTCGCGTTCTCCGACTGTCGAGTTCGAGCAGTTTGGTAGACGTCTTGCCGAAGTACGTCAGCAGTCAGCCCTTCAGCGGGTGCGTCAGAGCCGATGACCTCGTACTCGCGGAGCGCCCAGCCAGCAGCCATGAGCGGGCCGCCGACAACGGTCGAGGCGATACCGATTTCGAGCGTGCCGTTTGCGGCTGCGAGGTTGGCGAACCCGCGGTTGTGCGAGAGGCCAGCGGTGGCGACGGCGGTCGCGCCGAGGCCTTTCACGAAGGTCCGGCGAGCGAGCCGCCGATCACCAGACCGTACATCAGCACTACCGTCAGGAGCCACAGAAGGCCCATCAGGAGTGCGGTTCTCTGCGTTACTGCTAGCGGTTGTGTCATGGTTAGAACTCATAATGTTGAGTGCGGAGCCGGTTGGTTACCGAACAGCGACACCCCAGGCGACGACGGTCGCGAGGAACGCGACGATCGGGCCGAGGTTGCTGCTCGTGTTGATGAGGTCGGTGACGAAACCGACGTACTGGTAGCCGACGATGACGAGCGGACCGGCGATGATCGCGACCTTCTCCCAGCCTTCGTAGCTGTCGAACTGCTTCGTCTCAGAGGAAGCGAAGGCGACAGCGTACGCACCGATCGAGATGAACGTCGCGTGTTCCGCAGTCAGAGTGTAGTCGATCCACGTCAGCATGACCTCGGAGATCCCGCCGAACTGGTAGAGTCCGGCCAGTACGAACACGACCGACAGCAACGCCGGGAGCGTCCGCAGGTGGGTGTAGTCCGAGAGCGCGTCGCCCATGCTGTTCGAGTAGGACGACGCCATCAGGAGTCACCCTGAGTCTTGCAGAACGTCGGGAGGTAGTCCTCGCCGTTGTCCAGCTGCTCCTCCTCAGTCCCGCGAGCGATCCAGACCGTATCGCCGCGTTCGAGGTTTCCTTGCTTGAGCGCAGTCTTCACCTCATCTTTGGCGAAGTAGTCCTCGACGCCGCGGTCTTTGTCCTTGATAGTGAGACGGAACCACGGGCCGTAGTCCCCCTCTCCCTCGGAGATGTCGAGCACAGGCCCGAACAGGGTTTCACCGGGCGAGAGTTCGATTGCTTCCGATCCATCTGACGTAGGCGCGGCGGCATCAACGAATCCGTCCGGCGCACTTGGCATTTCGCTCGCCATTACAATTGCAAGTGTGAGCGATTTGTATATAAACTAGAAGCGTGCGCGGAGTGAAAGTAAAGACTAGAATCAGTAGCAAGCATGGCTATATTTTATTCTTTTTATATGGTACTTCTAACCGTAGATCGGATTTCGTCGAGTGCCGACGGCGGGAGCATGAGCTGACCGGCGATGGAGATCGGCGAGGTCTCGCCAGTCGTTTCCACCAACTCCTTAATCGCGACGCGCTCGCGTTCGCCGAGTTCCGGTTCGGGCGACGGCTGTCTCTCGAATCGGTTGGTGTACCAGCTGGCAGACCACTGCTTCGGCGTCACCCGACCATTTTCGTGAACAGTTTCCGACCACTCGCGAGCGACCAGCTCCGGCGGGGGAACTCGGCCAGCACGAACATCGGATTCGTCGAACAACGACGTGCCTTCCCAAGGTTTCGGCCCTTCGAGGGAAGCGGGGCGTGGGAGATACGGAAGATCGGTCTTGTCCATTATCGATCCGGTTCCCTCGACGACGATCTTCCCGTAGGCCGTGCCGCCGGGCGAGCCAATTTCAGTCTCTTCCTCGGTAGAGAGCTGCACAACAGCATCAGGTGCCCACTCGGGCGGACGTTCGAACCCTTCTCGCTGCCTCTCAGCAGGTGGAGCCTCAGCGGACAGCGGTATCGGTACCTCTCCTGAAACCGTATGATTCGGAGCTTCGGTTTCAGTCGCACAGAGGGGACAGGTATCTGGTTCGACGTGATTACACCGTCGAGCGCGAGTCTCCGAACCGAGCGAGCCGGCTGATCGGGCCGAAGGCCATCGTTCTGCAAGTGTTCGTTCGGTCTCGTCGGTCTCTTCCTGGTCAGGTTGAGATTGAGACAGACGCGAACGTGCAAGCGACTCGGATTGGTCGATACCGTGAGGCGAACCGCACTCCGCGCATTCGTAGGTGAGTCCCGGTTTCGAGGATTGAACGATCGAGTCACCATGTGAAACCGTCTGCTCGGTTTCGGGATCGAAGTACTGCTGTTGACAGGCATCCGCTTTGCAGGCTGCCGTCGCCCATCGTGAACGGCTGTATTTCTGCGTCGTCGTGGCCCACTGCGAGGCGGCCCACATCAGATACTCGTCGGAGCGTTCGAGGAGATCCTGGTCCGGTGCGACAGCGAGATATTCAGAGACGTAGCCGGCGAAGTCCTGAATCTCGTCGTCTTTCCGGACGGTTACAGCTTCCTCAATATCGTGAGCGGACCAGCCAGCACCGTCACACTCAGAGACGTGTTTTGCGACGATCGGGCGGTAGGTCTCTGGGTCGGTTGCGATACTCGTCGAGGTCGCAGCTGCATCGAGGATAACAACAGGGTGGCTGTGAGAGTATCCGGTTGCAGCTTTCTGTGGACCGGGGTGAGGTTCTGACTGCCACCACCATGCATATTCTCCGGGAGAGAGCCCGAGAGTGTCTTCCAGAACGTATCGGAGCGTTCGTTTCACCGAGTTCGAAGAGCCTGACCACGTATCGCGAATCTCACGATCATGGTCGGCCATCGGACGAAACGACCCATCCTCGTCGATCGACGAGGCAGTCAGACCGAACAGTACCGTAACCGGCTCGGAAAACTCGGCTTCACAGGTACGACCGCAGGGATATTCTCCACCCATGAACTGACGCTTTAGGGCCTTGAGACGTGCGTATTGGGTAGACTGATACTTCGGTGTGAGACTGTTGTCCATGTCGATGAGGAACGATTCGTAGTCGTTCCGAATCTCGGAACCACGAGCCATCCGAAGAAACTTGTCTCGGTACCCTTCGTACCATTTGAGCATTTCCTGTATCGCGACGATCAACGGGAGGGAACCGCGTGACACGGTTTCTTCGATGGTTTTCTCTTCGGTCTCACCAACCTCGACGACCCGAGTCACAGTTTCAGGTTCTTCGAGAACTTCCTCGCGGAGCTTCCGACCGTGGACGGTGGAGATGGGTTCGAAGACGCGATCTTCGTATCGGTCAATAATGCCAGAGATACGTTCTTCGACAGTCGGGAGATCAGGAGGTCGGTGAGAGAGTTCCTGAGAGTTAGGGCCTGTATCGTCCGGCGCGGGGTAAGTCCCGTTGGAAAGCCAAGCCGCATCCGCATCCGCTTCCCGCGGCGCGCTCATCGCTCACCTCCAGGTGTGCGCTCTACCGCGACAGCACCGCCACTCGTTTGGCGACCTTCGGTCGCCTGTGCGCGGTCGGCGCCGTTCGGTCCGCATCCGGCGGACCTCACGGACCACAAGGTCGCCGACCGCTTGGAGATATTGACCGGAAGCGCGGTGTGGGGGCGGACGAGATCGTGCCGGAGCCGTGGGGAGGTGGCCCGGCGCGCAGCTGGCCGGCTCACTTTTCGCTCGGATTTGAGAGCTCGGCCGGTCGCTCAGGACAGTCGAGCGCGTGGCCGTATTCGATCCCGGTGGTCAGGTTGCTGGTACATCTCTGTCCGCAGACAGGACACCAGAATTCACCCGGACCATCAGCAGTGAGATGACAGTCGGAGTTCGAGCGCGAACCAAGACTCACCGCAGATCACCCGGATTTGCGGAGCAAACCGCCCGACTGCGAGGGGCCGTTTTTCGGAACCAAATGGTCGCCAGAAAATCAGCGATTTTGAGAAACGCGAATCCGCCGAATTGGGCGCCGTAGACGGCTCTAGAAGGCGTTTTTATTTTACACCAATCCGACTTAATTTCGGATGGGCGCTGCAGGATTTGAACCCGCGACAGCTTGGTCCGAAGCCAAGCACTCTATCCAGGCTGAGCTAAGCGCCCGTACACCCCGATACTTCGGTGAGTATGTTAAGTCCCGCGATTCGAAATCGTCACGGGCCGCACCGAGTCGACAACAGCGATCCCAGCGCCACGGGCGATCAAAAAGAATATTATTGGGTCCCGGTATGGTTTCCGTAGTAGATGTGTCTTGGTCATACGGCGTCACCGCCGAACGAGTGGCCCGAATTGGTCGTGTCGTCGCTGAGGTACGCCCATGTATGACCTGAGGCCACACTTCGACGAGGAGGTCGACCCCGGGACGAACCTCCTTCTCACCGGACCGCCGCTCACCGGGAAGCGGTCGCTGATGATGGACCTGCTGGCGGCCGGCACCGACCGCGGCGACGGCGCGATAGTTGTCACCACGAAGGACGGCGCCGATCGCGTGCTGAAGGACTACGAGAAGCGCACGCCCTACGAGGGGAAGCCGGTCGCGGTCGTCGACTGCGTCACCCGCCAGCAGGGCGTCAACGACGCTCGCGAGTCCGACCGGATCAAGTACGCCTCGTCGCCCGTGGACATGACCGGAATCGGGATCAAGCTCTCAGAGTTCCTTCAGGCGTTCGGGGACCGCGGGATCGAGGAGAACCGCGTGATGGTGCATTCGCTGTCGACGCTGTTGATGTACTCGGACCTCCAGACGGTGTTTCGGTTTCTCCACGTGTTCACCGGCCGGATCCAGAGCGTGAACGGCCTCGGGCTGTTCAGCATCGACTCGACCTCGCACGACGAGCAGGCGATGAACACCCTCAAACAGCTGTTCGACGGCGTCATCACGGTCCCCGAAGAGGGCGAGCCGGAGATTCGGATCGCCTGAGCTGCGAGTTCTGCGCTGCGAGTTCTTTAATCTCTGCGACCGCGTACGCGTAGCCATGCCCCTGACCGACGATGCGGAACTCGATCGCCTGCTCGACGCCGAGGCCATCGCCGTGATCGGCTGCTCGACGACGCCCGGGAAGGCCGCCCACGAGGTACCGGCGTACCTCCAGCGCAGCGGCTATCGCGTAATCCCGGTGAACCCCTTCGCCGACGAGGTGCTCGGCGAGGCGTCGTACGACGAACTGGCCGACGTGGAGGACGACGTTGATCTCGTGAACGTGTTCCGCCCGAGCGAGGAGGTGCCGGAGGTACTCGACGCCGTTCGCGAGCGACACGCGGAGCGCGGCGACGCGGGCGCGGCGTGGCTCCAGCTCGGGATCAGCCACGACGCGGCGGCTGCGGCCGCGGAAGCAGACGGGATCGAGGTCGTCCAGGACCGCTGTATCAAAGTCGAGCACGGGCGGCTTCGCGGATAAGAGTCAACCAACTCCCTCACGAACGAATATTCTGTCCCTAACAGCCACTCGATAACGGATATACCGATAGCTATTCACACACCTCGACTGTTTCAACGAACTTTCGTTCGACGTGGACAGTTACCATCGCGGGAATCACTTCTTCCGATATCGATTCGAACTCCCACCGCCAGCTCCCCGAAGTCAATATCGCGGTGTTTTCCCATTGGAAATAGTACTCCCCGGTTTCGGGGGCAGTGAATTCATCGTCGATCACTGCCGCAACGGGCTCCTCTTGAACGACGTTTCGACTCTCGTTCTCTATCACGAGCTTCGGCCGGGCGCCGTCTCCCAACTGTCGGATGAAGTAGTCAACTGTAGTACCTTCCTCAAGTGTAACCCACCCTGAGTAGAACTCTCCCGCCGAGAGTGTGTCCGAATCGGCCCAGAGTTGGGACCGGTGCTCGTTCGTCGCTGTACCTGCGTTGTTGATTAGGATGCGTCCGTCACCACTTGTACTGAATCCGACCTCGTTGGAGAAGTCCGCTACCGTCCCTTCGAACTCGGAACCGCCGAGCGGGGATTCGATGGTCAAGTCGATTTCCTGCTGATTCGTAGTTTGGATATCGAAAGCAATCGTGTCCTCTTCGGCGACGGTAAAATCGTTCACAGTCGAAGGTCCGTTAGCAGACAGTTCGTACGAGCGATCGATCAGAACTTCTTGATTCGATTGCTCGGTCATCTCGCAGTTCTCTTCGTTCTCGTCATCCGTAGATTCGGTGTCCGACTCGCTCGGAGAGTCGGAACTCTCACCCGCTGGCGATGACTCCGGTGGCGAGTCCATGTCGTCCGTATCCGACGCGCCGGTGCAGCCTGCGAGACCAGTCCCACCGATCATGCCAACGGTTCCGAGAAATTCTCTTCGATCCATATTAGTTTCTAATGTGATGTGTTATTTAAAACACATCATTGGTGTCTCATATATGATAACTGCTTGCGGACACCGACGGCTACAGATCGGGCCTGTCAGAATTCATATTATCCCTCCCACTCCTCGAACGACCGATAGACGCCCTTCGAGAGGTACCGCTCCGAGGAGTCGGGGAACACGGTGGCGACGGTGTCGTAGGGTGCGTCGATCTCTCCGTCTCGAATCGCTCTGGCGGCGTGCTTGGCCGCGAGCGCGTTCGCGGCCGCGGAGGAGGCGACCAGCTGTCCCTCCTCGCTCGCGAGCCGTCCCATCTCCTCGTGGACCTCGCGGTCGGGGATCGGTCGGATGTCGTCGACGAGGTCGGGGTCGAACAGCTCGTTTCGCTCGACGTCGTGGGTGCCGATCCCCTCCGTCTTGTACTCCTCGTGATCCACGTCTTCGCCGAGGAACTCGCGGTACGCGGAGCCGGCGGGCTCGACGGCGACGACGTGGGTGTCGGGGTGTCGTTCGCGGAAGTAGCGGGCCATTCCCATCAGCGTTCCGGCGGTGCCGCAGCCGGCGACGACGGCGCCCACCTCGCCGTCCAGCGCCTCGGCGATCTCGGGCGCGGTCGTCTCGTAGTGTGCCTCGGCGTTGAGCGGGTTCGAGAACTGCTGAGGGACGACGGCGTCGTCGAGTTCCTCGGCGATATCGTGGGCGCGGTCGATGGCGAACCCCATCCCGTCCTCGCTCGGGGTGTTGACCACCTCCGCGCCGAGCGCGCGCATGAGCTGCTGTTTCTCCACCGAGAAGCGCTCGGGGACGACGAACACCGCGTTCAGCCCGAGCTGCTTGGCCGCGACCGCCAGCCCGATCCCGGTGTTGCCGGCGGTCGGCTCGACGACGGTGCCGCCCTCTCCCACGTCGCCGCGTTCGAGCATGCGTTCGAGCATGTACTTCCCGATGCGGTCCTTGATGCTCGCACCGGGGTTGAACGACTCCAACTTCGCGTACACCGGCGCCTCGTCCGGGGAGTCGTGGACCCGGACGAGCGGCGTCTCCCCGATCGTCTCCAGCACCGACGACAGGGGCTCCCGATGGGTCGTCATGTTCGCGCAATCGTTGCCGGCCCTTTTGCGTGTTTCCATGCCCGGTGCGATCGCCTCGCGTCGACGGCGACGGTCGCTATCGGGGATCGAACAAACTTATGCCCCTCGTCCGGTTCCGAAGAGGCATGAGCGAGACCGACGGGCAGGCGGACGTGACGGTCGTCCTTCCGGACGGATCAGAGCTGGACGTGCCGGCGGGGGCGACAGTCGAGGACGTCGCCTTCGAGATCGGCCCCGGGCTCGGTCGCGACACGGTCGCGGGGAAGATCGACGGCGAACTCGTCGAGAAGCAGGCCGAGGTCCACGACGGCGCGCGGATCGAGATCGTCACGGACCAGTCCGACGAGTATCTCACGGTGTTGCGCCACTCCGCCGCCCACGTCTTCGCGCAGGCGCTCCAGCGCCTCTACCCGCAAGCGACTCTCACGATCGGCCCGCCGACCGACGAGGGGTTCTACTACGACGTGACCGACGTGGACCTCGACGAGGACGATCTGGCCGCCATCGAAGACGAAATGGACGACATCATCGCGGCCGACTACGACATCGAGCGCGAGGTCCGATCGAGCGAGGAGGCGAAAGAGATCTACGCCGACAACGAGTACAAACAGCAGATCCTCGACGAGGAGGCCGACGACGAGGAGGTCACCTTCTACGTCCAGGACGGCTGGCGCGACCTCTGTCAGGGGCCCCACGTGGAGTCGACCGGCGAGATCGGCGCGGCGACCCTCCTAGAGGTCTCGGCCGCCTACTGGCGCGGCGACGAGGACAACGACACGCTCACCCGCGTGTACGGGACGGCGTTCGCCTCCGAGTCCGACCTCGAAGAGCACCTGGAGCTTCGCGAGGAGGCGTTGGAGCGCGACCACCGGAAGATCGGCCAGGAGATGAACCTCTTCTCGATCCCGACGGTGACCGGGCCGGGGCTCCCGCTGTACCACCCGCCGGGGAAGACCGTGCTCCGCGAGCTGTCGAACTTCGCGAACGAGCTCAACCGCGAGAACGGCTACGAGGAGGTCGAGACGCCCCACGTGTTCCGGACCGAACTCTGGAAGAAGTCCGGCCACTACGAGAACTACAAGGACGACATGTTCCTCCTCGACGTCAACGACGAGGAGTACGGCCTCAAGCCGATGAACTGTCCCGGCCACGCGACGATCTTCGACGAGCAGTCGTGGTCGTACCGCGACCTCCCGCAGCGCTACTTCGAGAACGGGAAGGTGTATCGGAAGGAGCAGCGCGGCGAGCTGTCGGGCCTGTCGCGCGTCTGGTCGTTCACCATCGACGACGGCCACCTGTTCGTTCGCCCCGACCAGATCCGCCAGGAGATCGAGTCGGTGATCGAGATGATCTTCGAGGTCGTCGAGACGCTCGACCTCGACGTCGATGTCGCCTTAGCGACTCGTCCCGACAAGTCCGTCGGCGGCGACGAGATCTGGGAGTCTGCGGAGGAACAGCTCCGCGACGTGCTCGACTCCGGCGGCTACGACTACGACGTCGAGCCGGGTGACGGCGCGTTCTACGGCCCGAAGATCGACTTCGGCTTCGAGGACGCCCTCGGTCGCGTCTGGGACGGCCCCACCGTTCAGCTCGACTTCAACATGCCCGACCGGTTCGATCTGACCTACACGGGCGAGGACAACGAGGACCACCAGCCGGTGATGATCCACCGCGCGCTGTACGGGAGCTACGAGCGCTTCTTCATGGTGCTCATCGAGCACTTCGACGGCGACTTCCCGCTGTGGCTCGCGCCCGAGCAGGTCCGGATCCTCCCCGTCTCCGACGAGACGCTCGGCTACGCGCACCGCGTCAAAAACGAACTGGAGGACGCCGGCTTCCGCGCCGAGGTCGAAGACCGCGACTGGACGGTCGGTCGCAAGATCCGCGCCGGCCACGACGACCGGCTCCCTTACATGGTGATCGTCGGCGACGACGAGCAGGAGGCGGGCACCGTCTCGGTCCGCGACCGCTTCGAGAACCAGCGCGGCGACGTTGATCTCGACGCCTTCGTCGACCACCTCGTCGACGAGCGCGACGAGAAGCGGACCGAGCCGGACTTCGTCGACGAGAACTGACTCGCCACGGTCGAACCGGTCGGCTCCGGTTCTCGGTTTCGTCGTGTTTTTGCCGTTGCTCCGGATAGGTCGCTACATGAGCGACGCATCCGCGCTGACCGAGCGAGACGACGACGCCCCCGATGTCGGTGAGTTGACCCCGCCGGACCGCACGCTGATGGGGCCCGGTCCGAGCGACGTCCACCCGCGCGTACTCAAGGGGATGAGCACGCCGCTGGTCGGCCACCTCGACCCCTCGTTCGTCGAGATCATGGACGAGGTCCAGGAGCTGCTCCGGTACGCCTTCCGGACGGACAACAAGTGGACGATACCGGTGTCCGGGACGGGATCCGCGTCGATGGAGGCCGCCGTCGGCAACCTCGTCGAGCCGGGCGACACGATGTTGGTCCCGACGAACGGCTACTTCGGCGGGCGGATGAAGTCGATGGCGGAGCGCGCGGGCGGCGAGGTCGTCGAGATTGACGCCCCGTGGGGCGAACCCCTCGATCCCGCCGACGTTGAGCGCGCGTTCGACGAACACCAGCCCGACGTGTTCGGGTTCGTCCACGCCGAGACCTCGACCGGGGTCCTCCAGCCGAACGTCCCCGATCTGACCGACATCGCGCACGACCACGACGCGTTCGTGATCGCCGACTCCGTCACCTCGCTCGGCGGCGTCGAACTGCGGGTCGACGAGTGGGATATCGACGTCGCCTACTCGGGCCCGCAGAAGTGTCTCTCGTGTCCGCCCGGCGCGAGCCCGCTCACGCTCAGCGACCGCGCGATGGACAAGGTGCTCGACCGGGACGAACAGCCCCGGTCGTGGTACCTCGACCTCTCGCTGTTGGAGGGGTACTGGGGTGAGGACCGCGCGTACCACCACACCGCGCCGATCACGAACGTGTACGCGCTCCGCGAGGCGCTTCGGCTCGTCGCCGAGGAGGGGATCGAAGCGCGGTGGGCGCGCCACCGCGAGGTCGCCGGGGATCTGAAGGCGGGCCTACAGGACCTGGGCCTCGAGATGAACGCCCCCGACGACTACTGGCTCCCGAGCCTGAACGCGGTGCGGGTGCCGGACGGGATCGACGACGGCGCGGTCATCGACTACCTCCTCGCGGAGTACGACCTGGAGATCGCGTCCGGTCTCGGCGACCTCGAGGGCGACATCTGGCGGATCGGCTGCATGGGCTACTCCGCCCGCCCGAAGAACGTCGAGTACGTCCTCGCGGCGCTGGAGGACGCGCTGGCGGAGCAGGGGTTCTGAGCGGTTCCGGTCGCAGGGGGGTCGCGGTGGGTCCGAACTGCCGACCACCGACCACGACTGCCGCCTCGTCCACCGCCCGCCGAGAGATTTATCAGTGAGCGTCTCTCTCCTCGCTAAGGGTATGAACGATCTACGAACCGGACTGAGCTACGGCGACGTGCTTCTCGTCCCGCAGCGGTCGCCGGTCGACAGCCGGAGCGAGGTGGACCTCTCGACCCGGCTCACGCCGGGCGTCGAGCTGGAGACGCCGCTGGTCTCGGCGGCGATGGACACCGTCACCGAGGCGGAACTGGCGATCGAACTCTCTCGTGCCGGGGGGCTCGGCGTGCTCCACCGCTTCCTTACCGCCGACGAGCAGGCGGCGCAGGTCAAAGACGTGGCCGCGGCGGGCGAGCAGGTGGGCGCCGCGGTCGGCATCGACGAAGACTACGTGGCCCGGAGCGCGAAACTGGTCGCCGCGGGCGTGGACGCCCTCGTCGTCGACGTCGCGCACGGGCACATGGACCGTACCGTCGCTGCGGTTGAGCGCCTCAACGACGAGTTCCCGGAGACGGATCTGATCGCCGGGAACGTCGCCACGCCCGCCGGCGTCGAGGACCTCGCAGCGGCCGGCGCCGACTGCGTGAAGGTCGGGATCGGTCCGGGCTCCCACTGCACCACACGGAAGGTCGCCGGCGCCGGCGTCCCGCAGCTGACCGCGGTCGACGACTGCGCGACGGCGGCGGAAGAGTTGGACGTGACGATCTGCGCCGACGGCGGGATCCGCACCTCCGGCGACGCGGTGAAGGCGCTGATGGCGGGCGCCGACACCGTCATGCTCGGAAGCCTCTTCGCCGGGACGGAGGAGGCGCCCGGTGCGGTCGTCGAGGTCGACGGGACGCGGTACAAGCGCTCGCGCGGGATGGCGACGACCGCCGCCGCGGAGGAGCGCGACGACAAGGGAGCCGACGTGGGCGCCGACGAGGGCGTCGAGGCGCTAACGCCGTACAAGGGCCCGGTCGCGACGGTCGCAGAGGAGTTCTGTCAGGGGATCCGCTCGGGGCTCTCGTACTGCGGCGGGCACACGATCGAGCAGGCCCGCGACCGAGCCGAGTTCATCCGGGTCGCGCCCGGTGCGAAGGAACGCGAGGGGTTCCACACCGACGACGACTGGGAGGGGATCAGCGTGGACAGCGAGACGAAGCGAGTCGCGGGCTCGACCGGCGGGCCGGCCGCCGAGAGCGACGACTGAGGTGTCGAGTGTATAACTGTGGATACGTGAACGTGTAGCTCCCCCACGGATAGCTTTTCACGCCCGGCGGACACCGTCGGTGCATGACCGATGCCTTCGGACGCGCGGTCCGCGATCACCACCGCGGCGACCGGACCGACTCCCTCAGGCAGGGCGACGGCGAGAAGACTCGCGAGCACCCGATCGAGGCGTTCTACTTCGACGCGTTCGACCCCGAGAGCGACGCCGGATCGTGGTTAGCCTCGCGGCTCGGGGGGCCGGTCGTCGACCTCGGTGCCGGGGCTGGTCGCCACGCGTTGTGGGCGCAAGAGCGGTTCGAGACGGTCGCCGTCGAGACCACCCGGCGCTCGGAACGGGGTGGGAAGTCGACGCGATCGGTCGCAGCGGGACCGGAGACGGACCGCATTACTGGGCCGCGCTGCGAAAGCGGTAGGCGGACCTCGGCGTGCTATTGTGGGGAGCTCTCCCTCCGTCGGAGTTATGAGGCGGCCGAGCGGACGCACGGGTATGGGCGACCCGGCCTGCGACCGTCGATTCTGTTCGGAATGCGACCTCGCGGTCTCTCGCGCCGACGAGGTCTGTCCGGAGTGCGGCGTGCGGCTCGAGGACGCCGAGGGGTGAGGGCGGGCGCTCGCCGCCACGCTCCGCGAGCGCGTGCGCCGTCGCGTCGTCGAGAGTCGACATGCAGACACTGCCGTCGGCAGACTAGATAAAGGACCCACGCCGCGGTGCACGACGAGCTCATTCGGCGACCCGCGAGCGGTCGGGCTCTCCCCGGTCAGCGTCTGAACGAGGTGACGTGGCGGTGATTCGGATCCGCGCGCATATCCACGTGACCGCAGCCGTCACACCGCCACACGTACGCCGCCAGCTTCACCGCCGGGGCGTCGCCGTCGGCCCCCCCGGTCCAGTCTCGGCCGCACCGCGCACACTCGTCCGGGCGGTACTTGCTCTCGATCAACGGTCCGTCGTCGGTGTCGTCGACATCGGTGACCCTGATCCCGTCCGCGACGGCGCGGACATCCTCGTCGCTCATCCGCGGGCGAAGGCCGTTCAGGTACCCCTCGAGCCGCGCTGCCCGATCTCGCAGGCGCTCGTACCGCTCGTCGTCGCGCCCGTCGCTGCTGCCCTGCCACTCGTACGCCGAGACCAACACCGTGGTCCGGTAGTACTGATCGAGCAGCAGGTGGTAGTTCGCCCGGTGAAACAGCGTCTCGACGCACTCTGCGAGGTCCGCCTCGAACACAGGTCGTTCGATATTCCGGTCGTACGCCGGGGCGGCCCCCGTGTTCGATCGCTCTCGGATCCCGAGCACGCGACAGTGGGACGCCCCCGACCGGACCGTGTCCAGGACCGCGTCGGCTTCGCCGTCGCCGAACGCCCCGTCCAACACGACGACCGCGACCCCGGCGTCGAACGCCTCGGCGAACTGCGCGGTCGTCAGCGCCCGGCGCGGAGCGTAGTCGTCGAGCCAGAGCCCGTAGAGGTCCGCCCTCGTCTTGTTCGTCTCGCAGATGACGACCTCCGACGCCGGCAGCTCCACGGCGATCACCCACCCACCGCGGGGCGGGGGGCGACCCCGGCTCGCGGTCTCGTCGCCTCATTCATCGTGACTGGTCGGCGTCGGCGCCGACTCGCGCATCGATTCCGAGAGCTGGCGCGATTCGACCGAGAACGAGTGGACCGTCGCGAGGTCCTCGACGAGCGAGACGGCGGTCTCCACCGACTGTTCCGCCCGGCGGAGCTCCGTTTCCGACCCGCCGTCGGCCGCGGCATCCAGGCGTCGCTTCGCCTCCCGCAACGGAACGCCGAGGTCCTCGGCGAGCACTTCGCCGAACTCCGCGAGATGTCGCTCGATCTCCTGTTCGTGCTCCTTGGACTCGGTCACGTCCTGAACGAAGCTGACGGCGTGTGTCACTGCCCCGTCGGCGTCGACGACGGGTGCGACGTCGACGCGGCCCCAGAAGGGCGTCCCGTCCGCCCGGTAGAGAACGAGGGTCTCGGTGCGGCGTTCGCCCGCCTCGATCGCCGTCGCTATCGGCTGAAGGCGGTCGGTGTCCGTGTCGGGCCCGGCGAGCACCGAAACTCCCTCGCCGGTGACGGTATCACACTCGTACCCCGTGGTCGACTCGAACCGATCGTTGACGTACGTGATCGGGGCCGCCTCTCCGTCTCGCTCGTGGATCGCGATCCCGACGGGTGCGGTCTCGACGACGCGGTTCTTCAGCCGCAGCTCCTGCTCGCGCCGTTTCCGAACGGTGATGTCGCTCGCGATCCCGACGATGCGCGTCAGCTCTCCGTCCTCGTAGACGCCGGCCGACTGGTCGTGGACCCATCGGACATCCCCGTCAGGGTGGACCACGCGGTACGTCTCCTCGTACGCCCCGGGGGTCTCGCGCTGCTCGGCCAGCGCCGCCTCGACTCTGTCGCGGTCGTCGGGGTGGATCGCCTCGACGAACGACGTGGGACTCTCGACGAGCGTCTCCGGATCGCGCCCCCAGACGGTTTCGTAGGAATCGGTGATGAAGTCCATCGACCCCTTCCCGGGAGTGGACAGCCAGATCACCTCGCCGGCGTTCGCTTGGATCTGATCGAGCATGCCGGCCCGGGCTTCCCGTTCGGTCACGTCGAGCGCCAGACAGATCACCCGACTGACGGTCCCGGTCTCGTCTAACGCCGGCTGGAACCACGTTTCGAGCGTCGAATCGCCGATGTCGACGAGTTCGTGAACCGCCTCGCCACCGAGGGCGGTCTCGATATCACGCCGGAGCCGGGGCCGGTCGGCGAACGCCTCCGTGACGGAGTCGCCGGGGGCGATTCGCCGCCCGAGCCCCTGGGAAAGCGTCTCACCCCGAACCGTCGATACCGCGCCGTCGGCGTCGACCTCGAACAGCGTCAGGGGAGCGCTGTCGACCACGGTCTCGACCGCCTGTCGGAGACGCACCAGCCGGTCCTCGCGTTCGCGCCGCTCGGCCACGTTCCGCCCGATGCCGGCGATCCCCCGCGGCGTCCCGTCGGCGTCGGTCACGAGCGCGCCGGTGTACTCGATCGGGGTCGTCGTGCCGTCTTTCGCGACCAGTTCCACCTCGACCGCGGCGCTGCCGCTCTCGATCACGGTGTCGATCGCTCCGGCGATCCGGTCCTTGTCGGCGCCCGCGAAGAAATCCAGCGCGTGCATCTCGGCGAGTTCCTCGTCGTCGTAGCCGGTAACCTCTCGGAAGCGACTGTTCCAGCGCCGAAGCGCGCCGTCCGTGTCGAGCGTGTAAAACGAGTCGTCGATCGCGTCGAGGAGGCGCTCGGTCGATCTCGCGGTGAGCGACCCCTCGACCGGCGTGGTGGCGACCGTGTCCATCCGCCGAGCGAGTAGCGCCGATCGGTCGGCGTCGCCGCCGCAAACCAACACGTCCGTTGCACCGGCGTCGAGCGCGTCGTCGAGCGCGTCCTCGTCGGGGAGGAGCGCGAGCGACGGCGTGTTCGGAAACGCCTCGCGGAGTCCGACGAGGGCGTCGACGCCCGACGACCCCGCCAGCCCACAGACGATCAGTCGCACGTCCTCCGGCTCCTGTGGAGGCGTTTCGGGCAGCTGCTCTCCGACGGACAGGACGCGGTCGGGCCCGGCGACGATCGTCGATTCCGCAGCCGCTTCGCGCACCAGGTCCGCATCGGAACCGAGGTGAACGACCGTCAGAACTGACTCTCCACGAGGCTGCATACGGATTTTGAGCCTGGAGGTAGATAAAAAGGTATAGCGCGAATTATCAGTTTTAAACACCGCAGCGGACTCCGGGTGATCAACGGTGTCAGCGTTGGGGGCGCACGGCGTGAGTACGAGTCGGGCTTCGCGTAGAACGCTGCAACGAGCGGCCGCTATCGGTCGTGGAGTCAACAGAAAGCGGGCCGGGCGAGATTCGGACAAACCCGGTCGCTAACCGTTTCTCAGTACCATTGATCGTACCTCGGCTACGGTGGCATCGAGCCGACCACGACGACGACGCAGTTGCTCGCCAGTGTGCAGTCGTTGATCGGGGGGGTCCTGATCGCGCTCCTGGTTGCCGTGTTTGGGCGTCGAGCGTTACGGTAGGAGGCGTCTTCAACGACTATTCAGAGATCTGCTGAGCGATCACGACGCGGCGTCGGCTATCTCGCTGGCTGCGTCGACGCTAACCTTATTCGCCCGCTTCCCGCACTTCGACCGCTGCACGCGACTCGGCCCGCACGGTGGACCGGGTTCGGATAACTGACGGTCCGAAGTGGGTCGAAAGTCGAGTCATCCCGCAAATTCTGGCGCTCTGCGTGGGATTGAATCGCTAGGCACTGTTGAAGTCCTGTATGATGATATGTTTTGGAGTGTGTGCTGACTATAGAGAGCGTATTCAGCAGGAGGACATCAAGAAGAAGTGGACTGCTTTCCAAAGACCATCTATGCGCAAGACCCTCTATCGAATTGGCATCGGATTGTATATTCTGTGGCTAATAGCGACGACTCTTCTCATTCTCGGTCGGTACACGCCGTTTCCGTCGTATGAAACCGTCTATTCAGCGGTTGTAACTGGCGCAGTAATACTTACTATCGTGGGTGCGAGCCAACTCCTCCGGAAAGGCTATCGAAAGGTCGTCTCAGGGTAGGATACGCGTGCTGTATTTAGCGCGGGGTTTCTGTCAACCACAGAGGATTTCAACAAAATCCTTCAGATATATTCTCGCCTGAAACGGCTAGTCGCTGAGTGCTGCGCATTTATTGAATGTGTCAGAACCAGTCGTTCTTCCTAAGATAGAACATCGTAATTCCACAAACGAAACCGCCCGTAGTCCCCTCGATAACTGCACCAGTCAAGTCACCGTCGAAGAGAACCGTTTCGATTGTACTAACGACTACGACCCAGACAACAACGTTCGTGAAGACGAATACCCACGGATTCTCCAAGTCGAAACGGCGCCCCTCGTTCATACTTCAATTACTGACCTCAATAGTAAATGCGTTCCCTGTACTGACCGAGGCCGGGGAGAATATCTCCCCTGTTGAGGAGTTCAACAGCGCCTTCAAGATCAATTTCCCTACCGCCTCCTCGACGATCTCGATCTCCTCGTCAGTCAGCCCGGGTCGTAGACGATCTCGTCGATGAGTTGGTCCGTCTGCTCGATCTTGGCGTCGAGTTCCCCGGCGCGATCCTTTGTCTCCAGGTAGTTCTCCAGATCGTCAGCCACGTCGTCGACGGCGATCTCCAGTACTTGCTTCTCCCACTCCGTGTCGGACCACTGATTCCGTTACTCGCGATCGACGCCGAACTGTTCCGGGCTCACCTTCTCGTACATCTCCAGCCGGTCGTAGAACTCGTCAGTCACCACGTCGGGCATCGTCACCCGAAACCGATGTTCCTCCCACGTCTCGTGGCTCGTGATGACCAATTCTCTCAGGTCCAGATCGGGATTCACCTTGATGCACCAGTCCGATTCGTGAAGACAGTAGACGTGATCGAGCGGAAACTTAAGCGCGTTCGTCGTTTTGTTAACGTAACGAGTCTCTATCGAGATTGTCTCGAACGGCTCGAAGCCGACCGGATCGGGAATCGTGCCGTCGACATTGCGAACGAGTTCATGTACTTCAGTCATACCTTGACTGACACAGATCCGTTTGAAAAGTGTACTCGGAACCCCGACTGAAAGTGGAAGTACTCAACACCTCACATACGTCTCTCACGTGTCGGCTTGTGGCGTCGCACACCCGGGGAGACCCCTGTGCGCATATCCGATACGCACACGCGTATCTCGGCGCCGGCCGGCGCGCCCGCCTCTCGACCGTGCGATCGTCGACCGCCGATCAGAACTGGTCCCGCGGCGCCGCTTCAGTCGAGCGTGCTCTGTTGAAACACTTCGTCACTGGTAGTTTATTGAGCATGTGCTGAATACAGGGGATGCAGTCAGCACTATGACGGTAGAAGCAGTCTCAGCGGTATCAAAGAATGTCTTCCGGCTCAGTCCAGATCACGGAGTATGATTTCTCCCGTGACCCCTCTCGGATCGACTGAAACGATGTATGTCCCTGTGGTTGGCACTTCGAAGGTTTCGTCGGTTTGACTGTCGCTTGTACTCGCGATTTCTTCGCCTGTGTCAGCATAGTGAACGTATCCACCGATGCTGCCGGGACCGTCGTCTGTTGATTCAACTTCGAGCCGCATTCGGTTGCCCTCTTCTAATTCTACCTCCCACTCCTTTGTCGGTGAAGTAGCCGAGAGCTGCGTCTCGTGCAGTACTGCGTCTCCCTGTGTACACCCTGAAAGAGTTGTAGCCGTCGCTACGCCTCCCACCACACTGAGATATCTCCGCCTGTTCATGCCACTCTGTTATGTTCTCTCGATCACATAATCATTTCTCTCATTAACATGGTTGATTGTGTTAATCGGAGAGCTTGTGTGAGACTCACGCCTCGTATTTAGCACACCATTCCCATCGGATTTGGAGGGAATCAACAGCGACATCCAACCCTATTCACCGCCGACTCACAATCGAGCTCGCGACACATTTCTGAGAGCCGTGGCGAGAATTGCAGTACCGACCGATGGCGAAGGCCGGTGATTTGTTCACGCAGTTGATTCGTGCCCGACGTTATCCGTACCGGTGTTCCAGATTGGCAGGCCCACGTGCGTTCAAAATGTCGACGTTCACGGTGCCCTCTATCCCGCGGGGGGTGGGGGGCTTGCGCACGCGCGAGCGAGAAAGTTCCGCCAGCGACGCGGTTCGTCGCGATTCCTCGATCTGACTGAAAGCTGAATCTCAAAATTATAGAGACGTTGAGACTGTTCTGGTTAGACCCAGTCGGTGTGGTCGTAGACGCGTTCTGTCGTCTGGATCGTCGCGTGTCGCAGCCGATTCCGTACGCCGTAGAACGTGTGCCCTCTTCGACGTTCGGCATCCGATAGACGACGCTGTGTCGGAGCGTGTGCCGCGTCACGTCTTCCGGGCTTCCCCGCCCGCCCGGCGACCGCCATCGGGCGCACGTCGGCGGCGATAGCCGCGTCTCGCGAACGGCCAGAACCAGCGCTGTCATCCGGCGGACTCTGTAGTTGAGACTATGCGTCTCAATGCATCGATCCCAGCCAGCTGCTCTGTCTGTCGTCAATCTGTATGACTCTCAGGACAACCTGCTCGCGATTTCAGGAGTCACACTGAAGAGAAGTACGACTGACCGAAGCGGAGCAGGTCCCGATCAAATTCGTCTGGGTCGTTGATTCGAAAATGGAAGAGACGATTTCGCATATCACCGATTTCAAGCACTAACTCGCGAATCACGTCCTGCTGATCATCGAAGAGCGATTCAAATTCCTCCCAGTGAATAGAGATGAATTGGGCATAGTGTGCGTAACTGCAATGCTCGATAGACGAAGGTGTTGGCAGTGGGTGTTCCTCGTCGAATGTTTCAGCCAACTCCTCCGACAGCGAATCACCGAACACTCGCACGAAAATGTCACGCAACTGCATCTCGATCGACTCGATCAATAGAAACGGTTCGAGCATCTGCTTCAGTCGCGTTAGGAGATCGTAGTCAGTCAGAATGCGCCATTCGTCATCTCGATCCATCACAACGTACGTGTACTCTGCGAGTGCATCGAATACGGCGAGGAGGTTCTCATCCTCGCCGATGGTGTGTGCGTCTTCAACCGCCGCCCCGACCGAGATCTTATCAAGCGTTTTGTGCCCGACCTCCAGTTGATGGAATGCGAGGAGCGTCCGGATGACTGACCTGTAGGTTACGATCCCGACTAACTCTCCGTCGCGTTCGACGCCGATTTGCGTGTAACTGTGCTCAAACATCCGACGAAGTGCCGATTCGAGTCCGAGATCGTATTCGACGGTTTGGAGTGTGTTCTCGATAGGGAGGTCAGCGATTGTGTACATGGATGCCTGGTGAGTTGTCGCGTAGATATCTATGCGTTTCCGTATCCCAATCACCGCTGTGTCCACGTGGTATCATTGTTCTACTCGATTTGGTGAGCAATCGATCTACTCGTCCAAGTCGAATTGACCGGAGAGTACGAGCACGCGCCGATCGTGACGGCGGATAACACACTGACGCTGCTGAGGGAGGAGACTGGGATCAGATAGTGGGGCTTTCCGTCTGGGTCAGCGCAGACCACTGAGCGGCAACGCTATCGAGAATATCGGGCAAGCGACGATCTGGTTGATAGTACGACAGGAAGAAGCGAACGAAGGGTGATCTGAAGCAGCTTCTGTTCACTGATTCGGCTGAAACCACGCATCATCTGCCCGCTAATTCCAGTGTAGTCTCAACTTTCGGCGGACTAGACCGAGGCGTTCCTACTTTTCTCCGAGAGCGGAGAGTTCCTTCTCCCCAGTTTCGACCTTCGCACGTTCGAGCGTCACTTGTCGTTATCGAACTCAACGCTGTAGAGTTCTCCAGCGCGTTCGATGATCGTCGCGATGCTCCCTTCCGGTACCCAAAAAATCTCGCGGTGGGGCGCTTTGGGTGAAAATCTCGCGGTGGGGCGTTTTGGGCGGCCCTCCCGAACTTCCCGGATGAACGCCTGAACCCGTTACTTCTCAAACGCCACCGAGATCGACCGTCGGGTCAGTCGCTCTGTAGTACGTTTCACCATCTTCTTCATAGGACTCGATCAGCCCCATCCGACTCAGATTCTCTAGTGCCTTCTCAAACTCATCCTCTGTGAGTTTCTCTGGCTGCATATCACCGAATTTCTCGATGATAACTTAGGATCGAGTCATACCCACGGCGAAAGTGAGGGTGGACCGACACAGCGAACCACCTCGACGCTTTTACCGAGTGCCGCGCGAGTATGAGTGTATCATGTTACCACTGATCAACAAAGATAGAGAGACAATTCGGGCTTTGTTGAAATCCGTAGGAAGTGACACGTACTGACCGGGTTGGTCAGTACAAGCGATTCACTAAACAACCGCGGGCGTGCGCCGTTACGTGTCCCGACCGACAGCATACGTCAAGCGGGTATCGGACGTGGCGTGGACGCGGGTCAGTTGGCGTTGTCTATGCCAGCGCTATCCCGACACCGACGGCGAGACTCGTCAGTGCGAGGCCCGCGAGCGCGACTGTTGTCGGGTCGTGGTGTCCATCGAGGTCGGTGTTGGAGTCGGAGTCGAACCCACTGAGACCGGTCAGAACGCCGAGGCCGACAGCGACCGCGGAGAGGCCACCGGCGAGCGCCAGCGCCGTCCAGATCTCGAGTCCGTTCTGTACGATTTCTCCTGTAGCCGTCCCGGCGAGAATGACGCCAGTTGCGATCGGGGCTGCGGCTGTCGTTTTGTTGGAGGGCATCGATTATACTTCCGACGCGATTGTGAAAACGGTGGCGACGCCGATCCGCAGATAGCGGCCAATACGCATTTTTCAGCGATCGTATGAAACAGTTGGTCACTGAGCAGTGCGAATGAAACAGTCGGGTCGATAGAATCGTGACGGGAAAAGATATATTTCAACCAGTGTTTCGTTCGTGTATGGATTCCCCGCTCTCCCGCCGTCGAATGCTCCACCTCTGTAGTGTGACGAGCATCGCGGCGTTCTCGGGCTGTGTCGCTGACCCTGGAGACAACGGTGGTCTATTAGAGATTCTTCGCGTAGATGCACCAGACGGGGCAACGGTGACGCCGTCAGGTGATGAACGACTTCGCTCCGTCGAGCCGATTCAAACGGCGCTCAGCCGTGCAGCGGAGCGTTCGGTCGCCGACCAGCGCGTGGATAGTTCGGAGTTTTCAGACGTCAGAGCGGCGCTCTCTCCGCTACCCTACTACGAACGCAGCGATCCGCAGAACGACAGCACTCTTCCCTCTGGAATATACCTCCGTCACAACGGTTCGACGTACGTCGCCTCACTGTGGCCCTACTGTACCGATTCGATTCTCGGAAGCGCAGAGAGTGAGGAAGGCGACTACGGCCGGGGTGGATGTTTAAATCCCGAGGAGCGTCCCGGCGACTCCTTAAATAGGTCTACATGACCACCGCTTCCCGAGTTCTGCAAGCTACGGACTTGCTGAACAAACGGGAACGAACCGCTACGTTGGGACGCTTGTCGTGTTAGACCCATGGTCTGTATTGACCCCAACCGGATCAAAAAGTGTCACTTGCTGAGGGTTTCAACAGAGCTGAGAATCCCGAACTCGTCTTAAGCGTTGTCACACCCCACCATCCACCCCTCCGTCTGCGGCGCTTGACACGAGGTTGAACAGTCCGGCGGTCACGATCCCAGCCACGAACCCCGAGATCGCGTCGGTCGGAGTCTCGACTGCGACGCCAACCGACCAGATAGCCCAGCGACGACAAACACTGTGACCATCAACGACCTCCAATTTACCATCGCGACGAGCGCTCTCTTTCGCGGAGCATCGAACGCTCCGGGGTCGTCGTGGACGTATCTCGGCTCCTCTTCGGGCTCAGTCATCGTCCTTGTACACCTCGGGCTCCAACTGCTCGCTCCATTCTCGAACCCGCTCGTGAGCGACTGCCACTCAAACCGGAGCTTTTCGATGTCGTCGGAGACGCCGTCGACGACCTCGCGAAGTACCCGCTCCAGCCGGCGCTGTCTTGCCAGGGCCGGTGCTCGTCGTTCTCGTCGAACAGCTCTCCGATTTCGACTTCGCGCCGCTCCTCGACGACCGCGACTGCGGCGTTTTCGTCGGCGTCGGGATCAACGTCGATCCGTCGATCGACGCTGCTCATGACGCCACCTCCGGACTAACCGCTAATCGACCGAAAAATGTATCTGTGAGGCCTCTACCTTTTATTAACGTAGCGGGCCGGGCGCGATTTGACACCACGGGGCGCTACGCGCCCCTACCTCAGCGTCCTGCTGCGCAGAACGCTGAAGGCAACCGACGGCGAGTCCGTCGCAAGATCTTCCTCCCCGAGAGGAACTTGGTGGGCCCTGATGTCTGGCATCTGGACATCCAATGTCAGAACTAGAACCTCTCAAACCTGAAAAAGGAGTAGAACTGTACCTCAGGCATCGAGCAGACGAACTCGCAGAGTCCTCTCTCAACGCGCACAGGCTTCGCCTCAAGCACTTCGTTCGCTGGTGCGACGAAGAGAACATCGACAACGTCAATGAGCTCACTGGGCGCCGACTACATGAGTACCGGCTGTGGAGAAAGGACGAAGGCAACCTCAACAGAGTATCTGTGAGGACGCAGATGAGTACTCTCCGGGCGCTGATGATATTCCTCGAGACAATAGATGCTGTTCGAGTAGGGCTCAACGACTCAGTTGATATCCCTACCCTAGATGGGGATGAGGGAGTGCGCTCTGTCCACATCGTTAACGAGCGAGCACAACAGATACTTTCGAAGTTAGAGAAGTACGAGTATGCCTCACTCAGGCACGTTATCGTGCTACTCCTGTGGCGGACTGCGATTCGGACTGGTACAGCACAATCGATCGACGTCGACGATGTCGATCTCGAGGACGGCTATATCGAACTCCGACACCAGCCCGAACGTGGAACCCCGCTGAAAAACAAACGAGACGGGGAGCGATTCCTCAATCTTAATCAGGAGACAGCCGATATTCTCGCCGACTGGATCCACGAGCGCCACCCAGAGACAGAAGACGATCACGGACGGGTTCCATTGCTCGGGACGAATTATGGCCGTATCAGCAAGAGCAACCTCAGAAAACAGGTGTACTGGGCGACTGCGCCCCAATTCGTCGGGGATGACTGTTCGTGTGATGTCGACGATCACGACTACAATCGGATACACGAATGCGACGATGCTGTGAGTCCGCACGCGCTTCGCCGTGGCTCAATCACGTGGCTATTGCGCGAGGAAGTGCCGAAGCCAGTAGTGTCGGAGCGGGCGAACGTGTCGTCTGAGATTCTCGACGCGCACTACAACGAAACGTCGCTTAGGGAGCAAATGGAACTCCGAGAGAAGCACCTCGATAACATCTGAGGTAGGAGCACTCACTAGTGAATTAACTGTTGACTTGTGAGTTTCAGATCGCTACTCCATCTGTCTCTAATGGGTAGTTCTCAATGGCCATCCAACTTACAAATCGATTATTTAGAGGAAGATTCGGTTTCTTCTGAAGTGGGTTCAGCCTCTTCAGAATCTGGCTTGAATTTCGCTTTTCGCATTTCTTCAAGTGATTGGGGCTCCCAATGGACGGCATCTTTCCCTCTCTCTTCTATCATTTTATCGTACCATCGCCCTTCCAGTTGTGGGGTTAACCCGTTCAATTCATCTTTCTTTTCTATTAGTCTATCACACTCTTCTTGTAATTCGTCAAGATTGGCATTCGGATCTGGCAGCTTTACTTTGATCATCTTATCAAATTTGCTGTAGAGATCATCATGTTCTTGCCCCGAATTATAGTAGGTTATATATTTCCTTTCGAAATCACCGATTGTGCCAATTAAGGAAATAGCACCTGTGAGTAGCGATAGTCCAACCGCAGCTGGTGTGAGGATGTCTGAATAAAATCCCTGTACGATCGCCAATACGAGAATAATGACTATGGAACTCAGAATTCCAGTTCCCCATCGTACCTGTTTGGCTCTGCGCTGGTAATGATCAGAGGCTTCATAATATTTCTCATAATTTATATATTGGTTATTGTATTCTTTGAAGAACCATCGATACAATCGGCGATGTTCGTCTGAAAACGGGCTTTTCATATCTAGCAATTAAAGAATCCACTGTTACAACTCTTTCTACTGATAACTATTTGTCCCCCATTTTGTTTGGTGTTTCTGTCATACATTGGATCCATCCATTGAATCTATGATGATCTCACAAGTCGAGGCTTGAAGTGTCACCCACAGAAATCGCTACGCCAGTTGTGGGTGAACCCACAGTCCTCTGTGGGTGGCTACTCTCTCGATTTTATCGCCTAGAGCGCCTCTCTCGGGAAACCCACAGTTCTAGCCACGGCTACTGTGGTGTGTGAGGAAAACGGTGTAGGAGTGAGTGGGACGACAACTGAGGGGTAGTTATCACTGACACGTGGTAGCATACCATACTTCGCAGCGTTTGCCACCTATTCCGTTGTTCTAAAACCAACATATTTATCAGCCTATGAAACATAGCGTACTGTAGCCTAGTCGTATAGAGACAGACGATACGGTAGTCGTCCGTTGGGGATGACGAGGAGCCAGTGAGAGACAACGACATCATCTCCACCACGAGTTTGCGACAGTCGGACACCACTACGCCTTGTTTGGTACCCACCACAATCGCTGTGGGTGTCACTGTGGGTACGTAGATAACGCGTATTGTAGCGCTTCTACCTGTAGAATCCCACCCACAATACATTGTGGGCGAACCCACAGAGTCCGTGTGAGAAACTGTGGGAGACGTAGAAAAGAAGAAGTTAGTCGGGGAGAACTGAGTCGTCCACGACGACTAGTTTGTGCCCGTCGTCGTCTACGGCGTACTCGATCGCGTCACCCGCCATGTCGGCTAGCTTTTGCGCGACTCGCTTGTGCTGAGTCCAACGGAGTGACTGGCCGAGCTCGTGCTCCACATGTCGCTGGAGGCCGTCGTCGGAGACGCGGACGCCTCCTGGCCCGCCACACTGGCTGACAAAGTGAGCCATCACCACGGCTCGCTGTGCTGTCACTCGGTAGTCATCATTGAGGACATCGGCTGGTTTCTGGAGGGCGATCTCGAGCTCCGTTGTCTCAGAGACAGCCGACTGGTGGGACTCGAGCTCTCGGATGCGTTCGTGGGCGCGAGATGCCATGGTTCGGGCACCATCGGCCTCGTCACCGACGTCGCGCACGTCGACTCGGAGCTGGCTCAGTTCAGTCTCCAGTCCCTCTACCTCCGAGCGGAGTTGTTCGTTTTCGGCGCGGAGATCGTCCATTTCGTTGCGCATCTGAGATATCTCTTCGCGGAACTCGGCTAGCTCGGCGCTAACGTTGTCTTCGTCGGCTCCAACCGGAGCCTGCGGTGCATCCGTCGTCGGTGGTGTATCAGCTGACATATGGTGCGACTCACGGCCAGCGCGCGGAGGACGGAGCAACCGCTCTAGAGCACCGGTGTGCTTTTGCCCCATCACGCACAAAATCAGGATGCAGTCGGGAGCCTGATTATGCGCTTCCGCGACGGGAGGCCATCACCTCCCGTTTTACTGTTACTCGTGAGTTACATCTCTATTTGCGACTGTGTGAGTTAAAACTGGCGCAAATGGAGTCAACGTCAAAGCCACTAAATTGGTTCCTCAATGCTCATACAGCCATTTTCCGGATCACAGAGTAGTCCTCATCTTCATCAAGTAGATCTCCGTCAGGCTCAGGGATCGGTTTGAGTTCGTTCACACGCATATCGAAGTTGATCCAGTCCCCAGCCGGTGCCGTTTCCTCGTTCTCTTCAACGAGGAACTCGTCGGATGTCATCCACCCACGGACAATAACCTCACTCAAATCGTCGGCCACATAGCACGACAGGTAGGCATCCGGAGTGATGTCGCGATCCTCGACGTGGTGTTTGCTCACCATCAGCGAGGCTCCACTCCGATCATACGTGCTCGATTTGACATCCACCGTGCGCGTCTCCCCACCAAGATCCATCTCACAGTCCACCCCGCCATCACCTCGGGCGCTGACGCTAACATCATACTCCGCTCGATCGTAGAGCCCAGCCACCACCAGCTCGCCCGCAACTCCGAGCTCCATCTTACCGGCGGAGTCGTCGTCGCCCCACACCTCGTCAGTCGTCTTGCCCTGATCGTACGATGCGTGTCTCGCACTAGCGAGATTGGTGATGTGCTCTCGATCGTCGTCATCGAGAGGGACGATAACGGAATCGACGTCACTGTCGGTACTGGCATTATCAAAGGTATCTGCAAGGTTCATCTGCGACAAGAGGGCCTGACACCGCTGTCAGGTGGTTAGCGAACTAGTTCGGCGCGAGGACGACAACCGCAAGGAAGGCTATCACAAACGCAGCCACACCGACGTGGACGGTACTGAGTGCCATCACACCAATAACGACTGGGAGGGTGCGTGCATCACTCATCGACGACACCGATCAGTGTGTGTTTGATATAGTCAAGGCGCTCAGTGGCTGTCCACGTCGAGGGGTGCCCCATCGGATTGTTCGTCATTTCGAGGAGATCAGCATCCCGCAAAACTCCGAGACTCCGATCCGCTATCTCAGCGTCGTCGAGATCGCGCAGTTTCCACTCGACTCCTGACTGGGGGATCTCGAACATCTCTTCCCCGATGGAGAACAACGCGTCTGACTCGTCCGGCGTGACGTTGACATCCGACGGGACTGCGTCTAGGAGTCGGCTGGCTCGATTAGTCACCATCCAGTCGGCCACTGCTCCCATATCTCGCGATTTGTCACGCTCCAACAGAAATGCACTGCTGAGGATACAGATATCTGAGAAGTCAACATCATCCCGAAACCGGAGACGGAACCAACCGTCGCCCTCGAGATCTTCGAGCAGTTCGCGATAGTTCGACACGACGTCTAGGACTCCGACGAGCTCGACGGCTGCCTCTTCACCAGTTAAATCAGACGTGCTGTACTCCACATCGCTGCTGTCGGTATCGGATACCATGCGACGTCGCCCGCACTGCGCTACACCATCTCGCTCTCAACTCTCCTCTCTCGTATGATCCTGTAGTCGCCACCGATCTTTAATAAAGGGGTAACGGGGGTGATCCCTACCCAATAATCAGGCGTAGAGGAAGCCCTGGACTAAATCCCGGAGTGTGTCCATCCGGTTCGTAGTCGAGTACGACTGGACGATGCCGTCAGGGACGTCGGTGATTTGGAGGAGTCCGGCACCACGAAGTACGAGGAGAGTCCGATCGTCGAGCTCGACGTTGATCTCCCTTTCTCGCCACGTGTGAGACGCCTGTGGGATCGAGCAGAAGTCATCTCCGACTGCGAAGATCGCTCCCACCTCAACTGGGCTCAACGTGAAGTCATCGGGGAGTGAGTTGATGAGGTAACTCGTACGGCGAGTCGTCTTCCAGTCGAGTATTTGCTCTCCCTGAGGGGGCTCATTACACTCGATTAGTCCTGCGCTGCTAAGATCACAGACGTCGTCATACGTCACGTCGTCTCTCAGTTCGATCCGGAAGTATCCGTCTCCGATCATTTTCTCCAGCAGATCTCGATGATCTTTGAACGCGTCAACAGCGTCAACAAACTCACGCGGAACGGTATGGTTAGTCACGCACGATTCGCCAGTATTATCTTCGAAGTAGTCCGTCATTGCGACAAAACGTCCGCCTGCGTGTGTCTCTCTGGCGGTTAGCTGCTCTGGACTCAGCGCGCTTTACGGACTGTCATGCGGACGTAGTCGAGACGAGTTTGAGTTTTCGTTCTCCTAGCCAAGTCTGAACTCATAAACACACTGATGATATCCGACTCCGTGTAGTCGTGGTGTGAGAGCATCCTGCTTTCGTATCCCCACCAAGATATTTTCGACGCGAGGGACAGATCTGCTCTCGATCTATCACCCGAAAACTTGGCCAGAGACATACTGTCTCCCCGATTGTAGAGTTCCTCAGCGGTGTCGTCGTGCTCGCACATGGCTTCGACGAGCTCCTGGTTTTTGTCGGAGAGAGTCCCCATCGGCTCGTAGTCGATGTTGTCGTCAGAGTCGCTGGTGGCCTCGACGTCGTCTGCGTCCTTACGCGAATTGTAGAGGTGTTGGTACGCAGATATCATTCCATCCATCTCCGCAATCTCTGTTGACGACGACTGGATTCGTCTGCCCGACATAGATACCCCCCGATTTGTGTACGTCTCGATTTTTCCCTTGATGGTGAATTCATCGTCGAGGCCGTACTCGTCAAATAGCAGGACGTGGGCACCGTTGCCGGAGGGGCTCACCTCAGCGTACGTCCTCGACAAGTCATCAAGGATGTCGGACGCGAGCTCATCCAACTCGCCATCGCCACCGATGACGTCGTCGAGATCGATGCAGCTGAGTCCGTCCATCGCACCGAGGATCAGCATGGTGCCATCCAGCGCCTCATCACGGGGGAGCTGGTGACGACTCTCCTCAACACTCGCTAGTGCCTGCTCAAAGGTGACGAGGTGCTTCTCCTCCGGATCATGCGAGTTGATGTAACGGGGTTTGGCGCTTATCGCGGAGCAGGGGACTCGTCGTCCATCATCGGTGTTCGTGTAGGTTACCCAAACCTCCTCGTTGACGATCGAATCGGGGACATGGAAGCTGCCCTCTTCGACGACGTCGCCCGCAACCTCTCCGATAGTGTTTGATCCGCTCGATTCCGTCTGCTGATCAGTTGACTGCGCTGACATGCGACGTCCGCCTGTTGATCACTCGTTTGAGTGCTCTTCGTGATATCAGTAGTCGGGGCGGTGGTGGTATAAGGGGGAGTATGGATGCTACCCATCATCCACCGATTGGTTATGTCCCACCCACCCGTATGGACATACCCAGTATCCGTCGAGGCTTAATGGCGTCGACATCGCATGTTCTCTGATATTGCAACAGACGAGATCCTCATCGGTATCGCGATTGGGCTAGTTTTCGACGAGGTTGGGCGCCGACTCATAATCCGTCGCGTCAAATCCGTCCTCGATGTCGACGAGTGTGTCGACGTAGATGACGACGCAGACGGAGAGGATGATACAGCAGATGAGTCAGACAGCACCAGCGCCCACGCCAAAACTGTCGACTATTTCGATCCCACCAAGGCAGGCGGTGCGGACGACGAGGGCGCCTTGTAGGGACGCACACGGTGCGCAGTCGTGACGGAGTGAGTGATAGGTGGATGGGGGCATCTCGATTTGTTAGCTCGCAACAGGTAGTGTGCACAGATTGGAGCGTACTGACTATGACACACTTTATTTTGTTTGAACTAGCTTGAATAATATTTATGTGGTTGCCGAATTAGTATCTAATCAATGCTACGTGCACGAATCGTTCTTATCGCGGATGGCGAAGTAATCGAACAACTCAATCTCCGCAGCGAGACTCCGCTGCCGATCATTGGCGAGCAGATCGTGACTGAGGGTGGGACATACATCGTGACAGATATCACTCATCGATATCGCGAGTCCGAGGAGGAGATCAGTGAGCCTCGAATCAATGTCCACGTTGAGCCTGATTCAGGCGCCGAAACGGGTACTTAAACAGATCAGAGATCGAGGAGCTGAGTAGTGTGGCTCTGACTGGGCATATCAGTGTTAATAACAATTGTGAAAACAATAACAACTTTGAGTATCGACACTCAGAGATCGTTGACACTGATTGATCCCGAGTCGACACCCACTACCCCCTGGTTCGACGTCAACAGATAGGGCTCCTCAGCACGACTCAGTTATTGACAATCGCATCTGGAGCTGGCCGACTCGCGACGTCGACGACTGGGGACAGATGGAGCAACCAGATGGGGACGGACGTCGAGTTGGCACAGGTGTTGTTTGTGTGGAATCAGACATCGCCCTCGAGGACACCCCGTCTGTCTCACCCGCCACCCGTCTCTCCCACTCGGGCAGTCGGGATCCACTGTCTGATTTAACCAACACTGGGTATGCATCTATCGTTGTGTTGGTTAACTCAGATCTAATATCTCGATATCGACGTCGTTACCGCGCCCATGACGGCGAAAAATGCGGAAACGAGGGGTTCGATCATTTATAACCGAACGAGATTGCAGAAGGTGCGGAAACGGGGGGTGAAGTCCATATTGCTTTAACCAACACTCAGTGCCTCCCAACCAAACTGTTGGTTAACTCCCCACCAGGGCGTTCGGGATCGACGGCGCCGTCGACGTCGAGTGCCACCAGATCCCCCCGACTAACACATGAAAAGTGGTGTGTCCTCCAACTGAGTACGGATCGGTAACGCTCGCAAAGTGGGGTGCCCCATCCCGACAATTAGATAACTAATCTGGTAGTAGTATCTAATCTACCAGTTTTCTTATACAGTCGAAATGTCGAAACCGGACACGATTAGTTGCCCCGAATGTGGAAACGGACGAGTACAGCTGAGTGGTGGGTGCCCCATCTGTTTGGAGTGTGGCTGGAGTAAATGTGGATAGTTAGTCATCACTCAGTTCGATTGTGAGGTAGCCACTGTCCTCTCACAGCAATCCTAGTCGACTCCAAGTGGTTCTTCATTGTCTGGATGACAAAGTCGCTTAGAGACGACTGTGGCTATTCTGTGTGTCTCACCAATCTAACACAGAGTCGGATCCCACAACCCGCTGTAGTCCTCTCTAAGCGTCTTTCTTTTCAGATACGATACAACCCACATGGGTGCCCCATCAAAGCCAGCAGAGACGACGTCAGGCCACACACAATAGATGTGAGACTCATGTCCTAGCCATCAATCTCAGTTGGGCTCGACTCAGCCCGCTGTGAGAGTGGCTGAGTAGATGCCGAACTGGGCCGTCCCTCGCGTGGGCCCAATTTGATGCGGTACATAACAGCTGTTATTGTTGTTTCCAAACAACAGCTACATAATTAGGGCCCAACTGGTGAGATCGGTAGGAACAGACGGAGTTGCCACAGTTAGTGGGTTGTGTTGTTGTCTAATTAGTTTGTTGTCCAGTAGCAGCATACTGAGTAGTAGCTGAACACGAAAGAGTACAGGATTGTATTTGACTGGGTGTAGAGTAGAGGCCAACAGAGACAGAGTTGTGGACTATTCAGCCCAGAGTTATGGGCGACTAAGCCCAGGGTAGAGACAAACAGAGCTCTCAGTCGAACACAAGCAGGCCAAGTGGTGGGCGACTCAGTCTGAGTTTGTCACCGACTCTCTGACGTCGAGATCGACAGATTTCTCGCGCCGATTTCCAGCACTCCATATCTACCTAACTCAGATATATAATTTATCTGATGTGCCTAAGTTTTCTTATGCATTCTCCACTACACTTTCAACCCCACCGATCGTCCCGTCGTCCCCGAATTAGCAGCGCGATTTTTGCCGGCGTGCGTTCGTCGACGTCGACTGTGCGCGCGTCGAGCTCCACCAGTACAAGTTCGCGGGCCACCGTGGACGTCCTCACCGAGTAAGTTCCAGTGGGGGCGACGTCGAGCACCACCACCACCAACAACCTGTGTACACCAAAACTCGGTGACTACCAGGCCCCGGTGTATCGCAACCGAGTTGCGTCGGTGATGGCGACGTCGTCGGTGGCGACTCTGGCACGGTTGAGGGCGACGATCTTGGAGACGATGCTGGCTGGGTTGGGGGCGACTGATACACTGTTCGAGGGTGCAGCGTCCCAGCGCACCGACTGTGTGCCAGTGAGGGCTAGGTGGACTCCACACACACCCGTGGCAACTCAAGTCGGTTCCTACCTAGCTATGTCCGAACAAATGTGGACACCGTATTTCCGGAGACTTCGAGACTGGGCTACTTTAGATGGAAGTTGATCGTGGTGTTTTATTTACACACCATTTATATAGTTGATATATGCCAAGCGGAATCGGACTCTCTGCGACGGAAGATACGGTGGAGCAGGTTCTCACTCGAAATTATCGATATACTGTTCCGGATTACCAGCGCCGGTACTCGTGGGGAGAGGAACAGTGGGGCGCTCTGTGGGCCGACTTAAATTCCATTCGTAGTGATTCGACACATTTCTTGGGCTCAGTTGTTCTCATTGAACGTCCAGGAGGGCTAAACGAACTGAATAAGTTGGAGATTGTTGACGGACAACAGAGAATCGGAACTATCACTGTTCTCCTTTCGCTGATGCGAGAGAAGTACTACGAACTAGGTGAATCGGAGCAAGCGGAGGATATCGAGAACCAGTATCTGAAGAAGCGAGATCTTGATAGAAACGAATATCAAAATCTTACTTTGAGCACCTTCGATAATCCCGATCTTGAGAGAGTAATCGAGCGGAAGTACGATAGAATGGATGACGGGCAGTTACGAGAAGCTGTCCAATTCTACGCGAGTAAGCTCGATAGTTTAGATATCGATGAACTTGACACCCTCAGAAAGCGTTTATTAGCGTCAGTAACCCTCGTTTCAATTCGTTGTGAGGGTGAACAGTCTGCGTTCCGTCTGTTCGAAACGCTGAACGATCGTGGTATGGAGCTCTCTTCAGTCGATTTGATGAAGAATTACACATTCAGTAAGGCTGCGAGTGCACCTAGTTCAAAAATAGATTACGAACAGGTACAGGACGACTGGGAACGTCTCATCCGGGCACTGATGCCTAATACAAGCCAACCGAGTCGCTTCTTCCGACACTACATTATGTCGGCGTCAAAGCCGAAATACGATGGCGATGTCTCTGATTACAAGCTATATGATGAGTATCAGAAGATAGTGGATTCAAAACTGCCAGAAGCCGGTATCTCACTGAATGAGTACGTCATAGAACTGGCAGACAAAGCAGAACTCTACGCAAAAATACTCAATCATGAGATCGATATGTACGACGATGCAGGGAACGATGCTATCAATTCTAAACTCAAAGACTTAGAGATCATCAACTCTGTTCAGGCACGAACGCTCATGTTACGTGTGTTTGAGGAGTACGATACAGCTAATAAGGTGATGGAGAGTCTGCTCCTGCTAGAAAGCTTCCTCATGCGGTGGAAGGTATCGAGCTACCCCACTGGAGGTGAACTAGATCGGATTTACTCCCGAATCTGTTCCGAGGCGTTTGAGAAAGAGAATTCCATACGAGAGATCTACAAGGGCCTCTCGGATCGATGCCCCAGTGATGAGGAATTCATTGCGTCAATAGAAAACAAGCGAGTCAGACTCAATGATCGGACAAGTTACATCCTCAAGCGGCTTGAAATGGACTATTTCGACGGTATAGAGGCGAATCTGGATGAATTCGATCGGGAACATATTGCTCCGAGAGCCTCGTTCAGCGCGAAAAAATACAGCGCTTGGCCATCGACACTCGGTACCACTGAAGCACAATTCGAACAATTCCGAGATAAGCTCGGCAATCTAACTCTACTCGAAACTGACAAGAACATCTCAATTGGTGCGGATCCGTTCAAAAAGAAAAAGGAGGCATATGCCGAGTCGAAAATACAGATGAATCAGCGGTTGTGTGAAGACTACGATAGCTGGGGCACTGATGAAATAGAACAGCGAACCTCTGAATTAGCGAATGCGATGGTTCAGATCTGGAACTTAGACAGCTAGATTGGAGCCTAGTCGGGTTTGCTCACCCGCTTGGAGCGACACAGTGTTCTTCATCGGGGACGCACACTTTCATGTCGTCGGGTGCGAAAGGCGTCATTAATGTCGGCCTCCGACGCACAGACTGAGTTTGATTTTGATGAGTTTGACACGACAGTCTCCGACGACGATGTCGATCTCATCATCAACACTATCGACTCGTGTATCCGCAGCCTTCGCGATCAGTACACGGATGATGACGATCTCGACAAGACGTTCTCTCGAGGGCGGGGCGAGTATGTACCCCGATCGGACTACACACGAGATCAGCTGGATCCCGAACCACTAACGCAGGATCGAGTCATCGAGCCGTTGCTCGATGTACTCGGCTACTCAGACTACGGGGCCGAAGCTGGCGACTTCTCCTCTACTCGTGGCGAGCAAGCGGACTACGCTGTGTCACTCCGCGACATCGACAGTGTCGACTCGAGTCGGCTCCTAATCGAAGCGGAACCGTTGAAGAAGCACCTCGAAGATCGCGGACACGGAGTCGATCAGGTAAAGTCCTGGCTGAGCAAGCGTGAGTTCGAGTCTGACTTCGGGTTTGCCACAGACGGACTGCGGTGGATATTCATCCGATACGACGCAGATTCGTACACTCACACTACCGTCGCTGACATCGATCTCCAACCCGTATTCCTGACGCTCTTTGAAAATCAAACGGGGACATCAGTAGCCCCTACGGATGCTGTCTCCGAGGACGAACGCGAACTTGTCGCCGAACTCATCCGCACGTTCAATTTCGACAACTTCCGTTCGATTATTGACGACGCGCAGGAGGTGCTGAAAGAGAAGCAGGAAGCAATCACGGACGAGTTTTACGACGACTACATCCGCTACGTCTTCGGCGTCGACGACGGCGATGTCGACGGGGAACGCCGAGCTCGAAGTCTCGTCGGAGACGGTGTCATTGCACCGGACGAGGCGGACGGTGACGACACACGCCTGTTCTCAGTAGAATTGATGAATCGGCTCATCTTCATCAAGTTCCTCGAGGACAAGCAGATCGTCCGGAGCGACTTACTGCGCACCATCGTCGATACCTACGAGGACGGCGTCTACCCGCAGACGTTGTATAAGTCGTTCTTCGATCCGTTGTTTTATGACGTGATGAACGTCAAGCAGGACGAGAGAGAGGAACACGTCGACGACATCGCACTCTATAGCGAAATTCCGTATTTAAACGGTGGCCTGTTCCGGCCTGAATTATCCGCTGACTCTGACATCGACGAGCGGGGTTTTAACGTCCGAGACAGCGTTCTCGAGTCGATTATCAACCTGCTCGAACGCTACCAGTTCTCTGTTGATGGTGGCCCAGCTGATATTGATCCGTCCGTTCTCGGATCGGTGTTCGAGAAAACCATCAACTACCTCACGACGGATCCAGGGGATCAAAATGCCGACTTGGGCGCCTACTACACTCCCAAAGAGATCACTAGATTCAGTGCCGAGCAGACGGTTCGGCCCGCACTCAAGGATCGATTCTCGGAGATACTCGTCGAGGATCGAGGCTGGCCCGAAGCCGAGATCGAACAGTACGATACGCTCTACGAACTCATCGATGGACTGGCTCCGTCGACAGATTTGATCACAACGTTACTCGACGACATTGACGATCTCTACATTATCGATCCCAGCATGGGGAGTGGGCATTTCCTCACCTCAGTAGTTGAGGAAATCACGACTATTCGGATGGAACTGTGGGCGACGTTAGATCAATCTCCGCCTCGTCATCGTATCAAGAAGACTACAGTACAAAACAACATCTACGGTGTCGACATCATGGAGCCAGCCGTTGAGATCGGGAAGCTACGGTTGTGGCTCTCGATCGTCTCCGAGCTCGAGGAGGAAGACGTCGACGAGCTTAGCACGGAACGATTGGCGCTTCCAAACATCGCGTTCAACGTCCGACAGGGGAACTCGTTGATTGGCTACGTCGGCTTCCCTGAGGAAACCGATGACGGCCTCGCAACCTTCGAGCGCTGGACAGAGGATAGCGTCCGATCGCGATATGAGGACGTTATCGAGGAGATAGAGCTCCATGAAGAATTAAACGCATTCCCAGAGGAAGCAGAGCAGCACCGACAGAACGCACTCTCGTTGCTCCGTGAGTATCGTACAGATCTCGATGAAGAGATATTCGATGACTTCCGTCAAATTGTAGACGGAGTCACTGAAGACGATCTGGAAAGTTACACCCCGTTCCATTGGGTTCTCGAGTTTGCCGAGGTGTACGCAGACGGGGGATTCGACGTTATTGTCGGAAACCCTCCATGGGATCGGCTGACACCTGGACGTGACGAATATTTCGCACGCTACGATGAGGAGTTCCCATCGCTGTTACCGGATGAGAAGGAAACCCGCCAATCAGAGCTCCTGGAGGACGATGAGATCGCGGACGGGTGGGAAAAATATCAGCATGAGATCGAAGTCGTCACTGAGTATTTCCACAGCTCAACCGAGTACACGATGCAGACGCCGAAGATCGGCGGACAAACTCAGGGAACTGAAAACGATCTGTCTGCCTTGTTCCTTGAACGTATCTTTCAGCTAGCGAAAAGCGACGGATACGTCGCACAAGTACTCCCTGGTGCGATCTTCAACGGGGCATCGACGAAGGATCTGCGCACGCACTTGTTGGATGAGACGACGATCCAGTCACTGGTGACGTTCGAGAATCGTGGGATAATTTTCCCAGAGATTCACAACCAGTATAACTTCGGCGTTGTGACATTCAAAAATAGTGGCCGAACCGAGGATCTACATGGTATTTTCCAACAAGTGGGGATGGATATCCTGAATGATATCGAAGGTGGAGCACTAACCATCCCCCGCCGAGTCCTCCGTGAGTACTCACCCGAGGCTCGTATTTTTCCGTATATCCAGTCTCAACAAGAGGTAGATACGCTGAATACGATTCTTGCCCACCCACCCATAAGCCACGAGAAGAACGGTGACTGGTATATTGATCCATATGCTGAACTTCACCGTGGAAGTGACACGGATCGGTTCGTTGAAACAGAGTCAGATGGTGACTATCCTGTGTTCGGTGGGAGTAACATCTATCAATTCTCACATGATCCGACATTCGTTGACGGACTGGAACCACCGATATTCTGGAGTGTGGAAGAAGATCGTGATCCCGACAGAAGTGCGAAGCGGAGAATTCGTGAAAAAAATCAGCGCCGATTTAAAAGACAGATATACGACGCTTTCGACGGAAGTGGCTCGCAGATTGGCTTCGTAAACGATCTGTTCGAAGAACACAGAGGCACGGAGTTGAGTCTCGATGATATCCTATTAGATTGTACCGAATATCGAATTGCGTATCGCGACATCGCTCGATCTACCGACGAACGAACGTTCATTTCAACTGTAATTCCCAAGGGCGTTGTCTGTCACGACAAGGCCCCCACGTTCCGGCCGTACAAGATTGAGCCGAGTGAAGAAGATCTCGCTGAAGAGCCTGCCCACGGTGTGTATGAACGAATATTCACTGATGAAGAGCTCTTCGTCGCAGTTGGACTACTGAACAGTGTCCCGTTCGATTACCTGATGCGAACGAAAATTGACTCAACAGTTGTGTTCTACAAACTGACGGAGTCTCAGACTCCCCGTCTCACCGAAGGCGACGATTGGTTCGAACACATCTGGACGCGAGCTGCAAAACTCAACTGCTACGGTGACGAGTTCACAGAGATGCGAAATAAGCTCGACATCGAACCAGCGACGGATCCCGACGAGCGCGAACGGCTTCAAGCGGAGTTAGACGCTGGTGCATTCCACGCGTACGGCCTCGATCGTGAGCAGACGGCGTTCATTCTCGACGACTTCTATCAGGTACAGAACCCACGCCGGATGACGGACGAGTACTTCGAACTCGTCCTCGAGAAGTTCGACGAACTGGCAACGGAGTAGGCTGACTCCCCTCCAACCCGTCATTGTCGCTACCTAAGCGGTTGTGAAGTGTTACTACTGTGGGTAACATAGAACCATACGGGTTGTCGACGACTCTCTCCCTCTCTATCTCTCTTTGAACGAGAATTGAGGTTGCTATTCAATGTCTGCTACTGATCCACTCGACGATGTCGCACTGAATACATACGAAGTAGAGGTTCCAATCAAACTCGACACCTTTGAGACGACAGAGACGGCGTCGCTGACTATTGCGGAGACGGCTGCGCAGTCTCAGTACCTCACAAAGCATCCTCAGCTAGCTGTTTCTGAAGCCTGAGTTCTGTGGCGGAGCGGTTGTGCTGGGTGGT
>ENA-ORCR01000286-ORCR01000286.1-marine-metagenome-genome-assembly--contig:-NODE-286-length-39033-cov-3.437263_pt1 | contig 39033 bp, 33 predicted proteins | sample MGYA00237782_ERZ508514 | MGnify/ENA primary metagenome ERZ508514 (study PRJEB26185, sample SAMN06268960) | marine metagenome | isolation source: Eden Landing Ponds, San Francisco, CA, USA | place...
GGTGGTCGTCGGGCTGGCGCTGGCGGGGACGGGACTCGCGGCGCTGCCGGTCGCGACCGCCGCGGGGCTGGTCGTCGCCGCCGAGGTCGCGGCGAAAGTCGCGATGGCGACGCTGGTCACGCTGGGCTCGGCGGCCCACGACGGGTTCGGCGCGGCGGTCGCCGACGAGACGCCGCCGCGCGGGCTCGTCGCGCCGCTCGTCCTCGCTGGGCCAGCCGTCGCGCTCACCCTGCCGTCGCTCGCTGGCGCCGCGGCGCTCGCCAGCGGCGTGGCGGTCGCGCTCGCGCTGCTGTGGTGGGCACGGGGTCGGCTGGGCGGCGTGACCGGCGACGTAATCGGCGGGGCGAACGAGCTCGCGCGGGTGGGCGCGCTCCACGCCGGGCTGGTCGCCTGGCAGGCCAACCGCGCGGCGCCGACGGCGCTCCGGGAGTCGGTGGGGCTTGGGGAGGTGCTCGCGTGGACGCTCTGGTGATCTGCGGCGGGAAGGGCACGCGGCTCGACTCCGACGGCGAGAAGCCCCTGTTTCCCGTCGACGGCGAACCGATGGTCGACCGGGTGCTGGCGGCGCTGACCGACAGCGGGGTCGACCGCGTCTACGCCGTCGTCTCGCCGCACGCCCCCGAGACCGCCGCTCACGTCGACTGTCCGACGATCGAGACGCCCGGCGAGGGGTACGTCGCGGACCTCCAGCATGCGCTGGCCGACGAACGGGTGGCCGAGCCGGTGTTGACCGTCGCGGCGGACCTGCCGCTGCTGGACGCCGAGGCGGTCGACGGCGTGCTCGACGCCCACGAGGGGGGGTCGCTGACGGTCGCCACGCCCACCTTCCTCAAGAGTGCGCTGGGCGTGAGCGTCGACACGACGTTCGTCCACGAGGGCGAGGAGCTCGCGCCCGCGGGGGTCAACGTCGTCGGCGACGGCCCCGACCGGACGCTCGTCCGCGACGACGCGCGGCTGGCGGTCAACGTCAACCGTCGCGAGGACGCCGCAGTAGCAGAGCGGCTGTTGCTCTGAGGCGGCGACAGGTGGGGCCGTCACGCCCCGCGAACGACCGGTCCGGCGGTGGGAAACCCTCAATGGGCTGACCCCCGAAGGTGAGGTATGTCATTCGACCCCGAGGTGCCCGACCCGCCGAGACTCGACGCCGCCGAGGACCCGGGCGACTACGACGCGGTCGAGGAACCGGAGACCAGGACCGGCGAGGAGGGCCGCCGCGAGGCGCTCGCGGAGTTCCTCGCCGAGGGCGCCTGGGAGGACGCCTTCCGCGAGTGGGTCGACAACAGCTACCTCGACGACGAGCAGTTCGAGGCCGCACGCGAGCTGGGGATGATCGCCGCGCTCGATTTCTACTGGAACGAGACGGCCGGCGACGTGGGCTATCTCGCGCCCGAACTCGCCGACGAACTGCCCGACCCCTGGGACGAGCGGCTCGACCGGGCCGACCGCGCCGACATCGACGAGGCGATCGACGAACTCGGCCGGACGACCAGCGAGGTGCTGGAGAATCGCTACGTCGACCGGAGCTCCGAGGCGTTCGGCTACACCTGGGAGTAGCCGAGACGGCGGAGAAACCCGAGACGGCGCTCGCGGCCGTCGCGAGCGGCTGTGTGTGGGATCGATGCCGTCGACGGTACGCGGAGCGGGAGCTTCTTGTCGCCGCTTCCCGACCCACCGATATGGACAACGAGGCGGTCGCGCGGCTCGCCGGCACGGAGGTGGTCCACGGCAGCAGCGACGACCCCGACACCCTCGATTTCAGCGCGAACGTCAACCCCGAAGTCCCCGACGGCGTCGCCGAGGCCTACGCGGGCGCGCTCGACGAGGCGCGGACCTACCCGCCGGAGGACTACCCCGAGTATCGGCGGGCCGCCGCGCGGTACGTCGACTGCGACGCCGACGCGGTGATTCCGACGGCGGGCGGGCTGGCCGCGATCCGCCTGGCGGTCGCGGTCACCGTCGACCCGGGCGACCGGGCGCTGGTCCCGGCCCCGAGCTTCGGCGAGTACGCCCGCGAGATCGAACTCCAGGGCGGCGAGACGGTGTCGGTCGCCCACGACGCCGTCCTCGACCGGGACCCCGAGGAGTTCACGCTCGCGATACTGTGCAACCCGAACAACCCCACCGGCGACGCCTACGAGTCGGCGGCGCTGGCCGAGTTCGCCGAGCGCTGTCGCGCCGCGGGGACGGTGCTGCTGGTCGACGAGGCGTTCCTGGGCTTTACCGACCGGCCGTCGCTGGCGGGCGAGCCCGGAGTCGTGGTCACGCGGTCCCTGACGAAGCTGTTCGGGCTGCCGGGGCTGCGCGCGGGGTTCGCCGTCGCGACGGGCGAGCTGCGCGAGCGAGTCCGGACGGCGGCGATCACCTGGGGGCTGGGCTGGCCGGCCGCGGTCGTCGGCGCCCACTGCATGGATAGTCCCGAATTCGTCGCCGCGACGCGCGACCGCGTCGCGAGCGAGCGCGAGCGCCTGCGGGCGGCCTTCGGCGCCGACTCGCGGGTCTCGGTGTACGAGCCAGACCCGCCGATGGGGGACGCGAGTGCGCCGTTCCTCCTGCTGGACTGCGGGAGCGAGGAGGGGGCCGAGGCGCTGCTCTCGCGGGCACGGACGGCCGGCATCGAACTCCGGGACGCCCGGTCGTTCACCGGGCTGGACACGCACGTGCGCGTCGCCGTGCGGACGGCCGCCGAGCACGACCGCCTGCTGGAGGCGCTGGATGTTCGAGAGTGAGGTCGCGGCGGGCGTGCTGCGAGTCCGACGACCCGGCGTGCGGTGGCTCTCGACGGGGTTTTCGGGCGGCTACGAGCGGGCCGACGCCGCCTACAACTGTACGGTCCCCGAGGGGTTCGACCGGACGGATCTCTCCGCCTACGTCGCCGAGCGTCGGGAGCGAGCGGGCTTTCCCGAGGCGGGGCCGGCGATGCTGACCGGCGTCGAGGTCCGCCACGCTCGCCGCGCTCGGCTCGACGGCGTCGAGGCGGTGGCGACCGCGGGCGTCTCGAACCCCGCGGCGCTGCCGATGGACGGTGAGCAGGGACCACAGAGAGCAGACGCGACGAGCGACGACCCGCCGCGGCCGGGGACGGTGAACCTCCTCGTCGGGACGACGCGGGCGCTCGCGGATGGCGCACTCGCGACGCTTCTGGCGACGGTCGTCGAGGCCAAGACGGCGACGCTGCTCGCGGAGACGGGCTTCACCGGGACGACCTCCGACGCGGTGGTGGTGGGGTCGGACCCGTCGGGCGAGCCGGCCGCGTTCGCCGGGAGCGCGACGCCCGTGGGACGGGCCGCGCGGGTCTGCGTGCGCGATGCAGTCCGGGCGAGTCTCGCCGCGCGGTACGGCGGGTCGAGCGACGGCAGTGACGGCGGCGAGGGCGACGAGGCGATCCCCGAGTCGGTCGCGAGCGCGGAGTACGGCGTCCGCGCGGGCGGGACGGCGACCGTCTCGCGCGTGGGCGAGTAGCGCGGGCCGGTCGAAGCGGCTACGGGCCTGGGGGGCGAGGCCACCGACATGAGCGACGACGCGACCGCGGACGGCGACGACCCGCTGGAACCGCGACCGATCGAACCGGCCGCGCCCGAGGAGTTCGGACTGACCCAGGTCTGGTGGGGCGACGGCAAGGGCAAGACCACCGCGGCGATGGGGATGGGGATGCGCGCGGCCGGCCACGGCTACCGCGTCCACATGCTCCAGTTCATGAAGGGCGGGACCAGCACCGTCGAGGACGTGCGCGGCGAGTACAACGCCATCGCGGCGCTGCCGGGCTACTCCTACGAGAACAGCGGCCACTACGGCTGGCACCGCTTCCACGACGGCACCGACGACGACGAGCACGCCGCCCGCGCGAAGGGCGGGTTCGAACGAGCGAGGGAGTTGGTCGACGCCGCTGGGGAGGCAGACCTCACCGCCCCGCTCGCGCTCGACGGCCCCGCCGACGACGGCGTCCACATGCTGATCCTCGACGAGATCTGCTACGCGGGCAACCGCGGGCTGGTCGACCCCGACGAGGTGCGGGCGCTGGTCGAGTCCAAGCCCGAGAACCTGGAACTCGTGTTGACCGGCGGCCACGAGCGCCCCGAGTTCGTCACCGACCTCGCGGACCTGGTGACGAACGTCCGCAAGGAGGCCCATCCCATCGAGTCCGGCCACAGCGCCCGCAAGGGCACCGAGTACTGAGCCGGACCGGCCAGACGGGTCCGACGCCCCGCCCGCGGCGAAGCGCCGACCGGAGCGGCCGTCGAGGGCCGATCGGAGCGGCCGTCGAGGCGTCCGGGTACCTGCCTGGACGGGCGCCGTTCAATCGGCACCTCCGGCTCTCTTCGACGCGGGAAGGTCCGGTTCGTCGCGGAGTTCGAACAGCGAGGTCTGCTCGTGGAGCGTCTCGGAGAGCCGCGAGAGGTCCTCGACCGTGTCTGTCACCTCTGCGAGCGAGGCGGTCTGCTCTTCGGTCGCCGCCGAGGCGGTCCCGGCGTCCGCCGCGGTCTGTTCGCTCACGCTCGCAACCTGATCGACCATCGCGACGACCTCGGCCGCAGAGGCCGCCTGGTCGTCGGTCGCGCCGCTTATCTCCCGGATCCCCGACTCCGCCTCCCGGGCGCTCGACGCGATGTCGTCGAACATCTCGATCGCGCCTTCGATGGTCTGGGAACCGCGGTCGACGCTGTCGCTCATCTGGTCCATGCGCCCGACGGTCGCGTCGGTCGTCGACTGGACCGCCGCGATCCGCCGCTCGATCTCGGTCGTGGCGTCGCCGACCTCCGCGGCGAGGGCCTTGATCTCGGCAGCGACAACCGCGAAGCCCTCGCCAGCCTCGCCGGCGCGGGCGGCCTCGATGGAGGCGTTCAGCGCCAGCATGTTCGTCTGCTCGGCGATGTCGGTGATCAGCTCGACGATGTCGCCGATCTCGTCCATCTCTTCGTCGAGCGACCCGACCTGTGCCCCGGCCCTGGCCGCTTCCGCTTCGATGGACCGGATTTCGTCGGTCGCGGCCGTGGCGTGGTCCTGGCCGGTCTCGCTGCGCTCGACCGCAGTCGTCGCGATCACGGTCACCGCTTCGGCCGACGACGCGATCTCCTCGACGGTCGCCGACATATCGTTCATCTCGTCGGCGACTTCCTGGAGGTTGTCGCTCTGTGTCTCGGACCCGTGGGCGATCCCCTCGGTTGAGTCTGCGACTTCCACGCCCGCCTGTTCGATCTCCGCGGCGCTGCTCGCGGCGGTCTCGCTGGCGCTCGCGACCTCGTCGGCGATCGCCCGGACGGCCGCGACGCTGTCGCTCAACTGCACGATACCGCCCTCGAGATTGGTGAGAACGGCACCGTACTCGCCGGGGTAGTCCGTCTCCAGGCGGCGGTCGAGATCCCCGGATTTCAGTCCCTCGCTCGCCGTCGAGATCTGCCCGAAGCTCCGGGAGAGCAGCGCGGTCCCCTCCTCGAAGTCCGCGAGGACTGCCCCGTAGGAGCCGGGTCGGTCGGCGTCGATCGACTGGGAGAGGTGTCCGCGCTGGAAGTTCTCGCTCGCTCGCCGTATCTCCTCGAAGCTCCGGGTGAGCTGGTCGGTTCCCGCGTCGAGGTGGCCCAGGATCTCGCCGTACGCGCCCGGGTAGTCCGTCTCGACGTCTCGCTCGAGCTCGCCCGATTCGAGGTCGCGGCTGACCGCCTCAAGCTCGCGGAAGACTCCTCGGAGGTTCGTCTGCATCTGTTTGAACCCCTCGACCATCCGGCCGAGCTCGTCCGACTCCACGTGGTCGTCGATGTCAGTCGATAGGTCGCCGTCGCTGGCCGCGACGGCGGCGCTGGACAGCTGCGACACCGGCGTCACGACTCGGTCGGCGATGAACAGACCGACGGCGATCGCGACCACGAACGCGCCGGCCGTCAGCGCGAGGACCGCCGTCTGTGCCGCCGCTGTCGTCCTGTCGGCCGCGGCGACCTGCCGTTCGAGCTCGGTCTGGGCGGACTGTTCGACGGCGCGTGCACGGTCCCCCATCGCAACGCCGAGCGACTCCATCTCGTCGGCCCGGCGGTCGGCCACGCGGTCGTCTCCGGCCGCATCGGCCTCGAAGTACTGCTCGCCGAGCCGGGTGAACTCGGCGTGGTCTGCGGCGAGCGACTCGACCTGCTCGGTCTGTTTCTGGGTCAACGGCGTGGACTCGAGGCGCGCCAGTTGCTCGTCGAACAGCGTTCGGGCCGCCTCGAGCCGCTCGCGAGCGTCCGCGTCACCGAACTGGGCGTCGCGGACCGCGCTCTGTTGCTGTTCGATGGCCACGATGGTCTCCGCCGCCGCGTCCATCTTGTGGCCGTCCTGTGCGATCCTGTGGGCTTCGTCGTCGACCGAGGCTACTGCTACGTACCCCACCGCTCCCGTCAGACCGACGAGGGCCGCCAGGAGCAGGAACGCGATGAGCAGTTTCGGCTTCAGGTCGAGGCGATCGATTGCGATACTGTCTAACACGGCTACGACCGACGGAGAGATCTATAACGATCGATATGGGTGTTTCTGTCCGGATATCGGATCTGATACGGGGCCGATACGGGGGTCGTCGAGCGCCTTCGGCCGCTCAGGCGAGTTCGTACCGGTCGAAGGTGCGGACGGCGTAGCGATACGACAGCGCCGGGAGGAGCAACAGCACCACGAGCGCGACGGCGCTGACGGTGTAGAGCGTGCTCGCCGACAGCGACACCTGCGTCGAGAGGACGAACGAGGCGAGCCCGCCGATCAGCGTCGCCCCGAGCTGGCGGGCACCTTCCAGCCCGACGAAGACGGCGGCGAGGGCAGTGAGGACGACGTGGGCGCTGAAGAGCGCGAACGCCAGGGGGCTGGGGACGACCGCCTCCATCGACCGGGTGACGTTCGTCGCCTCGAAGCGAGGGAAGGCGGTGCCGATGCCGACCGAGAGGCCGGCGGCGACGACCATCGCGACGGGCGAGAGACCGACGAGGATCGCCGTCTTCCGGGCACCGACTGGGCTCGCGACGGCGGTGGCTGCGACCAGCGCGGTCCCGACCGGGACGACGACGACCAGCCCGGCGAGGACGTGTGCGAGGACGAACCGCCGGCCGGTCACCCTGCTCAGCAGCGTCGTCGCGAGCACCGACCCCTGGTCGCCCAGGGGGTTGAGCGTGAAGACGACGCCGCCGGCCCAGGCCACGAACACGAGCAGCGCGTAGGGGAGATAGACGGGGATCTCGCCGGTCTGGACGATCTCGACGAACGCGCCGGTCCCGAAAAAGAGCGGGTAGGCGGCGTACAGCAGCTTCAGCGGTGCCCGGGCCGCCCGGCGCCACGCGAGGACGACCAGCGCCGCCGTCGGCCGATCGAGGGCGGCCTCGACGCGGCGGGTAAGTCCGTCGGTCGCGGTGGTGGTATCGGTCCCGGCCCCAGCGGCGGTGCCGACCTCCGCTGGGGAACCACGGCTCTCGGTCGCGGCGGTAGGGTGGGGGTCGTCGTCGGCCTCGCCGGCGAGCGCGGGGTCGGCGAACCAGTGGCGGGCGGCGATCCGGGCGCCCGCGGCCAGCGCCGCGGCGGCGAAGACGGCCGAGGCGGCGACGACACCGGCCGCCCGCGTCGGGTCGAAGGCGAGGCCGGGCAGGCCCAGCAGCCCCAGGTCGGCGTACCAGCCGACCGGCGAGGCGGCCATCGGCTCGAAGAGGCCCCCGACGAGCCGGTTGAGCGAGCCGCTGACGACGACGACCATGTAGACGGCGAAGACGAGGACGATCAGCCCGGTCTTGTGCCGGGCGACGAACGGGAAGCGCGTGACGACGTGGCGGACGCCGAGCCCGAGCGTGTAGGCCGCGGCGACGGCGGTCGCGCCGGCGGTCGCGAGCGCGAGCGGTACCCCCACGACCGGCCAGGGCGTCCCGGCGCCGAGCGCGAGCCCGACGCCCGCACCGACGGCGGGCAGTAGCGTCCAGAGCTGCAGGTAGACGAACTCGCTCGCGACGAGGCCCAGATACGCCTCGGCGGTGGGGACGACCGTCAGGACGCCCTCGGCGTTGGTGAGCGTGCCGCGCTGGCCGACCGCGCGGACGCCGAAGATGACGACGGCGATCACCCACAGCACACCCAGGACGCCCCGGGCCGCGGTCAGGGCGCCCTCGCCCGAGAGGTCGAGCGACCCCGAGGCGAGCGCGCGGCCTAGCGCGCGGCTGCCGTAGACCCCGCCGGCCGTGAGCCCGAGCGTCAGCAGGGCGAACAGGCCCACCGAGACGATCGAGGTCAGCCAGCTGTCCGGCGCGGTGCGCTTGCGGACCATCCGTCGCACGTCGATGCGGGCCAGCCGCAGGCTGTGGCCGACGTTCATGACTGGGAGTCCGGCGCGGCCGCGGTCGCGTCGGTCGCGGCCGCCTCTTCGGCGTGGTCGGTCGTCACTTCGAGGAACACGTCCTCCAGCGACCCGGCCTCGCCGCGCTCGGCGCGCTGTTTGAGCCGCTCGGGCGGCCCCTCGGCGACCAGGTCGCCGCGGTGGAGCACGCCGACGCGGTCGGCCAGCTCGTCGACGACCGGCAGGATGTGCGTCGAGAGGAAGACGGTCGTCTCACCCCCCGAGAGTTCAGCGATGAGGTCTTTCACGGTGCGGGCGGCGCGGGGGTCGAGCCCGCTGGTCGGCTCGTCGAGAAAGAGCACCGGCGGCTCGTGCAGCACCGTCGCGGTCAGTCCCACTTTCTTTCGCATCCCCGTCGAGAACCCCTCCAGGCGGCGGTCGGCCTCCTCGGCCAGCGAGAACCGTTCGAGGTAGCGGTCGATGCGCTCGTCGGCCTGCTCGCGGGGCACGTCGTGGAGGGCGGCGACGTGGCGCAGCTGCTCGCGGGCTGTCAGCTCGTCGAACAGCGGCGGCTCCTCGGGCAGATACCCCACCACCGAGATCAGCTCCCGGCGGTCGGTCACGTCGATGCCCATCACGCGGGCCGAGCCGCTGGTGGGTCGAGTGAGCGTCGTCAGCATCCGCATCGTCGTCGTCTTCCCGGAGCCGTTCGGCCCGAGGAAGCCGTACACCTCCCCCCGGTCGATCGACAGGTCCAGCCCGTCGACCGCCAGCACGTCGCCGAAGCGCTTCGTCAGGTCGCTCGTCTCGATCGCGGGGCCGTCTGGAGGGCGTTCGGGGGACATATCGGCCCTTCGCGCGTCTATCCCTTATTTGATCGGTCACGATGCCGGTTCTCGCGGTCCCACGGGGTCGATCACAGTAGGTCGGCGCGGAGACACAGCGACCGCGGCGGTCGCTCGGCGAGGTCGGCCACTGCCGTCAGGAGTTCGTCGTCGAGTCGCTCCGAGAGGTCGGGCTCGCGCAGGTCGGTGAGGGCGAACCCGGCGTCGAACAGCGGGCCGGTGACGGCGTCGAGCGGCCGCCGGTGGAAGGTCGTGGGGTTCGCGTCGTCGGTCCCGTCGGCGTCGCTGTCCCCGGGCACGGTCCCGCCCCAGTAGAGGTCGTAGCGCTCGGCGTCGGCGTAGGTGGGCGGCCGCGAGCCGGCGTCGACGGCCGGCCGCGCGTCGAGGCCGTCGATGGGTCGGGTGTCCGGGTAGGACTCCTCGCGGACGACGAGGTACTCGTGGAACGGGTGGTGTGTCGACAGGACGAGCGAGCCGCCGGGGCGGAGCAGACGGGCGAACGCGGCCGCGACCGGTTCGAGGTCAGGCACGTGCGAGAGGACGTGCTGGCAGAGGACGAGGTCGAAGCCGTCGGTGTCGAGGCAGTCGAGCCCCCCGGTGAGGTCGACGCGGCGGAACGCGGTGCGGTCGCGGTCGCCGTAGCGCTCGCGGGCGGTCTCGACCATCCTCTCGCTGGCGTCGACGCCGACCACGTCGGCGCCGCGGTCGGCGAGTGCGGCGGCGTGGGTGCCGTCGCCACAGCCCGCGTCGAGGACGCGCCGGCCGTCGAGCTCCGGGAGCAGTTCGTCGATGGTGGGCCACAGCACCTGCGCGCGCCACGGCACCTCGGCGTAGTCGCGCCAGTCGTCGGCGAGGTCGTCGTAGTGGTCGTCGGTCATGGGGGCGGGCCTACGGCTCGATGGGGAGAGCCGGCACTTCAGTCGATCGACGGGTCGGTGCGGCGTCGACGGCGGCGAGCCGCGGTGTCGTTCGTCCCACGTTTGAGCATCTTCGTGAACGCCGGGTTATTCACGGTCGCCCGAACACGGCCACACAGAGGCCGCCGACAACTCCACCGCGAGCTACCGCTCGTGAGTCGCGGTCTCTACCCCTTAGAAATCGAACGGACCCGTCCGTCCGCCGGATCGAAACGCGAACGCCACGCAGAGGACGGTCCACCGATCTCCGCCCGGTATTTACCGCTCGGCGCCGAACCGACGAGACAGTTCCAGATGGCGTCGACGATACTCGTCGCGGGCACCGCCAGCCACGTCGGCAAGAGCACCGTCGCCGCGGGGCTCTGTCGCTTGCTCGCCGACCGAGGGGTCGACGCCGTCCCGTTCAAGGCCCAGAACATGAGCAACAACGCCCGCGCGGTGCCGAAAGCCGCCGCCGTCGTCGAGGACGGTTCCAAGGGGGCCGCTGACGCCGGCGCCTTCGGCGAGATCGGCGTCTCGCAGTACGTCCAGGCGCGGGCGGCCCGGGTCGCGCCGACGACCGACTACAACCCCGTGTTGCTCAAACCCCGCGGGGACAGCGAGTCTCAGCTCGTCCTCGACGGCGAGGCCGTCGCCCACTACGAGGCCGGCGAGTACTACGAGGACCACTGGGAACGCGCCCGCGAGACCGCCCGCCGGGCCCACGACAGGCTCGCCGCGGAGCACGACGTGATCGTCGCCGAAGGGGCCGGATCGATCGCCGAACCGAACCTCCGCGACCGGGATCTGGCGAACATCGAGACGGCGCGCTTCGCCGACGCCGACGTGGTGCTCGTGGCCGACATCGAGCGCGGGGGCGCGTTCGCCAGCCTCGTGGGGACCGTCGAGTTGCTCCCCGCGGACGTGCGCGAGCGGGTCGCGGGCGCTGTCATCACGAAGTTCCGCGGCGACGCGTCGCTGCTCGACCCCGCCATCGAGGAGGTCCAGCAGCGCACGGGCGTCCCGATCCTGGGCGTCCTGCCCCACGACGACCCCGGGCTGCCCGCCGAGGACAGCGTCGATCTGCCCGCGGAGGGCGAGCGGGCGATACGTGGGCACGAGGACGGCGTGCCCGACGACCAGGCCGTCACCGTCGCCGTCCCGCGGCTCCCCCGGATCTCGAATTTCACCGACCTGGAGCCGCTGGATCGCGAGCCCGGGGTTCGCGTGGTCTATCTGCCGCTGGACGCCGACCTCGCGGACCCCGAGGCGGTCGGCGCGGGCACCGGTCGCGGCGCCGACGCGGTGGTCCTGCCGGGGACGAAGAACACGGTCGACGACCTCCGGGCGCTGCGTGAGGCGGGGTTCCCCCGGCGACTCCGGGCGTTCGACGGCCCGGTCGTCGGCCTCTGTGGCGGCTACCAGCTGCTCGGCGAGCGCATGAGCTCGGCCGGGATCGAGAGCACCGACGACATCGATACCCTCGAAGGTATCGGACTGTTGCCGGTCGAGACGCGCTTCTCGCCGGACAAGCGCGTCGAACGGACGACCCGGCGGATCGACGGGGTGGGGCCGCTCGCCGGTGCCGCGGGGGCAGTCTCGGGCTACGAGATCCACATGGGTGAGACGCGCGTGCTCGACCGTGACGGTGCGGCCCCCACCGCCGTCGATCGGCCGTTTCCCGACACCGAAGCGGGTGCGGCGACCGACCGGGTACTGGGCACGTACCTCCACGGGCTTTTCGAGAACGAGCGCGCCCGCGAGGCGTTCGTCGAGACGGTGTTTGCCCACGTAGGTATCGACCGTCCAGGCGGCGGTTCGGTCGCGGGGTCGCCGTACGACCGGGCGGCCGACCTGGTCGCGGGGCTCGGACTGGACGCGCTCGTCGACGGGCTCGGCCCGGACGCGCCCGCCGGCGAGTCGGGCCGGTAGACTCACCCGGCCGGGGGTCGTGGGTCGGGTATGGTGTTGCCCTCCGTCGACGACGCTCGCACGTGGGTCGACGCTCGCTCGGCGTGGGGAATCGTGCTCCGGATCGCCGCAGTAGTCGCGATCCTCTCGCTCGTGGGCGGGGTCGCCTTCTACGCCTACTTCGGGGTCTTCGCCCACCACGCTCCCGACGAGGTCCGTGAGTCGGTCCGTGCGAACGAGAACGTGACGGTGAGCGAGGAGTACGGCGGGTTCGTCGTCTCGGACGCCGACCCCGAGACCGAGCGGCTCGGTATCGTGTTCTACCCCGGTGGTCGAGTGGCGCCCGACGCGTACCTCCCGACGGCGGCGCGGATCGCCGAGCGGGCGAACGTCACCGTCGTCGTCCCGAAGCTGCGGGCGAACCTCGCGGTGTTGTCGATCGGTCGGGCCGACGCGGTCATCGCGGGCCAGCCGAACGTCTCGCGGTGGGTCGTCGGCGGGCACTCGCTGGGCGGTGCGATGGCGTGTCGCTACGCCGGGAACAACCCCGACGCCGTCGACGGCGTATTGCTCGTCGGCGCCTACTGCGACCAGCCGGTTCGCGGGATGGCCGCGCTGGCGGTCCTCGGGACGCGCGATGCGGTGTTGAACCGCGAGGCGTTCGCCGACAACCGGGGGAACCTTCCGGCGAACGCCACCGTCGAGCGCATCGAGGGGATGAACCACTCTCAGGCTGGGTCCTACGGCGGCCAGCGGGGGGACAGCCCCGCGCGGATCGGAACCGACGCGGCCCACCGCCGACTCGCGGCCGTCTTCGCCGGCTGGCTCTGCGACGACCTCGACCACTGCGCGACCGGCGCCGCGACCGACGACCGAGCGGCCGTCTCGCCGTTCGTCACTCGGCCGTGATATCGACCGTATCGGTCGTCGTCTGCCCGGTGTTGTCCGTCGCGGTCAGTTCGACCGTGTAGGTGCCCGCGGCGTCGTAACTGTGGGAGGTCCACCACCCCGCCGCCGTCTCGCCGTCGCCGAAGTCCCAGGCGAGCGCGTCGATCCAGCGGTCGTCGCCGGACGTGTCGTGGGCCTCGAACTCGACGGTGTCGCCGACGGCCGGCTCGGTCGTACTCGGCTCGGCCGTCGCGACCGCTTCGGTCCGTTCGGTGACGGTGATCGCCAGGCCGTGGGTCGTCGACTCGCCGGCGTCGTTCGTCGCGGTCAGCCGAACTTCGTACTGGCCGGGCTCGTCGTACTGGGCGTCGGCCCACCATCCTTCGGCGGTCGTGTCGTTCCCCAGATCCCACTCCAGCGTGGAGACGTAGTGGTCGTCGCCGGAGGCGTCGCGGGCCTCGAAGTGGACCCAGTCGCCCGCGGTGGCCTGGGTCTTGCCCGGGTGGAGGCGCGCGATCGGCTCCTCTGAGGTCTCGGCGAGCCACTGCCGGACGAACCCGCCGTGTTCCTCCGGCGCCGAGCGCAGCGTCCAGTCGTCGGCGCCGCCCGCGCCGGGCGAGTCGAACATCGCCGGCGCCCAGGAGTCGTCGAAACACCAGGCCGCCCACCCCATGTTGTCGTAGCGCTCGACCCACTCGCGGAAGGGGTGGCCCCAGTCGGTGTTGGTGCCCTGGTCGAGGTCCTCGCTGTAGGGGTCCCAGCCGAACTCGGTCACGAAGACGGGCACGTCCTCGGCCGGCGCGCCGTAGGTGTCGTCGAACGCCGAGGGGGCGCCGTTGTCGGGGTAGATGTGGGCGGCGTAGATCAGGTTCTCGCCCTCGAAGGGGTACTCCGGGGCGAAGTTCGTCCGCGAGGTCCAGCTCGGCGAGCCGAGGACGATGGGGGTCTCGGGCGCGTCCTCGCGGACCATATCCACCCACGGCTGGGCGGTGTCGCGCCACAGCAGCCACTCGTCCTCGGGGCTCTCGACGGACTCGCCGTTGTCGCTCCAGAAGATCGGGTAGGTGGGTTCGTTGAACAGCTCGTAGAGCACGTGCTCGTCGTCGGCGAACGCGGGCGCGACCGTCCCCCAGAAGTTCCGGACGATCTCGTCCGGGCTGGTGTCGTAGTCGGCGTCCTCGGCGGCCGCCTCGGTGTAGGGGTGGATGACGTGGTAGTCGATCAGCGCGTAGGTGCCCCGCTCGCCCAGCAGGTCGACGACGGGCCGGAGCACCTCTTCGACCAGCGCGTCGACGCCCAGCTGGTCGACGTCCCACTGGGTGACCGGCAGCCGGACGACGTTGGGGTACCAGCCGCGGGCGGGGTCGATCGCCCAGTCGACGACCTCCGTGGGGGACTTCGGGTGGATGCCGTCGACCGCGTAGAACCCCATCGAAGCGGTCGCGAGCCCGCGCAGCCTGACGGTCTCGCCGTCGGCGTCGCGCACCCACTTGCCGTCCGTGTGCAGTCGCGACGGCACCGCCTCCTCGGCGGCCGCAGTGCCGGCGAGCCCGCCGAGGGCCGCGCCGGCCACGCCCGCGCCCGTCGCGCGGAGGACGCCCCGGCGCGTCGCCGTCCGTTCCAGTGTCCTCGCTCGTCGCTCGTCAGATCCGTGCCGATCGGTCTCCCGTGTCATGCGGGACGGTCATCGCGACGACACGACGTAATCCCACAGGTGAGTGAAACGTACCGGGGTCGATACCGCCGGGGTTTCACAGTGTGGGACTGTCGGACGCAGGACCGCCAGTCACCCGACGCCGGGGTCGTCGACGGAGGGCAAGCCGGTCGCCATCAGGCGGCGGACGATGGTGACGAGGCCGTTGTCGAAGCCGCGGCCGAAGACGGCGTGTTCCGCGCCGCCGTCGCCCATCGTTCTGGACGTGCCGACGAGGATAGTCGACCGGTCGACCAGCAGGATGCGGGTGATCTCCGTGTCGTCGTCCGGGATCGACCCCTGGAGCCACTCCAGGCCGGAGACGAACACTTCGGCCGCCGGGAGCGCGTCCGTGACCTCCTCCCGCAAGGTGTCGCTCACCGTGGCGACGACGGTCGAGACGTTCCGTCCGATGGCGCCGTCGAGTTCGCTCACCAGCGAGTCGGTGACGACCGCCGCGCTGCCCGCGACGAGGACGATCTCCTCGTCGGCCTCCCCGACCAGCTGCTCGGTCCGGCTGTCGATCGCCGTCGTGCCCGACAGCGCCCAGACCTCGTGGGTCGGCTCCGTCTCGTAGGCGGTGGCTGCGGGTTCGAGCCCGTCGAGCGCCTCGTTGAGCGTGTCGGTCTTGTCCTCGTACTCGGCCCGCAGCGTCGCCGTGGCCTCGTCGATGCCGACCGCGCGGAACTGCTGGGGGTTCGAGTGCTGGATCTCGACGAGCCCCTTCGACTCCAGCACGCGCACCGCGTCGTAGACGCGCGTCCGGGGCACCTCCGAGATGTCACTTATCTCCTTGGCCGTCGCCTTCGGGAGCCGCGTCAGCGCCACGAAGGACTTGGCCTCGTACTCCTTCAGCCCGAGCGTCTGGAGTAACTCGATCGCCTGTTCTGTGTTCGAAATGTTTTCCATAGGGTCCCAACCTCAGCGCCCGGTCGCCCGGCCACTAGCCCCGTGTAATCGTCCCGGGTGAAAACCACTTCCCCTTATCAGTCCGATGATGGAAACCGCGACGGCACCGCTCCCGCGACCAAACCGTCGCGATTTCGCTATTTTCGCCCCGCTCGTCGACTGTTCGACCGCGCGTTCGCAGGCCGCCGTCGCCCGCGGGCGGGTCGACCGGAACGACGGTCTCCGGGCTGTTCACCCATATAATCACAATACTTCTATACGGCTCTGTGTTCTACCGGGGAGTGACGCGCGGCTACCAGTAGGGTCCCAACCACGCTGTCGGCCGCGCGTCGATCTTCGCGGCGCGGCCGCTCAGTCGAGACAGAACCCATGTCCGAAGACACTCCGGCGTCGGCCCGGTCGGTCGCCGTCGAACAGCTCACCGAGTTCGGTTTGAGTACCTACGCCGCCCGGACGTTCGTGGCGCTGGAGCGGCTCGGCGAGGGCACCGCCCAGGACGTGAGCGACGTGGCCGACGTGCCCCGGACGCGCGTCTACGACGCGGTCGCCGAGCTGGAAGACTACGGGCTGGTCGACGTGCGCCAGTCGACGCCCAAACGCTTCTGGCCGGTCTCGGCGGAGACGGCGGGTCGGCACTTCGACCGGATCTACAGCCGCCGGGTCGACCGCCTGACCGAGGCGCTCGACGACATCGAGCCCGCCGAGCGCGCCGGCGAACAGGGCGGCGTCTGGACGGTCACCGGCCGGGACACCGTCACCGAGCGCGTCGTCGAGTTCGTCGACGACGCCGACGACGAGATCGTCTTCATGTCCGTCGAGGACCTCCTCACCGACGAGATCGTCGCCAGCCTCGCCGCGGCCAGCGACCGCAGCGTCGACATCAGGGTGGCCGGCCTCTCCGACGCCGTCGAGGACGTGCTCCGCGAGCGCGTCCCGGGCGTCGACCCGTTCGACTCGATCTGGGTCTGGTCGGACACGCCCGCCGGCCGTCTCATCCTGGTCGACGACTCCCAGACGCTCGCGAGCGTCCGCGTCGAGAACGGCGACCGGCCGGAATCGGCGAGGCGCGACGAGACGGCGATCTGGGGCACCGGCGAGGCCAACAGCCTCGTCGTCGTGCTCCGGGCGATGTTCACCTGGCAACTCGACCAGGGTCGCCCCTGAACGACGGCGTCACCCACACGCTCACAACACATTCATGTTCATTGGTAACGTATCACATTACATGTCCAGAGCGCGCCAGGACTGTCGGTCGCAGGCATCGGCAACGCAGCCACCCGGAGCGGAGGGTGCGTGAGGATGCCGACCGACGACCGCTCCGACGAGGAACGAGCGGGGGATCGGTTCGCCGACCGCGAGGGCGTCGTCCGCCACGAGTGGACGGGCCGCCAGGAGGTGGGCGCCGCCGTCGCCACCGCCGTCGCGGCCGCGACCGACACCGGGGTGACCGACATGGTTCCGCTGGCGTACGCCGTCGACACGGACGCGCTCGACGGACTCGTGGCCGACGGGCGCACCGACGGCCCCGTCACCGTGTCGTTCAGCTACGAGGGCGCCGACGTTCGCGTCGCCTCCGACGGCGAGATACTCGTTCGCCCCCCAGCGGACGAGTAGCGCCGCCGCGACGGTGGGCGCGCGACGACCCGGGTTACTCCAGCTCCGTCGCGACGAACTCCAGCAGTTTCGAGACCCGCTCGTCGCCGGTGTAGCGAACGACTCCCGACCGGGCGTCGAACGACAGCACCCCCGTATCCGCCAGTTTCGGCAGGTGGACGTGCTGCAGACCGATGTGGAGGTCCGTGTACTCGCCCGATTCGCCACCACCGGTGACCGCAGCCGCCAACTCCGTGACGGATACCGCTTCCCCGTCGACGTCCTGCAGGTATCGGAGCAGTTCACGCCGTCGCGGATCCGCGAGGGCCGTGAGTAGTTCTTCGGTCGTTGTGACCGCACTGTCGGTTTGCATGGGTATACGATCCACATTCGCTGTAACTGCTGACGAAGACGAACCTGGATGTAAAGTTCGGAGTCGACCACGGAAACCGGTGCCGTTGACCCGGTTCCTCACACCACGCTCGCGGCCGAGTCCGGCTCCCCGGGGCGCCCCCGGTCGACTCCCGAACCTGTCGCTGACACGAACGTTTTTACGCGAGGGGGAACCACCCCGACGTGATGGTCGAGGCGTTCGCGGTCGCCAGCGGGAAAGGGGGGACCGGCAAAACCACGAGCACGCTCGCGCTGGGGATGGCGCTTTCCGAGGACCACGACGTGACGGTCGTCGACGCCGACATGGGGATGGCGAACCTGCTCTTCCACGCCGGCCTCGCCGAGGTGGAGACGACGCTGCACGACGTGCTCGTCGACGGGGGCGCGCCGGTCGAGGCGGCGGTCTACGAGCGCCACGGCATGGACGTGGTCCCCTGCGGGACGAACCTCGCGGACTTCGAGGCGGCCGACCCCGCGCGCCTGCGCGAAGTCGTCGCGACGCTGGCGGCCGACACCGACGTGCTCCTGCTGGACTCGGCGGCGACGCTCTCCTCCCGGGCCGCGGTGCTCCCGGTGGTGCTCGCCGACCGGGTGGTAGTCGTCCTCGAACCCACGATCCCGGCGCTGTCGGACGGGCTGAAGGTCCAGGAGTACGCGAGTTCCTACGGGACCGAGACGGCGGGGATCGTTTTTAACAAAGTCAGAGATGCGGACGCCATCGAGCGCATCGCGCCCAAGGCCGAGCGGTACTTCGAGGGGCCGACGCTGGCGACGGTGCCGGCCAGCGACCGGGTACGGACGGCCCGTCGGAACGGCCGGCCGTTGCTCGCCCAGGCCCCCGACAGCGAGCCCGCCCGTGCCTACCGCGAGGCCGCGGCGACGCTGTCGGTCCGCGACGGGGATAGCGAGGCGGTCGCCGATCGCTTTCGCAGCGCGGTCGTCCCCGAGTCACCATGAAACTGCCCGAGGGCCGCCTGGTGCGCTCGCGGGTCGTCGAGGACCCGCGGACCGTGCTGGTCGACGCGCTCGACCGCGACCTCACCGGCTATGCCGTCTTCGAACCGCAGGACGCCCTGCTACTGGACGAACGCGGCCGCGGCCTCGTCACCTTCCGAGCGGGCGTCCCGGTCGTCGCCTACCACACCGGGACCGACCGCGCGGGGCCGCCGGCGCTGGCCGACCTGGCCGCCGCGGGACCCTACCGGCTCGAACTGTTCGCGCTCGCGCCCGCCGACCTCGCCGCGGTTCACGACCGGCCGGCGTTTCGCGTCCCGCCGGGGATGCCCGCCGAGCGGCTGGCCGGCGACCAGGCGCTGGCCGACCGGACCCGCGAGGCCGCACCCCCCGCTCGCCCGTCGGACGACAGAACCGGTGAGGGTCTGGCCGGGGCCACCGGTGGCGACGCCGAGGGCGGACCCGACGACCACCAGCCGGGCGCGGTCGAGGCGTTCCTCGACGACGAAGCAAAGATCGAGGCGATCCGCGAGCAGGCCCGGGCGGAGGCCGCCGACCGGGCCGACGAGTGGGGCTTCGACGACGTGGCCTGACGCCCTATTCGACCGAGGGCGCCGCGTCGTCGGGACGGCCCGGGAGTTCGAGTTCGATCTCCAGATCGGGGTCGTCGACGCCGTCGAAGTCGACCTCCAGCTCGACCGGCTCGCCGAAGGCGAACGGGAGCTCCCACTCGTCGGTCGCGATCGTCAGCTCGTCACCCTCGCGCAGCTGTTCGCCGAGTTCGACCAGGAAGTCGCCGGCCTCGCTCGCGCTGAGCCGGTAGGTCTGCTCGAACTCGCGCCCGGTCCGGATCGTCGTCCGCTCGTCGTCGGTCTCGTCGGTCTCAGACATGGTCAGTGATATCGACCGTGGTGTCGCTGGCGATCCAGCCGTCCGTGTTCCCCGATTCGACGAAGACCGACCGACCGGGCGCGCCCTCGCGGACGGCTACCTCCGGTCGCCCCGACCGCTCCGGTCCCCGCTCGACCGCGTGTGACTGCCTGCCGGTGCTCATCGATCGCCTTTAGGCAAACCTAAAATAAAAGCGACTCGGTTCCGGTCGGCGGCGGTCGTGCCCGTCCGGGTCACTCCGGGTCGGCCCCCGCGGTGGCGCGCTCGTGGTCTCGGGGCCGTCCGCGTCGGCAAGCCGTTCAGATGTCGCCGGCGACGATGTCGGCGATCCGCCCGCGGTCGAACAGTTGCTCGTCGCTGGTGACCGCGCCGAACTCCTCGGGGAACAGCTGCTGGGCGGCCCGTTCGGTGAGGAAGAAGTTCTGGATCGGGCCCTGGCGGAGGTAGCCTCCCCGGTAGACCCGGCCGTTCTGGACCGCCGTCAGCTCGCTCGCGACGGGATGGTCCCCCATGTACGCGAGCACGGTGTCGCGGAACTCCGCGGCGGACTTGCCCTCGTGGCCGCGAACGAGGAGCACGTCCGGGTCGACGGTGAGGAGGTTCTCGTAGTCGAGCTCGCCGCGGTTCTCCGTGCTGAGGTTCTCGATACCGGTCCCCGCGAGCGCGTCGCTCACGCCCAGGTCGTTCCACTGTTTCTTGCTCGTCCCCTTGTCGTTCAACCGGTACGGCGAGAACGTCTCAGGTTCGTTCGTGCCCTCGTAGGTCAGAAACACGTTCGGTCGTTCGCTGGCCGGGGGGAGCCGTGACTGCACGTCGGCGACGAACTCGTCGTGCAGGGTCGCGAACGCCTCGTACCGTTCCCGTTCCTGGAAGAGCTCGGCCATCTTCTCGAAGGCCTGGTACAGGGTGTAGAACCGATGTTCGTGCCACCCGTCCGACCGCCGGAAGATCACGTTCCCGAGGAAGGGCGCGACGTTCTCGCGGATCTCGTCGACGCCCGACTGGTCCCAGTCGAACCAGTGTTCGAGCATCCCGGTGTCGATGACGTGGACGTCGTTGCCCATCTCGTAGAACACCTCCTTGGACATCTCGGCGTCGATCAGCGACTCCCGTTCGAAGACGGCGCTGTCGACGCTGACTCCCGGCAGTTCGTCGTACACGTACGTGTAGTACTCCCCGGCGTTGCCGACGCGAGTGAGGCCGTCGGCCTGGCCGAGCGCGACGCCCATGTCGGCGTAGTCCCCGCCGTAGGGCACCCACGTTTACCGCGTCGAAGGTCACCTCGCCCGTCGGCGCCATCGACACCGAGTACGACTGTGACCGGGTCGCAGTCGCCGTCTCGGTCGCTGTCGGTTCGCTGTCGGACGGCGTCTTCGTCGGTGTCTCCGTCGGCGTACCCCCGTCGTTCGCGGCGCCCGTCGGCGTCGACTCGCCACCGCTACAGCCGGCGAGGAGGCCGCCGCTCAGGACGGCGCCGTACTTCAGGTAGTCGCGTCGGGTCGGTGCGTCGGTCGAAGTCGTGTCGTCGTCGGTCATGTCTGAGTCCTCGTGTGTGCTGTCGGTCACGCTTCGACGCCCTCGGTGACGATCCGCGCGAGACGGTCGCGGTCGAACAGTTCGTCCTCGCTGAACTCCTCGGGGAAATAGCCCGTCGCGTAGCGCTCGATCATGAAGAGGTTGTGCAGCGGGCCGCTGTAGATGGGGCCGCCGCGGAACACCCGCCCCTCCTGGACGGCCGTCAGTTCACCGCCCACCGGGTGGTCGCGCATGTGCTGGACGACGTCCCGCTCGAACGCCTCGCGGGTGAGCCCCTCCTCGTGGTAGCGGACCAGCAGCGAGTCGGGGTCGATCTCCAGCATCGTCTCGTAGTCGAGGGTGCCGGTATCGCTCGTCGAGAGCCCGTCGACGCCCGTCCCGGCGAACGCGTCCGCGAGCCCAAGCGTGTGGAAATGTTCCTTGTTGGCGCCGTTGCCCGAGAGCCTGTAGGGGGTAAACTCCTCGGGCGCTCGCCCGCCGAAGACGAGCGCGGCGTTCGGTCGCTCGTCCGGCGCCGGCAGCCGGGACTGCACGTCCGCGACGAGGTCGTCGTGCATCGACTTGATCGCCTCGAAGCGGGCCTGCTCCTGGAATATCTGGGCTACTCTCTCGAAGGCCTCGTACAGCGAGTAGTAGCGGTAGTCGTGCCAGTCGTCCGTCCGCCGGAAGATCACGTTCCCCACGAACGGCGCGACGTTGTCGCGGACCTCCGTCAGGTCGCTCCGGTCCCACGCCCGGAACCAGTCGGTCAGCGCGTGGGGGTCGATGAGGTGCAGGTCCGCGTCCATCTCGTAGAACGGCTCCTTCGAGACGCCGTCCGACCACAACTGCGTCAGGCTGTCGAGGTCGACCGAGACCCCCGGTAGCTCGTCGTAGTGAATCGTCTTGTAGCGGCCGCGATACCAGATCGATTCGACGGCGTCGCCGTGGCCCAGCGCGACCAGCATGTCGACGTAATCGGCGGTAAAGGGCGCGACGGTCTCGGGCACTGTGTCGAACTCAACTGTTCCGACCGGCTCCATCGTCACCGAGTACGACTGCTGGGGCGTCGTCGTCGGCGTCTCGGTCGCAGTCGCCTCGCCGTCCTCGCTCGCGGACGTGGGCGTCGGTGTCGCTGTCGGCGTGTCCGTCGGCGTCCCATCCGCGCCGGCGTCGGGCGTCGCGGTCGATCCGCTGCCGTCGCCGCTACAGCCCGCGACGAGCCCTCCACCCAGAACGGCGCCGTACTTCAGGTACTCCCGTCGCGTCGGTTCACTCTCCTCGTTGGCTTCGTCCGCCATGGTTTTAGGCTAGCCTAAATAATATAAAATCGTTCTGGGTTTTAGGCTAGCCAAAAATACTGAGGGTTCACCGCGGTGCGCCACAGCGCGGGCACATCGGCGGTCCCTGTTTGGGGAGTTCGAGCCCGCAGTGGGGGCACTCGCCGTCGGCATCGGGCGTCGTCATCGATTCGGACAACGTCACGCCGATGGCGTTGTCAGGTTCCAGCGCCCGGCCGATGTTCTCCAGCGTGACATCGTCGTCGGTCAGTCCGTCGTCGTCGAGCAACAGCCTCGTGATCGGTCACGTCGCCCGGCTGCTCGACCTGCCGTTCCAACCGGGATTTACGTCGCTATCGGTGACGGCGACGGTGACGTTCGCCACGCGGTCGGACAGTCGCACCGGCACGCCGACCGTCCCGTTGTCCATCGGTCCGTTTCCGAGCCAATCGACCGGCTGTGAACGACGCTGTTCGCCGTCGACGTACACAGAACCCATGCACTCACCGTCAGGTGTCCTGTTCGGGAATCGGGAAGACGTTGTCACCGCACTCCTTCGTCGTTGCTCTGGTGTAGTACGCCTCGTCGGCTTCTTCGACCAGTTCGTAGACGCCGATCGACGTGTTCCCGTCGCAGCGATCCTCCCGTGCGGTGAACGTGAGATACGACGGCCGAGCGGGACACGAGAGGTGGAACGTCGTCGATTCGTCCGGTTTCACCGTTCCGATAGCCGTCCGACAGCGCCGCCGGGACGAGCCGTCGTAGCCGACGACCGCGATATCGTTGAAGGTCGCCCAGTCGTCCGGCGCGTTTCGAGCCGTCGCTTCGACCGACCCGTCGACGACACCCGTCTCGGGGTCCCACGTCGCACCGCCCTCGCCGAGGGTGAGCGACCGCCCACGTGGGTTCGTACACCCCGAAATCGCGATCATGGCGACAGTTCCGAGGACCGTGCGACGGGAGTGCATCGGTGTGGATTCGGGAGTTACCCCTCGACCGTCGCGATCGCTTCGGCACATCGGTTGACGATATCTCATCGATTGATTGGATGCCTTTTCTATCGACCGTAAGTAGCTCTTTACGGGGTGGCCCGGTATAGGGCAACTATTCAGGTGTCTGGGTATCCGGCGGAACCGGAACAGGAAACTCGTCTTTTGATCCGACATTTCGGCTTGAGTAAATTCCGTCCGGTGCGAGACTATCTTTGACGAACTCGTAATACTTCACGCTAATATCGTCGTGAGTCCAGAAGTCCGGTGAGTTGATGATAATGTACTTCGGCACTCGATCAGTGTGCATCTGCACCGCGAGTTCGTCCGTCTCTTCGAGGGTCCCGACGGATTTCGAGGCGATGACCGATCCGTCACCAGTGTACAGGTACATCGTGATATTTTGATGGGTCGGACGGGTGTATCCAGTGTGTGCTACAGTTCCGTTAAGATGGAACTCGCCGTCGGTCGCGGTGATGTTTCCCGAGATAGCGATGTTTCCACCAGTACCTGACGGGCACCCGCTCACCGCGACGAGCAGGACGACTGCTATCAGTTCGGGCCGGGCTTTTTCCATTCTTGATCGTATTCTTCAGCAGTTAGGAGTTCTTCGATGCTGTAAGCGAAGAATCCTGTGTTTTCGTGGTAAATGACACTCCATTCGTTATATCCAGCACGCATGACGCTCCACTCGGTCCGTCTGAAACCACGGATGCTAACAGGTTCTAGTGAATTGTCTGGAGAATCTCCGCTATACACTTCGCTGAGCGGCAGCGGCCCGGATCGGTCGTCGAACTCGCCGAATTCGAACGAGTGCCCGACTTCGTGCATCATGGTAAGTCCACCGTAGACGCTGATCGGTAGATTGTACGGCGACCGTGCCCGAGTACTTGAGTCGACTCGGCCTGCCGTATCTCGGATTGCAGGCTCGAACAGCAGTATCGTTTCCCTCGGCATACTCGCCGCAATTCCAACGGGCCAGTCTTCCCGAGTCCGCTCGCTGTTCCAGGCCGTCGAACCTTCGATCGTCTCTCGAATCTCCTTGTTGGGGATGACACCTGTTGGTATCGTCTCCTCTGGTTCCGGCCCTACCAGCGTGTAGAGGTCCGTATCCCGGTCGTGTTCCCAGATCGGTAACCGTTCGCCTGCTTCGTCACCGACGGTTTCGTCCCTGACGATGTCGATATCGAGTCCGTAGAGAGCGAAGTTACTTTCGACGCCTTCCTCCCAGGTGCTGGAATTGAACGATTCCTGCGTGGCGACCGAGAAGTCGACCTCTACCGAGAGGTCAGTGTCTGGCACGTCGCCTCCGCTGGTCGGATTCGACTCCCACTGCAACTCTCCGATATGGACGTTGGAGTGTTCTTTCACGCCATCGTCGTCGATATCCGATCCGACAGCTGACGGAACGGTATCGGTTTCGTGGACTGAAACCTGCTGTTGTACGATTTCGTTCCCTCGGATTCCATCGAGATTCCCACTACTATCCCGAAGGTTCTCGCGGTAGAGGACGACATTGTCGGCGTACTCGATTCCGCGCCCGTGGTCGTAACTGACGTTGTAGACGCCGATCCAGCCGTCCCAGTAGCCGTCGCCATCTGTGTCCGGGTCGGTCGGGTCAGTCTCGTACGTCGTCCCACTGCCGCCCGAATGGACGGTCACACCACGGAGCTCCTGACCATCGGTTAGCCCGTCGTCGTCCGTATCGGGGTCCCACGGGTTGAGGCGATGGCTATACGAACCAGTAACTCGATCAGGGCCCTCGGGTCCGGCCTGATACTCGGTGATCTCTTCGAGGTTCGTAAGCCAGTAGTCTGTTCGGATCTCCCCGTCGAGTGCGGTGAACGTGACACGGTCGCGTGCAGTGGCTCCCTCGACAGTCACGAAGTCAAAGGAATCTGAGGAGTCGGTCAGCTCAGGATCCTGCTTCGAACCGATCGGCAGTTGCTCGTCGCTGACGCCAAGCTTCATCAGCAGTTGCGATTCCCCGGGTGAAATCTGCCCGTCGGCCAGCAGATCGTCGTACAGCGAGTCGAGTAGCGACTCGTGCTCCCCAGTCAGCTCGTAGGTCTGGACGGCCTTCGGGTCGGTATGGGTCAGGCGCTTTTCCCGGGGATCGGACAGCCGGTCGCGGTCGCTGTCGGCGTACAGCGGGTTCGAGTCGAAGCGTTCTGTCGTCCCGCTGGCCGGATTCCAGCGATACAGATCACCGCCGGGTTTGTCGACGTGAACCGTCCAGCCGTCTAATTCGTCGGGGTCGGAGATGCCATCGCCATCGCCGTCGCGGGCGTTGGGGTGGCTCTCCAGTCTCCAAGTAGTCCTGCCCGACCCTCTGTCGACTCGTCGCTCGACTTCTTCGTTGTCTGCCAGCCCGTCACTGTCGCTGTCCGTATCGTCGTAGTCCAGCGAGATGTGACCGAAGCGGTCGGTCTGGATGCCGCGTTTCTCGACGGCGTCGGTCAGACCGTCGCCGTCGGTGTCGCGGGTTATCTCCAGTCTGTCGAGTCGGATGCCCGCCAGCCCGCGCGTCTCTAGAGCGATGGCGAGTTTGTCCGGCCCGTTCGAGGGGTCGATCGTGAATGTCCTGGTGATGCGGATCGTCTGATTGGATTCGGTGCGGACGAGTTCGCGCGACTTCGCGCCTTCGAGACGGAAGGCGGCGAAGGAGTTGTGGCCGGTGACGACTGCTTCGCCCGTCGCGGAGATCGTGTATGTCTCGACGCGCTGGTCGAACTCCGAGACCGTGATCGAGACCGAGGAGTCTGGGCACTCAACCGGCTGGTCGCCGGGGACGGTCTCGCAGAGATCCGGGGTGGTGTCGCCGTTGCCGTCGTCGTCACCATCGTCGCCGTCACCACCTCCACCGTCGTTGCCGTCGCCCCCACTACCGTCCCCATCGTCACCGTCGCCACCGCTGCCATCGTCACCGTCGTTATCGGACACGAACTTTACGCTCCAAGTGTCGAGGCCGATGCTACCGCCGGATGGTGCGTAGAGGGTGAGTGGCACCGTATCCGTACTACTGACATCGATCGTCTTGCTGACGACGGCGCCACTCGCCGATTCGCCGTCGGCGACACTGAACAACAGCGTCCCACCCGCAGTGAAACTCGCAGGACCGCCTGTCGAGTCGACGATCGCGTTAATCTTCATCTTGTCCGCGTCTTCGGGGACGTTCGCAGTGTGGAACGTGAGGCCCTGAGAAGCGACTCTGGTTGCTCCGAGCGCGGTGGCGGTGGAGTCGACCGCCGGTTCCGTCCCATCAGGGGGCATCCGCGTGACGTTCTCACCGACTCGGATCTTGGCAGTCCCGTTCGGGAAGCGCGTCAATCCGACCGTCGTATTCTCCGAGACGTTCACCGTCATCGGCCCATCGCTGCCGATCGAACCTGTTCGGGCCGGAGCGCTGATCGGCGATTCCGCAGCGGACGAGAACTCAGTGAACCGCGACTGCTCGGCCGACTGGGTCTCCGATAGCGTCGATTCCGAACTCGTTTCGTTCGCGCCAGCACCGGCGACGGGCCCGACGCGAATGGTCGACCCGTTCGCCGAACAGACGCCTGTACAGTTGGCCGGCGCTTCGAAGCGGTCTTTCTCCACCGACGCGTTCGTGAACCTCTCACTTGGGATGAACTGTTCGTTCCACGTCGACGAGGCCATGACGGTGAAGGTTCCGTCTGCTGCTGCCGTGGCGTTCACGACTCCGCTGTCGGTGTCGGCCGTCGAGTTCAACCGGTCGAAGACCTGCCGTGACCGGTCGAACCGATACACCGCGAGGTCAGATGCGTTCGTCGGTACCGACGAGCGGTTGTACGCCACCGAAATCGAGAGATTCTCGGCTGAATCCGCCGTCCCGACACTCACGACTGGGGCGACGCGAGCGGGTTCAGTCGCGTTGTCCAGCCCAACCTCTCGCGACTGCGTAACCGTCGTCTTGCCACCGGTGTTCCCGCGACCGCTTGTCGTCACAGTCGTGCCCACTGATTCGTTGCGGGTCGATACACGGTAGGTCTCGTTCCCGTCGAGAGTCCCGTCGTCGTCCGTATCCGGATCCAGTGGATCTGTCCCGATATCGGAGCGCCGTTCGACTCCGTCTCGGAGCTGGTCTTCGTCGGTATCAGGAGCAAGGGGGTCTGTTCCCAGTTCGAGTTCGAGACTGTCGTTCAAGCCGTCGAGGTCAGTATCCTCGGCGTGCGGATGTGTCCCGTTGGCCATCTCCGCGGCGTTTGTCAGGTCGTCCCCGTCCGGGTCTTCCGCAGCGTCGTGAATTCCGTCGTTGTCCGAGTCTACCACGAGTGGGTCCGTCTCCGTCCAACGCTGTTCGTCACCGTCGACAAGTCCATCGCCGTCCGTATCCGCGACGAGTGGGTCTGTCCCAATCTCAAGTTCCCGAAGCGTCCCGAGCCCGTCGTCGTCGAAATCCTCTCGACCGTCTATCGTTCCGTTCATAGCTTCGTCGGCGTCGGTCTTCGACGAGTCGCTGTCGGGGGCAAGCGGGTCGGTGCCCAGCGCGGTCTCGGTCGATTCGTTGAGTCCGTCGCCATCGAGCAATAGCGTCGCATGCGACCGTGTCGTCACCCCACCGCCTCTACTCTGGCCGGGCTTCACGTCGGTGTCGCTGACGACGACGGTTACGTTCGCCACGCGCTCGGAGAGGCGCACAGGCACGCCGACCGTCCGATTGTCCATCGGTCCGTTCCCGAGTCGGTCGACCGGCTGTGAACGGCGCTGTTCGCCGTCGACGTACACGGTCAGATTGCCGAGCGTCCACGGGCGCGGGTCCGAGAACTGGACGGCGACTGTCCGCGTCACCGTCTCCGAGCCGTTGCGGATCGGGTCGGCACGGTTGATGATCGCGACACCTGGGTCGACCTCGCGGTCGAGGAAGTGCAGCGTCAGCTGCGCCTGGTGCCAGCTCGTCCGCAGCGCCCGGATCGCTTGGGCGTACTGGCTGATCGCTCGCCGTCCTTCCGACCTGTTAGCCCTGTCCAGTCGGCGCTGTGCGCGGTCGAATTGTCGTTCGGCGTTGTCGAAGTGTGCCTCGGCGCTCCGGCGTAGCCCCCGATTGTCCAGTTCGCCCTCAGTCTGATTCAGTGCTCGTTGCGCGTCCAGAATCGTCTGGTAGGTCGTCCGGTTGTCCGCGAGTGCGACGTAGCGACTGGCCCGCAAGGCGGTCACGTTCGCGTCCGACCGGGCGAGTTTCGCCAGTGCTTGCACGCCCACCGCGTCGTCGGTGAACGACTCCATCGACGCCAGCCGCACGGGATCGCGGTAGTCATCGAGCGTTCCGTTGATCCGTTCGAACGCGCGATCACGCGCCGACGCGAACCGCTCCTTTTCGACGCTCGCGTCGCCGATCGCCGCCGCCGCGTCGGCTTTCAGCGCGGCCGGCGACCCTGCGGGGACGTTGCCCGCGCCGGCGAGCGTCGCCTCGTTACCTGCATTCCCGATCGCCGCAGATCCGGTTGTACCACCCACAACGGGGGGAATCGCTGCCACCACCAGCGTGAGGGCACACCAAGTGCCCCGATTCGGCCCAGTGGCCCCATTACGTCCACACGCATACTGATCAAATATAATTGTTTCCCAATTGTTTGTTATTTGCGGTAGATTCAAACAAAACACACACCGTAGTAACTGGTCACACTACTCCCCGGCGCTGTCTGACGGCTGTGTCACCACGCAGTCGGGCGAGTACCCGGGCAGCGACTGCCGACCCGTCTCGCCATACCGCAAACACAGACCGACCGCCGTCTGTGAACAGTGCCGTCCAGCCGGAGACATCCGATCGGGGGGAACTGACAACGGGGTCGCCGCGTCGTCACCCGTCCATTCGGACGGGGATCCACCACACGCGACTGCGACCGCCGACCTTCTTGCTGGTCACGTCGGTTTCGTCCTGCAGGTCGTGCAGCCGGTTCAGGGCGGTGCGACGCGAACAGCCCAGCACCTCGGCCACTTCGCTCGCGGTGAGCGGCTCCGCGTAGTCCGTGCGGTCGCGGAACACCTCGATCACGTCCGACTCGGTGTACTGGGTCTCGCGGCCGGGGTCGACCATACCCGCAGTTGGGCCGCTCCGGTCTTATGTGTTCCCTCGTGGGAAGCTTCGTTCCCAGATCCGTCGTGGTCGGCTCTCTTCCTTTCGACGCTCCGGCCGCTGGTCACTCGACTGCGGGCGCGACGACGGTGAGACGGACCCGTTCGCGCTCGGTCGTCACCGTCAGATCGTAGCCGACGGCGAGGATGAGCGTGTCGAAGCGAGGGCCTTTACTGGTCGGCATGTTGACGAGTCCAATATGCCGGCCCAACTGGATCCCGATTTCCCGCTCTTTCTCGGCGGGATGCTCGCGGCTATCTGCGGCGCTGTTGCGGGGTTGATCTACGTTGTCGCCCTTCCTGGGTCCTCGGCTGTCGCGTTGGCCTACGCCTTCGGCGCCCTCGGAGTGGCCTTTCTCGCGATTGGCGTCCTTGCTGCAGTCGGGCTCTGGGTGTACCAGAATCAGTGAAGCTACGTCCGAAGTGGAGTTGGGCGCTGTCGGCGCTCCCAACCCACAGATGCCTCGCGATTGCCCTTACCACGCGGGCGTCTAGAGGTCAAAGTAATACCAGTATTGTAGTTTCGAGATGCTCAAACAGAGGTTCCTTTTTTCCACTCGATGGCCCCTGTGACGGCCCCGTCGCGTGCCCTGCCTATGCGACGGCACTCACGCCTGTCCACTGGAATATCCCGTTCCGACCGGCGAGAACAGCGGGATAATCAGGGACGGTCAATCGGTACAACGTACCTGGTGACGCCACCCGCCGGACATTCCGTGAATACCGAAAGCCATTATTCATATCTTTACCGTACACGCGCCAGGTGTCGCGCTGAACTGACCACCGCGGCTTCAAGCCAAGTTCAACGTGCAGTCGACACAGTTGTGCAGCGAGCTTCTCGCTCGTGGTGTAGTATCTCCCTCCATCGTCCCCATCGCCCGCGAGTAGGGTCTCATAGAGCAGTTGCTGTTGGTCCGGAGCAAGCCGCCACACCAGCGGTGGTAACCGTTTGTCGCGGCTCTCGGAACCACACAGCGATCGAACTAATCGGCAAAAGATCGCTGAGGAGAATTCGAATCCTTGGTTGTTGGCAGTCCCGAGTATCCCCATTCGCTCTAGGAGTGCGCGAATCGCCGGCCGATGGTCCGGGTCTTGCTGTGCGATCTTGATCCGAATGGTATCGCTCGTCGTCGAATCGGTTACGCTCCCCTCGGTCACGAACCAGCCCAGAAATTCGACAAAGTCGTCTCCATCGAATTGATACGGCCGCCGCCAGCAGTTCGGCCCGGCGTGGATGGTTAGTCCAGTCGCGATCGCCTTGATTTCGGACCGATATCTTTCGAACGTCTCCGGATCGAAAAAGTACCCAAAGTGTGATTGTCGCCGAGTCGGCTCACATCCGTCGGGCAGTTTTCGTCGGACGGTGTTGCTGTGTACGTCCGTTGCGGCGCACATCTCATAGTCATCAAGATAGTCGGTGATATCTACCTCTTCAAGCCGTTCTCCCGGAACCGTTCGCCACTCGTTGGCGAGTTTATACTGTCCGAACGCGTCTAAATTTCGTGCTGCTCGAATCTCCAAGTCATCCTGCCCTTTCGTCCGGCAGATCAGTCGATGATCTGGGTGAACATGCAGGTCACAGTACCTCGTTTCGAGCGCGACGAGTTCGTCCTCGTAGACGACCTGTTCGACAGCCGCCAGTGGCTTCAGCTTGGCAAGTTGCGTCGTCACGTCGAGGGTGTAGACGAGATCGCCTGTACTGAGGTCCGAGACAGCCACCGGACCCGCTGCTGTAATAACCTCCGTCTCCGGTGTGAACCCACCAGCTGCTAACTCGCAGGTATTCGTCGTGGTTTCTCGGAACGATTCTTCCCCGTCGGCTCCAGCGATTTCGGTCGGCATGGGGGGCACTCCCTCGTCCCCCAATAAAAACTCTCGTCGGAGTCGCTACGTGGGTTGTCCCGTCTCTCAGAGCCGGGTCAGGTTCCCTGTTCTGTACAGACCCAGTTGGCTCTTCCTGGCGGTCGTGATCCGGTGTCTTAATCGTCGTGACGACAACCGACACTCGTTGCTTAACCGGGCAGCCTGAGTAATAGCACCAGCTATCGATGAGTTCTCTGATCGGTGCGGCGGACTCAACTGTTCGTGCTCCGATAGACTGTGCACAACGAGATCGGTTTTTATTCTAGTTCCTACATATAGTTCCGAGAGAATTCTGTCCCAATTCTCGACGGCGACGAGTACTGGACCGTACATCTATTCAGTTATCGTATGTTTCTAATATCGGTGAACTGTTGAGCGTGTCCAATCCGACCACGTCGCCGACCGGATACAGCATCAATCCGTTTTGTTTCCAATGTTTGATTGATCATAGAGCGGTCGCCTATCCGCTCTGATCTGGTCCGGACTGGCGTAGATCATATTGTATTCACGACATACTGTAATTGGGATATCGCTCATCGAGATCGCTTTGCGTGGACTCCGAACTTCGACCCGTTCTGTGAAGAATTTCCCATCTATCGTATGTTTCTCCGAGCGGGGGGAGTTTCGGGACTGCAGCGCGTCTGTAAGACCACTACCGGGACTCTCTTAGGGGGGTCTTGCCGTGTTCTTATTGCACCCTCTGGATTTTCCCGTCGGTTGGAAATCCTGCAGTTTGATGGGTGTGTACGGCTATCTCAGACCAACACAGCGACCGCTATACTATTGGACGAAAGGGTCCAACCGAGACTAGCTGTCGGATTCGAGGAACTGGACTAACCGGTGGCCTGCCAGGTGGGCTGAAACAGTGGATATCAGGGGGCTAAGCGAGTCGGGGTTCCATCTGAGTAAGGACACATACGAAATCCGGAACGGATAAGACCAGGCGTGAGAGGGTCGCTATCGCTATCTATTTCCGGTTTTGGGGGCTAGCAGACGCATCGAATGACCGAAACTAGATGGGTTTCCCCAGGGATGAAATTCCACCACGTATCTGAACCGTGGGATATCCGGTTGTAGAAATCCTGGCAGGCCATATCCTCGAATCGCCCCCGAATCCTCCTAGTCGCGCTCGCCGTCCACACACAACTATAGTAGCGGTGATTTGACCAGGGTGTACCTGCCGAAAGAGCCGATCTGATAGGGGTGTATCCTCCAAAGCCGGCTCTGTGACCCTTCTGATACACGGAGGCCGCCTCGACACCACCTGTCTGTGACTCGGGTGACGGCCCATCGAACCACCTCTGTGACGGGGGAGTAGCAAGCCCTTCCTCGACCGATAGTGTCCACTTGAGTACAATACTTACCCACTGTCTGGACTGGTGGACAGACTCCCGGGGACTTCCCAGTGTACAGATCGCAGATTCTAAAATACAAAATATCTATCACTCGGGCATAGGTTCGAATCCAGTCCGACGTTCGGTCAGAGAATATGGCAAAATTTCTACTTGAATGCCCCTGGTACTTGGCCCCCACTGCAACGTGGCTCCTGTGTCTCACTGGTTACCGGAAGCGGGGGATCGAAAGTCGAACTAGTGATAGCTCTGTCGCGGTCGACCCCGTAGTCCACCAGTCGTGATCTTGCTGTGGACCCACTCCCAATCATATAGAAGCGGACAGGTCTTGTGCTATCATCACAGTCGGTGCAGTGTGTGCGTAAAGGTGGGCTATCGGACGTCCAATCCGGGGGTCACGATGGCGCCCAGACGGAGTCGTCGACCATCGAGCGACGGGACAGGATATAGAGTCGTTGGCTGGTCCAGTTGTCCTCGTGTGGGCACCGAACAGTGCCACTGTCTCTAGAGGACCGGCCGAGACCCTCGAACGAGCCCGTCCAGCCCGCCGAATGCCCGTTCGGTGATACGCCAGTCCCGATTCGCTTGGGATGAGTGGTGAGATAACGACTCATCTATTGCCCATTATTGTAGTTAGGAAAACAAATATATACAACCGGTAAGTTTGTCGGTGCAATGGGATCACTACACCGACTGGGGGCACTGTGGTGCGCCTTGCTGGTGGTATTGGCTGCAGTTCCCCCCGTTGTGGGCGGAGCAAACGGAGCTAACACACTTGACGCCGCGGGGAACCACGCACCGCTCGCCGGCGCGGGCAACGTCCCGGCAGATCCACCGACGGATCTGAAGACGGCGGCCACGGCGGCGATCGCGAGTGCTGATGTCGAGAAACAGCGGTTCGCATCGGCGCGCGACCGGGCATACGACCGCATCAACGGGACACTGGACGACTATCGCGATCCCGTGCGAATACGGTCGATGCAGTCGTTCACCGACGACGCGGTGGGCGTCCAGGCGCTGGCGAAACTCGCCCGCTCGGAGGCGAACGAGACTGCCCTGCGGGCGAGTCGCTACGTCGCGCTGGCGGACAACCGGACGACCTACCAGACGATTCTGGACACGCGACGAGCACTGAACAGGACGGAGGGGAAACTGGACAATCAGGGGCTCCGTCGCAGTGCCGAGGCGCACTTCGATAACGCCCAGCGGCAGTTCGAGCGGGCCCAACGGCAGTTGGAGCGGGCCAACAACTCGGACGGGCGCCGCGCAATCGGCCAGTACGCCCAATCCATCCGCACCCTCCGGACGAGCTGGCAGCAGGCCCAGCAGGCGCTGACGATGCTCGACGAAGCGCCCCCGTCGGTCACGTTCGCGACTCGCGTGGACCCGGCCTGGAACGCTTCGAACACAGTGACCAGAGCGGTCGTAGTCAATGTCAGCGACGTGCGGCCATGGCGACTGGAGACCGTCTCGGTGGTCGTCAACGGCGAGACTCGATACAACCGGCCGCTCCGAACGGCCGAGACCGCACCGCTGGAAAACACGACGCTCCGTCTACCGGTCGAACTCGACACACCGACGGCGAACATCACCGTCGTCGCGACCGGTGGTGAGGCAACTGACTCCAACGGTGGTGCCACGGGCGGGGCCGAACAGGGGCGGGCGACGTTGTTACTCGACGGCGACCGGTTGCCCGACCGCTACGAACGACAGGTGACCGGCACCGACCCGCTCGACCCCGACAGCGACTCCCCGCGGACGGACACTGACGAAGCCGACAACGGCATTCTCGACGGCGCCGAGGACTTCGACGGCGACCGGGCGCTCACGCTATTCGAACGACAGGCAAACACCGACCCGTTCGTCGCCGACGCCGACGGCGACGGCCTCGACGACGGCTTCGAGATCCAGGTCGAGGCGTTCGACCCGACGACGGCCGACAGCGACGACGACGGGGTGGCTGACGGGGACGAGGATCTGGACGGTGACGGCCTGCCGGCGAGCGCCGAAGCCGACGCGGGCACGAGTCCGCTCGCCGCCGACACCGACGACGACCGGCTGAATGACACGGCGGAAGTCGAGCAGTATCCCACCGACCCGACCGACCCCGACACCGACGATGACGGCGTGCTCGACGGCGTCGAAATCCGCAACGGCTTCGACCCGACCGCGGCCGACAGCGACGGTGACGGGACACCCGACGGCCAAGAGCCGATCACCGTGGAGGTCGCCAGCAACGTCTCCTCGGTGTCGCTGACTGGGACGGGCGACCTGCGTGCGAACACGACCGTCGAGAAGGACCGCGGGAACGTCCTGGCCGACCGGCTGCCCGCAGCGGTCTCGCCGTTCACCGAGATCGAGTCCAGCGCCGACTTCGAGTCGGCGTCCGTCACGCTGCAGTACAACGAGAGCGCGGCCGAGGACGAGTCGGACATCGCCGTCTACCGGTTCAACCAGAGTAAAGGGACGTTCGCCGAACTCGACTCGACGGTCGACACGGCCGCGAACACGGTGACAGCGGAGGTGGCGCACTTCTCGAAGTTCGTCGCGCTCGAACGCGACGAGTGGAAACAGATCGAGAGTCGCCAGGTGCCGACAGGTGCGGGGAACAGTTCCGTCGAACTGCTCCTGTTCCTCAATCAGGGGAACAACGACGCCTATGGGACGGTCACGCTGGAAGACGCCTCGCTCGACGAGTCGGTCTCGAACATCGAAGGAAGCGACGGCGTCGACAGTCAGGGCAACGACTTCCCACCCGAGGGCGCGACGAGCAGTCCGCGCGGCTGCGGTGACGACGAGGTTCACCGCGTCGACGACACGACCATCGACTTCAGCCTCGCGACCTGCGGCGCCGACGACGCGTTCCGTGTCGCCTACAACGTCGTCGGTGAGGATCCCGCGATCCACATCGACTACCGGCGGACGAACATTGGGCTGAACGTCGCGGGAGAGATCTACCCCAGCTCGACGACGATCGAGCTCACCGACCAGGGGGTCGACATCACCGATTCGGACAACGACGGCGTCGTCGACAGTATCGAGAACGGGACGATCCCGCTGGGCAACGGTCTCACGACGACGACCGACCCGAACGACCCCGACACGGACGGCGACGGCCTCAGCGACGGCGAGGAGTTACAGCTGACCCAGAAGAACGACGCCGGCTACAAGATCAAAAGCGACCCGAACGACCCCGACACGGACGGCGACGGGCTGACGGACTACCAGGAGATCGTCGTCTTCGACGGGCTGAATCCGGTCGACGCCGACACGGACAACGACGGCCTCGACGACGGGGAGGATCCACAGCCGCTGGTGCCCCAAAGCGAGGGGTCCGATGGCGGTGATGTCGACTTCGTCGACGCCTCGGGCGAGGTGGCGGGCAACGCGATCAAGGGGGCAGTACTGGGCGACGCCGGCGTCGTCTACGAGGTCGACGGCTCGAAGACCCTGGAGTACTACGGCGGCTGGCTGACGGCGAGCATCGCGCCGACCGTCGACGTGGCGGCCGACGTACGCGATTGTGTCGTCCTGAACAACGACCTTGGCACGAACGTCCTCGACTGCGGCGGTGCGGTCATCAGCGCAGGCGGGAGTGTCGGGACCGTCGTCGGTGGACTGACCGCACCGACCGGGCTTGGGGCTGCCCTCGGCGCCGGGAGTTTCGCGGTCGACACGGCCGAGGACATCAGCGACGTCGCGACGATCACGGCCCGGTTCGTCGAGTACGCGCCGGAGACGGCAACGAGTGTCGGGCGCGTGCTCGACCAGAAGATCGGTAGCAGATTCAGCGCCGCCTTCCCGCGAATTTCCAGCAAGTTATCGCCTGGTATCGCCGACGATGTTCGACGCGGCGCCCAGCGCGGCAAACTGGTCAGGGCGGGGCTCGACGAGGACACGGCAAGAACGCTCGAAGACGTCTTACCGCGAGTGGATGCGACGGCCGATGAGGTCGCCCAGCTGACCACGCGGATCGACGGCTTCGACGGCCTCGCTGGAGCCGAGCAGCAGTTGATCGTGCGGAAGTTGGCAGACCGAGGGGACGCTGCACGGCTCACCGATGCCTACGACGGCCAGACGCTCGCCCGGATCACCGGTACCGACGGCGTGACGGGTAGTGCAGCGATCGACAAGGCGAGCAGTGCCGCGCAGGTTGGGCGGGCGGACGAAGTCCGTCGCTTGGCCGACGAACTCGACCCGGTCGCATTCGGCGGTGTGCTCCGGGTCGATCGTATAACTGAAGCATCACGACTGGTCGACGCGACGCCAAGCGGTGCAGGGGCGAAGGTGCTGCGCGATCTCAGTGGTGTCGGCGAAGACGCGCTGAAACGCTTCCTCTCAATGGAGGACGGTATCGCACAGGCAAACGATATCAGCACCGTCGGGAAGTCAGCGACGACACTCGCCGACGATGTCCGCGTCGCGATCGCTAGATCCGCCAATAGTAACCTCGATGAGGTGGCGATGAATGGGCAGACAGCTGATCGACTCACCCAATCGATCGACTCGATGGCGAGAGGTGACGTCGACAATTTCGCAACGCATCTCAACGATCGAATTGCATCACAAGCCAACCGACTCGGTTCTTCGAACCCTGGACGAGTCAAAGGTGCGTTCCGGACAGTGAAAGGCGCCGCGAACGAGATGATGTTAGGGCGTGAGGTGTTTGGTGTTACCAACGTCGACGCGATCGGTGTGAAGGTGACGAACAGCGCAGGCGAGACGCGCGAAGCCGACCTCGTACTGTCCAATGGACGCGTCGTCGAAGCGAAAACGGGTAGCTCGGCGCCGGGCTCGAGTGCAAAAATTGCGGAGGACCTGCGAAACATCAAACAATTCCAGGAACTCTCAGACCGAGCAGATGGAGGCGAAGCCGTTCTCTATGTGGTGAACAGTCCCAGAACGCTGTATAAGCAGGGTGAAATCGGAACCGAAGTGCGGACGAAATTCTCGAAAGCACGTGCCGGGTTGTCGTTCTCGCCACAATTCCGGTCTGCATCGCAATTAACCGATGATCTGGACATCGAGGATATATTTATAAAGGATTTCGTCACGAATTCCTGACCAGTATGAGCGACCGATACGAGATTTACTTCGCGTTCGAGTCTCCGTGGTCGAGTGGCGACCTCGGACGACTCGTCCAACGGCTCTCAGACCACGAGCAGCTCACACATCCCGTCGAAGACCACCCAGCTGCTGAATCCGATCAGGCTCCTCGATCAGATTCGGTCGACCAGTACGTTTCGGAGTTGCTGTCGGAGTCGGGGTACGTCGGGATCTCGCTCGCTGCGCCGGGACTTGCTTGCTCACTCATCTACCCGGGCGCCGAGACGGGATCGTTGGATATCCCCCAGCTAAATCTGTCGGTGCAGGACCATCACTTCTTTCGGCAAGACGGAGAGGACGACCAAGCGGCCGTCGAGCGCATCGACACGCTCTACACGTTTCTGGCGAGCTTCTACGAACATCTCGTCGACCTCGGTCGGACGCCGCTGTACGTCTACGGTCTGGAACCGATCGAGTACGAGAAGGCGACCGACCCGGAGCACGTCAACCGTATCACTGCAGAGCGGCTACGGTCGGGCGAGGTTCCGGGCATCTACTGGTGTCAGATCTTCCCGCCGCGGTTCGTCAACCAGTTCGGGGCAGACGAGCTATGCTCCGTTCCAGCGTTCCGGTCCGAGCAACTGTCCGATGGTGCGGTTCTGCTCGTCGTCACCCACGCGATGAACACCGAAGCGTTGCCCCCCGAGGAACACGCACCGAACGTCGTCTCTGAGAGACTCGGTGTCGACTGGGAACTCTGAGTAGTCTGCGGAGCACACCTGTTTTCCCCGTAACCATCCTCGATTGGGTCGAAGGTGCTTGAGTCGGTACGGGATACTCCGGCACAGGGCTCTGCTGGTGGGGTCTGTGGTTTCAACGCACTTCATCAGCTCCTGTCTAAAGATCCTCGTCGCGCAGTTGGGTCAGCGTGTGGCAGTCGGTGAAGCCGGGGCGGTCGATCCGGACGGCGGTGGTCGGCGTCGACTCCGGATAGGTTTTCGACGCGGGGATCGCCCTCTAGCGGATCGTTGAGCGGCTGGACGATCTCGTGAGCGTCGGCGATAGACATCCACGAGGGAGTCGCCCCAAGCGACGATCTGACCAGCCCCGCAGTGCTGGCCGCAGAGATACGGGTTTCACGGGCGTAATTGTCGAACTCGATCCCCGAATCGCATGGTAGACGAAGAGTCATCAACCGATATTCCGCTCCGTGTATAGATTCATTACGCTCGTGATGAACTGGACTCCCAATGAGTGACCTGGTAACCGTCCACTTCTTTTTCGACTCGGCGATCGACAGGTCCATCCTCCGATCGTTTCTCCAGACCGCAGCCGAGACTGGCTCCAGAACTGACGACGGGGTGCCCACCGATGTCGAAGCAATACTCGAGCAGATGAATTCCGATGGGAACCGGGCCGAGTTTCTCTACGACGATATTGCGTACACACTCGTCCCGAACAAACTGCTGGACGCGCTCCCGGATCTTCCGGCTGTCACACTTCGTCTGGATACGCTGTATTTCGACGTTCGACAGGGCCTCAATGACGAGTCGGACGTGCTCGCCCTCCTCGACGCGGGCCTGTTCGGCGGTCTTGACGTTGACGTCCTCGTCGAGGCGTTCGTGACTCTTGGGCCGCCACTCGTCGAACTCCTCG
>ENA-ORCR01000288-ORCR01000288.1-marine-metagenome-genome-assembly--contig:-NODE-288-length-38577-cov-3.559429_pt1 | contig 38577 bp, 34 predicted proteins | sample MGYA00237782_ERZ508514 | MGnify/ENA primary metagenome ERZ508514 (study PRJEB26185, sample SAMN06268960) | marine metagenome | isolation source: Eden Landing Ponds, San Francisco, CA, USA | place...
CGATCAACCGGAAGAACTTCCTCCGGTCGCTGGCCGACCGCTCGACCGAGGGCGCCCTGCCGGTCAGCCTCGCGGCCACGTCGATGGCCGTCGAGCGCGGCGCCCACGTGATCCGAACCCACGACGTGAGCGAGACCTGCGACGCCGCGCTGGTCGGCGACGCCTTCGCTCGAAAGCGGGGCCGTAGCGGCGACGAGGGCGAGGTCACCGCCGAGGAACTCGACGTGACCGGACCGGGCGAGGCGGCGCGCCACTTCGAGCGGGCGGGCGTCGACGCCGACCCCGCGGCCGCGGTCAGTCGCGTCTACGCGGTCAGGGGGCTCGACGAGTCCGCACGCGGGCAGTTGCGGTCGGCCGCGGCCGCGACGGACTGCCGGTTCGTCGCCGGCGACGGGGAGGGGTTTTTGTGGGGGTCGGTCGGTGCGCTGACCGACCTGGCGGCCAGAACCGACGTGCCACGGGCGCTCGCCCGGACGCTGCCGGGCGATCGGGGTGACAGGTGAGAAAACTTATACCGGATGCGCCAAAACGGATGGGTGAAGGCCGAAAGGGCACCTGGGTAGGGGTACCTTGTACGTGCCATTTCGGCTAATCCGGTTTATTGGGACGCTACTCGGGTAGTCACAGCTATGGACTTTCACGACTGGGAACCGGTATACGCCGCGATCCTGGCCGATATGGGGTTCGACCGGGACGGCGACGAACGGGCCCGCACCCTGCTCGCCGACCTCGTGAGCGACGGCGCCGGCGGGGGTGGCGCCGACCCCGCCCGGGGTGCGCCTGCGTCAGACGCCGGCGGGGATCCGTCCCGAAGCGACGGCGACCGCGGGGGACCGCTCGCGCTCGACGCCCTCGATTTCACGGGCGAGACGGTCGCCGTCGTCGGTGCCGGGCCGTCGCTCGGCGACGACCTGGATGTCGTCCGGGAAGCCGACGGCGTCGTCGCGGCTTCCGACGCGGCCGCCGTCGTCCGCGAGGCCGGGCTGGCCCTCGACTGTATGGTTACCGACCTCGACGAGGTGAGCGACGTGGCCCGCGAACTGACGGCCGAGGGGACGCCCGTGGCGGTCCACGCCCACGGGGACAACCGCCCGGCGCTGCGCGAGCGGGTGCCGCGGCTGGCGGTCGAGTCGGTGCTGCCGACGACCCAGGCCGCCCCCGTCGGCCCCGTGGTCAACACCGGCGGGTTCACCGACGGCGACCGCGCGGCGTTTCTCGCCGACCACTGCGGCGCCGAGGAGCTGGTTTTCGCCGGCTGGGACTTCGACGACCCCGACGTGGACCCGCTGAAGGCGCGCAAGCTCGTCTGGGCCGAGCGGCTGCTCCGCTGGCTGGAGGTCCGCCGTGGCGAACGCTTCGCCGTCCTCGACGGTCGCCGCGACGGCATCGACGAGTCGGCGCTGCCGGTGTGAGCGTTCGCATCGTAGGCGCCCAGCCGACCCACGACGGTCCGCGCCGCTCGTTCACGCCCGAGGGACGACCGCAACCCTTCTGACGCTCCCCGGGCGAGTGGACCCATGACCGACGACCCCGTCTCGCCCGCCGACCGCGCGGTCTCGGACGAGGCGGTCCGCGGGATGGTCGCCGCCGTCGAACCCGACTGGACCGTCGAGTCGATCGAGCGGAGCCCGTACGGGACGGACTTCGTGGCGACGCTGGACGTGCGGACGCCGGACGGACAGAGAACCGTCGTCCTGAAGGCGACGACGGCCGACCTGGTCGACCCGCCGATCGCCCGCGCGGAGCCGCGGCTGTTCGAACTCGTCGGTCGGGAGACGAGTATCCCTGTTCCCGAGGTGTTCGGCTACCGTGACGCCCACGAGGAGTACCCCGCCCCGTTCTCCCTCGTCGAGCACGTCGACGGCGTGAACCTGGAAGACGACCCCGAATCGCTCTCGCCGACCGCTCGCGAGCGGGTGGTCCGCGACGCCGGTCGGAACCTCGCGGAGTTACACGAACTCGGCCCGCTGCCGGCGGTCGGGAGCGTCGGCGTCGCCGACGGCGAGCTGACGGTGCTGGACACCGACGACCACCCGCGGGCCGAGGACTTCCGCGAGCGGCTGCTCGAAGACTACGAGGGGACGCTCGACCGGCTGACCGAGGGCGGGTACTTCCCCGACCTCGCGGACGACCCCGAGCGGTTCGCCGACCTCGTTCCCCCCGTCCGCGAACACTTGCGCGAGGCGATCCCGGCGCTCCCGGAGCCCGACCCGCCGACGTACAACCACTGGGACTACCGCTACGGGAACCTCCTGCTCGACCCCGAGAGCGGCGAGACGACGGCGGTGCTCGACTGGGCGAACCTCTCGGCGGCCGACCCCGCGTACAATCTCGCGAAGGTCGAGTTCCACCTGCTGAAGCCGGTCCGCGACGACCCCGAACGAACGGCCGAACTGCGGGAGACGTTCCGGTCGGCTTACACCAGGGGCCGCGAGGACTGGGCCTTCGACGAGGCGACGCTGGAGCGGATGGCGACCTACCGGCTGACCGACCGGCTGGACGCGATGGCCTGTCTGCCGCTGTGGTACGAGGACGCCACGCCCGCCCAGCGCGACGAGCGGGCGGCCGAACACCGGGCATTCCTCGCCGAGCGCGTGCCCGGCGTGGACCGCTGAGCCAGTGGGTAGCAGACCGGCGAGTCGCCCCGTGGACCCGGTTCTACTCGGAGCGGAGCCGTCCGATCAGTCGGTCAGCGTCCGTGGGATCGGCGACTCGGCGCGTGACGACCCAGAGGGCGACGCCGACGAACCCGAGCAGGGCGGCGTCCGCGGCGGCCTGCGGGAGCGCGTGCTCCATCGGCGTCCTGAACCCGATCCCGACCGCCTGTGCGCGGACGTAGTACGCCGGGAACAGCAGCGCGAAGTCGACGAGGAGGACGACGCCGACGCCGAAGCCGAGCGCCAGCAGCGCGACCGAGGCTGCGACCAGGACGATCTGCGCGGCAACGCCGACGAACCACGGCACTCCGGGGACCGGCAGCGCCGCTCCGACGAGTGCGGAACACGCGGCGCCGAGCGATACACCGGCGGCTATCCAGCGCCGACCGTAGACGGGAGCCGTTCCGAGCAGTGCCCGTGTGTCCATCGCCGTTGGCTCGGATAGCCACCGTCGAGGTGAAAATCTTGGGCCGTTGGTCCGCCCGACGCCGACGGAGCTAAACCCCGGCGGCCCCGCACGTCTGCCATGACCGACCTCGACTTCCTGCGCGAGGCCGTCGGCCCCGACCGGGTGTCGACGGACGAGTACGCCCGCGACGAACACGCCGGCGACTGGGGCACCCACCCCGAGGACGAGGTCCGCCCCGACGCCGTCGTCTGGCCGACGAGCACCGAGGAAGTCTCCGCGGTTCTCGCCGGCGCTCACGAGCGTGGGATCCCCGTCACGCCCTACGCCGCCGGCACCGGCCTGGAGGGCAACGCGGTTCCTGCCCACGAAGGCATCAGCATGGATATGACCCGGATGGACGCGATCCTCGACCTTCGGCCCGACGACCTACAGGTCGACGTCGAGCCGGGGGTGCTGGGCAGCGCCGTCGACGAGGCCGCGGCCGAGCACGGGTTGACGTTCCCGCCGCTGCCGTCGTCGGGGGACATCTCGACGGTCGGGGGGATGATCGCCACCGACGCCAGCGGGATGCAGGCGGTCAAGTACGGCGTCGTCGCCGACTGGGTGCTGGAACTCGAAGCCGTCCTCGCGGACGGGACCGTCGTGACCGCCGGGAGCAAGGCCGTCAAGTCCTCGGCGGGCTACAATCTGAAGGACCTGATCGTCGGCAGCGAGGGGACCCTGGCGGTGGTGACGCGGGCGACGCTGAAGCTGGCCGGGCGACCCCAGCAGGTCCGGGGCGGCCGGGCGGTGTTCGACTCCTTCGACGACGCGGCGGGCGCCATCGCCGACGCGGTCCAGTCGGGCGTCGACGTGGCGAAGATCGAACTCATGGGCGGGTTCGCCGCCGAGGTCGCCAACGAGTACGTCGGTACCGACCTCCCCGACGCGCCGATGGTCTTCCTCGAATTCCACGCAGACCACGGCATCGACGAGGAAATCGACTTTTGCCGGTCGGTCTTCGCGGACTACGACCCCGTCTCCTTCGAGATGGCCGCCGACGAGGAGATGGCACAGCTGTGGGAACTGCGCCGCGAGATGGCCTTCGCACTCGACGAGTACCGCGACCACCTCCGACAACTTCACCCCGGCGACGTGACCGTCCCCATCAGCGAGTTCCCGGCGATCATCCGGCACGCGCGCCGCGAAGCCGAGGCCAACGACCTCATCATGGCCTGCTACGGCCACGCCGGCGACGGCAACCTCCACTACGAGATTCTCGTCGACCCAGCGGACGAGGACATGGTCGCAGCCGGTGAGGCGGTGTACGCGAGCGTCGTCGAGAAAGCCATCGACCTCGGCGGCACCGCGACCGGCGAGCACGGTGTCGGCCTCGGCAAACGACAGTTCATGAACCAGGAGCACGGCCGGGAAGCCGTCGGGGTGATGCGCTCGATAAAAGACGCGATGGACCCCGAGGGAATCCTGAACCCCGGGAAAGTGTTTCCCGAGGAGGTGTGAGCAGCGAGGCTCGGCGCTGGCAACCGCCTGGGTTTATAAGCAAATTGTCCTTATAAATGGCGCGCGCTGTCGCGGCGTTCATGCCGCGACGGAACCGTGCGAGGGATGAGCGAAGGAACGGAGTGACTGAGCGAATCGGCTGGGGAGGTGTGAGGCTCGTTGCTGTGGCGGTTCGGGTGGGACTGAAAGGGGCGGCCGGTTCGACGAAGTACGGGGCCGCAAACACCGCAGGGAACGAAGTGACCGAGGAGCACAGCGTGCGCCGCACGAGTCAAGCGAGGTGCGACCATCGGGAGCACCTCGTTGACGAATTGCGCGGGAGCGACGCTCCCGCGGACCATGCGAGCGGACCAGGGGTCCGCGAGCAGACGGCGAACGAAGTGAGCCGTGAGTCGAACCGGCCGGGGCTTTCGACGCCGCTGTCGTGGTGAGCCAAGCGTGTTGAAATGCCGAAGCCTTCGACTCCCTGAGGCATCCATTCACTCCGTTCACAGATCAACCGTGCGCAGGAAACTCCGTCTGTGGCCCGCTCCCACGTCACTCCGGAGCCAGCGCGGCCATCGTCGCGTCGATTTCCTCGGGCTCTGCACCGCGGGGGAACGAGACGGACACCGCATCGACGCCGTCGATGGCTTCCCACTCGGCGTAGCGCTCGCGACACTCGTCGGGGGTACCGGCGATACCGAGGTCGTCCAGCAATTCGTCCGTCACCGCGGCCATCGCGGCATCGTGGTTCCGATTGGCCCATTCGCTCGCGATTTCGATGGCCTCGTCCTCGTAGCCCTGGCGTTCCAGCGCCTCCCGATAGAAGGTGCCCATGGCGCCGACGTAGAACGCGAGGTGGTTCCGTGCCAGCCCGCGCGCTCGCTCTCGGTCTTCCAGCGCGATACAGGGCAGCGAGAGCGTCACGCGCACGTCCGAGAGCTCCTTCCCGCCGAGTTCGGCACCGCGCTCCAGGTCCTCCAGCCGGTCCCGCAACCCGTCCCTGGTCAGCATGAGCGCGTGCCAGCCGTCGCTGAACCGGCCCGCCAGTTCGACGGATTTGGGGCCCATCCCCGCTGCGTCGATTCCCGGCGGCGTATCCGGTGGATCACAGCGTAGACGCAGGCCCGACAGCTGGAAGATGTCGCCGTCGTACTCGACGCTCTCCCCGGAGAGCACCAGCCGGATGATGTCGATGGTTTCGCGCGTCCGGCGCAGCGGGCGCTCGAAGTCGGCGCCGTGCCAGCCCTCGACGACGGCGGGACCGCTCGGCCCCAGGCCGAGGCGCAAGCGGCCGTCGGAGGCCTCCTGCAGCGTGGCCGCGGTCTGGCCGATGAGCGCGGGTGAGCGCGAGTACACGTTCGCGATGGAGGTGCCGATACCGATTTCGTCGGTGCGTTCGGCGATGCTCGTCAGGACCGTCACTGCGTCGCGGCCCCAGGTTTCGGGCAGCCACGCACGGTCGTATCCCAGGGCCTCGGCGTCCTGGGCATACTCGACAAGCGTGTCGATAGAGGGCTGGGCGGCCACCGGGAGGAACACGTCGCGGGTGGGCGCAGCCTCCTCGTTCGTGGGACCAGCGTCGTCGCTCATGCGTTCGGCGTCTCCTCGATGTCGGGAACGCCGCGGGCGGTGATGGTCTCGCCGACGATGAAGGTGCTGGCGTCACTGGCGAGGAACTGCGCAACGTCGGCAATCTCCTCGCTCACACCGACGTTCCGGTCGATGTCGTCCCGGTCGATTTCCCCGGGCTCGACGCCCATCTGGCTGGCGACGCCCGGCGTCGCCACGTAGCCCGGCGCGATGCAGTTGACCCGGACGCCGTCACCGGCCCACTCGTAGCCGAGCGTACTCGTGAGGTTAATGATCGCGGCTTTGGCCGCGCCGTAGTGGCTCATGTACGGCGAGCCCTTCTGGCCGGCGACGCTCGCCAGGTTGATCACCGTGCCGCCCCCGTCGACGAGGTGCTCGCGGGCCGCTTGCGTGCAGTTGTACGTGCCAGTCAGATTCACGTCGACGATGCTCTGCCAGCCGTTCTCAGAGATGTCCTCGAAGCCGGCCATGAAGCTCGCACCGGCGTTGTTCACGAGACAGTCGACCGTCCCGAACTCCTCGGCGGCCGCGTCGACCAGCGCCTGGACCTCCTCGCTGTCGCGCACGTCACACGCCCGCCCGACTGCGCTCCCGCCCGACACCTCGTTCAGGGCCTCGACCGCCTCGTCGACGTCCTCTTCCGTTCGAGAGCAGATAGCGACGTCGGCCCCCTCGGCGACGAACCGCTCGGCGATTGCCCGGCCGATGCCTTTCGTTCCGCCGGTGACGACGGCCGTCTGTCCGGCGACGGAAAACTGCTGGGTCATTGTCGTCCCTCCGCTGTGGTACGTCGTGACATAGCTGTACCCGGGTTCCGCAGGCCCAAATAGATGTGTAGCACTCGGAACAACTCGCGCGGCGTTTGAAATTCGAGCAGTCTTCTGAGTGATCCGTGGGCTTCACTCCCAGCACCGAATCGGAGACTGCCCGGTACTCGTCGGTCGTCCCGCCTCGCGAGCGGAGTCGTTCGATTCTACCGCCCGCTCGAGCGGCGGTTGCTGAAAGCCCTCTCCGCGCTCGAGGCCGCTGAGCGACATATCCTCGCGGCGCTCGGATAGGGGTAGCGTGGCGGCGCAGCCGCCACGGCATAGGCGGTCGGCAGTGCCGACCGCCCGCTCAGCGACGCTCGACCGCGGTTCGCCCTTTCATTCCACCAGGCACTCGGTGGGTCTCTTGGTCTGTACTCCCGGAATCCTGACGATCTGGGGGGTGTGGGGCTGCGTGGGGGTGCTACCAGAGCGAGTCTCTGCGGGTCTTTCACCGCTCGGACGGAGGTCCGCTCGCTATACCATGGTTCTCACTCCGGTCGCCCTCGCTGCTCGCGGGTCACTCCGTTCCCCGCTCGCAATAACGTGGTTCTCCCTACGGTCGAACCACGCTAGTCGTCAGCCGGCTCCTCGTGCTCGTGCGAGTGGTCGACGAACTTCGGCAAGTCGGGTACGTCAATCGCGTCGTGGTCCCCGACGGGCGGCCGATTGACCTCCGCAGCGGCCGACGATTCCAGGTCGGTCTCGTCGTCGATAGACTCCATCTCGCCGTCGGCCTCCCTCGCATCCTGGTCGATCCGCATCGAGCAGAAGTCGACGCCGCACATCGAGCAAAACCGTGCTTCCTTGTAATTGTCCCCGGGCAGGGTCTGGTCGTGGTAGTCGCGGGCGCGTTCGGGGTCCAGCGCCAGTTCGAACTGGCGCCGCCAGTCGAATTCATACCTAGCCTCCGAGAGGGCGTCGTCCCAGTCGCGGGCGCCCTCGCGACCGTTAGCAACGTCGGCGGCGTGGGCGGCGATGCGGTAGGCTGCCAGGCCCTCGCGGACGTCCTCGGCGTCGGGGAGCCCGAGGTGTTCCTTCGGCGTGACGTAACAGAGCATCGCCGCACCGGCGCGGCCGGCCTCGGTCGCCCCGATGGCGCTGGTGATGTGGTCGTAGCCCGGTGCGACGTCGGTCACCAGCGGGCCCAGAACGTAGAAGGGCGCGCCGTCGCAGACCTCCTGCTGGCGCTCGACGTTGTCGGCCACCTCGTCCATCGGCACGTGCCCTGGTCCCTCGACCATGACCTGCACGTCGTGCTCCCAGGCGGTCCGAGTGAGTTCGCCCAGCGTCTCCAGTTCGGCGAACTGGGCCTCGTCGCTGGCGTCGGCGAGACACCCCGGACGAAGGCCGTCACCGAGCGAGAAGGTCACGTCGTGCTCGGCGAAAATCTCGCAGATTTCGTCGAACTTCGTGTAGAGGGGGTTCTCCATGCCGTTCTCTTCGATCCACTGGGCGAGGATGGACCCGCCGCGCGAGACGATGCCGGTCTTCCGACCGTCCGTCAGCGGGAGGTGTTCCATGCGGACGCCGGCGTGGATGGTCATGTAGTCGACGCCCTGCTCGGCCTGCTTCTCGATGACGTCGAGCAGGAGTTCGTGGGACAGGTCGGCCACGTCGTCGACCTGCGTGACGGCCTCGTAGATGGGGACGGTGCCGACGGGGACCGGTGAGTACTCGACGTTGGCCTCGCGGATGTGGTCGAGTTCGCCCCCTGTGGACAGATCCATCACGGTGTCCGCGCCGTAGTGGACGGCGCTGTGGAGCTTTTCGAGTTCCTCCTCCAGGTCGCTGGTCGTCTCGCTGGCGCCGATGTTGGCGTTGACCTTCGTGGCGAACTCCCGGCCGATGATCATCGGGTCCAGCGACTCGTGGTGGTGATTGGAGGGGATGACTGCCTGCCCCTCTGCGACCTGCTCGCGGACGAACTCGGGGTCGCAGTTCTCCCGCTTTGCGACCCGCTCCATGGCGTCTGTGACCTCCCCGGATCGGGCGCGCTCCAGTTGCGTCGGCATGACTACTAGGTTATACTACCGAGTAATAAGCGTTGTTGGTCCCGCGGTCAGGTGCGGTTTCGAGGGGTGAGGATAGCTGGGACTCTGACGAAAAACAGCGTACTGCGCGGAGCAGGAACGTCGCGGGGTCCGGTCGCGAACGTCGCGCGCTGGGGCGTCACCAGGGCCATCGCGACGAGGGTCGCCACCACCGAGACGAGTCGCGGTTTCGACGGACGGAGCGGCGCCATGTTCGGAATTCGACGCACATAGTTGTCAGTCTTCTCACGCGAATGGGGTTCGTGAGGAACTGGGGGCCGGTGAGGGTCACTGACCGGCAACTGCCGCGAACGGATGCTGGCCCCTATTCGTCGACGCGAATCGTCATCACGGGCACGGGCGACTCACGGACGACCGTCTCGGCGACGCTCCCGATGAGGTAGTGGTCCAGTCCGGTGCGGCCGTGGGTGCCCATCACGACGAGGTCGGGGTCGTTCGACTCGACGTACTCGAGGATCGCGGACTTCGGCACGCCCGCTTCGACGACGCGTTCGACGGCGACGCCCTCGGGGAGCGTCTGGACGGCCTCGTCGACGGCCTGGCGGGCGCGCTCGCGCTCGGAGGCGATCCAGGCGTCTGGTGCGAGGCCGCCCGAGGGGCTCTCGAAGCGGTTGCGCGTGTCGACGACCGAGAGGACGTGGACGGTCGCGTCGTGGACGGCGGCGAGGTCACCGGCGTGTTCGACGGCGTCCATCGTCCCGTCGCTGCCGTCGGTCGCGAGGAGGACGTGGTCGTACATCAGATGCCCCCGGCGGCCATCAGGAAGAGGGCGACGGCGATGACGGCGAACAGGCAGCCGACGCCGGTCTTGATCGTGTCCGTGTCCAGCGCGTTGGAGACGTACGGTGCGATCTGTCCCCCCGTGACGGTGGCGGGGACGGTGAACACGACCATGTTCCACGGCGTCGAAGCCAGTGAGAGGCCGTGGACGCCCGGGATGTGGATGCCAAGGGCTGCGAGCACACTCCCGCCGAACACGTGGACGAGGGAGGCGAGCACGGCCGTCACGGCGACGACGATGTGGTTAGTACCGATGGCGACGCGGACGGGGACGTTCGTCCGGAGCATCGAGATGATACCCAGTTCGCCCGCCCCGAAGCCAGCGAGGCCCTGGAAGGTGCCGCCGACGCTGTAGTTGGCAAAGCGCTCCAGATATCCCCCGCGCGTGTAGGTGTAGTCGTCGCCGTCGCGGTCGACTCGCGTGACGGTCCCCCCGTCGTCGGTGTGGACGCCCGCGGGGCCGAGTTTGCCGGCGTCGTCGGGCAAGTCCCCGTCAAAGCCGCCGTCCGTTGCAGCCTGTGGCTCGCTTGCGTCGGTCGAGGATTCCGACCCTCCGTGGCCCAGGTCGGCCTTGAACAGGAGGTAGGATGCCGTCAGCAGTGCCAGGCCGAGCAGGCCGTGAAACAGGGCCTCGGGGATGACGAAGGAGAGGATGGCACCGGCGATCACGAGCGGGACAGAGCCCGCGACGATGGTCAGTGCCAGTCGGCGGTCGACGAGGCCGTACTGGACGAACGCGACGGCGGAACTCGACAGCCCGAACGCCTCGCTGATGAGACCCACCTTGACGAGCGTCTGGGGGGTGAGCGGCTGTGCAAACAGCGGGAAGATGAAGATCAGGAAGGGGACGAACAGCGCGGACCCGCTGATACCGACCGTGTTCACTATCGTCGCGCCGGTGAGGAAGACGGGGAAGAGCCACCAGTACTCCAGCCAGTAGCTCGCACCGCTGCCCTCGGTCGGCGCGACCAGGAATACCGCAGCGACGAACAGCACCGGCGCGGTGAACACGAAGACGTGCTGATACTTCAGGAACGACTTCTGGACGGTCTGGTACGAGGAGGCACTCACGCGAAAACACCTGCGAGGACGGTCGAATCGGTCTGGATCGCAGCGACCAGGTCGATGGCACCAACGGAGGTCGCCGACATTCAGGTGATGCCTCCGGTTGCGGGGTTGAAGTGAATCTGACCGGCCAGCCCATCTTGCTGGAGCGAACGCATCATGGTGCCCGGCACCTTGCGAGTAACGTGAAAAAGGTCTTGGGGTTCGATATCCGCTTGGTATGGCCCACCAAACGGCTGTAGACTCGGTTCTCCACTGAATAGTACTGCGATCCATCACGAACTATTGGCCGATTGCGGCCCCCGCGAACGCGGCGTTTGGTTTCACGGCGACGCTCAGTCGACGAGACTCGGCGCGAAAGCCATAACCGTCCGCGCGGCAATCTCCGAATATGAACCCCACGGACATGGATCGCCAGCAGATCCTCTCGCTGATCCTGGTCTTCCTGATGATCGGATCGTCCGTCGTCTACGTGCTGGCAGCGGCGCTCGGATAGCTACCAGGGCTTCGCAGCCGGTCCGTCGGTCGCTTTCACTCCGTCAGTGAGTTCTCAGTCGGTGCTCGTCGCCTCGGCGTTCCTACTCGGCGTTCCTATTCGGAGTCCTCGTCCTCGACCGCCCGTTCGGGATCGAATCGAGCCACCCAGTCGTCGAGGGTCTCCAGGCGGTGGATGGCGCGGTCTGGGTCGCCGACGTTGTGGTGTTCGTCCGGATAGACGACGAGTTTCGACTCGACGCCGCGCTTTTTCAGCGCTCGGTATAGCTGTTCGGACTGCGTCGGTGGACAGCGCCAGTCGTGCTCACCGGCAGTCAGCAGGAGCGGCGTGTCGATGTCGGCCACGTCGGTGATCGACGACGCCGCCTCGTAGGCCTCCGGATTCTCCCACGGGAGACCGAAATCGTTCTCGAACCACTTGTGCGAGTCGTCGGTGCCGAATGCCGAGCGCATGTCGTAGACGCCGTGTTCCGCCAGGCCGGCGGCGAAGCGGTCCGTGCGAGTGAGCACGTAGGCGGTGTTGACGCCGCCTTGCGAGAACCCGCCGACGAACAGCCGGTCGGGGTCGGCCCAGCCTCGGTCGACCAGGTCCTCGGTCCCGGCGAGCAAGTCTTGTACTTCGGGGCCGTTCCAGTTGCCTTTGAGGGACTCGCAGAAGTCACGGCCGTACGAGGTCGATCCCCGGTAGTTGACGTTGTAGACGATGTACCCTCGCGAGGTCCAGAAACTCGCGTTGAAATCGAACTCGGGCTGGTCGTACGCCATCGGACCGCCGTGGATCCACAGGAGGGTCGGCCTGGGGTCTGGGTCGTCGGGTTCGAACGACGGCGGGTAGGCGGCGATCCCCTCGATTCCGGTCCCGTCGTTGCTCTCGAACGTGAGTCGGGCCGTCTCCGGATGATCGTACTCCTCTAGGAGTTCAGCGTTGAGGTTCGTGAGTCGGCGGAGCGGGGCTTCGTCCGCGGCCGCTGCTTCGAGTTCTGTCCTCTCCATCGCGAACAGGTCGATGCCGTCGGTGGGATTGCTCCGGACGAGTGCGACCGTTCCAGCGTTTTCATCGAACTGCCGGAGCGCCTCGTGCCTGGACTGGGCGTCGAAGACGCGCTCGTGGCCACCGTCGGCGTCGAGCGTGGCGAATCGGGTCCACCCGCCGTCGGCGATGGTCGAGAGGATCCGGTCTTCGTCCAGCCACGACAGCCCCCCGAACTGCCCGAGCGTCCGGTCGAGTTCGTCCGTGACGAACGTGGTTTCGCCCGTTTCGTCGTCCCACACGGCAACCTCGACCGGCACGTACCAGTTGTCCGGGTCGCGTGACAGAAACGCAAGCCGACGTCCGTCGGGACTCCACGTCGGCACCATCGCGCCACGCTCGTCCGTCGTGAGTCGGGTGACCTCGCCGCTCGCCGCGTCGGCGACGTAGACGTGCTGGACGTACGTGTCGTCGGGATTCTCTCCCTGGTAGGAAACGAAGGCTATCCGGTCGTCCTCGGGGTGCCAGGTCGGCTGGAGTCCGGCCAACTCCCCGAAGATGCCCCCGCCGGAGGCGTCGTCCAGTCGCCGCTCCTCCCGCGTCTCGACGTCGACCACGAAGAGATAGGTCGTGACGGTGTCGAGCCATCCATTGCCGTCGATTTTGTGCTGGAGCCGTTCGGTCTCGATGGGGCCGTCGTCCTCGCGCTGGTCGAGATACTCACGTTCCTCCTCGGTGGGGTCGCGAGCCGAAACGACGACTCGCTCACCGTCGGGGCCCCAGTCGAAGTCCCCGACGCCTTCATCGCGGTCGGTCACCTGCCGGGCGTCGCCGCCGAGTTCGAGGTCGTACACCCAGACCTGGGGCTTCGGTTCGTCGTCACCACCGGCCTCGGTCGTTTCCTCGCCCGCGCCGTCGCTCTCGTCACCGTCACCAGTGGGTTCGTCCGCGTCGTCACTGTCCTCGTCCTCGTCGCGGCCGACTCGCATGGCGAGGTCCTCGTCGCGGACCATCACCACACCGAGTTTCGACCCGTCGGGCGACCACTCGACGTTCCAGGCGCCAGAAGCCCGGGTCAGGCGATGGGGGGCTCGGCTGCCGTCCGTGGGCACGACGAAGACCGAGGTGATCGATTCGTCCTCGTCGGGGTCGGCCTCGTTGGCGGTGAACGCGACCCGGTCGCCGTCGGGTGCGACAGAGACCTCGGTCGGCCACGTCCGGTCGTATATCGTTTCAGGAGGAAGTTCGTCCATGCCCGGCGGTCGGCGGGCTGTCACTTACCAGTTCGGCCGGTGTGGGTGGCGATGACAGGGACCGACAGCGCGAGGTGGTGGTCGGGTCTCGACGCGGTCAAGTCGGCGAAGCAGGGAGAGCGCGACGAACCCGACCGCGTTCACCCTGCCTGCCGGACGACGGCGGCCGCTGCGGCCACGGCGACGGCCGCGAACACGACGAGGGCGGCGACGGCGACGCGGAACTCCCCGGGGGACCACTCGTCGAGGATCACGTACTCCATCGCTCGCACGAGATACGTGACCGGCATCAGGCGAGCGGGAAGTTCGAGATAGATCGGCAGTTGGTCGACGGGCAGGACCGTCCCGCCGAGGATTACTTGCGGGGCGATGACGGCCGGGATGAACTGCATCGCCTGGAACTCGTTGTCGGCAAACAGCGAGAGCGTCACGCCGATGCCGAGTGCGGTGAGCGCGCCGAGCAGTTCGACGACGACGAACAGCGCGGCGCCGTGGGCGAAGGTGACGTCGAGGAACTCGACCGCGGCGACGAGCAGGACGAGCGACTGGACGGTCGCCAGAACGCCGTAGCCGAGGACGTATCCGAGGACGAGTCCCGTCCGGGAGACCGGGGCGACGAGGACTCGATCCAGCGTCCCCGCGGTGCGCTCGCGGAGGAATCCGATCGCCGTCAACTGGTAGGTGAGAAAGAAGACGAAGATGGCCAAAAGCGACGCCGCGACCGACTGTCCGGCCACGAAGACTTCGCTCATCAGGTAGACGATGAACAGCGGGAGGACGACGACCATCCCGAGCGTCCGCCGGTCGCCCCTGAGCGTCCTGAGGATGCGGCCCGCGACGGGGACGGCGGTTCGCGCCGGCGCCGTGAGCGTCGCCGTCATGGGGACTCACCCCCTGTGAGGGTGTTCCTGTGGCCTGGGTCGGGGCTGTCGAAGGCTTCCGCTGGGACGGTCTCGCCCGTCCGTTCGAGCAGCGCGAGGAAGGCGGCTTCCATCTCCTCGGTCCCGGTCCGCTCCAGAAAGCGTTCGGGAGTGTCGAGTGCGAGCACCCGTCCGTCTCGGAGGAAGCAGACCCGGTCGCAGTTGTCGGCCTCACCGAGATAGTGCGTCGACACGAGGACGAGCGTGCCGTCGTCGCGCCGCTGGCGAAACTCGTCCCACATCGATGCCCGTAGCTGTGGGTCGAGTCCGACGGTCGGTTCGTCGAGGACGAGCACGTCGGGGTCGTGGACGACCGCACAGGCGAGACTGGTCCGGCGGATCATCCCGCCGGAGAGTTCGTCGATCCGGGCGTCGGCCCGGTCACCCAGGTCGACGATGTCGAGTGCCCGGTCGACCGCCCCGGAGTCCCGGACCCCGTACAGTCGTGCGAAGAAGGCCACGTTCTCCCGGACGGTGAGGTCGTCGTACACCGCCCGTTCCTGGGGCATGTAGCCCATCCGGGAGCGGTCGCTTCGGGAGAGCGCCCCCGAGAGAGTTCCCCCGACGCGCGACTCACCTGCCGTCGGGTCGTCGAGGCCGAGCAGACAGCGGATCAGCGTCGTCTTTCCCGACCCGTTGGGTCCGGCGAGTCCGAGAATCTCTGGCTCGGTGACCACCAGGTCGACGCCGTCCAGCGCGTCCACCGGCCCGAAGGACTGCCGGAGTCCCGCGACCGAGAGCGATGGTGTTCCGTCCATACGTCCATCGAGGTGCCCGCGAACGGAACCAGATTTGCCGGGTATGGCCGGGATGTACAAGTATAATCCAGGCGAACTCCGCTGTGGGATGAAGTACCTGCGACTCCGGTCCAGGCCAGACCCGGCGCGCGCGCCAGCGTTGTTCGAACTACTGGCCGACTCGCCCCACGCCACCGAGACGCGGCTGATCGACTGGAACCTCGGACCGACCGAGACGGCGACGTTGCTCTACGAGGTAGACGGCGACGCGGAGGGATTCCGGGCCGCGGCAACTGAGACGCCCGGCATCGAATCGGTGGCGGTGACGACCGTCGGCACCGGGCGATTCTACGCCCTGGTCGAGGCGCGTCCGCGAGCAGTTCCGCTCTTGCGACAAATGCTCAGTGCGCTGATCCGCGCGGGACTGGTCGTCCTGACACCGGTCCACTATCGTGACGGCACCGTCGATGCGAACATCGTGGGCGACCCCGCCGCGCTCCAGGCGGCGCTCGACGCGGCGCCCGATGCGATCGATGTCTCTATCGAAGAAATCGGGCAGTTCCGTGGCCCGCCATCCTCGCTCGGGACGACGCTCAGCGAGCGCCAGCGCGAGGCCGCCGAAGCCGCACTCGAACTGGGCTATTACGAGCAACCGAGTCGCGCGACGCACGAGGACATCGCCGATGCACTCGACTGCGCGCCGAGCACGGCCAGCGAACACCTCAAACGAGCGGAAGCGAAACTCGTGAGCGCCGGCGTCGACGTCGACCGCCACGCCGAGTGAACTGCGTGGTCAGCCAGCCCCTCGGGACCGAGACCAGTCGGCGCTACACCGACGTGAAGGTCCAGCGCTGGCTGGCGTCGTCGCTCCAGGACTGCTGTTCGACGGTGGCGCCGTCGGACGTCGATCCGTTCGCGACGCCGACGGCTTTCCCGCTGTGAACGGGTTCGATTCGGTACTCCCCGTTGCCCTGATCGAGCAGTTCGAACCGCTGATTGTCCCCACCGCCGTCGGTCCACTGGTGGACGTTCGCGCCGTCGTGGGTCCCCCAGCCGTCCACGTCCAGCACCTTCCCGCTGTGGACTGCCTGGAGGGTGTACGACCCGTCGTCGTTCTGACTCACCTGCCAGTGCTGGTTGTCGCTGCCGCTGTAGGGCCACTGCAGGACGTCCGCGCCGTCGTCGGTCCGCCCGCCCGCGACGTCCATCGCCTGGCCGCTGTTGACGTTCACGACCCTGTAGGTGCCGTCCGCGAGACTCCCCGAACCGCCGCCCGAGTCGCTATCCGTCGTGACGGTGATCGTATTGCTCGATGGGGATTCGTTGCCAGCACCGTCGACGGCCGTCACCGAGCAGTCGTAGCTGGTCCCCGCCGAGAGTCCGCTGACCGTGGCCGTCGTCGCACCGGCGGGGACCGTCTGGTCGACCGAGCCATCGACGGAGACGGCGTAGTGGTCGAGGCCACTGCCGCCCGAATCGCTGGCGGCGTCCCACGAGAGGTCGATGCTCGTCTCGGTCGTCGCAGTGGCGGTGAGGTTCGAGGGGGCGGTCGGTGCCGTCGTGTCGGAGCCGACGGTCTCCTCCAGCCAGGTCTTGACGAACCCGCCCGCCTGTTCGTCGCCGTCTTTGAGCGTCCACGGTTCGTTCCCGCCGGCGTCCGGCGAGTCGAAGAAGGTCGGGGCCCACGAGTCGTCGAAACACCACGCCGCCCAGCCCACGTTCTCGTAGCCCTCGACCCAGTCGCGGAAGGGTTGGCCCCACCCGGAGTTGGTACCTTCGTCGACGTCGGGGTTGCCGTCGGGGTCCCAGCCGAACTCCGTGATGAAGATGGGGACGTCCGAGGCGGGTGCGCCGTAGGTCGAGTCAAAGTCCGATGGCTGGCCGTTGGCGGGGTAGATGTGACCGGCGTAGATCAGATTGTCACCGGTGAACGGGTCGTCGGGCGCGGCGTCGGGCACCGACGTCCAGCGCGGCGACCCGATGACGATGGGGGTGTCGGGTGCGAGTTCGCGCACGCGGTCGACCCACGGTTGGGCAACCCCTTTCCACTCGCTCCATGCTTTCTGGTCGTCGTCCCAGTACGCCGGTTCGGTCGGTTCGTTGAACAACTCGAAGAGGACGTGCGAGTCGTCCGCGAACTCGGGTGCGGCCTCGTTCCAGAAGTCCCGGACCACCTCGTCGGGGTACTTGTCGTAGTCCGTGTCCGCGGCATCGGTCGCCGCCTCGGTGTAGGGCCGCACGAGGTGCAGGTCCACCATCGCGTAGATGCCCCGGTCCGCACACAGGTCTACGATCGGTCGAACGTACTCCTGGAGGTACGTCGCCGCGCCGTAGTGGGTAATCGAGTCCTGCGTGCAGGGGATCCGGAGGAGGTTCGGATGCCAGCCCCGGTCCGCGTCGGTCGCCCACTTCGCGACCTCCATCGACGATTTCGGGTGATACCGTTCGTAGTATCCCGGGTCGGCGATAGCGTGGCCCCTGATCTTGAACTCGTTCCCGTCGGCGTCTCTGATCCACTTGCCGTCGGTGTGCAGGCGCGACGGCGCGGCAGCGGCCGTCCCGCTGAAGCCACCGAGCGCCAGTCCGCCGACGCCAGCCCCCACCGCTGTGAGTACCGTCCGCCTGGTCGTTTCTCGCGTCTGTGCATCCCCAGTCGTGTCTTGCATGCCACTCTCCCTCATGCGCCACCGGCTTGCAGGGTATGGTATAAAAATATATGTCTATTCGAAACCAGTCAACGAGACGTACAGAACGGGCGACCATTCATTCTATCCCGCCGGCGAGGCACGTCGAACAGCTGTCGGGCACAGATCGGTGATCCGGCGGTCGACGCCGCAGGATTCCTCGGGCGCGTTGTCGTGCGCGCTCGGCGTGGCCTGCCGAGTGCAGGGAGCGCGCAGGTCTGGGCCCAGAGCCACTCAGAACTGGGGCTGTTCGACGTGGCGGTGCCAGAACTCGTCGTCGAGGTATCGCTCCTCGATGCCGGCGTAGCCCAGCAACCGGAGGCCGTTGCCAACTGTCGCCCAGAGGATTCGCTGGAGGGATACCGGGACGTCGGTCATCGTCGTGTCGGGATAGACGTCGGCACTGAGCGGGAGTGCCCGTGTGACTCCTGGTTGGCCGTCTGCACCCAGTTTCCCTTCGTGGTCCAGCGCCCAGACAGTGTACAGCGACGCAACTGTGCGCATCGAGGGGAGTTCCGCACGAAACGCGACTGTGCCGTCGGTGTCGTTTCGGAAGGTGTGTTCGACGCCCGCGTCGACGGTGACCGAGTCGCCAGGGTCGAGCGAGCGCGTCTGGCCATCGATCTGGACCGTCAGCGGCCCGTCGACCGCTTCGAAGGTTTCACTGGCCGGATGCCGATGCACCGGTGGCTCGGGCGCCTCGGGACCAAGCCACTGCAGGAGCACTGGCCGGTCGGTCGCACCTGATTCGGGCACTTCGAGCAACGTGGCCCACGTCTCCGTGCTCGGACTGGCGACCAGCGCACGCGACGACTGGCGGAGCAGTGCAGCGGGGCGACCGTCGGGGTCGAGTTCGAGTACTGGCCCACCCGCTGGCTCCCCGTGCTCGTCGAGCGGTCGTCCCGTGGTCAGCGTCGGGGCCGCAGGAGTCGTGTCACCCATCGTATCGACCGACGGGTCCCGAACGGGAGCCGATTGTATACAGTATACGACGGGATTTTATAAGCTATCGACTGGAACTGTGGCCGATGAAACGGCTCCGGGTCACTGCTGCGGTCGACGTCGAGCGCGCACCGCCGTTCTACGCGATGTTGGCCGACGCGCCTGGGATCGCAGAAACGCAGGTGCTGGAATGGAACACCACGCCCGAGGACGTCGAGACGGTGCTGTTCGCGGTCCGGGGCGACGCCGAGCCGTTCGCCGCGGCGGCGCCCGAGACGGAGGCGGTCGAGTCCGTGACGCTCTCGGCAGGGAGCGAGCGCTGGACCTACGCCCTCGCGGAAGTCAGACCCCACGCGACGCCGCTGTTCGACGCCGTCAGGCAGGCTCGGACGCGGACCGGCCTGGTCGTCCGCAAGCCCATCGTCTACCGCGGCGGCGACATGCACTTCCGGGTCGTCGGTGCGGCCGACGCGCTCCAGGCCGCGCTCGAGGAGGCACCCGATGCGATGGACGTCCACGTCGAGGCGGTGGGGACCTTCCGGGGCGAACTCGACCACCCGCTCTCGCGGTTGAGCGAGCGCCAGCGGGAAGCACTCGTGGCCGCGAGAGAACTGGGATACTACCAGCGGCCACACGAGGCAACGCACGAGGAGGTCGCCGCCGAACTTGAATGCGCTCCGTCGACGGCGAGTCGTCACCTCCAGCGGGCCGAAGCGAAACTCGTCGACGCCGCCCTGGACGAGTTCGGCCCGTCGGTCTGAGCCGGGAGGCACTGGCGGTTCGAACGACCTATCAGTCCGCGTTCGCGCTACTCGCCCGCGCCAACAATCGCACGGCGATAGCGCCGACCACGACGTTCAGCGCTACCAGCACGGCCACGGCGGGGACGACGGTGTTCGCGATGCCGTCGTAGTAGGTCACCGACAGCACCGTCATCACGTCTTCACCGAGGACGAGCGCCCGCACCGCGTCGACGCCGTAGGTGATCGGGTTGACCGTCGCAATGGTCTCCACGTCGGCGGACATCGGGATGAACGCCGGCGAGAGAAAGAGCAGCGGGAACATGAACAACATCGTTGCGGCGTTGATGACCTCCTCGTCGCGCGCGAGCAGGCCGACGACGTTCGAGACGGACATGAACAGGAGGCCGACGAGCAGACAGACGCCGAGAATACCGACCACACCCACTACGCCCGTTTCGATGGTCGCGCCCATAGCGACGGCCAGGCCGACGACGGCGAGCAACTGGACGACGATGCGTGCCAGTTCCGCGAGGGACTTCCCGACCAGTACGGCCGTCCAGGACATCGGCGTCACGACCGTCTTCTCGAACATCCCGCTCTCCAGGTCGCGAACGAGGCCCATCCCCGAGGAAAAGGCAGACCCCATCGTCGCCTGCATAAGGACGGCCGGCAGGAGGTAGGTGATGTAGTTCACGTCGGCGAAGCCGGCGCGTTCGAGCGCCAGTGCGCCCACGTCGCCGAAGACGGCCGTGAACAGGACGAGTGAGAACGTGGCGACGACGATTTCCAGGAAGAAGGCCGTGGGGTTGTGGACGGATTTGCGCGTCCAGCGCTCGACGTTGACCCGCACGTCCCCGAGGAACGTGTTCCCGGTATCGGCGGTTTCGGTGGCGGCTGTCCCCAGACGCTTTCGGCTCATACGTCGACCGCCTGCTGTGGCTGGCTGGTGTCGTCGTCCTCAGTGCCTGGCTGGCCGTCGGCCGCCGCCAGCGGATCCACCGATTCGTCCGCGATGGCCAGGAAGACGTCGTCGAGGGTCGGTTCCGCGACGTCGAATCCGGTCACGGATATCCCCGCGTCGCGCAGCGCGAGCAGCAGGTCCGGGCCTCTCTCTCCGGCGTCGGGCGCCGTGACGCGGACCGTCCCCTCGGTGGCTTCGACGCTTCCACAGTCGTCGAGCGCGGCCGCGTCGCGAAGGACCGCGGCCGCGGACTCGCCGGTGGCACCCTGCGAGTCCGCTCGCGCACCACTGCCATCGAGTTCGAGTTCGAGCACCTCCCCGCCGACCCGCCGCTTCAGTTCGTCGGGCGACCCGTCTTCGACGATGCGCCCGTTGCGGATGACAGCCAGTCGGTCACAGAGCTGATCGGCCTCTTCGAGATACTGCGTCGTGAGGAAGACGGTCGTCCCCTGCTCGTTGATCCGCCGGAAGTAGTCCCACAGCCGGTTCCTTGCCTTCGGGTCCAGCCCTGTCGTCGGTTCGTCCAGAAAGACCAGGTCGGGGTCGTGGACCAGCGCCGTCGCCGCGTCCAGGCGCTTTTTCATCCCGCCGGAGAAGTTGCCCGCGGGCGTGTCTGCCACGTCCGCCAGGTCCACGAGGTCCAGCAGTTCGTCGATGCGTTGGGTCCGATTTGCCCGGCCCACGCCGTAGGCGTCACAGGCGAACGCGAGGTTCTCGCGCGCCGTGAGTTCCTCGTCGATGCTGGTCTCCTGGGCCATGTAGCCGATAGAGGCCCTGACAGCGGTCCGGGCCTCGGTGACGTGGTGGCCGTTCACTTCGACGCGGCCGCCCGTCGGTTCGAGCAGCGTGGCGAAGACTTTGATCGTCGTCGTCTTTCCGGCTCCGTTGGGACCGAGAAAGCCGAAGAACTCTCCCGCTGGGACCGAGAGCGTCACGTCCTCGACGGCCTGAGTTCCATCCGAGTAGGTGAGTGCCAGGCCCTCGACGTCGATGGAGTGCGGACGGTCGGTCGATGTCCCAGTGGACTCTGCCTCAGCGTGATCCGTTCGTGGTTCCGTCGTCGGCATGTACTGAAGGGGTGTCCCTGCGACCGGGAGGGCGTTCTGTACGGCATAGAATTGGGTTTTATACCGACCACGGAAGACGTGACAGGTAATGAAACACGTCCGCGTCACCGCGAGCGTCGACCCGGAGCGGGCGCCACCGCTGTTCGACCGCCTGGCGAACTCCTCAGCCATCGACAGGGCCCGCGTGCTCGACTGGAACCTCACCAGCGAGGACGCGATGATCTTGTTTGCCCTCGACGGCGACCCTGCTCCCGTGGCCGATTCGGCGGCCGAGTTTCGAGGCGTCGACCGGCTGGAGGTATCCGGCGGGGAAGGCGAACAGGAGGGTCGGCTTTTGCTGCACGTCCAGCGCTCGGCGGTCCCGATATTCAGTTGCCTCGCCAGCGCGCTCGACGCCGGTGGCCTGATCGTCCGGACGCCGGTCGTGTTCCGGGACGGTGAGGTGCACGCCAGAATCGTCGGGGACCCAGGTCCGCTGCAGGACGCCTTCGAGCAACAGCGCGGCGACATCGACGTTCGCATCGACGAGATTTCCTCGACCCCTGCTGTGGATGGGGAGTCGACGAACGGACTGAGCGACCGTCAGCGGGAAGCGGTCGTCGCGGCGACGGAACTGGGTTATTACGAGACCCCCCGGGAGGCGACTCACGAGGACGTCGCCGACGCGCTGGGCTGTTCGCCCCAGACAGCAGGGAACCACCTCCGGAAAGCCGAGGCGAAACTCGTCGATGCCGCCCTGGATGAAGTCGTATCTACGGTGTGAGCGGTACCTGGACAAGGGAGCGGGGTATGTCGGCGCTCAGTCGTCGCCGGGGACCGCCGACTCGCTCGGCGCGACGGGCCTGTGGGTGCCGTATCGCGTCCAGAGCGCGAGCAGGCTCGGGAGGACGACGACGCTCGCGAGGAAGGCGTAGCCGATGCCGAGCGCGAGGACGAGGCCGAACTGGCGGAGCGCGGGCAACAGCGAGAAGCCGAGCACACCGAACCCGGCGGCGGTCGTGACGGCGCTGGACAGCAGCGCACCGCCGGTGCCGGTCACCGTCCGCTCCAGGGCGACGCCCGGGTCGTCGCTCGCGGCCAGTTCCGCCGCGTACCGTTCGGTGACGTGGATGGCGTAGTCGACGCCCAGCCCCAGCGAGATGCTCCCGACGAGTGCCGTGATCAGGTTCAACGAGAGGTCGAGCACCGCCATCGTCCCGAGGAGCCAGGCGACCGTCGCCACGACCGGTGCGAGCGTGACCGCCCCAAGTGAGGCGCTTCCTTCGAAGGCACGGAAGACGACGGCGAGCAGACACAGCAGCGCGACCAGCGTGACGGCCATGCTCTCGACGATGGTGGTCGCCAGTCGCGAGTCGAGGTCGTCCGAGACGACGGGCGACCCGGTCGCCGTCGCGGTCAGACCGGTCCCATCGAGGTCGCTGGCGACCCTCCGCAGGCGGTCCGCGACGGCGGCCTTCGGGGCGGTGCCTTCGACGGCAACTCGTAGCCGGAGGGCCACGTACTCGCCGTCGACGCGGTGGACGGAGCGACTCGCCAGATCCGGCGCGGCGGCGTAGAGCCCGTCGTAGACGGTCGCGAGGTTCCGGTCGGGCACGCCGTCACCGTCGGTGTCGGCGGCGGCGACCGTCGCGTTGAACGTCGCGTTGCGCGCGGCGACCCGCTGAATGGTCGAGACCGGAGAACTGACGGCCGGTTCGCCGGTCGGTCGCGTGAACGTCACGTCGGCAGATCCGGCGTCGGCCCCGGCGGCATCGACCCGTTCGAGTGCGTCCGGGTGGGTGACGTTCCCCCTCACGAGGACCGAGGCCTGCGTTTCGGGCGCCTGGAAGCGCGCGTAGATCGATTCGCGGTTGTCCTCGAGGAAGTACTCGCCCGGCCGCACCGCCGCGGGCAAGTCCTCGGTCCATCCCGGCGGGTCGTCGGCCATGAACGACTCGTCGGACGAAGACACGTCCACGCCGAGGGCGGCGTATCCGGCCGCTGCGCTGGCGAGCAGTGCTAGCACGAGGACGGCAACCGGCGCGCGTCGGGCGAGCGTCGCCCCACCGCTGAGCAGACTGCCGAACCGACCGCCGGTCCCGAACGGCGCGCGCGACCGGTCGACGCCGCGCGATTCGAGGGCGGCGTCTAGCTCCGTCTTCAGCGCCGGGACGAGGAGCCCGAACACCACGAGCGTCGCTCCGACGCCAACCGCGGTGACCACGCCGAACAGCCGCAGGTCCGGCATCGAACTCGTGAGGTTCGCGAGGAATCCGACCGCAGTCGTCGCCGTGACGAGCACCAGTGCGGTCCCGACGCCGCCCAGTGAGCGTGCCATCGCCGTCCGGACGGACTCACCCTGTCTGGTCCGTCGCTCTCTGAATCGCATCACGACGTGGAGTGCGTAGTCGACCGAGAGCCCGATCAACAGCAGTGGAACGGCGATCATCATCTGGTTGAACTCGATACCGACCCAGCCCATGACGCCGAAGGTCCACACCAGCACGAGCACCACGCCGCCGAGTCCGAGCGCCACGTCCAGCGGGTCGCGATAGGCGACCGACAGCGCCGCCAGGACGAACAGCAGCGCCAGCGGCCCGAGAATCGCCAGGCTGTCACCGATGGCGGCGTTCTGTTGCTCCGAGAAAAAGCCCTCGCCGAACGCGCGGTATCGTTCGGGGCCCGGCTGTGCCGTCGCGATTTCGCGGGCCGCGAAATGTCCCGCGACCACTGGCTCGGAAATCATCGGCGGCGCCCGGACCTGCTGTTCGGTCCGGAAGGTGACGACGAGGAGTCTCGCGTCGGCCGTCGTCGCCCGTGGCTCGTACTCGCGCGGGAGCAGTCGCCGAGCGGTCCGACCGGTCGCGTCCCCGTCGGCCGCCAGGACGCGCCCGACAGTCGCCTCCACTGCGCTCGCGTTCATCGACTCCAGTTGCGCGACCTGCTCGTCGAGCGTCGGCGGGGCGGCGTTCCGCTCGGCGGCGGAGGCGGCGCCTGCGCTCTCTCGCCCCTCGCGGCGCTGTTCGGCGGCGATGGCCGCACGGGCGACGACGTTCGCGACGCCGACGGTCGACCGATTCGCGACGAGCGTCCGGTTCACGATCTCGTTCGCTCGCAGGCGTTGCTGGAAGCGCAGCGAGCGCAGGAGCGAGGCCCGCGAGAGGACGTTTCCGTCCGGGTTCTCGACGGCGAACAGCCCCACCGTCGCGTTCCCGTCGCGAGCCGAGAAGTTCTCGCGGACGTAGTCGTCGGCCGCGGCGGCCTCGGACTCCGAGGCGACGGCGTCCAGCGACGCCGACTGCTCGACCATCCCCGCGCCCGCCCCCACGACCAGCGTCGCGACGAGCAACGCGGCGACGACCAGCCGGCTTCGCCGAGCGACCAGCCCGGCGACGCGCTCGATCAGCGACATCAGCGAGTCCCTCCCTTGGTGGGACCGCTGGCGGGACCGCTGGTGGGACCACTGGCGGGACCGCTGTGGCCGCTGGCCTCGTTCGTTCGTCGGCTCGATACTCCCTGGGTTCGTCCGTGTTGCATCGTACCCCGTTCGAGCGGTGCCCAGCGGGTCCGCTTTCTGGGCGGTATAGTAGCGGGGTTTATACCGGGTCGATCACCCGCGGCGGGGAGCGACCGGGTTTATGTGCCCGGTGGCTGGACTGACAGTCCATGAAACGAGTGCGAGCCACGGCGCGCGTCGACCCGAGCGACGCGCCGACGTTCTTCACCCTGCTCGCCCACGACGAAGCGGTCGAGGAGGCACGGGTGCTCGAAGTGAACAAGACCACCGATGGCGTGGAGACGCTACTCATCGCCATCGACGGCGACCATTCGGCGTTCGCCACCCGGGCGACAGAGACGCCAGGGGTCGAATCGGTCGAGGTGTCGGCGGTGGGCGACGAGCGAGCGTACGCGATGCTGGTGATGCGGTCGACGGAGACGCCGCTGTTCGACCGGATCCACGAACTCGGCAACGACGTCGGGTTGGTCGTCCGGACGCCCTTCGTCTACCGCGACGGCGCGATGTACGGGACAGCGGTCGGTGATCCCGAATCACTCCAGCGCGCCCTGGAGACTATCCCCGATGAGATCGAAGTCCGAGTCGACGAAATCGGCACCTTCACCGGTGGCCTCGACGACCCCACCACGCGCCTGAGCGAGCGCCAGCGCGAGGCGGTGGTGGCGGCGACCGAACTGGGCTACTACGATACGCCTCGCGGGGCCACCCACGAGGACGTGGCGGCCGTGCTGGGCTGTTCGGCCCAGACCGCCGGCGACCATCTGCGGAAAGCCGAGTCGAAACTCCTCGACGCCGCGCTCGATGCCATCGGACAGTCGGTCTGAGCGGGCCAGGCGGCCGCCCGACTTAAGCGGGCCACACAATTCTCGCAGCAGACCCAGGTCGGGACCGCCGCTACGCCCTGGTGATGGCAGACGACACGACGCGCCCGGGGTCAGCCTCCACGGGTTCACTTCGCTCTTGGCTCGTCCTCGCGGTGCTGATTGGCTCGCTGGTCGGCGTTCCGGCGCTGGTCCTGGCCGAGACGGAGTTCGGGCTGTTGGCCGGTGCGGGGGTGTTCGGTGCGCTGGGACTCTCCCGCCAGGTCGCGCTCGGGGCCGTGGCGTTGCTGCCGGGGTTCGCCCTCGGGGCCCTCTCGTTCGTCGTCATGACTGGCTGGGAGTGAGGGCGATAGGTCTTTGCCAGCCCGCCGCACATCGGCTTGCGTGAAACGCGTCCGGATCACGCTGGACCCCGACGAGGCGGCCCAGCCACCGGTCTACGAGCGACTGACCGGGGGCAACGCCCTGGAGTCGGTCCGGATACTCAACTGGAACGTCGCGAACCCACCGGCGACCTTCTTGCTGCGACTGACCGGCGACTACGAGTCCTTCGGCGCGACACTCGAGGGCGATGAGACTGTCGAGGACTACGAACTGTTCCCCGTCGGTGATGGGACGTGTCACTGCTACCTCGTCGGGAGGGTCGGCCCGGCCGCGCGGGCGCTCTTCGAGAACTTCACCCGCGGGAGTCTGCTGACAGTTCCGCCGATCGAGTGCCACGACGACGGCAGGAGTACCTACACCATCGTCGGGACCGCCGAAGACGTGCAGGCCGCCGTCGACGGCCTTCCCCCCGGGAGTTCGGTGACCGTCGAGCAGGTCGGCGGGACGCGCGTCACGCCCGACGACGCCCTCGGGCGGCTCTCGGGGAGACAGCGCGAGGCGCTCGCGACCGCAGTTGCCTTGGGCTACTACGACACTGATCGGTCGGCGACCTGTGAGACGGTCGCTGCGGAGATGGGCTGTGCCACCCCGACCGCCGCCGAGCACCTCCGGAAGGCCGAAGCGATGCTCGTCCGTAGTGCGCTCGAGGACTTCGGAGACTGAGTTGATTCGACCGCAAGTGGCTGGTGGCGATGAACGCCCTCGGCCCGCTCGCGATGAGTTAGTTCTACCGTCAGAGACAGCAAGCGGTGAAAGCCCTCGGCCCGCTCGCGATGAGTTAGTTCTACCGTGAGCGACAGCAACCGAGGAAAGCCCTCGGTCCGCTCGCGATGAGTTAGTTCTACCGTGAGCGACAGCAACCGAGGAAAGCCCTCGGTCCGCTCACGGTCGCTGAGCGGCATATCCTCCCTCCGGTCGGATAAGGGCCGCTCAGGCGACTGAAGTGAACGTGACCGGACCTCGCCCTTTCAGTCCACCAGGGACCACGACCGCACAGCAACCGCACCGTGCCACACACCTCCCCAGCCGATTCACTCGGTCGCAGTGCTCCCTCGTTCATCCCTCGCACGGATTGGACGCGACCGCTCGTCCGTAATGGACTCGCGGTCGCGACAGCGCGCGCCAATTTACAAACTCAGTGTCCAAGATGTTCTATTCGGTGTCCCACACGTCTGCGACTGGATTGGACTTGGACCTAGAGCGACGGGAGCGACGCCGATTGCTCCGGCCGCCGCTGTCGTCGTCGCTCTCGTCGGACCCGGACCCCGACCCAGACGCTGACGCGCCAGCGTCACCAGTCGAGGCGGAGCCACCGCTGGACCCTGCGGAGGTTCGGGAGCGACTCGATCCTCCAGCCGACCCAGTGCCCGATTTGGTCGCAGCGCCGACTTCGAGGTCGGGCAGGTCCGGTTCGCTCATCAGGTCGACCTGCTCGGCGAACCAGTCGGGCATGTCTACGCGGGCGCGCTCGAAGAGGTCGAGCAGGGAGGAATCGGCCAGATAGGTCGCGCCGTAGTCCTCCGGCGCACGAACCACCCGTCCGCAGGCCTGGATGACGGTCCTGAGGGCGCTGCGGTAGTACCAGCCCCACTGGTCGTCCTCCAGGCGCGCGGCGACGCGGGAGTCCCGGGTGTTCGGATAGGGGGCCTTGCAGAGCAGTTGCCAGCGACAGAGATCACCCTCCAGGTCGAGGGCCTCCTCCATCTTCACCGAGAGGAAGACGTCCGGGTCGTCGATGCGCTTCCACGTCGAGAGTTGCGCGTCGCGATCGGCGGAGTCGTGGGCGCGAACGCGCGTGTGGACGCCGTACTCGCGCAGGTAGTCCTGCAGTTGGTCCTGGATGGCGTAGGAGTGACAGTGGACGAGGCCCTTCTCGTCGGGGTGGGCCTGCATGATGCGGACGAGCGTCTCGGCGATGCGCGGGATGGTCTGGTCGCGGGCCTCGTAGGTCATCTTCCCCTGGGTCACGTCGTAGAGCGGGCGATTCTCGACGGGGAAGGTGTGGGGCACTTCCACGAGCGCGACCCGGTCCGGTGAGAGGCCGACGTTGGCGCAGAAGGCGTCCTTGTTGAGAATCGTCGCGGAGAGGAGCGCGAAGTTCGAGGCGCGGTCCCAGACGGTGTGTTTGAGGTACTTTTCCGGCGCCATGGGCTTGATCGTCACCCGCGACCCCGCGCCGTCGGGCTGGTCGACGACCCACGTCGTCGCGCTCTCGGGGTCGCGATAGTCCTCCGAGAACCACGAGAGGTCGGACTGCAACTGGACGAGTTTGTCCCGCTCGGCTGCCTCCTCTGCGGAGAGTTCGGCCTGCGAGCGCACTTCGGTCAGCCGTCGCCCGGCCATGGTGTGAAGCTGATCGGCGTACTTCACGGCGTCGTCGAGACCGTCGACGTCCGGCGGTTCGCAGGCGTCCCAGATGGGGACGCTGTCGGGACCGAGGTCGATGGTGGCGTACATCTCGGCCCAGTTGCCCAGGCCGTGGGCTTCGTCGATGACCAGCACGTCCCGCGGGCCGAACACGTCGGATCCGGCGGTCTGCATGAAGTAGGCGAGCGTCATCGCGGCGATGCGGTTGTTCGCGGCGATGGCCCGATCTGAAAAGTACGGACACCGATGCTGGACCTGGCAGTCGAACATCCGCTCGCGGGCGCAGGGCGCCTGGTCGACGGGCGTGTCCGTCTCCCCCGGGAGGATGCAGTCGTAGTTGTTCTTCCCGCGGATGATCTTCAGGTCCTGGAGGAGGTCGTCACCGGCCACGTCGTCGAGCTGGGAGACCTGCGGGGTGGTGTAGTAGGCGTCGATGGGTTCGCCCGCCTCCCTCTCGCCCGCGGTTCGGGCCCAGCCAGCGATGGCGCGAGCGAGCAGGGACTTACCGCTGCCGGTCGGCGCGCGCACGAGGACGACGTCGTTGTCTGCTTCGAACGCGTCGCGGATGTCGGCGAGTGCCTGCTCCTGTGCGCCCCGGTAGGCGGGCGCCGGGAACTCGTCGTAGATCCGACCCGGTTGCACGACAGAGGGCAGGCGGTCGCCCCGCCTAAACCTGCCGGTCGTCGGGCAGGCATCCGGGTGGAGTCTCTCGGTCGGGCTGGGTGGACTCCGCGAACCCCACCCGCGAGATCACAACAGTTTTCCAGCGGTACTGTCAAATTCGGAGGATGACGTCCCCGCGACGGACCTTCCTCAAACGCAGTGGAACAGCCCTCTTCGCTGGAGCGCTCGCCGGATGCATCAGTGACGAGTCCGGGTCGTCGACAGACACTCCCGACGGGACAGGAGGCGACGATACCGGCACGCCCACGGCTACGGCGACGCCAGCACCGGCCCCGACCGACACTGACGCCGAGACTGCCACGGCAACAGACACGGAGCCCGAGACGCCGACCGCGACACCAGACGGTGCGCTCGCCACCGCCAATTACACGGCCTGGCTTCCAGCGCCCGACCAGTTCGAGACCAGACACTACACGTTCGCCACGATTGCACCGCGCGCGCTCGTCGCGATGAAGGACGACCTGGGCGAGGGTGCAGTCAGCGAATTCGAGAGCGAGACGAGAATCCCGGGCATCGACACGTACGCAACCGTCGACGCGCTCCACGTCGTCGGTTCGCTCGCACTGGTGTTCGAGACTGCCGTCGACGTGGATCAGGCCAAAACGGGCCTCTCGGAGTTCGACGTCTCCGAAGTCGCCGCCCGGCAGGGCTTCAGCGTGTTTGCAGGGTCAGGCGGGGCGGCGGCGGTTCGCGAGGACGCCCTCGTCTCGGCGCTCGGCCTGCCGGACGAAGCCACTGCCAGATCCGCAGTCGAGGGCATCGTCGACGCCCGCGCTGGCGCGACGGACCGGTACGCGGACGCAGTTGCGGACTGCGCGGCCCTGACCGACGCGCTCGGGACAGGCCACCTCGTCCGCGGACGCACGCACGAACCAGGAGCCTCCTTCGACGGTGCCGTTGCGACCGGACTCGGTATCGACGTCGGACCAGATCAGACCCGGGTCGAGACGCCGGTCGTGTTTCGGGAGGGGGAGGCGAGCGAAGGCCCCGTACTTGAGTGGGCGAGTTCGGCAGCCGTCTTCTACGGGACCAAGCCAGCTAGTTCGACCGACGGTCGGGTCGTGACTGCGAGTACGACCGTCCAGAGCGATTCGATCGGGACCTTTCACTCGACACTGCCTGGGTCGACTCCGTCGGGGACGTCGGAGGCGCCACAGATCTCCTTCGGCTTCGAGTACGAGGAGACCGGCGACGGTGTCGGCATCGCTGAAATTACCCACGAGGGCGGGGATTCCGTCTCGCGAAGTCAGTTGTTCGTCCGCGGCACTGGCTTCACCGACGTGGAGGGTGCCGACCAGACGAGTGCCGGTCAGTGGGCCGGGACTGCGAGCGGTGACGACGATGCCGTGGTCGCCGGTGACGCCGTGTCGGTCGGCGTCGCGAGTGACTACGAACTCAGGGTGGTCTGGGAGTCCGCGGACGGCGATACGTCGGCGACGCTCGTGACCCACGACGGGCCGGACGCCTAGGTCGAAGGCCAACGCCGACTCCCGTTGACAATTTCACTCCGCAACCACTTTGACGGTAGTTGGGAAAGACCGGAGTAATGAAAGAGACACGACGCGACGTTCTCAAAACTGGGGGCGCGGCACTCGCAGGGACGTTCTCACTCGCAGGCTGTCTCGGATTCGGCGGCGAGACGGCGACTGACCGACCGAACGACGATAGCGGCGGATCCGGTGGCGGTGGGGGCAACGGCGACGGTGACGACGATAGCGGAGGCGATGGGAACGGGGGCGGTTCCGGGACCGAGACGGCCACCGATTCGGGGACGCAGACGCCGACGCCGGTCGCCGAGCGGCCCGAGACACCCGCGTCGAACGTCACCAGGTGGATGCCGGACCCGAAACTCCTCGACCAGACTGAGGACTCGGGCTACGCGTTCCTCTCGATGGCACCGAAGGCCCTCAAGAACTTCGAGGGGGACCTGGGGTCGGATGCACTTTCGCAGTTCGGCCAGGAGTACCCCATCTCGGGCGTGGGGACGTTAGGCGACCTGACACTCGTCAGCCGCTTCGCGCGGTCCGTGTCGGTGCTCGTCGGCGACTTCGACCGTTCCGACGTCGAATCGGGACTGCGGGGCTACGGCTTCGAGGCCGGCGAGAGTCGCAATGGCTTCCGGCTGTTCAGCGCCAGCGATCCCCGGGCTGCGGCCGTGCGCGACGGCATGCTCGTCACCGTTGGCAGCGTCTCCAGCAGCGACACGGCAGACAAGTTACCCGTCGTCGAACACGTCGTCGACGCCCGCACTGGCCAGGCGACCCAGTACATCGACGCGGTCGAGGATTGCAGGCGCCTCCTCGACGCGATTGGGAGTTCACACCTCCTCCAGGGCCGGACCCACGGGACGGGGAAAACGTTCGAACAGGGTGTCGGTGAGGGGATGGGTTACCACGTCGGATCGGAGGAAACCCGAATCCAGGCGGCCGCGCTATTCGCCGGGGAACAGACCAATCAGTCGGCGATGAGCGACTGGGCCAGCGGGTCCGACGCGTTCCTCGGCGGTGAGCCGACGGTGCGGGCCGACGGTCGAACGGTCACTGCGACGACGCTGGTTTCGACCGGCGACGTGACGGAGTTCCCCGGGGAGTTCCCCGGGCCGGAAATCGTGCCAGAGCGCGACGGGCCACCCATAGCCAACTTCTCCTTCGAGTTCAGATCGAGTGACGGCGGCTCGGGCAGCCTCCAGATCATCCACGACGGTGGCGAGAGTATCGACCGGGAATCGCTGCTCATTCGAGGGACCGGCTTCGCGTCGGTGGAGGGGGTCGAACAGACGAGCGCGGGGGCCTGGCAAGGCTCGGCCAGCGGTGACGAGGACAAAGTGGTCGCGGGTGACGCGGTCATCGTCGGCGCCAGCCCGGACTACGAGATATCCGTCGTCTGGCAGTCGACGGGTGAGAAGACGATTACGCTCGCCAAAGACGAGGGCCCCGACGCCTGAACCGCTGCCATCGATGGCCGTTCGCGGCCTCAGAGGGCTGCCACGTCCTCGGCCGTCGGGTCGCGGTCGTCGGGCAGGCGCTCCATGCAGTCGTAACAGAGGAAGTGTTCGGTCCCGTCCGAGAGTTCGAGCGTCATCCCGTCCGTGGTCGATTTCTCCAGCGTCCAGATGTTGGCGATGCCGCCAGCGATGCTCACGTCGTCGCCACAGCCGTCGCATGGCTGGGTCGTCATACCCGCAGTTAGGCGGGCGCGCTCAAAAGAGGTGTGCCGTGAACGACGCTGTCGCAGACCGTTCGTGGCCCACGCTTCCCTGACCCACGGACTTATGCGGTCACAGTGGTAATGCGTCACATCGTCTCGGAGCAAGTACGGATGTATACGCCACCAACGCTCCTCTACGTGGGGCCGATGGCCGACGCTGTCGAGGAGGCCTGGCGCGATTCTGACGCCGGGCAGGGATTCGAGGGCCTGACAGTCACGGGGCTGCCAGTCGGTGACTCGCCGGTCGAGGAACTGGACGCGGAGGGTGTTGATCCGGTGTCGGCTGTCTCGGGGGCGCTCGCGGAGCGCCAGTTCGACGCGGTCGTCTGCGACGCCGATGGCTCGTTCGACGGCCTCGCAGTCGTCGAGACGGTCCGTGACCACTCGCGTTCGATACCGCTCGTCGTCTTCTCGGTCGGTGACTCGGTCACGATGGCGGCCGCGACCGAGTTGGGCGCCGATAGCTACGTCCAGATTGCAGCCGATTCCGACCGCGTCGAGCGACTGGCCGCGCTCGGGCCGCTCATCCAACGGCGGCGGACCCAACGCCGGGAGTCTACCATGCTCGACTCGCTCCTGGGGAACGTCCCCCTCTCCATTTATTTCAAGGACCGCCAGAGCCGCCACGTCCGCGTCAGCGACGAAGTCACTCGGTTGACTGGACCGTCGTATCTTGAGAGTCCAGACGGGAAACGCCACCACACGCCCGAGGACGTCGAGGGCAAGACCGACTACGACCTCTATCCAGCGGACCTCTCCGACGGCGCCGTCGCGGACGACCAGCACGTCATCGAGACGGGCGAATCGATCGACGACCGGGTCGAACACGCCTACGGAGACGACCTCGAGGAGACGTACGTGACGACGGCGAAGGCGCCCTGGCGCGACGAGGAGGGGGATGTGCTCGGCGTCGTCGGTGTAACCCGTGACATCACCGAACGCAAGAAATACGAGAAACAACTCGAACGGCAGAACGAACGCCTGGAACGGTTCGCGAGAGTCATCTCCCACGACCTGCGGAACCCGCTGGAGGTCGCACTCGCCCGACTGGAGTTCGCACGCGAGGATGGCGACCGAGAGCACTTCGACTCGGCCGAACGAGCACTCCATCGGATCGACGACCTCGTCGACGACGTCCTGACACTCGCCCGCGAGGGCGAGACGGTGAGCGACCCCGAACCGGTCGACCTCGCGCGCGTGTCGCGAGACGCCTGGGACGTCGTATCGACCGAGAGGGCAACGCTCGACCTGCAGACGGACGCGACGTTCCTGGCCGACGCAGGTCGCCTCCAGCAACTCCTGGAGAACGTCTTCCGGAACGCCATCGAACACGCCGGCCCCGAGGTGACCGTCACTGTCGGCGACCTGGTCGGACGTCAGGGCTTTTTCGTCGCCGACGACGGGCCGGGAATTCCCGAGGAGGACCGCGAGAACGTCTTCGATTCCGGTTTCTCCACCGGTGAGGGTGGCACTGGATTGGGTCTGAGCATCGTCCGGACCATCGCCGAGGCTCACGGCTGGGAGGTTGCGGTGACCGAACACCCCGCTGAAGCGGTCACCGGCGAGCGAGACGGCTCGGCCACGGCCGAGGCCGGAGCGGCGCTCGGCGCGCGGTTCGAATTCGGCGAAGTGAGTGACGGACTGCCGGACGCGGCGGACCGTTCCTGAGCGGGAGCGGTCTCAATCGGCCGCGACCGGGGCGTCACTTTTGCCTGCCGACGGCGAACGTCGGCCATGGAGGTCCACTGTGAGGGCTGCGCAGGCTGTTGTCTCGACTGGCGAGCGCTCGCCCCCGACGACGCCGACCACGGCCACGAACGGCGGGGACAGTACCGCCCACTGGACGACGTCAACAACCTCGTCCCGTTGTCCTGCGACGAAATTCGGGCGTTTCTCGCTGCTGGATACGCCGGGGCACTGGTCCCGCGGCTCTTTCGCAGCACCGACGGGCCGAGCGTCACGGTCGGCGGCGTCGAACTCGCTGCCATCCAGGGCCGCCCCGCGTTCCTCGTCGGGCTTGCGAAGGTCCCGAAACCCGTCGCTCCGTTCGACACCGACCCCCAGTGGTTACCGAGTTGCGTCTTCCTCGACCCGGAGACGCTCCAGTGTCGCATCCACGGCGGCGACCTGTACCCCGAGAGCTGTGCGACGTATCCGGGAGACAACCTCGCGCTCGACGCCGAGACGGAGTGTGAACGCGTCGAGCGCGTCCACGGTGGGACCCGACTGGTGGACGACGCCGTGCCGCCGGACGCGGAGCCACTCATCGGCCCCCACGCCGTGGGTGCGCGGGTGTTCGTCCACCCGGACCCCGAGCGCATCGCGGAAGCGGTCCAGCGCCTTTCCGCAGGTGAAGCGACCCGATCTGATCGCGCCGAGTTCGTCGGCGTCGCCGCGGCCGCGAGTCCCGGAACGCTCGCGATCAACGAGGAGCGCTACGAGCAGGCACGCGAACGCGCGCTCGACGCGACGTCGTGGGTCGACGCAGCGACTGCGGACTGGACCGAACGTGCGGATAGTGGTGCCGACCCGGACCCTGGGACGGCTTCCACTCTGGAAGACGAGCGTGGCGCCCCTGGAACGCCGGGGTGGGACGAGTGAGTCCGCAGGACAGGGAGCGCCAGGTCGGCCTATCGGGGCTACCAGACCGGTTCGGGTTGTTAAGGTGATACAGCCCGTTAGATGTGATATGCACGTACTCGTCACGGGCGCGACGGGATTCGTCGGGGGTCGGCTCGTCCCCGAATTACGGGCCGCCGGCCACGACGTCCGGGCACTCGTGCGCGATCCGTCGACTTACACCCCGGCTCCGGACGTCGACGTCGTCCAGGGCGACCTCCTCGACCCGGGCACGCTGACTGCGGCGTTCGATGGCATCGACGCCGCGTACTACCTCGTTCATTCGATGCAGGCCGGCGACGACTTCGAGGAGCGCGACCGCAAGGCGGCGCGCAACTTCGCCGAGGCGGCCAGTGCGGCGGGCGTCGACCGGGTCATCTACCTCGGCGGCCTCGGCGAGGACGGCGACGACCTCTCCCCGCACCTTCGCTCCCGGCGAGAGGTCGAGGCACTTCTCGCGGAGGGTGACTATGATCTGACGTCGCTCCGCGCCGCGATCATTGTGGGGGACGGCAGTGCGAGTTTCCGGATGGTGCGACAACTCGTCAGCAGACTTCCGGTGATGGTCACCCCGCGCTGGGTGCGAAACGAGTGCCAGCCGATCGCTATCGACGACGTGGTCGCGTACCTCGTCGGGGTCCTCGATGCGCCCGAAACCGCGGGTGAAACCTACGGCATCGGTGGCCCCGACGTACTAACCTACCGGGAAATGATGGGCAGGACCGCCGAGGCCATGGGACGGACGCGCCCGCTCATCCTCTCGGTGCCCGTCCTCACCCCGAACCTCTCGTCGTACTGGGTCGGCCTGGTGACGGACGTCCCCTCCGGCGTGGCCCGCCCGCTGATCCTGGGACTCAAAAACCCGGTCGTCGTCACCGACGACAGTATTCGCGACCACGTCGAGGTGGACCTGACGCCGTTCGACGACGCAGTCGCGAAGGCCCTCGCCCCCGAGCAGAGTGCTTCTCGACCAACGCGCCAGGGCAGCCCCACCGGTGGCGAACGGGGAGGGCACCCCTGATGCAGCGGCCCCCAGTCGTGAGCCAGCCGAGAGAGGTGTCTCTGCTGTGAGCGACCCAGACCCCGCCCAGAGACCAGTCACCGACGGGTCGGGCAGTGACGGGTCTGGCAGTGACGGGTCGGGCAGTGACGGGTCGGGAAGTGACGGGTCGGGCAGTGACGGTCCTACCGGTGATGGAACTGGTGACGACCCCTCCGGCTCGGCTGTTCGCGGGCCGGAGTACGGGGAGACGTGGGTGTACGAGAGCATCATCGGCGCGCTCCCGGGAATCGACATCTCCGAGCGCTGGGCACTCGCGATACAGTTCTCGCTGTTCGAGGCGGGCGTCCTCCTCTTCGCCGCTATCTACGGGCTCTGGGACGGGGCGGTCGCAGGGACGGCCGCCGTCTTCGTGGCAACTGCCGGGAGCGTGGAGATGCTCCGGATCAGCAAACTCGTCCGCCGTGCGGACGCGCCGGAGTCCTACGAGCGACTGATCTTCGGGTCCAGCATCGAAGTCGTACTTGGCGTTCTGGCCTTCGTCGCCTTGCTGACCTACCTGTTCGTCGTCGACCCGCGGTCGGCCCAACCGCTGGTCACCGACCTGCTCGGCCCGGATCCCCCGTTGCTCGTCACCTATCTGACGCTCCTCGTGCTCTGGGACGTCTGTTACCGCATCGGCACCGGCTGGTGGGCCAGCGTCGCCGCGCTCTGGCGCTCGCTCCGGTTCGAGTTCACGCCCGAGCAGACGCGTATCCTCGCACGCGCAGACGCCGAGACCATGGGCTTTGGCTTCCTGCAGTTGCTCCTCATTCCGTTCCTGCTCGACCACACCATCCTGCTGGTGGCCGTCGTCGGCCACGTGCTCGCCGTCGCGGCGGTGACGTCACTGTCGCTGGTCGTGTTGTACCGGCGGACAGAAACTGACGGCGTCGTTACGAGTTTATCTCCTTGAACTGGTCGAGCAACTCCTCCGTCGACTCGTCGCTCTCGTACTCGACGGTCCCCCGGTACTCGGTCCGGCGGTCCTCGTCGCTCATATCCACCTCACTGTTCTTCCGTTCACGCCGTTCGTGCTCCTCGTCGTCGTAGGCACCCATAGACATTGTGTATCACACTCATAGTTGTGAGCAGGTACCTATCAATGTAACGGTTGGTATAGATCGTACGTCTCCGGGTCGCTGTCGCCACATTGGCAGACGTATCGTGGGACGGCGGGCAGTCTGTCCTCGCCGCGAGTCCCAACAGTGTTTACCACGGGGGTCGTCGGCTTCGATATGGCCGGACCGGTTCGCTTTCGGCGGTCGACTCAGCGGTGGGACGAGGAGCGGGTGCGGCGGGAACTCCTCTCACCGCTGGACGACCGCTTTGGCGCCCGATTGACGACGCCGAAAATCGACGCGCCGCAGGGCTATCGCGCCCGTCGGCTCGAAATGGAAAACGGCGACCTTGCCCTGTTCGCCTGGAACGACGACGGCGCCTACTGGCTGGGCAACACCGTCACCCCGGAAGTCCTCTGGCGCACCGCGAAGGAGACGTTCGACGAAGCGCCGTTCGCGGTCGCCCGCTGGGCCCAGCGCGAACTCACGTACGACCTCGAACGCCAGGCCCCCTGGCTCGCTAGCTACGAATACGTCGCCTGGTTCTTCCTTCCGGTCCTGTTCTCGAAGGACGGCCGCGAGACGACCCGCAACTTCTTCGACAACGACGCCGCCGGGTTCCCCGACGCCACTCGCGAGGAGGGCCTCGAATTCTACGACCGGTTTCTCGGCACGGGCGTCCTCGACGACCATCGCTACACCATGGCCGCCAAACTCGGCACCAGCGAGCGCAACGAGTTCAACCGCATGCGCGCCACGATGGGCGAGTTCGACACCGCCAAACTCCTCGCCGACGCCGACATCCCCTTCGTTCCCGAATCCGAGCAGGATTCGGGCCACGCGCTCGACTTCGCCGTCGAGACGCCCCAGGGCGAACGTCTCGTCGAAGTCACCCGTCCCATGCCACCTCGGGACCGCAACGCCGGCACCCCTATCGCCGCCCTCCGGCGGACGGTCGATTCCAAGACCCGCGACCAGCTCGCCATCCACGACGAGGCCGTTCTGTTCGTCGACTGCACGTCCTTCCGCGACGACGAGTGGAACCCCATCCGCGCCGAGCGCCCGTCGCTCGATTACGAACCGACCGTCGTCTTCCGCTACCGCCCCGACGGCCACTGCGAAGGCTATCGCCACGGCCACGTCCCGCTCGACCTCGACGCCGCTATCGAGTGGGTCTGACTGATCTGGAGTTTGGAACTTGGCGCGCGCTGTCGTGCGCTTTCATGCGCACGACGGAGCCGTGCGAGGGATGAGCGAACGCAGTGAGCGAATCGGCTGGGG
>ENA-ORCR01000289-ORCR01000289.1-marine-metagenome-genome-assembly--contig:-NODE-289-length-38457-cov-3.528270_pt1 | contig 38457 bp, 35 predicted proteins | sample MGYA00237782_ERZ508514 | MGnify/ENA primary metagenome ERZ508514 (study PRJEB26185, sample SAMN06268960) | marine metagenome | isolation source: Eden Landing Ponds, San Francisco, CA, USA | place...
CGACGACCACCGGCAGGTCACCGTCCGCACGTGCCTCGTCGACGGCGGTTTCGAGGGCTGCCGAGAGTAGTGCGGTCTCACGAGCTACCAGATCCGGCGTGCCCACGACGACTCGGTCGCCGTCCACGACGCCACTCACGCCAGCGCCAGGGTGGCGTTCGAAGTCGGTCACGTGCCCGGTCCGGGTGTCGGATCCAGTCCGGCCAGGGGGTTGGCCCCCGTCGGTCGCTGCCTCGGCGTGGGCGACGATAGCGTCGGCGGCCGGATGATTCGACTGGCGTTCGACCGCTGCAGCGAGCGCCACCGTGTCCCGGTCTCCCTCGACCTCGCCGTCGTCCACGACGGACCGCACGGTCATTTCGCCAGTCGTCAGCGTCCCGGTCTTGTCGAAGACGACTGTCTCGACGGCTGGCGCCGTCTCGAACAGGCTGGCGTCGGTGACGACCATCCCGCGCCGGAGGGCGTCACGGAGCCCCCCGGCGATGGCGAGCGGGGTCGCCAGCCCCATCGCACAGGGGCAGGACGCGACGAGGACGGTGAGCCCGGCCAACATCGCGCCAGCGACCGGTTCGCCGGTGAGGAGGCGCCAGGCGGCCACTCCCGTGCCGACGGTCAGGACGAGCGGGACGAACAGCGTGGCGAGCCGATCCGCCAGTCGCTGCACGCCGGGCCGGTCGCTCTGGACGGCCCAGAGCATCGACGTGATGTGATCGAGGGTACTCGCGGCGTCCGCACCGACACGGACGACGAGGGCGTCGTCTGTCACGACGGCGCCGCCGACGATGTCGTCCCCTGGCCGCTTCGTTCTCGGCAGGGACTCGCCGGTGAGGACCTGTTCGTCGACGGCGGCGACGCCGTCCACGACCGTCCCGTCGACCGGAACGCGTTCACCCGGTTTGACGACGACGTCGTCGCCGGGTTCGAGGGTATCGACCCCGACGGTTTCCGTCGTCCCGTCGTCCCGCCGCCGGGTCGCCTCGCTGACCTGCGCTTCCGTCAGGTCCGCCAGGCGACGCGTGGCCTGGCGCTTCAGTCGCCCTTCGTAGTAGCCACCCGCAGTGACGACGAGGACGATGGCGACGGAGACGTCGTAATACAGGTGGACGCTCCCGCTGAGGAGGGCGAGGGTGCTGTACGCGAACGCGGAGAGGATAGCGATGGAGAGCAGCAAGTCCATGTTCGGCCGGCGCGTCCGGAGGCTGACGTAGGCCCCACGGAGTATCGGCCAGCCGGTGAAGCCGACGACGCCGGTGCTGAACAGGGCGACGATGCCCATCGGGATGTACAGTCCCGCCTCGGTCGTCATGTCCGCCGAGAGGATGCCGGTCTCGATGCCGACGTAGCTCGGATAGAGGAAGAACACGTACCATGGCATGATGAAGAACGCGAGGACGACGCCGACCAGCAATCGCGTCGCGGTCTCGTCGTCCCGGCCCCGCTCGGAGCCGTCTCCCACGTCACGGAAACTGGCCCGGTAGCCGTGGCCACTGACGGCCTCTGGGAGGTCAGCTTCGTCCACGGCATTGGGGTCGTACCGAACCCTGGCCGTATCGGTCGCGTAACTCGCCTCGACGCTGGCGATGCCGTCGTGAGACTCGCCGCGGAGTGCGACGAACGATTCGCACGTCGTGCAGTGCATCCCGTCGATGGTGAGAAACGCCTCCGCGAGGTCCGAAGACTGTTCTCCCGACTGGACTGCCGACTCAGTGTGGTCGTCCCCGGTCCGCTTGCGCGCTCGCACCGCGTCGGCGTCGACGTCGTCGACCGATTCGACCGCTTTCGAGACGTCGAGACAGCCCTGACAGCAGAACGACCCTTCGACGCCGTCCTCGCTGATCGGGGGATCTGGCGTCGGCAGGTCACAGAGGGTACAGGTGTCGGTCATGCGAGTGGCTGGTAGAACGGGAGGTTGAGATGCGGAACGTCGACCCCGAGGAGCACGAGGCCGTGCGAGAGCGGGATGTAGCCCAGCAGGAGGAAGGTTGCGCCCAGTGCGCGGTGGAGCGATGCTCGTCGATCCGGCGAGACCGTGCCCAGAATCGTCCCGTAGGCGAGCAGCGTCGGGATCGTTCCGAGTCCCAGCACCCCGAGCGAGAGGCCGCCACGAACGGGGTCACCGATCGCGAAGGCGTAGAGGTACGCCGGATAGATGATGGGACAGGGCAGAACGGCGTGCACCGTCCCGAGGCCGACGATACGTGGCGATCCGGCGAGCCTGTCGATCCGGCTGGTGAGGTGTCCGCTGACCCAGCCGAACAGGCCGGATCCGCCCGAAATCCGACCCGGGATCGAGGCGTGGGTGCCACGAAGGATGTACGAGAGGCCGGCAGCGAGGATGAACAGGCCGACCAGAATCCCGGTGGCGCCGCGGACGGCGTCGCCGACCTGTGCCAGGGCGTCGACGGACGTGAACACGGCGCCACCGAGGAACCCGAACAGGGCACCGACCGCCGCGTATCCGGCCGCCCGGCCGAGATTGAAGAGGAGGTGCTGACGGACGACGAACAGGGTGAGCGTGTCCTCCCGCCGACTGTCTGCGTGGTCTGTCACTCGCTCCGCGTAGATACTGACGAGCGGCCCGCACATGCCCAGACAGTGTGCGCCCGCGAACAATCCGACGACCAGGAAGACGAGGAGGTCTGCGCTCGTGGCCACGGCATCGGGGGAAAGCTGCAACGGCGTACCAGCCGGGCCCATGTTCGAGGTGTGAACTCGCAGGCGCAAAACTCTGCCGCGTAACCAGTTCGGCGCCCTCGCGGTCCGGCGGAAGGACCTGGGCGTCAGTGACGCCGCGGCCGCCGTTCGCACCGTCCGCACTCGTCCGCAGGTCGGGGTCCGAGGACTGGAACAACAGCCCGGGAGCGCGCTCGGTCACTCCCTGCTGTCGACGTACAGCACCGAGAGCAAGACGGCTGCCAGCAGTTCGACGGTGAGCGTGACCGTCTCGAGGGGGCCGGCGAGGTAGTGGCCGATCATCGAGCCGACCGACACTTCTTGACCAGTTCCAGGACCGACGACGAACAGCGGGCGGTGGCCGGCGAGGTCCCAGAGAAAGTACGCACCGACGAATCCGACCATCGTCACCGCACCTGCCAGATACCAGCGGTCGGGCCGCGAGGACTGCCGAGCGAGTCCGATGCCGGCGATGACGGCCACGCCGGATGCCACGAACAGCGGCCATCGAATGTCGGGCGGAACCAGGATACCGTAGCTGGCGTACTGGCTCCACTTCTGTGCGCCGATGAACAGGTGGATAACCGCCGCCAGAAAGACCAGCTGTGACGCGACGAATAGCACTGCCGAGCGATACCGGTCGTCCATGGCCAGAGCAACTCCGGTGGACGACTTAGTGGCGTCGCCTGTCGCCGCTCTGAGCCCACGGTTTACCCGACAAGCGAGACACCGCCGATTCCGTATCGGAACGCTGATCGGCCGACAGCGGTGCGGCTGCGCAGTGGCAAGTCTTCCGTCGCCACTGGGACGGCGAATCGCACTGGACCGGTCAGTCGAAGGTGCCGAGATTCAAGACGGCGCGCTCCCAACCAGTGGCTGTGAGCGACGACGCACAGGCAGGCAGTGACGGCAGGGGTGATCCGACGTCGAGTGACGCGCCACCTGAGGGATCCGGCGATGGGTCGAGTGGCCCCGACGGGAGTGCTCGCTACAGTCGTGTCGAGCGCCATCCGACGCGGGGGCCGCACAACTCCATCTTCCACTGGACGGACGCGAGACATCCGCTCCGGGTGATGATCAACTACGCGGTGATCGTCCTCTGTCGGATCTGTCCGAGCATGCGAGCGAAAAACTGGCTCCTCCGGAGAATCGGCGTCACCGTGGGCGACGGGGTCGCGTGGGGCCTGGAGTCGACCCCGGACGTGTTCTGGCCGGACCTGATCACCGTCGAGGACCACGCGATCATCGGGTACGACGCGACGATTCTCTGCCACGAGTTCCTGCAAGACGAGTATCGGACTGGCGAAGTCCGCGTGGGCGAGCGGGCGATGATCGGTGCGGGCGCGATTGTGCTCCCGGGGGTCGAAATCGGGGCGGGCGCACAGGTCGCGGCGAACTCGCTGGTCACCGAGGACGTCCCGCCGGGTGCGACGGTCGCTGGCGTCCCCGCGCGGAGAGAGGCTCCCGCCGACGATTCGGAATCCTGAGCCCTGAAATCGGGTCTCAGTCGCGGATACGAACGATGCCGGACGCGAACACCTTCTGATTCGGAACGATATACTCCTCGCCGTCGCTCTCGATGTGCGTGGTGAACATATCGACTTCCTGGACGATGCCTTCGTTGCCGTCGATGCGGACGCTGTCCCCGATGCTGTAGGGTTCTGTCAGGAGGAGGTAGATGCCCGCGGCACCGGACCGGAGGAGGTCCCAGAAGGCGACGAGCGAGAGGGCGACGAGGGCAGCGGCGTAGATACCGAGCAAGACGAGTAGTGCGGTCGTCGTGATACCCAACTGGCCGAGTGCGATCAGGATGGCGACGTAGAAGACGCTGTACTTGACCACGACCGGGAGAAAGTTGACCACCGGGAGCTTGATGCTCCGGAGTTGCTCGCTGACGTACAGTTTCGCCTTGTCCGCGACGACGAGGCCGACGATGATCGCGAGCGCCGCCACGAACAGGCTGGGCAGATAGCTCGTAAAGCGCGACCAGAACAGCTCTGGATTGCCAAGCTGGGCGATGTTGACCGCGAGAACGATCGCGAGAACGTAGACGAACACCGCGGCAAGACTCGAAATGATTCCGACTGTCGACGTCCCGAACCCCCTGGCAGTGCGTTCGAACGGCGTGCCCTCGACGGCGTCGGTCACGCCGGCGTTGTTGAGCAAGCTTCGCGTCCAGCGCCAGACGAGGTAACTGAAGAGGACGCCGAAAACCAGGACGCCAACCGACACCACGAACGCGCCCTGCTCGGAGAACACCGCGCGGACGACCTCGGGCCAGTCGATCTGCATCAGTACGCCTCCGGATCCAGCTCCAGAATGAGTTCACCCGCTTTGAACGCCCGTACCAGTCCGTCGCTCTCGGAGAGCACGATTGCGATAGCGTTCGTATCACGCGTAATCGCGCCGGCGGCCATGTGTCGCGCACCCAGCCCCTTCGGAATGTCGACGCCTTCGGCGGACGGTTCGAGATACCGATAGGCCGAAACGATCTTCCCGGAATCGGAGATGACGAACGCGCCGTCCAGCCGCGAGAACTCCTTCAACATCACGTTCACGATAGGGTCACCGACGTGGACGTGGGATTTCTCGAAGGGATTGTAGCTGAGCGGTCGGGACTTGTTCATGACCTTCCCGGCGTCGCCGACCACGAACAGGGCGCCGACGGGCTTGCCCTTCTGGCCCTTCTTCCCCAGTTCGACCGCCACTTCCAGCACGTCACGGATGACCGAGGGTTCTGCACGGGAGTTGGCGAACAGGTCGTAGACGCCCGACTTCTCGAACTTGTCGGCGCGGACTCGGGAGACCGTATCGGCGTCGTCGTCGAACACGCCCGCGAGACAGACCAGTTCAGCCTCATCCTCGACGTACCCGTTGTCGACTGCCCCCTCGACGCCGAAGCGGACCCGCGTCCGCAGGTCGTCGAACTCGACCGGTAACTCCACGAACGACTCGGCGTCGACGTCGTTTTCCGCCCCGACCACGATGACGTCTACGTCCTCCTCTTCGGCCATCCGATCGTAGTCCGATTTGCCAGGTGAGAAGAGAAAGAGTCCGTCAGCCCCAGTGACTAACTCGTCGAGAAACTCGTCGAGACCGGTCATTGGTCGTATCAACTCATCCGACAGGAAAAAGCGTTTCGGCCCGTCTGACCGCCGTCGAACGCTCGTCTTGCGTGCCCCCGGATCTCGTGATAGTGCTCCGACAGAGACCCGTGAACATTCCCGTCTCGTGACAGAATCGTTCGGGAGTCGATGCCGCAGATTTCGTCGTCGTGTCCGGCCGCTGGCGCTTCGACGCGGACGGCCGGTGACCCGGTCAGTCGTCTATCGAGAGGGTTTCGTATCGACGTCGCACCCGGTCCCGCACGTCAGCCATCGGGACGCCGGCGGTTGCCGCCAGGTCGAGTGCACCGCCCATCGCGACCCCCTCTTTCGCCTCGCCGGCGACGTAGCCGTCGAACGCAGGGTGCGATTCTTCGTCGAAGCCCGGGTCAGTGACCGTGACCGAGAGGTCGAGCGCCGCTGCCATCGCGTCGAGGTCGACCGTCGGGTCATCGTCGACGTAGACCGTCGTTGCGAGGTCGAGTTCTCCCTCGATACCTGCGTGGCGGAGGAGCACCGCGACGGTCGCTAGCTGTGTCCCGCCGGCCAGGGTCACCGCAGTGTCCGTTTCGAGACAGCCGAGTGCCGTTCCAGTGAGGACGGCCAGGACCGGGTCACCCATCCGTCGGAGCGCCGTCTTCGGGTCGCCCGCCGCCGCCCCCTCGTCCATGTCGCTCGCTGTCAGACCCTCGGCCACCACCTCCCGTTTGAGTTCGACCGGATTCTCGGGCAGTGACGAGGAGACGCTCGCCCCGTTGCCGAACGACGACCGTTCGCCGAGGGCCGCCTGGACGCCCAGGGCCGTCGTCGTTCCACCGGGAATCGATTCGCCGAGGTACACTTCGTCGTCCGGGAGCGCCCGCCCGAACTCCCGCGCGGCCTCGTATGCGCCGTGGGCCGTCGTCACCGGATCGGCCTCGCGGACGTTGCCCCCTGGCCGTGCGCCGACGGTCACCGTCGGTGCGCCCGTCGGTTCGGCCAACCCCGCGTCGACCGTCGTGACGTCGAAGGCCACCAGGTCTCGAACCGCTCGCGTCACCAATGCCGGCGTCGGGCACCCGGTTGGACTCACGGGGACGACCGGTGACCGGATCGGTTCGCCGTAGCTGACGATTTCGGCGTCGGCACTCGGCGTGTGGACCATCGCCTCCGGATCCGCACCTGCTGCACTCACTCCGTCCACCTCGGCCGTCCGGGTCGTCCCCACCGCGAGCACTACGCGCATCTGTTCCACCTCGTCGTGCCGCGACCGCCGTACATACTCGCTCGGTTCGACGGCGACGGGTTAACTCCGTCGCCTCCCCCGGCGGTCGGACCCGGCCTCGGCCACACCCGAATCCGAACGGGTCGACCGACTAGATGAAGTCGTCGACGCTCGGGCCGCCTGCGCTGTCGTCGTCCTCGTGGGTGTTCCCACCGGCCATCAGGGTCACCGGATTGCGCGTCTGGAGCCAGACGTGCCCATCGCCCGTGAACTCCGTCACGAAGCCTTCTCCCCCGAGCATCGTCGACTTGATGCTCCCGTCCTTGCGGCGGTCCATCGAAAGCCCGGCGCTCCAGGCGACGAGGTGGTCCTCGTCCACCGTCAGCGGTTCGTCGGGTGTCACCTCCACCTCGTACATCGATCCGTACGAGGAGACGAAGGCCATCCCCTGCCCGGAGATGCCCAGCACCGTCAACTCGCCCGAGGAGAAGAGGTTCGCCCGGTTGTTCATCTCCGTCGACCGCTCGACCAGCGGTTCCCACGCCAGCAGCGACCCCGACTGTGACCGGATCGGCCCGCGTTCGGTCACGTTGATCGCCGTGATGTCACCGGGATGGTCCGGGACCAGCGTCACTTCGGCGTCGTCCGTCGACGCGGAGTACTTGTTCTCGATCAGCCCACGCTCGTCGCTGATCGCCCGTTTCGCCATCCCCATCACACCGTCGTCCCCTCCGATACTCGTCTCGTTCTGGATCCCCGCGGTCTGCGTCATCATCGCCCCCGGCTTCGTCTCGATTTCCTCACCCGCGGCCAGGGTCACTTCCAGCACCGCGTAACTCGGCCGTTTGTCGATAGTGTAGCGCATCTCACAAGGAATGTATATCAAGTATTATTTATGCTTTTTCAATATCTCCGATTGGTCGCTCGGTACGGGCCCGGTACGTGCACACTTGTATCCAGAACTGCACACTGCTCGCTCCGCTCGCAGTGTTCGGTCAGTGCGCGGGACCGGATTTGAACCGGAGCAAGACGTGCTCGCTCCGCTGCGCGCGTCTGGTAGGGTTCAAATCCGGTCCTGCTCCCTCACTCCAGACGACTCGCGTAGCTCGTCGTCTTCCGTTCAGTGCGCGGGACCGGATTTGAACCGGCGGATCCCTACGGAACAGCGTCCTAAGCGCTGCGCCTTTTCCTGGCTTGGCTACCCGCGCGCAACTCTCGCTATCGCCGACGCCTTCAAGAAGGTATCGTTCACGACTCGGGGAACGCCACGTCTCGGAACTCGAACCGAGCGCCACCGTCCACGCTCTCGGTCACGCACACGTTCCACCCGTGGGCGCGGGTGACCTGCCGAACGATTGCCAGTCCGTACCCAGTGCCGTCGTTGGCCGTCGTGTAGCCCGATTCGAAGACGTTCTGGCGCTCTTCGACGGGGATGCCACGGCCGTCGTCCTCGACGAAGAGACACTCGTCGTCGACGCCGACCCGCACTTCGATGCCGGTGTCGTCGACCGTCGATCCGTGCTTGACGGCGTTGATGAAGAGGTTCTCGAACATCTGCGTCAGACGTCCGCTGTCGGCGACGATAGTGCGGTCCTCGACGACGCGCAATCGCGCCTCGCCGGTCGCAATGTGGTTCCAGGCGGTCCGGGCGACCGTTTCGAGCGAGAGTGGCTCGGTCTGGCCCAGTTGTTTGCCCTGTTTGGCCATGTTCAGGAGGTCCCGGAGGAGTTCGTCCATCCGGCCCAGTGCAGCGAGCGCGTCGTCGAGGTGCTCGTCCGACCCCGTCTGCCGAGCCATCTCGATCCGATGTTTGACCGCACCCATGGGATTGCGAAGGTCGTGACTGATCACGCTGGCGAACTCGTTGAGCCGGTCGTTCTGCTCCTGCAAGCGACGCTCACGGGCTCGCTGTTCGGTGATGTCGATGTAGACGGCGAAGCCGTCGGTTCCCGTCTCGGTTTCGAGGCCGATGTTCCGAAAGAGGAACTCTCGAAGCCCGTCGGTCGTCTCGCGTTCGATTTCGGCGTTGACGCCGGCGGCCGTGCGGACGCGTTCGTCGAGTGCGCGCGCTTCGCTCTCTTTGCCCTCCGGCACGATGAGTTCGTTGAGTGGGCTCCCGACCGCGACGTCGCGTTCGAAGCCGAAGGTGTCGACGAACGCTCGATTGACCGAACGGATGACCGGTTCGCCGTCCCGGAACTCGTACTCGGCGATGGGGTCCGGCGCGTCCTCGAAGAGGGCGTTTAGCTGTGCGGCTGCACGCGAGCGTTTGCGACTCTGACTCGCGCTCTCGACAGCCCGTTCGGTCGCCGCGACTAGCTGGTCGGCCAGCCTGGGCGGCACGTACTCCGTCGCGCCGGCCGCGACGGCGCGATGGGCCAGGGTCTCGTCGTTCGTTCTGGCGAGGACGACGATTCCGATGTTTCGATCCAGTCCACGGACGGCCCGGACGATTTCGACCGGGTCGGGACAGCGCTCGGCGTCGCAGACGAGACAGTCGATGGCGTCGCCCTCGATGGACTCGACGACGGAGTCGGCGGGGCACAGTTCGACGTCGAATCCCGCCTGTTCGAGGGCTATCGCTTCGTCGGCAGTCCCCGCTTCGGCCCGCCCGTCCGACCGAGGCGGCGCTCCAGCCCACACGACTGTCCCGACATCGCTCATTGTGAGTGACTCTGTCCCCCTGTCGTTTAAATTGCCGCCCTGGTTTTCGACCGCTGGGGTCAGACCCGATGGGTGGTGCTATCGATACCCGGAGTACTCAGTCGGTCGCACCGACGTTTTCGGTACTCTCGAGACAGGCGGGGTCCGGTTCGATATTCGCGTACTCGACGACGCGGCGCCCGAGCGTCCGCACCCGTTCCTCGTCACCGTCGTCGACCATGTTGTCGCCGTCGAACTTGTTCCGGGCGCTCGGCAGCGCGACCTGGTGGGGGACGACCCAGGCGTTGAGCGCGCGACAGACCGACCGGAGGTGGTCGAGTGAGGTGATCGGGAACGATCCGCCAGACACGCACAGCAGGCCGACGGTCGTGTTCTCGAACTCGTCGAACCCGCAGTAGTCGAGCGCGGTCTTGACGACCGAAGAGTACGATCCGTGGTAGACTGGCGTTCCGAGGACGACCGAATCTGCCCGCTCGACGCGCTCTCTGAGGGCGTCGGCGTCACCCGCGTCGTTCGCGTCGGCGTCGTAGACCGGCAGATCGAACTCGCTCAGGTCCACGAGGTCGACACTCGCGCCCGCGTCTTCGGCCGCGTCGAGGGTGACCTCGAGCGCACGGCGCGTGTAACTCTCGTCCCGGAGGCTGCCACAGACCGCGACTACGTGTGGTCGATCAGACATGCCAGTGAGTGCGAGCGGGGTCGTAAAAACCACCACGATCTTCGGTGCCGTTGACACGCCTCGGGCTGGACCGTTTCCACCGAGTTCTCACCGGGCGAGTCTGGCCACGCCGTCTTCCCTGTCGAAGGAGACGAGTCCGTCGTCGTCCAGGTCCGCGAGCAGTCCGCGAAGCCACTCGCGGCCGTACTCACCGTCCGGCGCGTAATCGACGCGAATCTTCGGTCCGAGTTCGTCCAGCGGGAGCTCGTCGTGCTGGCCGAGGACGTTGACGACTCGCCCGCGGAACTGCCGGCGGCTTCCCTCGAACTCGGGCTGGGTCGGCACGTCCGGCGCGGTGAAGTCACCAGTTTCGTAGGCGTGACACCACTCGCGCCAGGGACATCCCGCCTGGTCACAACTTGGCGTCTTCTCGCAGGCCACGCCGCCCAGTTCCATGATGGCGTTGTTCCAGACGCGGGACTCCCCGTCGGGCATCAGTGCTGGTGCGACTCGTTCGAAGACGGCGTCGTCGTCCGGGACGTCGAACGCGCGGTGGAGGACGCGCTTGACGTTCGTGTCGACGACGGCGTCGCCGTTATTGAACGCGAAACTGGCCACGGCGTTGGCGGTGTAGGGGCCGACGCCCATGAGTTCGGAGAGTTCGTCGGGGTCGCGGGGGAACTCGCCGTCGTAGTCGGTCTCGACCTGGTTCGCGGCCTCGTGGAGGTACTTCGCGCGGTTGTTGTACCCGAGGCTGTGGTCGCTCCAGAACCCGACGACGTCGGCCCGGTCGGCGGCCGCGAGGTCAGCCGTGGTGGGCCAGCGGTCGAGGAACGCCTCCCACGCGGTGACCACGCGGCTCAACTGCGTCTGCTGGCTCATCACTTCCGAGACCAGAATCTCGTACGGATCGTCGGTCCGACGCCACGGGAACTCGCGGTGGTCGGCCTCGTACCACTCGATCAGTGCTCGCTGGACCGCGTCGACGTCGGCGGGGAGGTGCTCGTCTGGACGCTCCGCGCGCTCGTCGTCGCCTGCGCTCATCTAGCCGTCGCTATCGACCGAACTCGCTTGTGTGTGGCGATCACTGGTCGTCGACCGTCGGCGTTAGCCCAGGATGGTGAGAGACATGACGAGCGCACTGACGATGGACTGGAGGGCTCCCGAGACGGCCTCGACCATCGAGTCCCAGATAGAATAATCAGTGACGATGGCGAGGAAGGTGTCGAAGCCGAAGAAGAAAAACAGCGCTGCGCCCGCGAGGTGGGCCTTCGCGGCGTTGAAGCGGCTGGTGAAGGTGCTGAAGAAGTAGGCGTTGGCGAGGCTCACGGGAACGATGACCAGCATCTCACCGACCCAGATGCCGGGATGCGCGCCGTATTCGAGGGCGAGGCTGATAGTGACGAGTTGGGTCTTGTCGCCGAACTCTCCGGCGGCCATGAGCGCGAAGATGGGGAGGAAGTTCCCGAAGCGCTCGGGCACCTCGACGCCCATGACCGACACGTCGAGTGATTCGTCCGCTTGCTCGGCCTCGCCCTCGCCCATGAGGGCGGTGTTCGTCTCTGCGACGGCTTCGTCAGTCGTGCCCGGTTGTCGCCGGCCCCCTTCCGGCATCGACCGGAGGAGCAAGACGCCGAAGAGGAGGAACAATGCGCCCGAAACGACGTCGAGATACACCGGCGCGACGGCGCCTTTGAGAGCCTGTCCCAACCATATCTCGAGTGCGGTCCACCCGGCAAAGGCGAGTCCCGCGGCACTGACGACAGTGAGTGGATTGAACCTGGTTGCCAGGCCGGCGATGATGAACTGGACCTTCTCGCCGGGCAGGACGAACAACTGGGCGACCATGGCCGCGACCATCACCGTCAGAAACCCGTCCACGGTCGAACCACCCCCCACGACGGCGACCGCAAATCGCCTCCGCCGTCAGATCGGAGCCCAGCGGGAAGAACAAACCCCATTGCCTGAAAGTTACCCGATATCGATCATAAGTCTGGCGAACCAGCAGCCCTCACGCGAGCGTCGAATCGCACGATATTCCGGGTAGGGCGTGCCAGTTACTCGAACGAGGTCAGTAGGTGCATCAGCCGTCGTCACCGGACAGATCTGCCCGGGCCAGTTCGGTTGCGTCTGCCCAGTATCGGTCGAAGGCGGTTTCGGCCCACTCGAAGACTACTGGGTCGTCCGTCTCGATGGACGCCCGGAGGACCCCGCTGTCGTCACGGACCAGGAGGTGGACCCGGTCGTCGACGATGGTGGCTGCGACGGGGACGCCGGCCTCTCGCACCCGGACCGATGCGGCCTCGCTATCGATCAGCGTTTTCAGCCGGTCGTAGAGTGGCTGCTCGCTGGTCAACGCGTCGATGGCGCTCGCGGAGAAGACACCACGGAATCGAACGTCCCCGGCAGTCGCCTGCTCGGCGGTCAACGAGAGCGTCTGCTCGTTGAACGCGTGGGAGAACGCTCGCACGTCGTCGGCGCCCCGCTCCAGTTCGAGCAGTCGCTGTAACGGTGCGTTCGGGCGCGTCTGGGTCGGGACTGTGATCTCCGCGTCAGCGAGGTGGGAGAGGTCGAACGAGAGCGACTCCGTCGGGAGAAACTCGACGATGCTCCGTAACTCCCGTTCGAGGTCGAGCGCGTCGAGCAGGTCCGAGAAGGCGTCAGCCACCAACTCGCCCGTCGCCGTCGTCTCGTACTGCCCGCCGACCCGGCGGACCCACACCCGCTCCTCGAAGTCGGCGAGGATCCGACCGAGCGTCGCCTGCGAGGCGCCGGTTTCATCGGCCAGGTCCGACCGCGTCCGCGGCCCGGCCGCGAGTGACTGCAAGACCGCCACGCGATTCGGCGAGAGGGCGAGAAACTCCACGTCGTCGAGCGCCGCTTCCATACCAGTTCTGACGCGCGTCGCGTGAAACGCTTTTCGGGGCGACATCCGATACCCCAGCAGATTCCGTCCGTCGGGCATCGACAGCCGGCCCGAATCGAGATGGGGCCTGAAAGGATTGCACGGCGTGCAAACGACTCGCGACTCGCGGCAGTTGCTCGCCGCTCAAAATTTTCTAAACGGGATTATATGGCTCCAGAACGTCCGAAATACTAAGATGCTCTCTACTTCCGCTCTCTCCGGGCAGCCACCTGCGATGCGACGACGCAACAGACACACGACGGCCGAACCGAGGGAGGTGACCCGGTGATCGACCGCCGGTCCATCCTCGCGTTCATCGCGACGAGTCTGTTGTTCGGCGGGACGTTCGTGGCGGCGAAGGCCGGACTCGACCACTTCCCGCCGCTGCTGTTCGTCGCCTTCCGCTTCGACATCGCAGCGGTGGTCCTCCTGGCCTACGTCCTCGTCACCAGGTCCCGCGCGGAGTTACTGCCCCGTACTCGAGGAGACATCGGTGGTATCGTCGCGACTGGCCTCTTCGCTATCGGCATGACGAACGCGCTCCTGTTCGTCGGCCAGCAGTACGTCACCAGCGGCGTCGCGGCCATCATCGCCAGCCTGAACCCCATCCTGACGCCGGTGTTCGCCGCCGTCCTGCTCGCGGACGAACGTCTCTCGGCCCGTGGCGCGGTCGGGATGGTCCTGGGCCTGCTCGGCGTCACCCTCGTCGCGAATCCGGACCCTGCAGCGGTTCTCTCCGGTGGACTGGTCGGCGAGACCGTCCTGCTCGTCAGCGCGGTCAGTGGCGCGCTCGGATCGGTATTCATCCGCCGCGCGGACGCAGACATCTCCAGCACTGTCCGAACGGCGTGGGGCCTCCCGCTGGCCGCAGTCGTCACCCACGGCATGAGTCTCGGTGTCGGCGAGTCGGTCAGCGCCGTTGCCTGGGGACCGGAAGCGCTCCTCGCACTCGGCTACGTCGCGCTGTTCGCGGGCGTCCTGGCGTACATCGCGTACTTCGGCCTCATCGACTCCGTGGGAGCGATCAAGGCGAACCTCGTCTTCTACGTCGTCCCGGTCGTCGCGACGCTCGGTGGCTGGGCGCTCCTGGGTGAGACGATTTCCGCGCTCGCCGTCGTCGGCTTCCTGGTCGTCTTCGCCGGGTTCGCGGTCATCGGAAGCAAATCCTTCGAGCACCCGTCGCTGCGGGACACGCTCCCCGGCCGAGTGCTGGCCTCCGAGAGCCTGCTCGCCATCGACGACGGGTACGCGACCGACGGCGGGCGGTCCGTCAAATCCGAAGAGGCTGGCACGTCGGACTGCCGATTCAGTTCCGACTCGCCCGCCTGCCCCGCCGACGACTGAATCCGGCCACGTCCGCCAGTTATCTCGACTCGTTTCGGGCTGTCTCGTTCCGCTTCGGGCTGTCTCGTTCCGCTTCGGGCTGTCTCGTTCCGCTTCGGGCTGTCTCGTCCCGCTTCGGGCTGTCTCGTCCCGCTTCGGGCTGTCTCGTCCCGCTTCGGGCTGTCTCGTCTCGCTCGACTGTCGACGGAGTCGTTCGCAACCACTATACTGTCCGGTTGTTGACGGTTCAGACGTTCCATGCCGCAGGCACTTGGTCCCCTCGCGCGCCGTCTCTCCGTCCCGTACTACGAAGCAGCCCTCCCGGCACACGATGCGTTCCACGCCAATCGCGTTCGAACTCTCGGACTTCGGCTGGCCGACGAACTGGATAGCTCCGTCGACAGGGACGTCCTCGCGGCCGCTGCCTGGTTCCACGACATCGGCCGACCACTCGAACGGTCGGGTGAAATCGACGACCACGACGAGTGGGCGACGGAGGAGGCGGCCGAACTCCTCCGTGCCGAATCGGTCGAACCGGACCGGATCGAAGCAGTTCAACACTGTATCCGCGCCCATAGCATTCGGTCGAGTTCGCCGGCCCCGGAGACGCCGGCGGCGAAACTGCTCTTCGACGCGGACAAACTGGACGCCATCGGTGCGGTGGGGCTGCTCAGACTGGCATGTATCGTCGGCGAGCGCTCCGGGAGGACGGGCGAAGCCTACGCGGTCCTCGACGACTCGTCGATTCCGGGAGTCGATACGTCGGATCGGCCGGACGTGTCGCTCCTCCGGGAGTGGGCGGCCGAACGCCTCGATCGGTTGTATACTGAACCCGCCCGAGAACTCGGTGCGTCGCGGTGGGACTTCATGGAGCGGTTTTTCGAGCAGTTCCACGGCGAACTCGGTGTGGACGGCCAGCGGTGAGTCCTGTTCCTCGCTTCCGTTCCTGGCCCGTGGCTCTCTCGGTTCGTCGTCTCGTGCGTGCGACTGAGTGATCAGTTCAGTTGCGTCGACCGCCGATCGATTTCTTGTGGTGGCAGCCGTAGCCGACAGGTCTCAGTGCACGCGCTCGGCCCGCTCGCGAAGACAGCGAGGGACAGCAGGTCCCCCGGACCGTGCGAACGAGGGCTGCGAGGCGGTTCCACCGCCTCGATGGAGACGGCGAAGCCGTCTCCCGCCGCCCGTGAGCAGCCCTCTTCGTCTGCACGCGCCTCTGCGGTCGGTCACCAACTACCTCGTACGCAGAAAGATGCCGAATGGGTCGCTCTGTCCGACCGCTCCAATGGGGCCGACTTCGTCGCACCGGCCGGGAGTCGCGATACGCTCAGTTCCCCGAAAATTCTGGGTCCTCTCTGTCCATGAACGAGCGCACACCTTCCTCGTGGTCGTCGGCGGCGGACGAGATGATCTGTGCGGCCGCTTCGTTCTCGATGGCCTCGTCGAGCGAACTCGTGAGGCCCTGGTCGACGAGGCGCTTGGACTGTTCGAGCGCGATAGTCGGTCCGGTCGCGATGCGTTCGACCAGTTCGTCGACGCGCTCGTCGAACTCGTCGTCGCCGTAGACGTGGTTGAACAGACCCACGTCCTTCGCGCGCTCGGCGTCGATGAGTTCACCGGTCAACACTAGTTCCTTGGCGACGTTCTCACCGACGATGCGCGGCAGGAGGTGCGAAGCGCCGCAGTCGACGTTCAGGCCGACCTGGCGGAAGCCGAAACTGATCGAGGCCGACTCGCTCCCGAGGAGGACGTCACAGGCGATTGCGAGCACCCCGCCCGCGCCGTAGGCGGGGCCGTGGACTTTGGCTACCGTGGGGAGGTCACAGGTCGCGACCGCCCGCACGGCGCCGGCCGTCTCCTCGACGATACGATTGGCTCGTTCGTGCGCCGGTGTGTCCGTTTCGAGCCCCTCGACCATCGCGTTGATGTCGCCGCCGGCACAGAACGTCGGGCCGTTGCCAGCGATGACGACACAGCGCGCCTCGTCCGGTATCTGGTCCATGGCCGTCATGAGGTCGGTCGCGACGGCGCTGGTCAGTGCGTTGCGCATGTCGGGGTGGTCGAGCGTCACCGTGGTGACGCCCTCGCTCGTCTCGAGCCGAACGTGATCCATGCTACCACGCACGACGGCCTATCGCATAAGCGTGGGCCTCATGTCGGCTCGTTGAACGCTGTTTCCGTTTCTTCGCCAGTTACCAGTTACGTCCCAGGCTCCAGCTCTCGGAGGTCCGGGTGTTCTGGATCGATGGCTACACCCTGGGGTGCTCGTTCGCCGCCAGGCTCGGCGACGGCGTCGCGGACGCGCTGCCACTCGCGGTGGCGACACAGCACTTGCACGGGGATTTCGCCGAGGTCGAGGATGTCGGCAATTGCGAATCGGTGGTAGCCTTCCGCCCAGACGACTTCGCCGGTCCGTCCGATAGCCACGAGCGGTTCGAGGTGGTTGGCGTAGGCGTCCTCGAACGGGTTGTCGTCGGTCGCCGGGTTGTCGTGGGCCGCATCGACGTTTGGTCGGTAGCCCTCCGTGCGGATGGACTCGTAGAGGTCGTCGAGATACGCACAGCGGGTCTCTCTGAACGCCTCCAGATCCTCGTATCCGCGAAACTGTCCGGCCTCGGCGAAGCGTCGCTTTGCACGCTCGTACAGTGCGGTGGATTCCCAGTCCTGGCCGTCGGCCAACCGCTGGACGAGGCCGCGATACGTCTCCGTCTCGCGGATGGCGTCACACTGCTCCGGGCGGTCCCACTCGCCGTCCTGGACACGCCCCAGCCCGACGTCGAGGCGGAGCGAACCGGTAAATCGGTTGACTTGTGCCGGATCGACCCACACGAGTCGCATCGGGTCTGCCGGGGCCGTGTACAGTCGCTCGGTAGCCACTGCGTGCCACTCGGTGGTTGTCCAGAACCTGTCGAGCATGAAGCGCTCGGTCACACGACCCCACGTCGAACCTCACTGACAAAAATGTGCTGGCGGCAGCGTCACAAGCGGGTCCGCTGCCCAATCTGTTGGGGAGTCATTTGAGTATCGAGTACGTACGTCGTCCCGTATGAGACTTCATTGGCACCGTCGGGACCTCCGAGCGGCCGACAATCGGGGACTCGCCGCGGCCACGGGGAAGTTGGACGGAATCCCCAAAGATGGTCCCGTCGTTCCGGTCTTCGTCTTCGACCGGGAGGTGCTCTCCCACGCGGGACCGCCTCGGGTCGCGTTTATGCTCGACGCGCTCGACTCGCTCAGAACGTGGTACCGCGACCACGGAAGCGACCTCGTCGTCCGCCAGGGCGACCCCCGCGAGGTACTCCCGTCGGTCGCCGAGAAGTTCGGCGCCGATGGTGTGACCTGGGGAGCGGAGGTTTCGGGACTGGGGCAGGAGCGCGACGCCGACGTTCGGCAGGCGCTCGACGACGCCGACGTGGCTCACAGAAGCGTCGAGAACGCCCTCCTCCACGAACCCGGGTCGATTCGCACGAACAAGGGCGAGGTCTACTCCGTCTACACGTACTTCTGGAAGAAGTGGCAGGACCGGGAGAAACTCGATCCGGTGGCGCCCCCTGCTGCGGAGGACCTCGCGGCTATCACCGACGATCAGCCGCTCCCGTCGCTCGCAGACCTCGGATTCGACGACCCCGAAGCCGACGTCCCACCGGCGGGGACTGACGTGGCTCGCGCCCTGCTCGATGCCTTCCTCCAGGACGACGTGTACGACTACGACGACCGGCGAGACTACCCCGCCGACGAGTGTACCTCCCGACTCTCCGCCCACCTCAAGTTCGGCACCATCGGCATTCGGGAGGTTCACGAGGCGGTCCGGGAAGCAAAGTCCGCGGCCGTCGGCGCCGACTACGACTCCGCGGAGGCATTCGAGTCACAACTCGCCTGGCGGGAGTTCTACAGCCACGTCCTCTGGAACGAACCGAACGTGGTCACCGAGAACTACGCCGACTACGAGCACCAGATCGAGTGGAATCACGACCCAGACGCACTCCAGGCCTGGAAAGACGGTGAGACTGGGTACCCGATCGTCGACGCGGGGATGCGCCAACTGCGAGCAGAGGCGTACATGCACAACCGCGTCCGGATGATCGTCGCGTCGTTCCTGACGAAGGACCTCCTCGTCGACTGGCGCGAGGGGTACGACTGGTTCCGCGAGAAACTGGTCGACCACGATACGGCCAACGACAACGGCGGCTGGCAGTGGGCGGCCTCGACGGGGACCGACGCCCAGCCGTATTTCCGCGTGTTCAACCCCATGACGCAGGGCGAGCGCTACGACCCGGACGCCGAGTACATCCGCGAGTACGTCCCGGAACTCGGTGACGTGCCCTCGGACGCCATCCACGAGTGGCACGAACTGGACCGCGGTCGCCGAGAGATGCTGGCACCTGACTATCCCGGCCCTATCGTCGACCACAGTCAGCGTCGTGACCTGGCTATCGAGATGTTCGAGCGGGCGCGGGGTGAGTGAGACGCCGCCGGAGACAGCCCGTTCTCGACGTCGGACTCCCCAGTCAGACCCGGACAGTAATCTATCCAGGCCTCGTGCGTTCGTCCGATGAGACTCGATGCCGATTCCGTCGTCCCGTACCTCCGGGGATCCGGCGTCGTCCCGGCGGACGCGACGGCGACCGCGCACACCCTCGGTGGCGGGGTCTCCAACGCTGTGCTCCGCGTCGAGTGGGACGACCGGGCCGTCGTCGTCAAACAGCCGTTTCCGGATCTGGCCGTCGAGGCCGACTGGCCGGCCGACGTCGAGCGCGTCCACAACGAGGCGGCCGCCGCTCGCGTCTACGCATCGGTGGCGGCCAAGCGGCCAGCGGCGGACGTGCGCGTCCCTGCGGTGCGCTACGAAGACGAGGACGAACACGTGATCGTCCTCGCTGCTGCGCCGGAGCCCGCACGAATGTGGAAAGCCGACCTGCTCGCGGGGCGTGTCGATACAGCCGTCGCGGCGACGCTTGGCTCCATGCTCGCCGCAGTACACGAGACTGCGACCGGTGACCCGGCAATCGAGCGCGAGTTCGAGCGGTACGCGCCGTTCGAACAGCTCAGACTCGACCCGTACCACCGGACCGTCGCCGACCGCTATCCCGAGTACGCAGCCGTGATCGACCGGGAAATCGAACGCCTGCGCACCTCTCGGACGACGCTCGTTCACGGCGACTACAGTCCGAAGAACGTGCTCGTCGACGACACTGGCGAAGCGCGGACCCTCTGGCTGCTCGATTTCGAAGTTGCCCACTGGGGCGACCCGCTGTTCGACGTCGCGTTTATGCTCTCGCACCTGTTCATCAAATCCGTCTACCGAGCGGCCGACGGCGAGGCATACGTCGATGCGGCCACCTCGTTCCTCGACGCGTACCGGGCGGAACAGGAGCTTTCGACCGCCCGTGAACGGCATCTCCTGACCGAACTCGGAGTCTTGCTCCTGGCTCGCGTCGACGGCAAATCACCGGTCGAGTACGTCGAGCGAGCGGCGACGAAAGACCAGATCAGGACGCTGGCCGGACAGCTACTCTCCGGCGAGAGTGAGACCATCGAAGCGTTCGTTTCGGCCCGGAACACGGTGCTATCCGACACATGAGTGAGCGTACAGCCGTTACGACAGTGAGGAACCGGAACCGATGACCGAAATCACGGACGTGACCGCCTGGGAGGTGCTCGATTCTCGCGGAAACCCCACCGTCCGGGCGAGGGTCGAGGCCGCCGACGCGACTGGCACGTTCACAGTCCCCGCGGGTGCGAGCACGGGTCGATTCGAGGCGGTCGAACTCCGAGACGGCGGGGAGCGCTACGGCGGGATGGGCGTGCAGTCTGCCGTCGAGCACGTGAACGAGGATCTGGCACCACTCGTGACCGGTCGGGACGTGACCGACCAGGCGGGAGTCGACGCGGTGATGACGGCCCACGACGGCACGGAGTCGCTCGAGTCCCTCGGGGCGAACGCCGTCCTCGCCGTGTCGGGCGCAGTGTGCCGCGCGGCGAGCGCGCTCGCTGGCCGACCGCTCCACGACCACCTCGCAGCGACCGAAGGCGTCGAGCAGTCGATGCCCCTCCCGATGGTCAACGTCATCAGCGGTGGCCTCCACGCCGAGGGCGGAATCGAGATTCAGGACTTCTTGGTGATCCCGACCGGTGCGGACAGCTATTCGGAGGCCTTAGAAACCGCGTGGGACGTCCGACGCGCAGTCCGGAATTCGATCGTCGCAGACGGTCACAGACCGCTCGTCGCCGACGAAGGCGGGTTCGCACCGCCGCTCTCGGACGTCGACGACGCGTTCTCCCTGCTCGTCGAGGCTATCGACGCCGCCGGGTACGTCCCGGGCACCGACGTTGCGCTCGCCGTCGACGTCGCGGCCACACACTTCTACGACGCGGACGAGGAGACCTACGGGATCGATAGCATCGACCGCACGCTCGGCCGTGAGGGGATGATCTCGCTCGTCGCGGAGTGGGTCGAGTCCTATCCGCTCGTCTCGGTCGAAGATCCGCTCGCCGAGGACGACTGGGAGGGGTGGATCAGGCTCTCGGACAGACTCCCCGACGGTGTGCAACTGCTCGGCGACGACCTGATCGTGACGAACGCGGACCGACTCGCGCGAGCCATCGAACGTGACGCGGCCTCGGCGGTGCTCGTCAAGCCGAACCAGGCGGGCACGATGACTCGCGCGATGTCCGTGGTCGCAGACGCGGACAGGGCCGGCCTCGCCACGGTCGTTTCGGCGCGCTCGGGGGAGACCTGCGATTCGACGATGGCCGACCTGGCCGTCGGTCTCGGCGCTGGCCAGATAAAGATCGGCTCGCTCGCCCGCTCCGAACGCCTCGCGAAGTACAACCGGCTCCTCGAGATCGAACGTCTGAGTGGACTCGAACTCGCGGACCCGTTCGCGCAGTGAGTCGGGGAACGCGAGACGCTCCCGGTCAGTCCTCCCGGAACGTGAACACCGGTTTTGTCGTCTCCGAGTCGAGAAACGCCGCGAACGCCGCCTCCGGGTCGTCGGTCGAGAACGACGTGTCGACGATCTGGGCGGGATCGACCGTCCCAGCGTCCAGCAGCGAGAGCGCCTGCTCGAAGTCCCGCCAGACCGACCCGTAGGAGGTCGCGATTTCGACTTCGTTCCGCACGAGGTCGGCCATCTGCAGGGTACTCGCCTCGCCGGGCAGGCCGACGACGACTATCTGGCCGCCTTTCCTGACCTGTTCGGTGGCGGTTTCGACGCCACTCCTGTGGCCGGTCGTATCGAACACCAGGTCGAACCCGATGCCGTCGGTGAATTCCGCGGCGGTGGCGTCGAGATCCCGTTTCGACAGGTCGACCGTCTCGATGCCAAGCCGTTCGACGAGTGGGAGCCTGTAGTCGGCGTCGGTGCCGAGTCCCGAGACCAGCACGGACGCGCCCTGTGCGTCCGCGACGGCGGCGACCAGTACACCGATCGGTCCCGGGCCCTCGACGAGTACGGTTTCGCCCGGTGTCAGCCGCGACTGGGTGTAGACCGCCCGCGCGGCCACGCTGAGCGGTTCGGTGATCGCGGCGTCGCGGAGCGAGACGTCGTCTGGAACGACGTGGAGGTTATCCGGCTCCGCGACGGTGTACTCGGCGTAGGAGCCATCACGGTGCATCCCCTTCACCGAGAAGTTCTGACAGACGTTTTCCTGGCCGTTCCGGCACTGGAAACAGCGGCCGCACCTGCGGGTCGGGTCCTCGACGACGCGGTCACCGGGTGTGAATTCGGCAACGCCTGATCCGACGACTTCGACCGTCCCGGCGTACTCGTGACCCATGACGCGGGGTAGTTGCACCCATTCGTAGCCGCCCCGGTAGAGATAGGCGTGCGCGTCGCTCCCGCAGACGCCCGTCGCGTGAACGGCGACGAGCACTTCGTCGTCCTCGACATCGGGTCGGTCCCGTTCGGTCAGGTCGACGGATTCTGCTCCCGTTTGGACGATAGCTTTCATCGTTCGTGAACCACTGGGCCGCTCCGGGTTCTCTCGATCGTATTTTGGGGGCTAACCGTATAAATGAGCACGGCGGTTTCCGGGGGCCGACGGGGCGCGGCGACCGTCGCGACAGGAGCCACAGATCTGAGCGGACAGGCCGCGAGGTACTGCGTTTGATCGCCCCTTCCTCAAACTTTAACAGGAATCCAGTCGACGCTCCGAACGGAGGAGATATCTATGTCAGAACGTTCCAACCCCGAACTGCCACCGCTCCCGTATGACTACGACGCGCTCGAACCGCACATCAGCGAGCAGGTGCTCACGTGGCACCACGATACCCACCATCAGGGCTACGTAAACGGCCTCGACGCGGCCGAAGAGACACTCGCCGACGCGCGCGAGTCCGGCGATTACTCCGCGACTGCCGGTGCGCTGGGCAACGTCACCCACAACGGCTGTGGCCACTACCTGCACACGCTGTTCTGGGACAACATGGACCCGAACGGCGGGGGCGAACCGGAGGGTGACCTCCGCGCACGAATCGAGGAAGACTTCGGTTCCTACGACGCCTGGAAGGGCGAGTTCGAGGCCGCTGCCGGTGCCGCCGGTGGCTGGGCGCTGCTGGTCTACGACCCCGTCGCGAAGCAGCTGCGCAACGTGGCCGTCGACAAGCACGACCAGGGCGCGCTCTGGGGTGCACACCCGGTCATGGCCCTGGACGTCTGGGAGCACTCCTACTACTACGACTACGGCCCGGACCGCGGCAGCTTCATCGACGCCTTCTTCGAAGTCGTCGACTGGGACGAAGTCGCTGCGCAGTACGAGACCGCTGTCGGCCACTTCGAGTAACGACGAGTCAGTTCACCGTCGCAATTTTTTCGCCGGTGCGGACCTCGATGCGAGCGCCAGCGCCGTCGGCGTCGACCGCCTCGACCGACCAGCCGTGCTGGTCGGCTATCTCCGCGACGATGGAGAGGCCGAATCCCGTCCCGTCGCGACTCGTGGTGTAGCCGTCCTCGAACACCGAGTCGACGTCTGCGTCGCCGAATCCCGGCCCGTCGTCGGTCACCGCGAACCCAGATCCGTCCGGCAGTGACTCGACCGAGATACGCACGTCATCACCCCCGTGTTCGACGGCGTTGCGAAAGAGGTTCTCGAAGAACTGGCTCAGTCGGTCGGGGTCGGCCTCGACCGAAAGCCCGTCGAGTTCGACGGTGAGGTCGGCCTCGGCGGTCGCGACGTGACTCCAGGCCTCTCTGGCGACGTCACCCGGGTCGAGGCGCTTCGTGTCGAGGTCCTCGTTCTGTCGGGCGAGCGAGAGGAGGTCTTCGATGAGCCGCTCCATCCGGTCGTGGGACCGACTCACTGCCTCGAAATGTTCGTCCTCGCCGGTATCCCGTGCGAGCGTGAGTCGGCCGTCGGCCACCTGGAGGGGGTTGCGGAGGTCGTGGGAGACGACGCCGACGAAGCGGTCGAGTTGCTCGTTGCGTCGGCGCAGTTGCTCCTCGCGACGTCGCTGGTCGGTCAGGTCGACGACGAGCAGGGCGTACCCGACGACGTCGTCACGGCGGTCGAGGAGCGGCGAACTCTGGAGCCGGAAGTACCGATCACCGGCCTCGAACTCGCGAGTCTCGGCCGTTTTACCGTCTGTCAGCTCCTCGTAGGAGGTCAAAGCGTCGGGGAGGTCGGCGATCCACTCGCGGACGTGGTCGCCGACGACTGCTTCGTCCTCCGAGGCATCCAGCAGTCCCCGGGCCCGGCGGTTGATATCGACGATGCGGTCGCTGGTGTCGACGACCACGACGGCGGTATCGATCCGGTCAAGGACGGCTTCGGTGGCGATGGGTGTAATGTCGAGAAACTCCTCGTTAACCACCGCCCAGGTGAAGGCGACGCCGGTGACGGTGAACGCGACGGGGGTCAAATCTATCGAGAAGCCCATGGCCAGTGACACCGCGTTGGCCGCCCACGGAACGAGCGTCGCGACGACTATCGCAGCGACCTGCCGCTGGTAGAAATAGCGCGAGCGGAGGGCGAAGACGACGATGAGGAACACCGCCGCGCCGATGAGGAGATACGAGTAAACGGAGTGGGCTACGAATGCAGGGCCGTATGCCGAATTGAGGCCGCTCGGGCCGGTCTTCGACGGTTCGAGGACGCTGTACACGAGTCCGTGTGCCTCGTTGGTCCAGATGAGCGCAGTCAGGACGACGGGTTCTATCGACAGGAGAGACAGCGACTCGCGCGTGATGTACGATTCGCGTCCGGTGTACTCAAGGGCGAATAGAAACAGCGCAACGACGAGAGTCACGACGCTCGTGATCACGACCTTGCTAGAGAAGACCGCAAGTTGCGTTCCGGGAACGAGGGTCGAAAGCAGCGTACTGAGCGCCCAGACAGCCTGGGCGGCGAGCAAGACTGCGAGGGGCGTCGCACCGCGGTTCGCCCGGTTCTCCCAGGCGATCCACGATGCAAGTGATGAGACGGCGACCGAGAGCGCGAGCGCTCCCTGATAGACCGCCAGCCACTCGACCATCGATTCAAATTCACTTCTCGACGGTATTAAAGGTGCGAGACGGGACGGAGACCCCCGGCCGGTAGCGTCTCGCGGGCGGCTGTCACGGACCGGCCGAGGCGGATCGGTCCATTTACTCGGGGCTCTGTCCTATCACGGGACATGCCACGACCGAAATCTGAGTTCGAGGATCTGCGACCGCTCGCGTTTCACGAACCCGCGGAGATTCTCGACGCCGACGAGATGTACACTATCTACGAAATCGGCCGCCTCCTCCAGGGCGTCGAACCCGACACTGAACTCGACATCGAGACGGAGAACGTCCTGCTGGACTGGGCCATCCCGTGGATGATGGGCCACAGCGAGCAGTTCGTCTTCGCCGAACCCGAACACGACGAGGACCCGGGGTATTACGGCCTCGCGCCCGGTGTGGACGCCCAGGATAGCGCCGAGCAATGAGGATTCTCGTCGCCGGCGCAGCGCGCGTCGACGCCGGGAAGACGACGTTTTCGACCGGGCTGATCGAGCGCACCGACGCCGTCGGATTCAAGCCGCGCGCCGGCAACGACTACTGGTTCGACCACGACGACTACCGGACCGCGACCGCCGAGGGCCGACTCTACGGCAAAGACGCCCGGACGCTCGCAGCAGCCAGTCCCGGATCCGTCGAACCCGAGGCCATCAACCCGATGCATCGCCTCTGGCGGCCCTCCCCCGGTGCCGGTACCGGCCTCCTCGGCGCTGACGACCGCGAGTTCCTGGTTGATCGGGCCGGCGACAGGTTCGTGGTCAACGGGACCGTCGACCTGCCGGAATCGGTTCGGGAGGTTCTCCCGCTGGCGGACGCACGGGCTGTCTCGACGCTGGCGGAGTTCAACGAGGTCATGAGCGAGGTTCACCTGCCGGCGCAGGAAGCCCTGCTGGGTGACGTCGCGGAGTCCGACCGCGCAGTCGTCGAGTCGTACGCCGACGTGGCACGACCGGTGCAAGCGGTCGACCCGGACGCCGTCGCCGTGGTGGAACCGGGTCGGCTGCGAGTCTACGACGGCGACCGCTACGTGAAGGCCTGTGCCGTCGCCAGCGGTGGGCCACGAGCGGGCCAACTCGAAGAGCGTGTCGGCGACGTGATCGACCTCGTTGACCCCGAAGCAGCGACGCGATTACCGTCGCTTTCGAGCGCACAGCGCTCGGACCCCGCGGCTATCGCCGACGCCTACGAACGCGCCTACGACGCGGTCCTGGCGACGGCGTTCGAGTGAGTTTCGGTGGCTCAGGGCCCCTCCTCTGGCACAGCGGTAGGGTGCCTCCCTCAGAACTGAGCAGCGAGAAGTGCGGCCTCGATGTGCTCGTAGGGGTCTTGCGAGACGCTCGGGCCGTGCCCGGTGTGCATCTCGGCGAGTTCGGGCGAGACTGTCTCGCGGACGTATTCGATACTCTCGACGAGCAGGTCACGGTCGCCTTCGTCCAGGTCCGTCCGGCCGAAACTCCCGTTGGCGAACACCAGGTCGCCGGCGAACAGGACCTCGACCTCGGGCGTGTAGAAACAGAGATGGTCGTTTTTGTGGCCGGGCGTGTGGAGCGCCTCGTAGCTGTGGTCTCCGAGCAGGACCGTCTCACCGTCGGCGATAGCGTGGTCGACGAGGGGGTGGGCGGGGTCGAATCCCCAGACGTCCAGGTCGAAGGCCTCGACGAGCGATTCGGTGTTGCCGACGTGGTCGGGATGCGTGTGGGTCAGGACGAGCGCGTCCAGGTCGACGTCTCGGTCACGGACTTCGGCCACGGCGTCGAACTCGTTGCCGGCGTCGACCAGGACGGTTCGGTCGCCGGTGACGAGGAAGGCGTTACTGGTGAAGACTTGCTGTCCCCTGGCGACGTTTGTGATCATGTCCGGTCGTTCAGCCGGCGGCCGGTAGAAGATGTCGCTTCCGCGTGGGCCCGAGCGCGTGACTGGCAGGGATCCGGGGGAAGCCGACGATGGCTCGATGCTGCCGAAATCGGCCGCTGTCTGGTATCACTGGCGGATGTTGGACCCACAGGGCTATGTGTGATGAACAATAACCACGCACCAGAGAGCAGATGACAGGATCGGAAACGCCAGTCGTGCTCATCGTCGAGGACGAGCCCGACGTCGCCGAGACGTACAACCTCTGGCTCGACAGCGACTACGAGGTGCGGATGGCCCAGAGCGGCGACGAGGGACTGGCCGAACTCGACGAGGACGTCGACGTGGTTCTGCTGGACCGGATGATGCCCGGTCTCTCGGGGGACGAAGTGCTCGAACGGATCCGCGAACGGGACTTCGAGTGTCGCGTCGCCATGGTCACCGCAGTCGAGCCCGATTTCGACATCCTCGAGATGGGTTTCGACGCGTATCTCTGCAAACCGATTCGGAGCGAACAGCTCCACGACACGGTCGAAAACCTACTGGAACGCTCGGACTACGACGATTTGCTGCAGGAGTACTATTCGCTGGTCGAGAAGCAAGCGACGCTGGAAGCGACGAAAAGCACGTCCGAACTCACGAATAACGACGAATATTTGCAACTCACAGAACGAGTGGACGATCTCAAAGACGATCTCTCGGACACGCTGGGCGGCATCGAAGACGACGAGGACTTTATCGCGACGCTGCGGGGGCTGAGCGATGTCGAGGAGTAGTGATTCCGACACGATGTACGACCTGACAGACGTACTGGCCTTCGACGCCCTCGATTCCGTCCGTCCAGGGTCGAACATCCTCGTCTCCGGACCGGCGATGACCGGGAAGGAGGACCTCGCGATGTCGGTGCTGGCCGACGGCGCCCAGGCGGGCGAGGGGACGCTCATCGTCACGACCGGTGATCGTGCGGAGAACGTTCTCGAGGATTTCCTCGAGCGGGCACCGGAGGCCGACCCCTCGACGGTCAGCGTCGTCGACTGCCGCGGGGACGGCAGTCGCCGCGGTGAGGCCACGGCCGATGGGAGCTACGTCTACCACGTCTCCTCACCGGGGGACCTCACCGGCATCGGGATCGGCATCACGGAGTGTCTCGAATATCTCCACAACAACGGTGCGGAGAACGGCCGCTTTGCCCTCACGTCGCTGTCGACGATGCTGACCTACACCGACCGCAAGACGGTCTTCAAATTCTGCCACGTCCTCTCGTCACGTTTCGACTCGGCCGGCTATCTCGGGCTGTTCACCATCGATTCCAGCGCACACGACGACCAGACGCTCCAGGTCATCAAGCAGGCCTTCGACGGCATGATCGAGATTCGCGACAACGACGGCCGACGCGAGGCCCGCGTCCTCGGCCTGGCCGGGCAGCCGTCCGACTGGCGCGATTTTTAACCACCTTCCTGTCGACGGCAACCGCCCTCCAGCACTCCCGACCGAGTCGGTTCCAGATACACCACGGCCGAAGTCCCCTGTGGCGTCCCGTCTCGGCCTATCGTCGACTCTCGTTGTAGATCATTCGATGGGAAATGTGGCTGTTGTCAGCACGATCTAATGGATATTAGGGAATAGTCACTCATTAGGGGCAAGATTTAAACACAAAACTGGACAATTTGCAGTTGCAACAGTCGGCGCGAACACGCGCTCGAGAGCACACCTACGAGTCACGCTCCGGGCGAGGCCCGTCCGGAACAGGCCGTGTCGTATCGACCGGATTCCACCGAATCACTGCCAGCCAACACCACGAAAACCACGTCACGATCCGTGCTGTCGTCGGGCACGCCGCTCCGGCGGTATGCCCACCTGCATTTCTCCGTGCCATCTGACCGGACGGTGGTCACCGCGACCACCGTTCGAAGCGCCGTACGGTACCGCGATCCGAAGGCGGGGCTTTAATCGACGGACACGCGTATCCCCGGATATGGGAACGAGCGACCGGTCGGCGTCCGACCCTGCGGAGGACCCGCGGGCGGACTACGACTACGCGGCCGACGCGGTGGCGCGACCGGGACTGGTCGCCGACCTCCGGGACAGGGTCTCGGGCGAGGTTCGCTTCGACGACTACTCGCGACAGCTCTACGCGACCGACGCGAGCATCTACGAGGTGACGCCAGTCGGCGTGGTCTACCCCGAATCGACCGCCGACGTGGCAGCGGTCGTCTCCTACTGTGCGGAACGCTCGATACCGGTCCTTCCGCGGGGCGGTGGTACGTCCCTCGCGGGCCAGGCCGTCAACGAGGCGGTCGTCCTCGATTTCACGCGACACATGGACGCAGTCCTCTCCGTCGACCAGGCCGACCGACTCGCGCGCGCCCAACCGGGTGCGATCCTGGGCGAACTCAACGCCGACCTCGAGGCCCACGACCTGAAGTTCGCCCCGGACCCCGCCTGGGGGGACAAATCAGCGCTCGGCGGCGCCATCGGGAACAACTCCACTGGGGCGCACTCGCTCCAGTACGGCAAGACCGACGCCTACGTCGAGGAGTGTGAAGTCGTCCTCGCCGATGGAACCGTCACTCGATTCGGCGAGGTGACCCTCGACGAACTGCGGGACCGAGCGTCCCCCGACGGGGATCTGGAGGGACGCATCTACGCCGAACTCGCACGGATCGTCGACGAGGAGATGGACGCGGTCGAAGCGACGTTCCCGGAACTCAAGCGCAACGTCTCGGGCTACAATCTCGACGCGTTCGTCGCGGAGGCACGAACGGCACTCGATGACCAGGGAGCGCACGAGGCCGCGAGCGACGACTCCCGAGCGGGGACGGTCAACGTCGCACGCCTGCTCGCGGGGAGCGAGGGCACCCTGGCAATCGTCACCGAAGCGACCGTGTCGCTCGAACCGGTCCCTGAGACGAAGGGCCTCGCACTCCTGACCTACGACTCGCTCCTGGACGCGCTCGAAGACGTCCAGCCGATCCTCGAACACGACCCAGCCGCGGTCGAGGTGCTGGACGACGTCTTGCTGGATCTGGCCGAAGACACCGAGGAGTTCGGCGACCTGGTCGACGACGTCCTCCCGGAGGGAACCGGGTCTGTCCTCCTCGTCGAATTCTACGCAGACACCGACGCCGAGGGGAAACAGCGAGTTGCCGATCTTATCGCCGACCGGCTCAACACTGGGGAGGGCTCGCCGTCCGACCTCGCCGACTTCGAAGCCGATCCGAGCGACGCTGCACCGGAGACCACGGATGCCCCACAGAGGGCCTTCGCGGCACGAGAAGCCCACGACGACGCAGACCGTGCCCGCTTCTGGAAACTCCGAAAGAGCGGCCTCCCCATCTTGCTCTCGCGGACGACCGACGCGAAACACGGGAGTTTCATCGAGGACACGGCGGTCCCACCTGAACACCTCGCCGAGTTCGTCGCCGACTTCCAGGCGGTCCTCGCGGACCACGACACGTACGCGAGTTTCTACGCCCACGCGGGGCCTGGCTGTCTGCACATACGGCCACTGATCGACACCAAGACGGTGGCAGGCGTGGAGCAGATGGAGTCCATCGCCGACGCGGCCACCGACCTGGTCGTCGAGTACGAGGGCAGCGTCTCCGGCGAGCACGGCGACGGCCGCGCGCGCACGCAGTGGAACGAAAAACTGTACGGCGAGGACGTCTGGGCGCTGTTCCAGGACCTGAAACGCGCCTTCGACCCCGACTGGCTCCTGAACCCCGGCCAGGTCGTCGGCGTCGACGCCACCGCGGTCGAATCGGAAGCGGCACCGCCCCGCGCCCGGACCGTCGAGATGAGCGAGCACCTCCGGTTCGACCCCGAATACGCCTTCGACGCTGGCTTCGAACCCACGCTGGAGTGGGACAACGACAACGGGATGCGGGGCATGGTCGAGCTCTGTCACGGCTGTGGCGGCTGTCGGGGCGGTCAGGACACGACCGGTGGCGTCATGTGCCCGACCTACCGAGCGGCCGACGAGGAAGTCACTGCCACGCGGGGTCGGGCCAACATGCTGCGGCAGGCGATGAGCGGCGACCTGCCGGAGGATCCGACCGACGACGAGTTCGTGAGCGAGGTGATGGACCTGTGTATCGGGTGCAAGGGCTGTGCGCGAGACTGCCCGAGCGAGGTCGACATGGCGAAACTCAAAGCGGAGGTCGAACACGCCCATCACGAGGAACACGGCACCTCCGTGCGCGAGCGCCTGTTCGCCAACGTCGACACGCTCAGCGCACTCGGGAGTGCGACCGCCCCCATCTCGAACTGGTTCCAGAAACTCCCCGGGAGCGGTGTCCTCACCGAACGCCTCCTCGGCATCGCGAGCGAGCGAACGCTCCCGACGTTCGAGCGGGAATCGTTCGTCGACTGGTTCGCTGGCCGTGACCCCGCCGTGTCGGAAGCCGACGCCGACCGCAAGGCGCTGGTCTTCCCGGACACGTACACCAACTACAGTCACCCGGCCGCCGGCAGAGCAGCCGTGCAGGTGCTCGAAGCGGCGGGCGTCCACGTCGACGTTCCCGACGACGTGACAGCGAGCGGCCGGGCCGCCCACTCGAAGGGCTTTCTCGACACCGCACGCGAACGCGCAGAGCGAAACGTCGACGCGCTCGCCGACCGAGTGGCGGGGGAGTGGGCCCTCGTCGTCGTCGAACCGTCGGACGCAGTCATGTTCCAGCACGACTATCTGGACCTGCTGTCTGGCGAGGCCGCCGAAACCGTCGCCGCCAACACCTACGGGGTCTGTGAGTACGTCGACAGACATCGGCTGGACGAATCCATCGCGTTCGATGCCCCCGACGAGTCCCTGACGTATCACGGCCACTGTCACCAGAAAGCGACGAAGAAGGACCATCACGCGGTCGGCGTGCTCCGACGGGCTGGCTACGACGTGGAGGCGCTTGACTCGGGGTGTTGTGGCATGGCCGGGAGCTTCGGATACGAGGCCGAACACTACTCGATGAGCCGGGCAATCGGGCGTATCCTCTTCGACCAGATAGACGAGAGCGACGGCGAGGCCGTCGTCGCGCCCGGGGCCTCCTGTCGCTCACAGATCGGTGAGCGCGACGGTGCTGGGGACCATCCGCCCCATCCAGTGGGAAGGCTGGCTGACGCCCTCGCCGATCCGGGTGAGTAGTGCTAGCACGCATCACGATTACCCGCCAGGTTTTAATAGAGGCACCACCTCTGACAAACTGCAATGGCGACCGGTACGGTTGACTTCTTCAACGACACTGGCGGTTACGGTTTCATCGACACTGACGATGCGGAGGAAGACGTGTTCTTCCACATGGAGGACGTCGGCGGTCCTGACCTCGAGGAGGGGCAGGAAGTCGAGTTCGACATCGTTCAGGCAGACAAAGGCCCGCGCGCCGAGAACCTGGAGCGTCTGTAACAATGGCGACCGGGAAAGTCGACTTCTTCAACGACACTGGCGGCTACGGCTTTATCGACACCGACGACGCGGACGAGGACGTCTTCTTCCACATGGAAGACGTCGGCGGCCCCGACCTCGAAGAGGGTCAGGAAGTCGAGTTCGATATCGAGCAGGCCGACAAGGGTCCCCGAGCGACCAACCTGGAGCGTCTGTAACGATGGCGACCGGCAAGGTCGACTTCTTCAACGACACCGGCGGCTACGGCTTCATCGACACGGAAGACGCCGACGAGGACGTCTTCTTCCACATGGAGGACGTGGGCGGTCCGGATCTCGAAGAGGGGCAGGAGGTCGAGTTCGATATCGAGCAGGCCGACAAAGGCCCGCGCGCGACGAACCTCGAGCGCCTGTAACTTCGGCTCCTGGTGGATCCCCACCACAGCCCGTCTCACCGGTGAGCGGCCGCTCCGATCACGGAACCCACACCGCTCACAGTCCGAATATCTTCGGTCAACGGCCGTACTCGTGGCGTTTTCCCGGCGCGATACCGTGGGACACAAGAGCCAGCGCGTCGGAGTGGCGACAATGAGCGACGCAGACGCGGTCGACACCGACCTCTACCAGCGCGCCCAGGCACTGCTCGAACCCGGCGAGATCGAACTCGTCGGCGTGATCGTCCACACCGATCTGTCGGGCGATCAGGAGCCGACGCTCCACGAGGCGACACTGGAGATCGGCAACTACATCGCCGAGTACGCCGGGATCGAGCCGACCGACACCTACGTCTATTCGGGCAACGACGACGGCGAGTTCGGTGTCAACCAGCACCAGGGGCTGACGCTGGACGGCGACGAGTTCGTCTGGGAGTGCCAGCAGCTGCTCCGCGAGGGGACCTTCGACGTGGTGTTCTACTACGAGGCCGACATCGACCAGGACGGGCTGGTCGAGGCGCTGCGCGAGGCCGGCTACGACGTCGTCGGCGTCGAACCGGAGTCCTGAGCGGCGACCCAGGCGGGCCGCTCGGCAGGGAGGCGGTCAGTCGTCGACCATGCGGCTGCCGCCCGGCGGGAGGAACTCCTGGATGCGGTCGGCGCTGGCGACCTTCCGGACGAACGAATCGTCGGCGAAGCGGCCCTTGAACTCCCGGTAGAGCCGCATCGCGATGTCGTTCTGGGCGAACTGACCCGGTTCGACCGTGACGGTCGTCTCCGACTTCGGTTCGATGGCCGCGGGCGGCCCGCCGATCACGCGCGTCTCGGGCTCGCAGGTGATCCCGACGGTGACGCCGACCTCCGTGGACTCGTAGTAGGTGCGGTCGCCGCGGATGGCGAACCCGCCCTTCTCCAGGAATTCGCCGCTCTCCGGAGTTTTGGACACCTGGTCGGAGCCGACCTCGTACACGTCGCCGGCGAACTTGCCGTCCTTCCAGATCGAGGAGTACGAGACCGCGAACTGCGCGGCCTCGCGCTTGCTCGACTCGGGAATGTCCACGTCGCCGTCGTAGGACTCGCTCGGACCTGTGGCCTTGAGGATCGTCGCGGGGCCGCCGTGGGCCTGGGCGTGGAAAAAGCGGTCACCGCGGTCGAGGTACTTCTTGACCAGATCCTCGTTGTCGTCGGCGTCGCGGCCGCCGATGACGAGGAAGCCGTCGCTGGTGTGGAACCAGCGGTAGTCCTCGAACCAGTGCTCGGACTGGCGGACCGGGATCGACGGCTCGGCCAGCCAGTCGACGGGCTGGTCCTCGTCGTCGTCGCCGTTCCCGTCGCCGCCCGCTCCGCCGTCGCCGGCGTCGGCGGCCTCCCACTCTTCTTTGCGCTGCTCGACCTCTTCCAGTTCGCTTCGGGTCTGGGCGATGGCCTCCTCGGCGCCCTCCTTCTTGCCCTCGATGCGCTTTGCCTCCCGGTACAGTCGGTCGGCGTTCTTCTCGACGCCTTCGCTGGCCGTCAGCGTGATCCGCTCGCCGTCGATCTCGACGGTCACGGTCCCCTCGCTGCCGTCGACGGAGACGACCGCTTCCGCCGCGGGGATCCCCTGGTCGGCCCCCTCGGCGAAACGGGCCTCGATGTCGTCCCAGGAGCGGTCCTCGGCGCGGGCGTTCTGGACCGTCGAGAGGATGTCGTCGACGAGGTCGTAGTTGGCATACAGCAGTTCGGCGTTCTCGCGTTCGCGCTCGGCGTCGGCCTCGAAGTCCTCGATAGCGCCCTCCTGCTGGGCGATGATCCGCTCTTTGGTCTCGATCTGGCTCTCGAAGTCGGGGCGATCGCGCCCGCCATCGGACCCGCCCTCGTCGCGCTCGTCCTCGTCGGTGGCAAACGTGAAGTAGTCGTCCAGCGCCCCGGTGAACGTGTCGAATGGCTCGCCGTGGAGCCCCTCGTACTCCCGGAGCGCGACCGGCGTCGCGTCGACGCGGCGGCCCGTCTCGGTGGGGTCGTCCGCGCTGTCGTCCCCGTTCCCGGACTCGTCCTCGTCGCCCTCGTAGTACACTCGCGGGTCGAGGTCGCCGGCGTGGAGTCGCGCCGCGAGGTCCGACACCTCGGCGTAGAGCGCCTCGAGCTGGTCGTCGGTCGCCTCCTCGATGGGGACGTTGTAGTCGACGCCCGCGCGGGTGCAGAGCTCCTCGCCGTAGAGGCCCCCGAAGTTGAGCTGGGTCGCGAGCGTGCGCACGAGGTCCGAATCGGAGTCGCGCATCCGCGCCTCGAACCCGTCCTCGTCGACGGTGAGCGGGTTGAACCGCGCGTCAGGGAACTCGTACTGCGTGCCCGGCGCGACGGTGCGGGACTTGAGCCGCACCGTCTCGAGGCAGTCGACGACCTCGCCGGTGTTGTCGAGGACGGCGACGTTGCCGTCGCCGAACAGCTCCGCGACGACGGTGGTCGTCTCGCCGTCGCGCTCGAATTCGAGTTCGAGGATGCGGTCGAACTCGAACTGGGAGATGTCGACGAGGTCGGCGCCCTGCATCCGATTGCGGAGCATCATCGCGAAGTTCGGCGGCCGCTCGGGCGCCTCGGGCACGTGGTCGGGGTCGACGACGCTCAGCCACTTCTGTTCGCCGACGGAGACCAGCAGTTCGATCCGGCCGCGCTCATAGTGGCGCATCCGGAATCGCAGCATGTCCCGCTCGGGATAGAGGTAGACCTTGCCGACGCCCGCACCCTCGTAGACCGAGAGCTCGCCCGCCAGAGCGGCGCAGTCGACGCTCGTCAGCTCTCGCTTCCTGTCCATACACGGGAATCCGCGTTCGGGGAGAAAGGCCTGTCGCACCGTCTTTTCGCGAGCGGTGTCGGTCTGTCGAGTCTCGTCCCTCCTCGCCGCTCGGAGACGACAGCGAAAGGGGACAAAACGACCGGACGCGGATCCTACAACCAGGTCGCGAGCATCGCTTCGTCGATGTACTCGCCGTCGTACTTGTAGTGGTTCTCGCGGACAGCCTCGGTCTCCCAGCCGTGCGCCCGGAGGAACTCGATAGCCGCCTCGTTGGAAGCGGGGACGCTGTTGTAGACTTTCTCGATCTCGTTGTCCTCGGCCCACTCGAGTCCTCGAGCGAGGAGTTCGCTCCCGATGCCGTGACCGCGGTACTGCTCGAGGACGCCGACAGTGAGTTTCGCCGTGTGGTCGAGTTTCGCGGTCTCCTCGGTGGTGAGGTTCACCCAGCCGACCACCTCGCTATCGACGGTCGCGACGAAGAACACGCGCGAGTGCAGTTCGTTGTGGCGCAGGAGGACCTCCTCGTGGTCGACGACGTCGGCGACCGTCTCGGCGTCGACGTAGGTGCCGTCGCCGATGGCCTGCCGGATCACGCCCACGAGCCCCGTCAGGTCCTCCTCGCGCGCCCGCCGGAGCGTCACCTGCACGCCGTCGGACTCGAACTCCGCTTCGGCCTCGTCGTCGTAGGCGACGCGCAGCCGGTCGGCGCTCTCCTCCAGGACGCCGTCGCGCTTGAGGATAGCGACGTGGTGGCCGAACGCGCGCGGTTCCATGTTGAGCGCGCGCCGGGCCTTCGAGGGCTTGACTGCGCCGTGGCGCTCGACGTAATCGTAGATGTCCCGCCGGTCGTCGTGGTCGAACTCCAGCTCTGCCGTGAGTTCCATGCGATTCGGTACCACTCCGCGCTACTTAACGATTTATCAGGTCCGTCCGGCGATTCTCGGGGTGGATTGTCCCGGGAGAACTACCAGCGGGAAAATCATCCGATCTAGGTATTTACAGGCAAGTTTTAATTGCGTCGTACGTGAGTGAGTACCTGATGTCATCCGAAGATAACGGTCCGGACGACACCGAACAGGGCGGGGGACAGGCCGACCAGCCACAGGGCGGGCAGGATCAACCCCCAGGCGGGCAACCGCAAGGGGGACAGCCACGGGGCGGCCAATCGACGGGCGGCCAACCACAGGGTGGACAGCCTGCGGGAGGTCAGCCACAGGGCGGTCAACCGCCGGCCGGGCAGCCGGCCGGCCAGCCACAGGGCGCGCCGCCACAGGGGGGGCAGCCGGCCGGTGGGTACCAGCAGGGACCGCCGGGCGAGAGCATCGGCGACATCTTCTCGAAGCCGACGACAGTGGACCAGATCAAGATGACCGTCGCCGTCTTCGCCCTCGCGGGTGTAGCGGTCGGGTTCGCCGGGTTTATCATCGGCAGTCAGATTTCCTTCGGCGGCGGACAGTTCTCGAGCGGGTCCGACTACGGGTCGTTCGCAGTGGCTGCAGCGATGGTCGCCGGCCCTCTGCTCGCAGTCCCGTTGAGTCTCCGTGTTGTAGACGCGATCGGTGGCTCGGAACCGGATGAGCAAGTCTTCGCGACCGCCGCGGTCAGCGGACTCGCCGGAAACATCGTTTTGCAACTCATCGCGTACATCTTCACCCTCGTCGGGTCGGACCAGCTTGACAACCTCATCGAGTTCGGCGACATGTTCATCGTCGCTATCGTCGGTGGTATCGGTGCGGCCATCGCAGCCGCCGGCGTCTGCTGGGCAGTGCTGAACCTCAGTAGCGGCCAGCAGATGTAGATCAGGCGACTTTCTCCTCTCAATCACCCGCCGACCGTTCCGGCACGCTCGTCAGGATGCGCGCCACGTCGGCGATATTGTGCGTGTCGATGAGCGCCTCCGCCGCCTCGCGGACGGTGAAGTCCGCGTCCATCTCGACGCCGTAGCACGCCGCGTACAGCTCCAGATACGTGTTCATCGCCGTCTCGAGTTCGCGAAACTCCGTCTCGCCGAAGCGGTCCCACCGCCCCGAGCGCGCATCGACGTACACCGCGACGGTTTCGCCGAACCCTTCCCGGAGGTACGTCATCGCGGCGTCCTCGTCGGGCGGGTCCGCCGGCGGGTCGAACGACTCGCGGTCGGCGCGGGCCGCCGCTTCGAGGTCGGCGATGCGGTCGCGATAGGGTGAACTCATCCGTTGGAAAACGGCTCTGCTGGGTTATCCTTCCTTGTACTCGACGCCCTTGCCGCCACGCGGGTGGGTCCAGTCGGTGTCGGCGACGACCGCACAGGTGCCACACTCCACGCAGGGCTGGGTGTCGAGGCTGACGACGTGTTCCTCGGTGCCGTTGGTCTGGACGTACTCGTCGCGGTAACAGCCCCCGCCGAAGTCCTTCGCGGAGACCGGACAGGCCGTGACGGCCGCCCCGCTCGCCGCGAAGGAGTTGTCACGCAGTTCGATGTGCGGGTTGCCCTCGTCGATGTCGTAGGTCAGGTCGCCGATGCGATCGTCGAGTTCCGGCGTCTCGATGGTGTTCTCGTCGTCGACGCGCTCGCCGAGTTGCTCGGCGATGACCGTCGGGACGGTCACGTAGCCCATCCGCGTGTCGGGCAACATTCCGAGCAGGAACGGCGAGTTGTACAGCCGCTCGGCCCGGTCGCCGAGGAGCTTGATGCCCGCGCGACCGACCGCCGAGTCAGCCAGCGTGTTTGTCAGCGACGCGACGGGGCCGAGTTCGCCGGCCTTGCCGAGCGTCTTGTAGCGCGTCGGCCGGAGTTTGTCCATCACGCCCTCGGTCTCCAGCTTCTGCTCGTAGCGCTGGCCCGCCTCGTCCGTGTCGTTGCGCGATTTGGCGTCGACGAAGGCCTCTGCCGCCAGGGCCCCCGCGGTAACGGCGTGGTTCATCCCCTTGATGATCGGCCCCTGGGCCTGCATCTGCCCGGCGGCGTCGCCCACGAGCAGGAGTCGGTCGCGGTGGGGTGACGGATGCGCCACCTTCTTCGAGTCGGGGACGAGCTT
>ENA-ORCR01000293-ORCR01000293.1-marine-metagenome-genome-assembly--contig:-NODE-293-length-37541-cov-4.034246_pt1 | contig 37541 bp, 31 predicted proteins | sample MGYA00237782_ERZ508514 | MGnify/ENA primary metagenome ERZ508514 (study PRJEB26185, sample SAMN06268960) | marine metagenome | isolation source: Eden Landing Ponds, San Francisco, CA, USA | place...
GACAGGCCCGCGAACTGGAGGAGATGTACGTGATCCTGCCGGAGATCGACATCCCCGGATACGACTCCGACGCCTACCGCGACGCGCCGCTCGTCGAAGAGGAGTACACGTCAGCGGACCAGGAACCGCTTAGCAAGGTCGAGATTGTCGATTTGATCGAGGGAACTGACGCAGTCGATGTCGGTCCCTGACACACCGATGATCTGCTCGATTCCCACCGGAAGCGCTCCCGACCAGCGCTCGCCTGAGTCGCCCGTTAGGATTCGACTGTCCCGCGACGAACCGTTCCACCCTCGCACTGAAATGTGGACGATATGACGACCGATACCCTATGGGTGGTCCAACACGACCCCGACGATGTACCGGCCGAACCGACGGACGAGGTATTCGTGATTTCCGAGGCCGTGAGCGACATCTCCACGCGACGCATCTTCGAACTCATCGATACGCTGTATCGAGCCGATGTCCCCAGTCCGTCGGGAATTCCGCTGTACGATCTCGTGAAGAACTACCGCGTCGTAGTCCCGGGCCCGAAATACAGCCTCCCGTTCGCCGTGCTCGTGTACGGCGAACTCGCCGACGCCGTCGAAGACATGGAACCCGACGGGATACAATGTGGAGACGTACAGGACTTCTACAGACCGGTCGTAAAAGACGTCTGTGAGTCCCACGGCATCGAACTCCGCGGGTCCGGATACGACGGGAAGACCACCCTGGAGACGTATCTCGCGGCGGCCGTGAAAGCACGAAACGCGCTGGCCGACACGTTCGTCTCCGCGGTCCGAAACGTCGTCGGAACGCCTGTGGGGGAGACAGAAACGGTAGTTTTGCCCCGGATCGACCGGTTTGGCACGATACAGTCGGTCATAGACGAACTCACCGGCGACGTCGCGCTGTTCGATACGGAACCCCGAGATCCACTGTCACCTGGTGATCCGTACCCGTCGCCAGACGGATACGATACCACGTCGTTACACTCGCTCGCGACCCTGGGGGACGCCGCCGAAATGGTTAGGTTTCTGGTCCGGGACCTGCCGGGGGATCTGCTGGCCGACGACGACGTGAAATCACGGCTAGCCGCGACGCTCGCGTCCGAAGAGGGTGTACGGATGGAACACACCGCCGAATACATGACACACAGCCTCTATCGACAGGCGGCCAACGCGAAACTGTATACCATGCTGTCCGAGCGTCTACTTGAAGAGAGCGGCTGCGAGCGGGTAGTGGTCAACGGGATCGGGACTTTGGAACTCGCGTTGATAGGAGCGGTCGGAGACGCGGTCGATATCTATTTTGTCCCTCACGGTACTGTTTCCGGCTATGAGCAGGTACTTCCGGGCGACTCTAATCGTTTCGTCGCAGGTATCCCCGGAAAACGACATCTGACAGAACTCCCGTACATTCCAGAGACGGGCAGTCTGGATGTAACCGGACTCCCGAAACTGTCCACGTACCACGAGAACCACTACGACCCGGGGATCTCGACGTCGGGGGAAATACAGGTCCTCATCACGACTCAGCCGGTGCAGGATGAGGTGCGCATACAGTTCGTCTCAGCAGTGCTGGACAGCCTTGACGACGCACACCAGGCGTTCGCACCGGTCATCAAGATACACCCCGACGAGGACGAGTCATTTTATCTCGAGACGTTTGAAGCGACCGGCCTGAAGGCACCGGTCAGCAGCGACGATCTGCTGGGACACTTCCGGGAGGCCGACCTCGTCGTGACGATGTACTCGAACACCGGTATCGAAGCGATCGCCGCCGGCAAACCCTGTGTGTCCGTCAACTTCTGGCGACCCTCGATCTTGGAAAAGCCTTACATCAGTTATGGCCCCATCCCGACGCTGAAATCGACGACCCAAGTCGGTTCTTTCTTCGATGACCTCGATAGGCCGACACTCGAACGGATGGCGGCCGAACAGATCGAGTATCTCAGGGAACAGTACAACCTCGACGGGGACCCCGCAACTGAGATGGCCAGCCACATCGAAGCGTCGGAGGCTCAGGAGTGAGATCGTAGGCTCTTTCGTCGGTAGCGACGTGCCGAAAACACGACGAGGGCGGGGGAAAACGTTACAAGTACATCCGCTGTCTTGCTCTAGCGATGGGACTAGTCTCGTTCACAGAGGGAGACGAAACACCACGCCCTGGCTTTCGGGTTGGGGAACGGGTCGTCGGTCTCGATAGCGTGCCGTTTTCCGGACCCAGAGAGCTGAACGCCCACCTTGTCGAACTCGAAACGCTCGAAAGACGTGCCTGGGGTGCGTTGACTTCGAACGCTGATCCCGACGTGTACCGACTGGCAGAGGTGAATCTCGAACAGCCGGTCGCCCCGTCGAAGATTATCCGGTCCGAGGGGTGTTATGAGCACGACCTCACTGATACAGGATTCAACCCGCATCTGGAGGGAGCTGACCTCAACGAACTGGACTGGCCGAGCCTCTGGGTCACTCCCCGATCGACGAGCGTCGGACCCGACTCGACGGTCCGGTTGCCACGGAGCGTCAGCGAGGTCCGCCCGGGTGTCGAGTTCGCCGTCGTTTTCGGCGAACGCGCCGAGAACCGGCCCGTTGAAACAGTACTCGATGCGGTCGCGGGATACGTCCCTGCGGTCACACTGACCGCACACGACGAACTACCTGGGCTGGAGGGATACAAGATGTTCGAGGGCTTCCTGGCAATCGGACCGTCGGTCGTCCCTGCGGATCAGGTTTCACCGGACGAGCGAGAGTTGGGTCTGCGCATCAACGGGGAGCCGCTGGACGTCCAGACGACCAGTGACTGGCGATTCACGCTGGCGGAAATACTCTCGCACGCGTCGGCAGTGATGACACTGCAACCGGGGGACGTGGTCCTGACCGGCGACCCGATGCGCGTCGAACGGACGCTGGCCAGTGACGACCGCGTCTCGGGACGGATAGACGGTGTCGGGTCGCTCTCGCTTACCGTGGTGGGGACGGACGATGAGTGACGCCCTCGGAGTCATCGCGGCACGTGGCGGGTCGAAACGGGTTCCTCGAAAGAACGTCCGAGAGGTAGGGGGGAAACCGTTGCTCGCCTACTCGATCGAACAGGCGGCCAGCGCCGACCGCGTTGACAGAGCGGTCGTCTCAAGCGAAGACGAAGAGATCCGTCGGACCGCTGAGGAGCACGGTGGCGACGTTCCGTTCGAACGGCCAGCGGAATTGGCGACCGACGAAGCGACGACGAACGAGGTCGTCGGACATGCTATCGAATGGTTCCTGGAGCGCGGCGACGAGTTCGATATCGTCTGTTCAATCCCCGTGACGACGCCGTTTCGGGAGTCCGGAGATATCGACCGCGCGATACGGATCCTCCAGGAAACCGACGCGCAGTCGGTTGTGGGGGTGACCAAGTTCGATCCCCCGCCGTTCTGGGCGGTGACGGCGGACGAAGACGGGATTCTCCACCCGTATTTCGACGACGAGTACATGTGGTCTACCACGAGAACGCAGGAGGTTCCGTCACTGTTGCGACCGAACGGGGCCATCTTCGCCGCCACCGTCAACGCGTTTCTCGAACACGGGTCGTTCTACACCGACCGGACGAAAGGCTGCGAGATGCCGCGTGGGCGCTCTCTGGACATTGACGAACCGTTGGATCTCGAAATAGCCCGCGCCCTGATGCAGACACGAACATGAAATTCGTTTCTTTCAAACCCGAAGCTGGAGCGGCGTATCGGCCCGGTGTCATAAGAGATGGGACGCTGATCGATCTCACCTCTCCCGCGTCCGACCCCGACTGGGATACATCCGGACTTGACGGGGTCCTGTACAGATATACCAGTAACCCCGACGACGTCTCGGCGGTGATCGAAGCTGCTATCGACTACGGATCAACCTACGACCGGAACAATGTTGACATCGGCCCCCCAGTCGCAGAGGATGCGCGCATGATCGCACTGGGAGGTGCCTTCGCGAGTCACCTCCGCATACGAGGGAGTTCGCTCAATAAGGTCCCGTCACAGTGGATCGTACCTGAAACGTCCGTCGTAGGGCCGAATGACGCTATCGTTCTTGATGAACGGGTCGTGGAAGACACGAGACCTGCAGTCGAACTGGGCGTCGTCGTCGGGAAATCCGGAACGGATATTCCCGAATCCGAGGCGTACGACCACGTCGCCGGATTCACGATCGTAAACGATGTTACGGCCCGGACGGAGTGGCCGGGTCCGATGGCATACAAACTGATGGATACCTTCAGCCCCTGTGGCCCCCACATCGTCACGGCCGACCGGATAGAAGACCCACACGACCTGGCGGTAGCGATCAGACAAGACGACGAGACGATCTGCGTGGGTCGGACTGCAGGGTTGCGGTTCACCATTTCATTTATGATAAGTTACCTGTCTAGCGTGATACCGTTACGGCCGGGCGACATCATCTCAACCGGTGACCCCGGTGACATACAGTCGCCGCTTCGGCCAGGTGGCACGGTCGAACTGGAGATCGAAGACGTCGGGACCCTCGTCAATCCGGTGGAACGGGCAAACGAGAATAAGTAAAAACGCAGTGAGCGACGCCACCGTCCATGTGTCGGATCGTAGGGGAATCTAGATGATTGCCCGAGTTAGCTGCTTGATTCGAGGACGTACACTATCTCGGGGGCGGACGCGTTTCGTCCCATGTCGAATCCGATCTCGTTGAACGGTGCGAGGAGCGATTCCCAGGTATTGATCCAGTCTTCTTTGATCCGGCGCCGTTCGTCCGGCGGAAGGAACGACGCCATCCTTATGAGCTGCGGAGAGATCGGTCGTAGACCGACGTCCCACATCGAGGCGTGCCACCAGCTGACGCTGTAGTGTTTGGCCACGACATCGAATCCTGCTTCCTCCAGTTGCTCGGTCCAGCCGGCCTCGTCATGGAGGTGAGATTTGTTCGCCCGTCGGCCCCGATCGAGTAACTCGATCAGGTCGGTGCCGAGCTGGTCGTCCCAGTTTGTCTCGACGTAGTCGAGGAAGTTGTGGACGTCCGATGTCTTCAGGACGAGGACCGCCTGTCCCCCGGGAGCGAGGACGCGTTCGATCTCGCGCAGGTGGAGGTCGATCTCGTTGACCCAGTATGCGCTGTTACTGAATACCGTCTCGAACTCGTCATCGTCGAACGGTAGCGGGTCGTTGTTGTCATGTTCGAGGAGTTCGCCGTAGAAGTCCAGTTCGTCGGCCTTCGCCAGCAGATTCGGCTTCCAGTCAGTCCCGACGGAGATAGTGTAGTCAGGACGGCGGCGGATCTCTGGCTGATAGGAGTCGGGCGCCGCGTCGTAGATATCGGCATCTTCGTAAAACTCTTCCAGAGACCCGGTCCCCTCGAAGATGTCGAAGGTGCGTTCGAACTCACCACCGGCCGCGATGAAACTGAAGATGCCGTCACCACAGCTCAGGTCAAGTGACGGCTCCGAGAACTCGACTTCTTCCAGCGCCTTGCAGTTGAGCGCCCGCCAGATCGCATTTTCCGGGCGGAGCCAGTAAACGTTCAGAAACTCCCGTAACCAGTTGCGCTCAGACATGTGCAGCAATCGTTCGCCAGTCTGTGGCATAATGCTAATGGTCTGCCTCGAAAATAGCGCGGTTCTCGACACGCTTGTAGTCCGGTCGGTCCAATCCCAGCCCGACATGAAGCAATCCCGTCACGATGGACGCGAGGGTATAACCGCGCACCGTCCGATACGGATACCATGACTCGACACGGTGAACGCGACCCGGACGAACGAACCGTTCTCGTCGTGACGGGAACCAGAGCTGAGTACGGGCTGCTCAGGTCGTCCATGGAGGCAATACACGAGCATCCGGAGCTGAACCTGTCCGTGGTGGCCACCGGAATGCACCTTTCCCCGCGACACGGGGAGACGGTGTCGGAGATCCGCGACGATGGCTTCACCGTCGACCGCGAGGTCCACATGCAACTCGACGGCGACTCCGGCGCCGCGATGGCTAAATCACTTGGCGTCGGAACGATGGGACTGACCGACGCTATCAGCGGGATAGACCCGGACGTCGTCCTACTGCTCGGCGACCGGGACGAGGCCCTCGGGGGCGCGCTCGCTGCGGCCCACATGAACGTGCCCGTCGCACACGTTCACGGTGGCGACGCGATGCACGGTGCGATAATCGACGACAGCATTCGCCACGCCATCACGAAGTTCGCGCACATTCACTTCCCCGCATCCGAATTGAGTGCCGACCGAATACTCAAACTGGGCGAGGAAGAACGGCGGATAACTGTCGCTGGCGCACCCGGACTCGACGACGTCCTCGCCGGTGACTACGACGACCCGGAAGCGGTCCGAGAGCGATACGACCTGGATCTGGACCGGCCCCTCCTGCTGGCCGTCCAGCACCCCGTCACCACCCAGCAGGAGCGGGCCGGCGAACAGATGGCGGCCACGCTCGATGCCGTCGAATCTTTCGACGCACAGGTAGTGCTCATCTATCCGAACGCCGACGCCGGTGGGGACCGGATCATCGCGGAGATTGAGTCGCGGTCGTTCAGCGACGGCGTCGAATCGTTCCGGAGTCTCCCCCGGCGGGAGTACCTCGGCGTGATGGCGGCCGCCGATGCAATGGTGGGGAACTCCTCGAGCGGGATCATCGAAGCCCCGTCGTTCGGATTACCGGTCGTCGACGTCGGCCCGAGACAGAAGGGGCGAGAGCGCTCCGACAACACGCTCTCGGTCCCCCACGATTCCGGAGCGATCCGCGAAGCGATCGACCGCTGCCTCACCGACCGTGCGTTCCGCGAGCAGGCGGAGACGGCGGAGAACCCCTACGACTACGGTGGCGCTGGCGAGCGTATCTGTGAGCGACTGGTCGCGGTCGAACTCGACGAATCGTTGCTCCGAAAGCGTCTCACGTACTGATAGTCGCAACGACTTTGCCCCACCCGAGACAGACGTCGGTATGCGCGTCGTCTTCGTCACACACAACGATCTCGGGCTCGCCTGTCTCGAAGAACTCGTGGACTTGGGCGCTGACGTCCGAGGGGTGTTCACCCGACCGGAACGAGAAGAACTCGCCGACCAGACCGATCTGTCGGCCTTCGCGGAGGCTGAATCGATCCCCGTCCACCACGTCGACTCGGTCAACACGGACGCCACCAAGAGGGCGATTCGAAACTGCGACCCCGAGTTGCTGTTCGTCGTTGGCTGGTCACGACTCGTCGACGCGGACGTGCTCGACATCCCCTCGCTGACAGCGCTCGGGATGCACCCCGCACCGCTCCCGCGGGGTCGAGGACGAGCCCCGATCGCCTGGTCTCTCATCGAAGGGCTCGACAAGACGGCGCTCTCCTTTTTCCACCTCGTCGAAGATGCGGACGCCGGCGACCTAGTCGGACAGGAATCGATCCCGATCGACATCGAGGACGACGCGGCGTCGCTGTACGAGAAGACCATCGAAGCCGGACGAACGCTGATACGGCAGTACTACCCCGAATTCGAGCGCGGGCATGTGCCGGGACAGCCCCAGGACAATTCGGCGGCGACCTGGTGGCCCAAGCGGGAGCCACACCACGGATTGATCGACTGGAACCGACCGCCCCGGAAACTCTACGACTGGATCCGGGGACAGACCCGGCCGTACCCCGGCGCGTTCTCCTATCTCGACGACCGGAAGGTGACCGTCTGGGCCGCGAACCCGCCGACGGAGGCGTCGACACTCGCCAGCCCCGGCGAAATCGTGTATCGTGACGGCGATGCGCTCGGCGTCGCCGCGTGGGAAGGCGTCGTGGAGCTGACCGAAGTTCAGGTCGAGGACGACGACGCCGTCCCGGCTGGCGAGCTCCCGGCCCGGTACAAATACGACATGGGTGACTCTTTCTCGAACGCCCGGGACATGCTCCAACGATGACGGAGCGGGTCATCTACTGCGCTGGCGAGCAGGGCCGGGTCACGCTCAGTATCCTGCGGGCCAGTGGCGACGACGACGGCATCGTGTTCGCTGACGACGACCCGGCTGTCCACGGCGAGACTCACGACGGAGTGCCTATCGTCGGTGGGATCGAGTTGGCGAGCGACGTGGCGCCCGACGCCCCTTGTATCGTCGCGTTCGGCGACCGGCCGGGCGTCAGACTCGACCTGGCCGAGAGCGCAGCCCGTGAGGGGTTCGAGTTCTTCAGTGCGATACATCCGGACACCACCGTTTCCGAGACCGCCGCGATCGGATCGGGGACCACCGTGAACGCACAGTCGTATCTCGGACCGAACGCCCGTCTAGGCGACCACGTGCTGGTCGACAGTTGCGTCAACCTCTCCCACGACGTGGATGTCGACGACGGGGCGACGGTCACGCCCGGAGCGACGCTCGCCGGCGGCGTCAACGTTCGTGCCGACAGTTACGTCGGACCGGGGGCGACCGTCGTCGAAGACGTGACCGTCGGCGCGGAGGCAGTCGTCGGGGCAGGGGCGGTCGTGACCGAGGATATCCCTCCCGAAAAGACGGTGGTTGGCGTCCCCGCCGCACCCATCGAGGACTGACCGAAGGCGGTCGGAAGGCAAGCGGCCCCTTCAGCGATAGCCTCTGAGTAGGTCGAACGCCTCCGCCAGTTCCACTCCGGCGGCTGCGCCTCTCGCCTTCGCGATACTCCTGAGCGCTTCTTCGGACCGTGGATGTGGGTACTCACGAACCTCGGTGCTGTAGGCGCGAAACGCCTCGACTTTCGTCTCGAAGTGCTCGGAGACGTCGACGAAGACGTCCGGCGAGAAGCCATCCGTCGTCGGCGAGAAGTCCGTCGAAGACGGCGTCTCGTATGCGAGTACGGTCGAAACGCCCGACCCCGGACGAGTGGCCACGAGCGTCGAATCGTGGACTGCGACGTGGTCCCGGTTCACTTCGCGCCGCGAGTGGGTGTAAACGACGTCTGGGTCGATCTCGTCACAGACTGCCTCGATGACGGCGTTGACCTCGACGTGGGCGACGTCGTCGAGTCGCATGTCCGGTAGATCGCCGAAGTGAACCTCCGTCGCGCCCAGGCGGTTCGCACACTCTCTCGCGTCGCGTCGCTTCTGGTCGATCAGGCTCTCGTCGTCGTACTGCTGGGTCGTCCCCTCCGTGACGATCAGTACGTGGACATCGTCGCCTGCACTCGCGTGTTTCGCTATGGCACCGCCGGCTCCGAGGACTTCGTCGTCGGGGTGAGCGCCGACGACCAGCACCGTGTTGTCCCCGTCGAACATCAGCTCCGCCCCCTGTCGAACTCCGAATCGAGATCGTCGCCAGATATCGCCTCCCCTGCGTCGACGTCACGAGTGACTGTCCGGCCGATCACGTCGCGGTACCGGGTCGGTGAGAGTCCATCTGCCGGACGGATGATATCCAAGTCGTCCGCCCCGATCACCGTCCCGGCTTCGAGGAGTCGCGCGGCGTGGAGGCTCTTGCGTACGGTATCGATGTTCGCTCTCTCGCTTTCGGTTGGGCGCTTTTCCACTCGGCCGCCCGCTCGCGCGGCGACCGACGCCAGTTCGACCGCTTGGGCCAGTTCGTCGGGTTCGAGTGACGCTTCGTGGTCCGGGCCCGGGAGCGTCGAGTCGAGCGTGAAGTGTTTCTCGACGACGCACGCGCCCGCGGCGACGGCGAACCCGGGCATCTCCGGCAGCGTCGTGTGGTCGGAATACCCGACGGGTTCCTCGAGCGTCTCCGCCATCCGCTCCATCGCACGGAGATTCACGTCTTCGACCGGGCACGGATACGCCGACGTGCAGTGCAGGAACGCGACGTCGAGGTCCGGGTCTACCGACCGGATCGCGTCCCTGGCGGCGCGGACCTCCGCCATCGTCCCCATCCCGGTGCTGACGACCATCGGGCGCCCAAGCCCAGCGACGTGTTCGAGGAACGGGTGGTTGTCGAGTTCGCCGGAGCCGATCTTTATCGCCGGCAAGCCGAGGTCCGCCAGCAGATCGGCGCTCTCGTCGTCGAACGGCGTCGAGAGGAGGGTGATTCCCTGCTTGCGGGCGAAGTCAACGAGCCGTTCGTGGTCCGCTCTGTCGAGTTCGAACCGCTGTAACATCTCGTACTGTGTCTCGTCGTCGTCGGAGTCCGTCTGATAGTCGGCCTTGGTCGCGTCGTGGGTAACGAGTCGGTCCGCGCTGAACGTTTGAAACTTGACCGCGTCCGCCCCGGCGTCGGCGGCGACGCGGACTAGGTCCTTCGCCATCTCGAGGTCCCCGTTGTGATTGATCCCCGCCTCGGCGATGAAGTAGGGGTCATCACCCGATATCGGGGTGCCGTCGATCTCCATATGTCGTCCTCGTGAGCAACAGTTGAAAAGGCGACGGGTTCGAGTTCGCGTTTCGGCGGTTGTATTCGAGTCTGACTCCGGATCATCGGCCACAGCCGGTGGCGGGCTGGTGAACTGTGCGCCCAGTCGGGGTTAGCGTTCGGTTCGCAGGATATATGCCGGCCCTCGGAGCATATACGCCCATGGCACTCCGGGCCCATGTGTGGAAACCGATTCTCAAATATCGCTGGCCCATCGCCGATAAAATACGGACACTCCGACAGTGGGAGACCCTCTCGTCCGAGGAACTTGAGCGCATGCGACGTGACCGGCTCGAAGCGATCCTCGAACACGCCTACCAAAACGTACCGTACTACCGCGAGACGTTCGAAGAGCGGCCGTCCCCAGCGGACATGGATACTCTTCCGCTGCTTCGGAAGGAGACACTCCGGGAACGTTTCGAGGACTTACGGAGCGAGGACATCGAATCGCGCGACAGTTACGTGAACACCACAGGTGGTTCGACCGGTAGACCGGTCAAATTCGTTCAGGATGTCGAGTACCAGGGATGGAACGGGGCGGTCAAGCGCGTGTTCGACTCGTGGGGTGGTCGCGAAATTTCGGACCCAAAGGTCCGCGTCTGGGGGGCTGAAGAAGACATCGTTGACGGAACCGACCTGAAGACGAGGGTCGGTCGGTGGCTCCGTAACGAGCACGTCGTGAACGCGTTCGACCTTTCAGAGGAGACGCTGGCCGCAGCCGTCGAGACGATCAACTCCTCGCGACCGTGCTTGATCCACGGATACGTCGAGAGTGTCGAACAGATAGCGAGCCATGTCGAAGAGCGAAACCTCGACATCCACTCGCCCACGGCGATACACACGACGGCCGGAACACTTTATCCGGAGATGCGCGAGCACATCGAGACGGTCTTCGACTGTCGCGTGCAGAACCGGTACGGCTCCCGCGAGTTCGGTGACATCGCCTGTGAGTGTCCCGAACGCAGCGGGTTGCACGTCTCCACACCGACCCACTACATCGAGGTCGTCGACCCCGATACCGGCGAGCTTCTCGAACCCGGAGAGACCGGCGAGATCGTCGTCACGTCGCTAACGAACTACGCGATGCCACTGATTCGGTACCCCGTCGGTGACGTGGGGCGCTTCGCCGAGGGCGAGTGCTCCTGTGGGTGCCACTGGCCCCGGCTGGAGCACGTCGAGGGCCGCGTCTCGGACATCTTCACGGCCCCCGACGGGACGACCGTTCACGGCGAATATTTCACCCACGTGATGTACGGCCGGGACTGGATCGACTGGTTTCAGGTAGTCCAGCACGCCCGCGACGACGTCACCGTTCGCATCGTTCCGAACGGGGACGTCGACCGGGCCGACGCGGAAGCCCAACTCAACGAGATCCGTGCGGAGTTCGCGACAGCGCTGGGTAAAAACGTCAAGATCGCGTTCGTCTTCGAGGAGGAAATCGAACGGGAAAAGTCTGGAAAGTACCGCTTCACGATATCGAAAGTTGACTCCTGACCGGCGAGTCCCTTGGATCAGTGCCAGAGGGATTCGATGTCCGTCGGACAGTCAAACTTTGTACCCGAGGTTTCGGAGCTGACGGTCGAGGTCGTGTTCACTCTCGCTGGCTTCCTCGGACTCGGTGTCCGGCTGCTCGGCCGTTATAGTCTTTCTGGGGCCGCTCGTGTGGACGTGCCACGGTACTTTCGTCAACTCTTCGGTGTACGTGGTCGGGAGGTGGCCATACTCTCTGACCGGGAAGGGGGACGAGCGCTCACCCAGGAATTCGCCGTGGTCCGCCGACACGACCGTCTTGCCCGTGAACGCGTCGAGCAACTCTTCGACGTGTGGGACGATCCGCTCCAGGTTCTCGACGTACATCGTCCGTAACGCCTCCACGGAGATGTCGAGATCGCCTTGCCGGATCCGCTTGAACAACGCGTCGAACTGGGTCTCGACGTCGGGGAAGCACTCGTCGGCGACCGGTCCGTAGTAGGGGTGGTGGGGCGGTAGGTAGTGGACGAGCATCCGTTTCTCGGGATGTTCGGCCGCAAGTTCCTTCGCCGTCTCGGTCGTCTTCCGGTGTCGAGTCGGAAAGTGGTCGTCGGTCAGCAGGACCGACCCGTACACTTCCGCGTCGATATCATCGCTGAGTTTCCGGTACCAGCCGTTCTCGGAGACGTACACCGTATCGTGGTGGCGCTCACCCGTGAAGTTCGCACGGACGAACTCCTCTGTTCGTGACCCTCGCGTGTATCGACTGGACAGTTCTCCCGGCAAGTCCACGACGTCTCTGAAGACATCGTACCGGCACGCGTCAAGCAGTATCAGATTGTCCCAGTCGAGTTCGAAGATACCTGTGCCTCGGCTGTTGAACCAGTCTCCCCCTCTAGCACGGTAGAACATACTGTTCGCTTCCCGCAGGATCAGGTGAGGGTCGCGAAGTCCTCTTGTGACTTCTGAGAGGGAGTAACGCATCCGGCCTCATGTATCGCAGGGCTCAGCATATATGTGGCGGAACACGTTTTCATACGTCGCGTCGATGCGTTTCGTGATCGGTCCTCGCGGGTAAAATCATGACTGGGGCAGCAAAATCTGGAGCGGGACAGTAGATATTTCACGCGGGCAGGCGGTGACTACCACACCGCGTGGACGGACGATGCTCGAAACATGACCGAAACAGACTCGAATGTCGACGACAGGTCCAGAACTATCCTGGCGGCCGGGGATATCCAGTTCGATGGGTCGAAGACGCCACCGACCGATTCCTGGCTCGACCCAGACCTCGCTTCGACCTTCCGGGAGGCCGACCTGACCGTGGGGAACCTCGAAGCACCTCTCGAGTCGGCCGGCGATCCGACCGCGAAGTCGGGCATCGCGATACAGACCCACCCGAAAACGGCGGCCACCCTCTCGGAGTACGGATTTGACGCCGTATCCCTGGCGAACAATCACGTAATGGACCACGGCGAGGTCGGACTTCGGACGACGGTCGACGAACTCGACCAGCACGGAGTCGCTCACTGCGGCGCCGGGTCGACGCACGAAGAGGCGGTCGAACCAGCGGTCGTCACCGTTGGGGACGTCGACGTCGCCGTGCTCAGTTTCTGCGAGCGCGAGTTCGGCGTTGCGGGTCCCGAGACGGCCGGTGCCGCGTGGATCTCGCACCCGGAGATACCACTCGCCGTCGCGGCGTGCAGCGACCGCTACGACCTGACCGTGGTGATGGCCCACGGTGGTCTCATGGACCTACCCATACCGCCCGCACAGCGACAGCGCCAGCTCCGGACGCTCGTCGACGCGGGTGCCGACGCGGTTCTCGGCCACCATCCACACGTTGCCCAGGGGTACGAGCGTTACCGGGGAGCGCCTATATGCTACTCGCTCGGAGACTTTTCCTTCGACGTCTCCGGCGACGCGCGCGGTCGGGAGTGGGGACTGGTCGCCGAGATCGAATGTTCCGGTAGCGACGTCACTGGCGTCGAACTCCACCCGGTCTACAGCGAGGGGTCACGAGTATCACTCGCGGACGGGGGAGACCGGACCGAGTATCTGAGGTATATCGAGACGCTACGGGACATCGTCGAGGACAGGACCACCCTCCAGCGGTACTGGCGACGCGTGGCGTCCGACAAGTTCGTCAAACACTATTCGAGGCCGCTGGCGAATTTCTTCTACCGCAACCTCCCGCGTACCGTTCGCCATCCAGTGACCTACCGGGACCTCTGGCAGAGCAAAAGCACGAAAGACGATGTCCGCTGGTTCCTGAACCGGTTCCGGAACGAGTCACACCGATGGCTGATACTGACCGCACTGGCGGCGTCGACCGGTGAGAACCCGGAACCGACGTCCGGAGACGACGACCTGCCCCTCGATGATCTCCTGGCGCGAGTCGACTACTCGTATCACTGGTCGAAAGAACACCTCTGAAGAGGCCCGCGAGGAGGTCTCATTGGTCTCCCTCCAAGCCACCCCTTCCCGCATCCGATACCCAGCGACACCTGCTAGGTGCTTCGATAGCGCATGACGATGGGTTTATTCGACCAACAGAACAGGGTGTCGTATGGACGACTCCGCGGCAGTCTCGGAGTTCCTCGACGAACGCCCGGAACTGGAGTCGGCACTGCTGGCAGTCCTAGAAGTCGACGACGCGAACGAGCACTGGACGTTCGACGAGGTCCCCGTCGACTCCGGAGCCTTTGGAGAGCTCGTGTCTCGCGGGTTCGTCGAAGAGTCAGACGAGGGCTACCGGCTCGAGGACGCCGAAACCGTTCGCGCAGTCGTCAAAGGTGAGGAAGTGGCCGTCAGGGGGGAGTCCCCGAACCGGTTCGAGGTGGTGTCGGGAAAGGTTCTGGCGGCGCTAGTCGGGGTCGATCGTCGCCTCGCAGGGGCCCTCGCGGGGGTCATTTGCATTCTCGTCGCCGCCAGGGCGTACGTGTTCCAGTCGGTATTTCGCGACGGACGGGTCGTCCTCTCGGGCAACGACCCCTACTACTACCGATACTGGGTCGAACGGGCTTTGGCGCAGTCAGGCGGCCAGCTCGACCCGTCAATCCTCACTGCACTTCCGGACTCGGTAAAGACCGGAGAACCGCTCCTTATCACGGTACTCTGGGCGCTGTCGACGCTGCTGGGCGGCGGTTCGGGCGCTACGGGACAGGTACTCGCGTGGTATCCGGTGGTCGCTGCGGTCGCCTCGGCCCTGGTACTGTATCTCCTGACCACTGCCCTTACAGACGATAGTCGAGTCGGCCTCGCTGCGGTGGTCCTGCTGGCTATAACCCCCGGGCACGCGCTCCGGACGAGCCTCGGGTTCGCCGACCACCACGCGTTCGATTACCTCTGGCTGGCGATGACCGCCTACGCGCTTGTCGCGCTGGCATCCCGGCGACGGGCGGGAGGCGACCGGCGACGGAGGGCGTTCGCTGTACTGCTGGGCCTGTCGGTCACCGGGCAGGTACTGGCCTGGGACGCGAGTCCGATCCTGTTGACCCCGGTCGGCCTGTACGTGTGGATCGGCGTCTTGCTCGATGTCCGGGACGGCCGGTTGCCTGTCACCGAACACGCGCCGGTCATCGTCGGACTCGGACTCGCGGCGGCGCTCGTGGTCGCCGCACACATGGCCCTCGGGTGGCACTCGTCGGTCGTCGCGTTCGCGCCGGCACTCTTGCTCTTCGGCGTCGTGGTCGTCGTCGCCGCGGGAGAGATTGCGACGCGCCGGGACGTCTCGGCCACGACCCTCGCAGCCACCGACGGTGTCGCCGCGCTCGCCGGTTTGCTGATCTTTCGGACGCTCTTCGGCGGATTCTGGGACGACCTACTGGAGGGGATCGGGACGCTGACCACCCGGCAGAGCATCGTTGAGACGCAGTCGCTTCTCAGTGGCGACGCGTTCGGTTGGATGCTTCTGTTCGGGTTCGTCCTCGTTCTCGCAGTCCCATATCTCGGTTGGGGGATCTTCCGTGGGGCCCGCGGAGAGAACCGATGGTTGGTCGCCAGCGTGTACGGCTGGTACTTCCTCGCGCTCGGGACGTTCCAGGTCCGATTTGCCGGCCAACTCGCGCTGTTCGCCGCGGTGTTCGCCGGACTCGGGTTCGTCCATCTGGCGGCGCTCGTCGACATAACCCTATATCCGGTCCCGTTCGAAGCGGACGCCGAACCGGTCACGACCGTGACACTCCCTGACGGACGGACGGTCGCGAACATCGCGTTGCTGTTCCTGCTCGTCGGGAGTCTAAGTTTCGTTCAGGTGCCGGTGAAGACGAACCAGATTACGACGGACGGGGATGCGTATCGTACGGCCACGTGGATAGCCGGAACCGCGGATGACCGGAATCTGGCGCAGTCGGAACGGTACGTTTTCAGTCAGTGGGGACAGAATCGCATGTACAACTACTTCGTGAACGGTGAGTCGCGGTCGTACGAGTACGCTCAGCGGTTGTTCTCCGATTTCGCCACGTCGACCAACGGGACTTGGTGGTATCAGAGACTCCGGTCAAAGGTCGGGTTCGTCGTACTGTCCGACGCCGCTCTCGGCCCGGGGACGCTCCACCACCAGATCTACGAGGCCTATGGCAGTCGAACGGACTGGATGCAGGGACTTTCTCACTACCGGGTCGTCCACGCACCCGAGGAGAGCACCCGAAAGGTCGCGGTCCTCGTGCCCGGAGCGACGATAACAGGCCCGGGTTCGGCGGCGTCCCAACAGCCGGTCGTCTCGACGAGCATCGACGTGGGGGGTCGGAACGCCACGTACAGTCGAGTCGTCACCGAACGACACGGTGTCTACGTCTTGACGGTCCCCTATCCCGGTAACTACACGGTCGGCGACGAGACGGTCACTGTCACTGAAGCCGACGTCGAACGAGGAGTGACCCATGAAACATTCGACGGTCCGGGAGCAGCCTGGTGGTCGTTCGACGAAGGGTCTGGGACGCGGGCCTATGACCGCTGGAACGGTTCTCACATGCGACTTGAAGGGACCAACTGGACTGACGGTGGCGTTTCGTTTGAGAGTAGAGATGCATTCGGATCGGCGAACGCCGCTGAAGAACTCTCCGTCGAAGCCGACGAATCACTGACGATACAGATGACAATCAGCGGCAACCTATCGCAGTCCAACGAGGAATTCCCGACAGTCCTCATGGCGCAGGGGAGCGGACAGATCGGGCTATGGGCGCGAACTGGTCCTGGTGACTTCGGTGGACGGATAACGGACGACAAGGGTGATAGCGTCAAATTTTTCGGGATCAACGAAATAGACTTTGAGGATCCCACGAACATAACTGTGATTCTCGACCGGAATACAAACCGACTTACCATCTATAGAGACGGCTCTCTCGTCGGACGCCGAAATGCTGCTGCGCTGGGTGCGATCACCCTCAAAAATCCTCTTACAGTCGGTGCGAGCGAACAGGGGATCAGACAGGCGCCAGTGTTCGTCTATGATTTGCGCGTGCATAGGTCCGTACAGTCTCCTGATATCAACGAGACTGGCTAGTGAGACGGGCCCCTCTCTTCCCTGGGCCGTTGGGTGGATTGGCCATTAGTCAATATAGCTGCCGATAGTACAAATTTAAATTAAACAGATTATTTGCACTGTGAAAACCGCTGGATCATTAAGACAACAGTTCATCTCGAAGGTCATCGCTAAGCCTCTCGCGATAGCTCTCTGCGAGATCGCGTTTCTCCTCCTCGCCGAGATATGATTTGAACTTGATAACTTTCGCGGGGGCTCCGGTACAAATGGAGTGTGGTGGAAGATCCTTTGTAACGACTGAGTGGGCACCGATAACCGAGTTTTCCCCGATGGAGGCCCCTTCAACAACGAATACGTATGCACCGATCCAACAATAGTCTCCGATTCGAACGTCGCCCTTCCGGATGTCAAAAGATTCGAATGAATCGCTAAAGTCCTGATCTGCCATCCGGTTTACTGTATTAATGTATATATAGTGACTCATTGCGCAACAGGAACCGATATTGACTGTACAACCCTGAGAAGATTCAATTCTTGAGTTTCGTCCGATGTAGGATCGTTCTCCAAGTCGAATTTTCCCGTCGCCGTAAAATTGGATCTCCGGCCCGTTAAAACGTGCATCAGGATGAATGTCGTACTTCTGTCTATACAGCCGGTAACGACGCCGACGTTGGGATAATTCGAATGCTCTCGAAATCGAACCGAGAGTCTGTGTTACCACTCTGTTTTGGAGTAGTGAGGTGATGATACGCTTCATATTTCTCATCTGTATTAATTGTTCCTCGGCAATTTCTAAAATCTATATTGTCGACGATTAAAATCGGTGTTGGTATATCTAGAACAAGACTATTACGGAAAATCCTGGTGCTTGATTTGACAACTAATTGCTCACTCCATCCTCGGGACATCAAGTGGACTAGTAATGGGTGCAAGGAGCACTCGTTTCGAAGGAACCATGTTCTGAATCGAATAGATTTTGTGTCCATATAAACGAGCACAATTCACCTAATAACTCTAAGCATGGAAAACGATATCACGAGACGCGATAAACTGAACGCGCTTTTTCGGGCTGCGAAGTATTGGCCGAAACTTGCGGTCGGAGCGCTCGCTTTGAGCGTCTTGGCTGCGGCATTTGAGGGGATCGGACTAGGATTTATTCTCCCCATCGTTGAGCTAGCTCGAGGGACAGCTAACCCGGCGGATTCCAGTGGCATACTCGACGTCTTCACGTCGGTTTATCTTGAACTCGGGCTTCCGTTTACTCTCGGGTACCTCGTGGGTGGCGTGATTGTAGTTATGTTCGTCCGATACACATTAAGTTTCCTCGGTGGATGGGTTCAAGGAGCCATAGAAACCTTCTACATTCACCACCTCCAAAGACAGGCGTTTGAGCGAGCCTTGTTTGCCAGGACTTCATATTTTGATAGGGAAGGCTCGGACGATATCCTCAACGCGATCGTCACTCAGGCTGAATATGCGGGCCGTTCACTTCGGCGGATAATCAAATTCTTCGAACACCTCGTACTCTCGGGTATGTATTTCTCAGTCGCGCTGTACATAGAACCGCTACTCGCGGTCGGAACTGCCGCTACGTTTGGTCTGATCACCTTCGTGTTCAACCACGTGCTGGAAACTGGATACTCGGTCGGAGATCGAGTCGCCGAGGCCAATGAACGAATTCAGCAGAACGCCCAAGCTGGAACGCAAGGAATTCGCGACGTGAAGCTTTTCGGGTTACGGGAGGAACTGCTCTCGAACTTCCGTGGCGCTGTCGATTTGTTCAAAGAATCGCGACTCACATTCTTCAGGAATACATCAGCTATTCGTAATTTCCATCAAATGTTGACTGCTGTCAGTATGTTCATTATAATCTATATTGCTCTAACATACTCCCAACTCACGCTAGGTGCACTGGGTCTGTTTCTCTTCGCAATGTTTCGTCTCGGCCCGCGCGTGAGCAGGCTAAACCAGCTATATTACAATATCGACGCTGATCTTCCCCACCTGGTCAGGATGCAAGCGTTCAGTGACGAACTTCGGAGCAAGCGAGAGCCTACTACCAAGACCCAATCCGTCCCGAATCAGATAGATGCCACCGATTTCCGTGAGGTCACGTTCTCCTATGACACGGAAGAGGAAATTGTCCTTGACGACGTCTCATTTCGCGTACAGAAGGGCGAGTTCGTGGCCTTCGCTGGGCCATCTGGTGCTGGGAAGTCGACGATAATCTCGCTTCTTGCTCGGTTGTATGAACCGGACTCTGGGACGATTGTCGCGAACGACATCCCGATCGATCAGTTCGATATCAACGACTGGAGGTCGCAAATCGCCGTAGTCCGTCAGGATCCATACATCTTCGACGACACGTTGCGGGCGAATCTCACGATCGGTGACCGGGACGCATCCCAAGCTGAACTCGACAGTGTATGTGAGATCGCGAAAGTGACGGAATTTATAGATGACCTACCTGCCGGATACGAGACTGAACTCGGTGATAGCGGGGTCCGTCTCTCGGGTGGGCAACGTCAGCGGGTCGCACTCGCTCGAGCCCTGCTTAAAGACGCCGACGTGCTCGCGCTTGATGAGGCGACGAGCGACCTCGACACCGGTATTGAAAGCCAAGTCCAGACGGCTATCGAGAACATGGACGAGGGCTACGCGATAATCACGGTAGCACACAGACTTTCGACTGTCAGGAACGCTGACCGGATTTACACGGTTGAGGACGGAGAAATCACCGAGGTCGGTGACCACGAGGATCTCATTGAGAACGGTGGTACGTACGCTGACCTATACTCGTCACAGCATGATACTGCCTGAATAAATGTTAGCGGTCCTGTTCGGCAGGTCGACGTCGGATTCTCAGACCAGTGCCCGGAACTTGTCCGCCAGTTCGGCGACACCCTGGTCAAGTGTGTAGGCCGTCTCGAACCCTTCCTCGCAGATTTTCTCGTCGCTGACGATGTACGAGAGCTGGTTGAGCTGTTCCGCCTCGGTGTAGCCGATCTCGACATCTGGGAAGTGGTGTTCGATGGCGTCGACGACATCCTGTAGCGCCGCGTTTTGGCCGACGACGTTATACGGCTCGCCGTCGCCCAGGTTGTCGGCGGCAAATAGCATCGACCGAACGGCGTCCTGGACGTGTAGGTACGGGCGTTTCTGTTGTTCCGCCCCCTCGTAGACCGTCAGGGGCTGTCCCGTCGCGGCCAGGTACGCGAACTTGTCGACGACCGTGTCGAAACGCATCCCGGTCGTCCAGCCGTAGACCGTGCCCAGTCGGAGCCCTGTGAGTCCCATCTCCCCGTCGTAGCGGTCGAACATCTCCTGTTCGGCCTCCAGTTTCGCCTCACCGTAGGGCGACTCCGGCTCGCAGTCGAATCCCTCCTGTATCTTCTCTTCAGTCCGGCCGTACACCGAACACGTGACCGCGTTGACGAACTCGTCGACGCCCGCGTCGCGGGCGGCCTCGTAGACGGTGAGTGCACCGTCGTGGTTGACCTCCCAGGTTTTGTCGGGGATATCGAACGTCTCGGGCGCGTTCGTTATCGCCGCGAGGTGGAACACGGTATCGACATCGGCCATCGCGTCACGGACGGCGTCCCCGTCCCGGATGTCGCCTTCGACGAACTCGTAGTCGGAGTACACTGGCAGGTCCCAGAGCGCGTGGAACCGGGGTTGTCGAAAGTTGTCCATGATACGGACGGTGTCGCCCGCGAAAGCGGGATGATCGGGTAGTTCACGAATGAGTCGAGAGCCGAGGTAGCCTACGCCGCCGGTGACTAGTACAGTCATTACCGTTCTGTTTTCGGAATCGGAGTTACTCCATGGTGAGTGTTTCGTGATTCGACTCCAGATACTCCCGGCTCTCCGCGGGGAGCGAGTCGAACCGGAGGATCGCCTCGCAGTCGAGTCCGGGACACTGCATCACCCGGTTGGCTTCGAGCACGTTTCCGGCGACGATCGTCCCGCAATCCGAACAGGTGTGTGTGATTATTCGCATCGTTATAGCTCGAGTGTGGAGTTCTCTCCGATGACGAAGCGACTGCCTTCCGGCCGGTAGCCGTCGCCGGGCGTGATGGCGGCGTCTCGCCCGATGAGGCTATCGACGATCTTCTGGTCGGCCGTGAGTTCGTTCCCGCCGACCGTGACGCTGGACTCGATGTGGACGTTGTCGATCTCGGAGCCGTCACCGATGCTCGTGTACGGCCCCACGTAGGCGTTCGACCCGATCCGCGTGTTCGTCCCGATGGAAACCGGGCCGCGAACGACGGCCCCGGCCTCTATCACGCTCCCCTCCCCGAGCTCGACCCGTCCGGTTATCGAGTCGTCCTCTTCGACCGTACCGTCCACCCTCGTCGCAATATCGTCGAGAACCAGCCGATTCGCACCGACTACGTCTTCGGGTTTTCCCGTGTCTTTCCACCAGCCCTCGACGACGTGTGACTGGATCCGCTCGCCCCGGTCGATGATCCGCTGGATGGCCTCGGTGATCTCCAGTTCGCCCCGCCAGGAGGGTTCGAGCGCCTCGATATCGGAGAAGATGGCGGGCGTGAACACGTAGATGCCGATGAGCGCGAGGTCGGACGGGGGATCGTCCGGCTTCTCGACGAGCCCGACGACTTCGCCGTCGCGTCTCTCCGCTATCCCGTATCGAGAGGGTTCCTCGACCTGCTGGAGGCCGATCCCCGCTTCGTACTTATCCGGGTCGAAGTCAGCCACGAGGTCGGCGATCCCTTCGCGCATCATGTTGTCGCCGAGGTACACGACGAACGGGCTGTCGCCTACGAAATCGCGCGTACACCCGACGGCGTGTGCGAGCCCGAGCGGTTCACCCTGGACAATGTACGTGATGTCGATGCCGAACTCTGCGCCGCTACCGAAGTACCGCTGGATCTCTTCGCGGCCCTTGTTTCCGAGGACGATCCCGATCTCAGTAATGCCGGCTTCTTTCAGGTCCTCGATGGCGTATTCGAGGACTGGCTTGTTGGCGACGGGAACGAGTTGTTTCGGCCCGGTGTACGTGATCGGTCGGAGGCGGGACCCAGTTCCGCCTGCGAGAACAACACCTTTCATTGGTCACTCGTGCGGCGGCGCTTCCCAGTCAAGCGGAATTTGCTCCGTGTCGAAAGGGAGACGCTCCTCGTCAGGGTCGTCATAGTCATAGAGATTTGTCGGGAAATTGATCAACGTCGCACGTTCATCACCTACTACTTTGAATCCGTGCCAACAGTCCCCGGGGACCCGGACGGCTTTCATGTTCCCCTCACCGATGACGTACGTATCTAGTTCACCTTGTGTTGGCGAATCCTCTCGGTCGTCATATATCCCGACTCTCACTTTCCCGTGAGGGACGACGAAATGGTCGACCTGCCCGCGTTGATGCCGGTGCCAGGCTCGGATAATCCCCGGATACGACACGGAAACGTATGACATAGTTGGTTCGTCTTCACCGGCGAAGAGGTCCCAGTCCGATCGCCAGACCTCCGTCAAGGAACCCCGCTCATCGGCGTTGACTTGAAGATCACGGAGTTCGACATCGTGTATCATTACGTCCCCTATTCGTCCCAGGCGGGCCTTACTATTTACGGGTCCGGTTAAGAATCTTGAGAGCTCGCATGCTTATGACCAAGGTACGGGGTTCGAGTGGGCCTATGAGTCAGAGGACTGCGTGAAGACACGAACCGCGTCTGCTCCAGCCAACCACAATTGCCGAATGACAACCTTGAGATCGAACCAGAATGATTGGCGACGGATGTACTCGATATCATATCGCAACTTTTCTGCGGGTTCGTGGCCTGTCGCGCCGTTGATTTGAGCCAGTCCGGTCAATCCAGGTCGGACGAACCACCGACGACGCCACTCTCCAACAGAATTTTCAATATCTCGGTCGAGTTCCGGACGTTCCGGACGGGGACCAACAACGCTCATGTCTCCAACGAAGATAGACCAAAGTTGGGGAATTTCGTCGAGGTGGGTTTTCCTAATAAGTCTGCCCACACGAGTCACGCGTGGGTCAACTTCCCCTCGATCCTCCTCGCTTAGCTTTGCGCCAGTCCCGTCCTCCGCGTCGGTCTCCATACTCCTGAACTTGTAGACGGTGAAAGTATCTCCGAATTCCGCTGTGCGCTCTTGTGCGTACAGCACAGGTCCGGAACTGTCAAACTTAACAGCAATAGCGATACCCAGAATCAGGGGTGAGAGCATTGTCAACGCGGTTATTGAGAAAGCGATATCGAACACGCGTTTAGCGACATGGTCTTGCCAGTCCCATGGTTCTAGATCTATTTCGACAATGTCGCCACCGGCAACGCTCGCGGTTAGTACGCTATCGGCGTGGTCGCGATGAACGTGTGCGCTCACGCCATGTTCGTGACACTCCGCGAGGGTGCCGAAAAATTCCTCGCGGTCGGTCTCTGTGAACGCAATGAGCGCCGTGTCGACATCGTATTCGACAAAAACTTCGTCAAGCCGAGACATTCCTCCGAGGTTGGGGAGTTCGTCTAGCCCGCTGGTGGCCTGGCCCCCGTCTGTCAACTCGGCTGCAGGCTTAGAGCGGTTGCTCTTTGTACTATACGATGATGGCGGCGAAACGTAACCCAGTATCGGAATATCGACGGTGTTGAGGATTGCCTTCATCGCCTCGGGGTCGTCACCCACGATGACTGCCCGAGATAACGAACTAGGTCGCCGTCGAATTGAGACCATCCACGCCGGCAACACTAACAGGAGAACAATCGTTGCCAGCATTAGAGTCGGCCGCGGTAGAGCGTAATCGTAATCGTAGTATCCGAGGGCGGCGAGCCCGACCATTGCGAGCATCACCCGCTTTTGAGTCAAGAGGATCGTATCGAGGATCCGGCGTGGTCGTGGCTTGAACACCGGCCACATCGCGGCGAGCGTAGCCACGAGCGTCGTTGAGGCTGCAAATGTTAGGTCGCCATTGGAGAGTACTGCCGGCGCAGGCCTCCCGAAATACGGGACTGCGGCGAAGACCTCCTGGATGACGGGTAAATTGGCGATCCATACCGCGACCACCGTAAGGACGGCAGTCCCCACGACGCTCGTGACACGGTATCGCCAACGAGGTGCCATTATTCCGCCAAGCGGCTGCTGCCAATATAAGGTCTACGACACATTCGCCTTTTTGATATCCAGGTCATGGCAAGCGGGACGCTCGCCAAGTTTGTCACGGAACCGAATCCGCCCTCAATTTTTCAAGATCTGGCCGGTGGGGGTCACAGAGTAGGATAGAACCTGGGAGATAATAGATAGTATCCGTTCAACTACTTCGCCAGAAGCAAAGATTTTTACTGCCGCAGTGTTACTCAATATTTGAGTAACTGATGGATATCCTCGTCACCGGTGGTTGTGGCTACATCGGCAGTCATCTCGTCCCAAAATTGCAGACCCGCGACGATGTCGACCGTGTGGTTGTCCTCGACAGTTTGGTCTCTGGATCGCCGCGTGCGCTGTTCGGTTGTTTCGAGGGCGATCTGGATTTCCGTCGCGGCGACGTGCGTGAGTACGGTGACGTCGAGAGCGCAATGCGTGACGTAGACCGAGTGGTCCACCTAGCCGCCATTACGGGTGCCGCGAGCACCCACGACCGCCGTGACGAGACGTTCGCCGTCAATTATGATGGGACCGAGAACGTGCTCACTGCCGCTGGTAAACTCGATGTCGACCACGCCGTCTTCGCTTCCTCGTGTAACATCTACGGGCGGGCAACGAGCACCGACATCGACGAGACGGTTGATCCTGACCCAATCAATCCCTATGCCGAGACGAAGTACGACTCCGAGCACATGCTCGCCGAGTACTGCAAAGACTACGATATGACTGGCACGGCGTTGCGGATGGCCACTAACTTTGGCTACTCACCCGCGGTCCGCTTCAACCTCGTCGTCAACCACTTCGTCTTCCGCGCGGTGACCGGCCGCCCACTTACAGTCTACGGTGACGGTTCGAACTGGCGCCCGTTCATTCACGTCGACGACGCCGCCCGGGCCTACGAGCAGGCAGTCTGCGACCCAAACGCGTGGGACGACCTTGTTTACAACGTCGGTTCCAACGAGATGAACTACCGAATTGAGGAGATCGCAGAAGTCATCCGTGAAGAGGTCGGTCCCGTCGAGATCACGTATCTCGAAGACGAACACCCGGGTCCGTCCTATCACGTTAACTTCGATCGTATCGAGGAGACTGGGTTCGAAACCCAGCAGACGCTTCGCGAGGGCGTCCGTGATCTCGCTGCTCGCTTCACTGACTCCGAGAGGAACGGCGGTAGAGCGATCGGAGGGCACGAGACCAAGTGATGACTTTTCGTGCTCACCTCTTTAGCCTGTCCGCTTTGGAGATTCTGCAGCGGACCCGACCGAAACTTCCGTCACCTAACTGGGGACGTAACCGGCCCCGAACGGTTGCGGTGTGTCGACACTTACCCACGTATAGGACCCAACAAACCAAGCCCGCAGAACACCGGCTATGACAGCTCAACGCACCGTCGCCGTCACTGGCGCGGCAGGATTCATTGGCAGTCGAGTCGTCTACGAACTACAGCGCCAGCACCCTGACTGGGACATTTCCGCACTCGACAATTTCTACCGAGGTGACTCGCGGAAGATTGGCGATATAAAAGTTGATCACGTAGATATTCGGAACAAAGACCGCTTGGAAGACGCCCTCTCCGGTGCGGACATCGTGATGCACCTCGCGGCTGTCTCTGGCGTTGACGACTGTGAGGAGAACCAGGACTTGGCCTATGAGGTAAACGTCCAGGGAACGAACAATGTCGCGTGGTTCTGCCGGAGAACCGGTGCGGCGTTGATATTCCCGTTCTCGATGGCTGTGCTCGGCGACCCGGTTGGGTTCCCCATTACCGCTGACCATTCCCGCGAACCGATGAACTGGTATGGGCGAACGAAACTGCTGAGCGAGCATGCGATCGAGGATTTCGCCCACGGAGCATTTCCCGCTCATCTTTTCCTCAAGTCGAACCTGTATGGTCAACATGAAATCAATGGACGAACGATTTCGAAGGGGACGGTGACCAACTTCTTCGTCGGTCGAGCAATGTCGGGAGAGACACTCACGGTCTACGAGCCTGGGACGCAGGCCCGGAACTACATTCACGTCAAAGACGTAGCACGGGCGTACGTTCAGAGTGCTGAACGGCTCGACGAGCAGTTAGCTGCAGACGAGACAGGCGTCGAGAAGTACGAAATCGCGAGCGACGAGGATCCCAGTGTGATGGAACTCGCGCAACTGGTCCGGGACATCGCTCGGGAGGAACGTGGGATAGAGGTCGATGTCGAGTTGGTCGAGAACCCGCGTGGGAACGAGACGCTTGTCGAGGAGTTTGCGGTCGATACGAGTGCCGCACGGAAACAACTGGGATGGGAGCCAGAGTGGGGGATTAAAGAGAGCGTTCGAAGGTTGCTTCGGGACTAAGCAATATGAGGTATAAATAAGCAGTTGCCAGAAACAATAAAAGCTGGCGACTCTCGTAACACACAGTCGTGAGCATATTTAGATAGAGTCCATCATATTAGCAAGTTAAAAATAGGCCACGGCCACAGCTACCATCAATGGATATCGAATCTAAGGTCGTTGATCGCCCGGTTTTCGTAACCGGTGCAGACGGGTTCGTTGGCTCTCATCTCGTGGACCGTCTGGTAAAGGCCGAAGCAGATGTCCACGTGTTCGTGCGCGCTACCTCTAGTGGCGAACTCAACAACATCGTTCACCAGTCGGACGAAGTCACCGTTCACCGAGGTGATCTCAGAGACCCTCATTCGGTTCGCAACGCATTATCTGCCCTCGAAGACCACAGTGATTCGCTTATTTTCCACCTTGCTGCACAAGCGCACGTCGGCGAATCTTGGGATCGACCGTACGAAACTGTCGAGACCAACGTCACCGGGACACTCAATCTCCTACAAGCAGTAGTCGACCTCGATTTGGACGTCGCGAAAATCGATACCGCTGGCACGAGTGAGGAGTACGGAAACGTCAAGGAGGAGATGGCGGAAAAACACGAGTTCCAGGATGACGGTCGTGTGCTTCTGAGTGAGCGTTCACCGGTCAATCCGACCAGTATCTACGCGACGTCAAAACTCGCCTCTGACTTCCTGACCATGAATTATCACGACGGGTTCGGGTTGCCGACCGTTACGACCCGTATGTTCAACAATTACGGCCCTCGTCAAAATCCCCGGTACATTACAGGGACCATCATCACACAGGCGCTGGAAAACGAGAACGTCAAACTCGGGAATCTACAGCCAAAACGGGATATGTGCTACGTGAGCGACGGTGTTCGCGGCCATCTCCACGTCGCGCTGGAGGGGTCACCCGGCGAGCAGTACGTCTACGGATACGGGGAGAATATTTCGATGCGCGAATGGACGAACCTAATCCTCGAAGTCGGGAGTGAGCACGGCTATTGGGAAAGCCCCGAGATCGTTCAGCGCGAGGATCGATACCGCCCAGGTGATAGCGACGTCGAGGAACTTCTCGTTGGCTACGATAAACTCAACGAGGAAACCGGTTGGGAGCCTGAAGTCAGTTGGGAGGAAGGCGTTCTGAAGACGATCGACTGGTACGCGAACAACCGCGAACAGTGGTACGGCCGGGTGGACTGGAGATGAGCGCCGATTTCTGGAACGGCAAAACCGTCATGGTCACCGGAGGAGACGGATTCCTCGGGAGTCACCTCGTCGAAGATCTCGAGTCGCGCTCCAACGACGTGGAATTATTCACACCCAGAAGTAGCGAGTACGACCTCCGAGAACGATCAAATATTCGTCGCGCCTTCCAGGACTCCGACGCAGATATCGTGATTCACCTGGCTGCTACAGTCGGCGGCATCGGCGCGAACCGGAAGAATCCGGGCCGGTACTTCTACGATAACGCTATTATGGGCATCGAGCTCATGGAGATGGGCAGGCAGTTCGACGTCGAGAAGTTCACCATCCTCGGCACAATCTGTGCCTATCCGGAGAATACACCCGTTCCTTTCTCCGAAGAGGACCTGTTCGACGGCTATCCCGAACCAACGAATGCTCCGTACGGGATCGCGAAGAAGGCGCTTCTCACGCAATCGAAAGCCTACCGCAAGCAGTACGATTTCAATAGCATCTACCTGATGCCCGTGAATCTTTACGGGCCACGCGACGACTTCGATCTGGAGTCGTCGCATGTGATCCCCGCGATCATCCGGAAATGCGTGGAGGCCAGGGAGCGAGGCGACGAATCGATCACTGCGTGGGGGACCGGCGAACCGACCAGGGAATTCCTCTACGTGGAAGACGCGGCTGAGGGGATCCTCGATGCGACTGAACGGTACGACGAGAGTGAACCGGTAAACCTCGGGAGCGGCATGGAGATTAGTATCCGAGAACTCGTCGAGACGATTGCCGACGTGACCGGGTTCGAGGGCAAAGTCGACTGGGATACGTCCAAGCCCGACGGACAGATGCGTCGTAGTCTGGATGTTTCGCGCGCGAAGGAGCGCTTCAACTGGCAGGCTTCAACCGAATTTGAAGAGGGGCTTCAGCAGACTGTGAATTGGTACGAGAGCCATTATAACTGATCAGATTCTCTCCTTCCCTGCCTAGTTTCGTTTGATGAAGGATGCTACGTTCGATAGCCTGAACCTCCGAGAAGGGAGCAACTGCCACGCGTGAAAGCCGACGCTTAGTAATCCGGTTCAACAATCTTGGAGGGTTACTCCTCCACCGAGACAAGGGGTACGTGGTTTATTAGAGGACGGCCCCTTTTTACGTTGGCCACTTGATTACTCGTCGGTTTGCCAGATGAGACACCGTTTGCATGCAAGCCCGCCTTGGAGATCGGAGAAACGGTTGAACCTACCGCCAATCGTGTCGACTGGATCGACCCCGTTAGGATCTGAAGGCGTAGTTTGAGCGGGGGTCCACCGGTACTCCGTTCCGTATGACCCCGTCTTTCGATACGCCTTCGAGGCCGTTTCTTCAGAGCAGCCCCCTTTGATTCCGACACGAACGTTTCACTTGGAACCAAAGTTGGAACCGCCCTTCCTGGATCGCTGACTTTTCCAGTTTAGCACCTGTTTTTCAAATCGATACGCCCTAGCTGTATTGCAATTCGGGAAAATCCACTTCATATACACCCCATCAAATTGTGTTTTTCTGGGAAGAACCCTTTCAGATGCTGGTATTCCGCAGTCCAACCTTGTCCAGATAACCGCTATCACCTAAGAGACCTGGGCCGAAACCTGCCTAGAATACCTCCGTAGAATCCTGATGGGAAACTCCTGAAATCACGAAATATACACGTTAGAGCCATACATAAACTCAATGGTGCCCCCTCTCACGAGCTACGGATCCCCGAAATAAGTGTCAACACGACACCTCTGCTGACCCCCGAAATCGTAAAAGGGTAGCAGTAAACCCTCTCTTCTGCTAAGGTTGCAGACGTGGGAATTTTGATATAATTCGGGCTCCCAAAGACCAGTGTATTGCTTAGACTCCCGATATCGGAGCGTTCAGCGCTTCGCTCGTCTCCGCTCGCTCTTCAAGAGCTGGACCGCCGATGTCTAGGCACACTCCCGGACACAGTTACAGTATACTAGCGGTGAATAGCACAACTTTGATCCGTGGAAATACTGTAGGAGGCCAACCTACACCAGTAATTCTGGATATACGCGGGGCTTTGGATTCCGAAAATCCGCTCGATTTTGTCTTTTGTGTGTCCTGGTCGCGACAACGACAACTCGACGAACTCGCCTTCTCCAGTTGTTGACGCACGTACCAACCCCAACCAGCAATTGGTACAGTAGACCGGTCTTCCCTGGCGGTAGTGACTCCACTCGAAACACACCTTCGATGGACTTAGGCAGTAGCTAATAGCGATTCAAACCCTGGTATCGACTCACGATGCAGCTGCCGGCCACCCGTCTGAGGCCGGATCTGCGACCGACTCCTCGTAGTGATCGTATACTTATGCTACACCAGGGCACACGATGCTTCCATGCAACTTCGCTCGATACTCGTGGTCACCATCGTCGCGGTGGCCACGCTCGGAACTGTCTTCCCACCCGCACTCGCGGCGGCCAACTTCGAGATCACTTCAGAGGACTCGGAGTCGGTGCCCGAACGCCCCTTCGAGTTCCAGGGCACGACGTACCAGCTGGACTCTGTCATTCCAGCGACTGCAAACGACACAGTCAATATCAGCGTCAGTGGGCCCGACGACGACTATCGCGTCGTGATCTACAATAGCAAGGAGCAGATCGTCAACTCCCGGCGTGGGACGGGCGACGAGGCGTTCACGTTCAATCTGTTGCAATACGAGATCGGAACCTACGCGTTAGCCGTCTACCACGACGGCGAGTACGAGGCCCTCGAGCCGCTCGTGGTCGAGGGGTACAACGTGAGCATCGAGCGGCCCGACCAGTTCGCGGCCGACGAGAACGCCTCACTACAGATAGACGTCGAACGAACGACGGCAGATAGCAGCCCGCACAAAGTGAGGGCCGTGTTCGCAGCCGACGGAAACCAGGTGCTCGTGACCGCGACAGGCTCCGATGGGGAGTACACCGCAGACATCGAGGCCGGAACGCTAGAGGGCGGGGACTACACGGTCTATGCCATCGCGCAGGGCGAGTTGAAAGCGTTCGGACGCAACCAGGTCCTGGGGATGAGCGACCGCGTCTCGCTCTCGGTCGAGAATGCGACTACGACGCCGACGCAAACGCCGACGGCCGAACCAACTGCGATGACCGGGCAGACTTCCGAATCGACGCCGACGCCGACGTGGACGCCGACGCCGACGCTGTCGGAACCGACCGCGACTGCAACGCAGGCCTCGGCCGCGACGCCGACCGACCAGCCCGAGACCGAATCGGCGGCGATCACACCCAACGCGGCCCAGGAGGAGGCGACCACGTCAGATTCAGGGCCCGGGTTCGCCGGGATCGTGACTCTGGCTGGGATCGTCCTCGCGGTCGCGCTGCTCGTGCGACGGGGTCGGGAGTGAACCGACTCCAGCGAGCGGAGTCGGAGATGCTGCCGAGCCATCGAAGATCACCCCGGTTGGCGCGAGTGGCCGAGACGAGTACGAGCGACGACGTCGCGCGACCGCTCGGGAGCGGGCGGCTCTCGCTGGCTGGCGCGGAGGGTCACTAATGGACGCGAGCACGGCAGTCGCTGCCGAGCGGTCCGACTCGTCGACCGTCGTCAGCGGGCGAGACCTCGTGCGCGAGTACAGCCGCGGGAGTTCCGGTCTGTTCGGTGGCGACTCGTCGCCGTCGGTGCGGGCCGTCGACGGCGTCTCGATCGATATCGGCGCAGGTGAAATCGTCGGCATTGCGGGCCCGAGCGGGAGCGGCAAGTCGACGCTCCTCCATCTGCTCGCCGGCCTGGACGTCCCGACGGGGGGCACCGTCACCCTCGCGGGCGAAAATATCGCAGACTACGGGGAACGCGGGCGCGCACGGCTCAGACTCGAACACGTCGGCATCGTCTTCCAGCGCTTTCACCTCTTGCCGGCGCTCTCGGCACGGGCCAACGTCGCGCTGCCGCTGGTCGAACTGGGCAACTCGAAATCCCAGCGTCGCGAGCGCGCGACCGAGCTCCTCGAAGCGGTCGGTCTCGGCGACCGGATCACGCACAGACCGGGCCAACTGTCCGGGGGCGAACAGCAACGTGTCGCTATCGCTCGCTCGCTGGCGACCGAACCGGATCTGGTCGTCGCCGACGAACCGACGGGGGAACTGGATTCGGAGACGAGCGCGCGGGTTCTCGAGGCGCTCACCAGCGTGGCCGACGACCGCGCGGTCGTCCTCGCGTCGCACGACGAGCAAGCCCTGGAAGTCTGTGACCGCCGCATCCCGCTCCGAGATGGCAAACGCGTCTCCCCGCGCAGGGCCACCCGGGCGGATGGTGACCGACCAGATGCTACTCAGGCGGATGGGACAGGAGCGACCGGTCACCGATCGGACGGCAACCGAGCGGACGGCACACACGGCCGGACGGACTGATCGATGCGACGGCTTCGTCGCCTCGGCGGGCTCGTGGGCGTCGGCGTCCGGCGCGTGGCTGGACGGGTCCGCACGTCGCCGATTCGCCTCTCGTTGAGTACCGTCGGCGTCGCGCTGGCCGTCGGGCTGATGGTCTCGGTCGCGGGCCTGTCGCTCGGGCTCGCTTCGGAGTCGGTGGTCGCCAGCGAAGACACCGACTACTGGATCGTTCCCGAGCAGTCGAACGTCCAGTCGCTGGCCGTCTCCACGGGGAGCGTCAAACTGAGTCGCGTCCACGACGCGAGTGCGCGTATCGGCGCCGACAGCCGGGTCGACTACGCCCTCCCAGTGTTGCTCGAACTCGTCCCCATCGAGGACGCCGTGACCGGCGAGCGCACGTACATCTTCGTGGCTGGCGTCGTCGCGCGTCCCGATGCGGAGCTGCTGGGACTGCCACTCGATCCGCTCGCGAAAGGTGATCCCCACTACGCGAACGGGAGTTACAATGGGACCTGGACCGGCGAGGCGGTCCTCAACGACGCGGCCGCGACATCGATCAACGCCTCCACTGGAACGACGCTCGACTCCCGGCGGCTGGCCAACCGGTCGTTCTCGGTGGTCAACGTCTCGGCGGGCGCCACGTCGACCGCCCTCGGCACGGTCCCGGTCGCTGTCGTCCACCTGAGCGAACTGCAGGCGGTGACCGGCAGCGCGACCGGTGACCAGGCCGACCAGATCCTCGTCCACACCAACGACCGGAGCGTCAAGGCCTCACTCGAGGGGCTCTACCCGCGCACGACCGTGGTCACCCGGAGCGGGCTGGGCGCCCAGCAGGTGTCGACGTCGAACCTCCCGCTCGCCCTCGCGGTCAGCAGCGCGGCGACGGCGGTCCTCGTGGGCGTGTTGTTCGTGGCGACCGTGATGGGATTGGCTGTCAGCGACGACAGAGCGTCGCTGGGTGCGCTCGCAGCGGTCGGCCTCTCCCGTCGGTCACGCTCGGTCGTCGTCGCCGTCGAGACGGTTACCGTGGCGCTGATGGGCGGCGTGCTCGGCTTGCTCCTCGGCGTGTTCGGCATCCTCGGCATCAACGCTGGTGGGCAGGAGGTCTTCGGCCTGGGGACCGTCGCGCGATTCGATCCCCGCCTCGTCGCCCTCGCCGTCGCCGTCGCGCTCGTGATCGGCGTCCTCGGAGCCGTGTACCCGGTCCTCCTGAGTCGGCGGACGAACCCGCTGGAGGTGCTCTCGCGATGAGAGGCCCCTCGCGCGCTCGCGCGCTCGTCGGCGTCGGCCTCGCGCAACTGCGCCACGAGCGACTGCAGACCGTGATCGCAGTCATCGGCGTCGCGCTGGCGGTTCTGGCGGCCGTCATGCTGGCCGGCGTTGGCCTCGGCGTCCTCGAGTTCGGCCAGCAGAAGTTCGACCAGTCCGGCCAGGATCTGTGGGTGACCGGCGGTCCGATGGAACTCCGTCCCGGAACGGTCGGCGGCTTCCAGAACTCGGTCGTCGACTCACACACGGTTTCGTCGTCGATCGAAGACCGCGAGTCGGTCGCGGCGGCGGTGCCCCTGCTCTTCCAGACCGTCTACGTCGGGACCAACACTTCCGACTTCCAGACGATCGTCGGCGTGGGGTCGGGGAAGAGTAGCGGCTCGGTCTCCATCTCGGAGGGTCGTGGGCTGCGCAAGCGCGACATCCACTACGCGAACGGGACCTACGAGGGGCCAATGTTGCACGCGGCGGTCATCGACCACCGGACGGCCGAACTCCTCGACGTCGGCGTGAACGACACGATCCACCTCGGCGGGACGATCGCGGCCGCTCGGCAACACGAGTTCACTGTCGTCGGCATCTCCTCGACGTACTCGCAGTTCGTCGGCGCCCCGACAGTGGTCGTCCACCAGAGCGAACTGCAGGAGGTCACGGGCACGACGGCCAGCGACCGGGCCTCGCTCATCCTCGTTCGCTCGACCGACGGCGCAGACGCGGCCGCACTCGAAGCGGATCTCACCGAGTCGTACCCCGAGTACACGGTCCGGACCAACGAGGAGCAGTTGCGTGCGACGCTCGAAGACCAGGCCGTCGTGCTCCTCAGCGGTGCGAGTCTATTTATTCTCGCCGTCGTCGCCGGGATCCTGCTCGTCTTGAACATGCAACTGTCCGTCGTCTTCCGACATCGTGAGGCGTTCGCTGCCATCGCCGCGATGGGGGTCTCCCGGTCCTCGTTGGCGTGGGTCGTCCTCGTCTACGCACTGCTCGTCGGCGTCCTCGGCGGGCTCCTCGGAATCGGGCTCGCAGTGCCCGGTGTCGAACTCATCAACGCGGTGACCGCGGCGGTGGTCGGGTTCGAGGACGTCGCAATCTTACCGCAACGCGTGCTCGTCGGCGGGTTCGCCCTCGCCGTCGCGGTGAGTGTCGTGGGCGGGCTGGTCGCGAGCGTGTTTCTCGCTCGCTCGAACCCGCTCGAGACCCTCGAGTGAGTGTGTGGAAGGATTGGCCTCCGTTTGGCGAGGTGGCTGTCAGTTCTGCAGCGACTCGTTTGGTAGCACAGTAGTACGGCCGTGTTGAGACGCTAGATATCCGGTGCTTCAGGGGGGTTCCGTCAATGAGTTTGATGGGGGTGAAAGCCCTCGGCCGGCTCGCTTCACTCGCCGTTCGGCAACCCGTGTCGGTCGTTGCACTCGCGACACGCATGCCTCGCCCTTTCAATCCGCCAGGAAATGGAGGTTTCGCGAGCCGAAATTGCATTTTTGCCTGGTGGACTGACCGGGTAAATTTAGTCGCGGTTGCTGAGCGATAGCTCCCCGCGCGAAGCGGGGAGCCATCGCTTGCTTCTCTCGTCGCTGCTGCTGCGTTCGACGCAGGAGGGACGTAGCTAGACACATGTTATGATTGGGCAGTTTCAGTCTGAGAAATAGCTACTATCGATTAACAACTCTGTGGTACGTACTCCACTCGTACCGATGAGTGTGTCGTGTGGACGCAGCGCACCCCGGGTGCGAGCAAACGGGGTGCGAGCCCAGGTGGACGAACCAGCGCCGTGGGACTGTGCGGCGTCTCAGTCCCGCGAAGCGCGTCTCGTTGCACGACAGGCAACCACGAGCGCCGGAACCGAACGCCGTTCGAACCGACACCTCAGACCGACGAGCGTACAGCGGCCCGACGTGGGTTCAATCAGGTATCAACCATGGGTGAGGAAGTCACAGCGCGAGTGAATGGCGTACAGCTACACAAAGAGTATACAGTAGACGAATTCCCGCTGCCGACAGTTGCGTACGAATTCGAATCCGAGCGGGCCGATACAGCGACGATTTATCTCGCCGAAGATCTACCAGATGAGCTCGATCCGGGCCACCTCGCCTTTCACACTGAACTGGGCGTCGAACACTGGCAAATCACGGACGACCAACTGGTGTTCGAAGCTGAAATTGGTGCACAGGCGAGTCTCAAATCGCTGTTCGCGGTCCGACCAGAGTCCTCGTATGACGTCGCACAATTCGTCGCACCACCGGTCGAGTTCACGATCAATCCCAGGGAGGACCTCAGTCTCCGCGGGAGCCAAGCAGCATCGCGTCCGACGTCGGATGCCTCGACGAGTCAAGCCGACGAAGTTGACGACCCACTCTCGCCGGATCCGGTTCGAAACGGCGATGTCGGCGTCGAGGCAATCACGAATGCTGATACAATGCTCCTTCCGGGGGACCCGATGACAGCGGAAGCCCCCCACACCGAGCATACTGATGAGGAACACCCAGGCTCGGTCGCGGATGAATTCGCTGCCGCGCTCCAATCGAATCGCATTTCTGCTGACGCCGAACGCTATCTCGCGGAGTACTTCGGCGGGTGGGACGCTCCTTCGGGGAGCACCGACGCGCGACTCGCGCAAGTCCAACAAGATGTCGCAGACCTCCGAGCGTACACCTCTGCCCTGGAGGAGTTCCTCGACGAGGAAGGCAGTGCACGGGAACTCATCGGCGACGTCGAAACACGCCTGGACTCAGTCGATGCTGAACTCGACGCACTCGACTCGAAGACAGCGACCCACGAGACCGAACTGACGGAACTGCAGGAGGAGGTGCAGACGCTCCAGACCGAAGTCGAATCGCTCCGTACTGCGGTTTCATCGAAGAACGAGGAACTCGCGGCGCTTGCATCACGACTCGATCACATCGAGGAACGACTCCCTGCGCAGAATATCGACGAGCGAATAGCCACTCTCGAAGACCAACTCGATCGGATGTCGAAGTTCACCTCGACACTCCAAGATGCCTTCCAGAACGGGGTTCGAGAAGAATCAGCTGCGGATCAGTCGGACCGAGCGGAGTGACCCAGCCCTCGTGACGAGAAGCGCACCGCTATTTCACGGCCTTCACTTCGTCGTGCGTCCGTCTGTGGTCCGTCGACCACGAAGCAACCGGGAAACGCACGGCCAAGTCTCACCTGCCGGCGGCGAGCGTTCTCCTGTTCACGACGCGGTCGACAGACGCATGCGCGGGGCTATCCGTTCACCTGACGGATAGCGGCCAGCCGTTGATCAGCCAACGACGGTGACGACCACGTCGCTGCGGACGCGGCTGATCCCGAGGGCGTCTGACTCACAGGGTCGCGCTGTTCCAGTCCGTCGAGAAGCAAAGGTTCTTATCCGTGCTCGAACTGATACGAACCAACGACCCGAGCGCGCTCGGGTTTTTCGGCGGGTTCTCGCGGTGCGTTTGGCAGGGACACCGGACACGCATGAAAACGACACACGATTCGATCGACGAGATCCACGCGCAGATCGACGAAGAGACACCGGACGACATCGCGATTTCGAGCGTCCAGTTCGAGGGACCCGACCTGGTCATCTACTCACCGGACGTGGAGACCTTCGCCCGGCGCGACGGCCTGGTACCGAAGTTAGCGAGCACGTTCAAGAAACGGATTACCGTTCGACCCACGTCGGACGCGCTCGTCCCCGAACGGGAGGCCGAAGGGGAGATCCGCAACACGATACCGGACGACGCCGGCATCCAGTCACTGGACTTCGACGGCTCGACCGGCGAGGTGCTCATCGAGGCGGAGAAGCCTGGGCTCGTGATCGGTCGCCACGGCGAGACGCTGGACGAAATCAGGGCGTCGGTGGGCTGGACGCCCGAGGTCGTTCGGACGCCCCCGCTCGAGACGTCGACCGTTTCGAACGTCCGCAACTTCCTCAAGCAGGAACGGGACGAACGACGGTCGCTGCTCGAAGACGTCGGTCGCCAGATTCACAGCCCGGCGACGGCCGACGAGCAGTGGGTACGACTCACCACCCTCGGGTGCTGTCGAGAGGTCGG
>ENA-ORCR01000295-ORCR01000295.1-marine-metagenome-genome-assembly--contig:-NODE-295-length-37352-cov-6.486948_pt1 | contig 37352 bp, 39 predicted proteins | sample MGYA00237782_ERZ508514 | MGnify/ENA primary metagenome ERZ508514 (study PRJEB26185, sample SAMN06268960) | marine metagenome | isolation source: Eden Landing Ponds, San Francisco, CA, USA | place...
GTTGGACAGGTACTGGCGGGCCTCCGCGAGGTTGCGCTCGTTGACGTTCATCGTCTGGGTCATCTCGCTGGCGACCCGATCCGGGACCCCGACCTCGTTGAGGCTAAGGGTCGGGTCCGGCGAGATGACGGTCCGGGCCGAGAAGTTCACGCGCTTCCCGGAGAGGCTGCCACGGAAGCGACCTTCCTTGCCCTTCAGGCGCTGGGAGAGTGTCTTCAGCGGTCGTCCGGAGCGGTGTCGCGCCGGCGGCGTCCCGCTGATCTCGTTGTCCATGAACGTGGTGACGTGGTACTGCAGCAGTTCCCAGAGGTCCTCGATGATGAGCTGTGGCGCGCCGGCCTCGCGGTTCTCCATGAACCGCTGGTTGATCCGGATGATGTCCACCAGCTTGTGGGTGAGGTCGTCCTCTGAGCGCTGGCCGTTGTCCAGCGTGATCGAGGGACGGGCCGTCACCGGCGGCACCGGCAGGACGGTGAGGATCATCCACTCCGGCCGCGAGGTCTCGGGGTTGACGCCGATGGCCTCGAGGTCGTCGTCCGGGATCTCCTCGAACCAGTCCCGGATGTCGCTGGGCATCAGCTTGTCCATGTCCTCCTCGAGGAGGAACGACGACGGACTCTCGATGTCGAGTTCGTCGCCGAGGTGCTCCTCGAGGTCGTTGAACCGATGGAGCGCGCTGCCGATCTCCTGGAGCGCGGGGATGTCGTTGCGGTCGGGGCGGTAGGTGTCCGAAAGGAGTTCCCGGATCCGACCGGCGTCGAACCCACCGTCAGTCGCCTCTTCGAGTTCGTCGGGCGTGACTGGCTCACCTTCCGGCGGGTCCATCGCCATGCTGAGCCGTTCGGCGAGTTCCGCGTGGGGAACCTCGATGATCTCGTAGTACGTCGTCGGTTTCTCGTGTTTGACGTCGAACTGCTTCTCGCCGCAGTGGGGACACCGGCTGGCCGAGCGGGCCTGCCGGATCGCCGACTTGAGGACGTCCGAAGGGTCGTTCGAGAGTTCTCGCGCCCGCCGGAGCTCCTCCTTGAATTCGCGTTTCTTGTCCTCGGCAGCGGCCGAAGCCGCTTCCAGGTCGACGTTGCCGTCGCCATCAGTGTACTTCGAGCCGTCGACGGCTGTCAACCGCGAACACTCCCGACACGTTCCGCGAAGGAGCCGTCGGATGAGCTTCGAGAAGCCGACGTGGATGACGGGGGCGGCGAGTTCGATATGTCCGAAGTGGCCGTTACACGAGCCTGAGTGCTTGCCACAGGTCTTACACTCCAGTCCGGGGTCGATCACGCCGAGTCGCGGGTCCATCAGCCCCATGTCGATGGGGAAGCCGTCGTCGTCGTAGGTGTCGGCCGTGATGACCTTCGTGGCACTCATATCCCGGTACTCCTCGGGGTTCATCAGCCCGAAGCTGAGACGCCCGATCGACTTGGGTGATTGTCCTGTGCTCATGTTAGACTGCGTCCTCCAGTTCGATCCGCGGAGCAATACCCAGGGCCTTCATCTCGTCCAAGAGGAGTTTGAAGGCGTAACTCATCTCGACCTCGTGGACGTCCGTCTCCTCGTCGCAGTTGGGGCAATACACCCGGCGCTGGTCGACGTTCTCGACGGCGGTCATGCCACACTGCCCACAGACGTGGATCCACTCCTGGTCTGACTCGTCGAGCAGGCGCTCCTTGAGCGTGAGTGCGGCACCGTGCCCGATGAAGACGTCGCGTTCCATCTCCCCGATCCGGAGACCACCCTCACGGGCGCGCCCCTCGGTCGGCTGGCGGGTCAGCACCTGGACCGGTCCACGCGAGCGAGCGTGGATCTTGTTCGAGACCATGTGATAGAGCTTCTGATAGAAGATGTTCCCGACAAAGATCTCGGCCTCGACCTTCTCGCCCGTGATGCCGGAATACATGACCTCCTTGCCCGAGGAGTCGAATCCGTGGTCCTCCAGGGAGTCCCGGAGGTCCTCCTCGTCCTCGCCCGTGAAGGCCGTGCCGTCGACGCGTCGGCCTTCGAGTGCGCCGACCTTCCCGCCGATCATCTCCAGAATGTGCCCGACGGTCATCCGCGAGGGAAGTGCGTGCGGATTGATGATGAGGTCCGGGACGACACCTTGCTCGGTGAACGGCATGTCCTCCTGGGGCGCGATGTGGCCGACGATCCCCTTCTGGCCGTGCCGGGAAGCGAACTTGTCGCCGAGTTCCGGGATCCGCTCGTCGCGGACCTTGACCTTCGAGAGCTTCGAACCGTCCTCGCCCTCCATCAGGGTGACCGTGTCGACGACCCCGCTCTCGCCGGATCGCATGGTGACGCTCGTTTCGCGGCGCTTCTGGGGGCTGAGGCCACCCATGTCGTCGGGTTCTTCGAGGAACCGGGGCGGCGAAGTCTTCCCGAGCAGGACGGCGTTCTCGCCGACCTTCGTCTCGGGGTTGACCAGGCCGTCCTCGTCTAAGTGCGTGTAAGCGTCCTCACCACGAGCGCCCCGGACTTCGTCGTCGGGGATCTCGAAGCGATCCTCCTGGCCGCCGGGGTAGCGGCGTTCCTCGCCCTCGTAGGTCCGGAAGAAGTGCGAGCGGGCGAGCGCACGCTCGACCGACCCCTTGTTCATGACGAGGGCGTCCTCGATGTTGAACCCCTCGTAGCTCATTACGGCGACCGTGAAGTTCTGGGCGGCCGGACGGTCGTCGTACCCGATCTGTTCGGTGGTCTGGGTTTTGACCATCGAGAGCTGGGGGTAGTGCAGCAGGTGCTGGCGCGTGTCCGGGCGAACCCGGTAGTTCGCGCTCGGGAGCCCCAGACTCTGCTTGATCATCCCCGAACCCATGGTAATCCGCGGGCTGGCGTTGTGCTCGGGGTAGGGGATCATCCCTGCACCGATCCCGAAGATAAGTTGCGGGTCGACTTCGAGATGGGTGTGATTCTCCGTGAGTTCGTCCGTATCGACGGCGACGAGGATGTCCTCTTCCTCCTCCGCGTCGATGAACTCGACGAACCCGCGTTCGACAAGCTCCTCGAAGGTGAGTTCGCCGTTCTCGATCGCGGCGTACTCCTCCTCGGAGATCAATGGTTCGCCGTCCTCGACGACCAGCAGCGGGCGGCGCGCCCGGCCGGCGTCGGCGTTGATGATAACTTCGCCGGTGCGCGGTTTCACCGAGACGTTGACCATCTCGCTGATCTCGCCGCGCCGGCGGGCTCTCCGTACCTGATCGGCGAGCTGGTTCGGTTCGGGATGGGTCCCGACGAGACTTCCGTTGACGTAGACTTTGGCGTCGCGTCCCTGACTCATGTTAATCGTCCGCGGGCTGTTGTGCGGCTGTCTCGATGGCGGGGATGCCCTGGACCCCCATCTCAGCGAGCGTCTGTTTGAGTTCCCGTTCGTCCTCGACGTGCTGGGAGAGCTCCATCGCCTGCGCGAAGTTCTTCACCAGCCCACAGTTGGGCCCCTCGGGCGTCTCCGAGGGACAGATCCGCCCCCACTGGGTGGCGTGGAGGTCACGCGCTTCGAAGTGTGGCTGTGACCGACTCAGCGGCGAGCGCAGCCGGCGCAGGTGGGAAAGCACACCCATGAAGTCGGTCCGGTCGACCAGCTGGCTCACGCCGGAGCGCCCGCCGACCCAGTTGCCGGTCGCGATCGGGTGTTCGAGTCGCTCGGTCAGCACGTCCGACCGGACGACCGTCGAGACCGACAGTTGCCGGTTGCGCATGTTGGCACGTTCGAGCTGATATTTGACGTCGCGTGCGAGCTTGTTCAGCGCCGTCCGGAAGAGGTCCCGCATGAGGTCGCCCGACACTTTCAGGCGCTTGTTGGCATAGTGGTCCTTGTCGTCTGACTCCCGGCGGTCGAGTGCGAGTTCGAAACACGCCTCGGCCATCCGACAGAGGTAGTAGGCCTTGTTGATCCGGGTCTCCTCCTCGTCGATGCCCTCCTCGTGGAGGTGCGGCAGGAGGTACCGGTCGATGACGTAGTTGGCGCGTTTGAGCTGGTAGTTCTTGCCCTGTCCGGAGGCGACGCGCTGACCCAGCGTCTCGATGGCTTCCTCCTGGGTCTGGACTTCGGCAGCCTCCAGATTCTCGAGCATGAACTTCACGATCTCGGGATCGTCACTGACCTGGTGGACGATCTCCTCGTCGCTTTCGAGGCCGAGTGCCCGCACGAGTGTCACGAAGTTGACCGAGCCCGAAACGCTCGGGAACGAGACTTCGAGCAGGCCGTCCCGGGTGCGCTCGGTGAGCACCAGCGCACGGTAGCCACGGCGCTGAGAGAAGGTCTTTGCGACCTGCACCTCGTCGCCGTACTTCGTGTCGTATTCGGCGAGGATCTTGTTCGGCGCGAGGTCCTCGCTGGTCATCAGGACGCGCTCGGAGCCGTTGACGATGAAGTACCCACCGGGGTCGGCGGGGTCCTCGCCGATGTCGATGAGTTCCTCGTCGGAGAAGCCGGCGATGTTACACTTCTGTGAGCCGACCATGATCGGCATCCGGCCGACCTTGGTCTCGGTCTGGTCGACGACCCGCTCTTCCTCTTCCTCGCCGCCCTTGACGATCGCCATTTCCATGAAGACCGGCGCGGCGTAGGTGATGTTCCGGAGGCGGGCTTCCTGGGGGTACAGCAGTTCCTCGCTGCCGTCGGCCTCCCGGACTCGCGGGGTGACGATCCGGACGTCGCCCAACTCGACCCAGACCGGTTCCTCGCCCTCCTTGTCTCCGATGTCGGTTTCGATGGTGGCTTTCTCGTCGACGACTTCCTGCATGCCCCGGTCGAGAAACGCGTTGAACGACCGGAAGTGGTGTTCGGCGAGTCGATCCCTTGAGAAGTACTCCCGTGATATGGTGCGTCGATTTTCCGTGTCCATGTTATTCCACGACGAGTCGATAGACGACCGCGGTGTCAGTTGTGCGTGAATCCCGGGCGATCTTGATGACGTCACCGACCTCCGCCTCGTCAGGCAAAGCCGGATCCGCGCGTTTGATCTTCGGGAGATCTGTCCGTTTGATGTCGTATTCCCCGAGCACTTCCTCGAGTTCACCGTCGTCGAGAATGGTGTGCTCCGGGACGAGTTCGTGTTGGCTTACATCTACCATGTGTGGGGTGGTTGTATCGACTGGAGAAGGCTGTTCGAGATACTACAGGCGGCTACTACTGGGAGGCATTTAACGCTTGTCAAAACCGCCGGCAACAGCTATCGACGTGTGGGCGTTCTGCGGGCATGTGTTGGTCAACCATGGATAAATGTGTTCTGGTCGGGTACAACCGGGAGCGGAGACGGAAACCACGACAGATCGCCCCACGGCATCCGTCCGCAGTCCGGATCTGTTTGGAAAGCCTTAATAATGGCACCGCGATACGGAGTAGTGTAGCAGGCCCGGATGGTGTAGTGGCCCATCATACGACCCTGTCACGGTCGTGACGCGGGTTCAAATCCCGCTCCGGGCGTACTTCTTCCGAACTCGACTCCCCAGCGAGGCGTCTCGTCGCCGAGCGACGGCGAGTTCGACGAATACGGTGACAAGCGGATTTGAACCCTGGAAGACGAATGTCAGTGAGTCTTCCTCCGGTTCAAATCCCGCTCCGGGCGTCTTCTACCGCGAACATCTCGGCGAGCACCGCGTGGCGTGTGCTCGCTACCATGAGCGGTGAAACGCAGACGAGCGGATTTGAACCCTGGAAGACGCAGCATCGAGTGGAGCGAGACGACCGTCTTCCTCCGGTTCAAATCCCGCTCCGGGCGTCTTCTTCACAATCAAATCGTGAGCGACGCGTTTCATCGCGTCGCGTCCCGATTTCGATGTGCGACCACGAAGGATTTGAATCCTGCCAGTCGCGCACAGCGAACGACGTGAGCGAGCACGTCTTCCTCCGGTTCAAACACCGACGGACGGTGTCCGTCGAGGCTCGCGAACGCGTCGCGTTCGCTCACTCCCGCTCCGGGCGTCTTCTACCGCGAACATCTCGGCGAGCACCGCGTGGCGTGTGCTCGCTACTGTGAACGACGAGCGGTCGGGGCGTAAAGAGCGCCTACGAGCCGTTATCGACCGAGTACCTAACGGTCGGGCTCACGGGGTACCGGAAAGTGGGGGCGAGCGCCCCCGCCCTGTCATAGTGTCCGCCCACCACTGGGTGCGGACGTGCTGTTCGTTCCCGCGTGAGGGCATAGGTCTTGTGTCAGTGTCACACGAGCAGCGCGCGGTGCAGGCGGTCGCGAGCGCGAGAAGCTGCCGGCGGCGGCGACAAACTGTTTACGAGCCCCCGCGAAAGGAGGGGCATGGAGGACGTGGACGGCGAGGAGATGCCCGGCGCGATCGTCGAGGCGTTCCTCGAACGCGAAGAGGGCGTACGGGCGTTACTGGAGGAACTGGAGAAGCTGACAATCGAGGGCCGCCACGAGGCGGTCCGCGAGCGGGTTCGCAATCTGGCCGACAGCGACGAGTCGGTGTTCTACACCGTGGCGTTCACGCTCACCAACTCGCGGCAGTTCTTCGGCGACGTGGAGGCGCAACTGGGCGTCGGCGCGGCGGACCGGCTGCGCGACCTCGCCGAGACCTATCCGGCGCTCGCCGAGGCGTTCAACATCGTCCGGACCGAGCGGGCAGAAGATCGCCTGAACCCGGTGACCGACACGAGCTACACGGTGAGCTACCACCGCGGCGTCGAGTCGCCGATGGTGACCTACCGGCCGCTGTCGGGCGAACAGGAGCTGTTCGAGTCCCGCGGGACGCCGAGCGAGGTGTTGCGCGTGGCCTCGGACCTGACCGCGGCGACCACCGACGCGCTCGACGTGGCGATGGACAGCGACTACTCGGTCAACACCGAGGAGCTGAGCGAGCTGATCGACCGGCGCGAGGAACTGGAGACGGAGCTGAGCCGACTTCGGGACCAGCTCGACGAGCTCCGGCGCACGCCGGTCTCCGACGAGTAGCGACCGGGCAGAGACGGCCGGTCCCGAACGCGAGCGTCCCGTCCGACGCCGACGCGTCGATTCCACAACTGGGGCGTTTATATGGTGGGGAACAATACGCACAGGTACGATTCTCAATGGGCATTGACAGACTGGGCAATCAGGTCGAGAAAGAGAGCCGGGACCTGGCGATTCTCGAGGCCGTCATCGAGAACGGACCGATCGGCATCGTCCGGCTCGCGGAGGAAACGGGGATTCCGAAACACAAGGTGCGGTACTCGCTGCGGATGCTGGAGGACGACGAGCTCATCGAGCCGACGCCGCAGGGCGCGATTCCGGCCGACGACATCGACGAGCACGTCGCACAGATCAACGAGGGCATCGACCACCTCGTCGACCGACTGGAAGAACTCAAGGGCGTCGTCGGCTCCGTCGAGAGCTGACCGTCGAGGAACCCGCTCGCGGCGTCGGCCGGGCGGCCGGCACGCATTTCTCCGTGGGGGCGCTACCCGGTCCTATGGAAGTCGCGCTCGTCAGCGATTCGCACATCCCGTCGCGCGCTCACGAGGTCCCGCCGTCGTTCCGAGAGCGTATCGAGGTCGCGGACCGGGTCGTCCACGCCGGTGACTTCGACAGCGAGAGCGCGCTGTCCGACTTCCGGCACATGGCGACGGACCTGATCGCTGTCGCGGGGAACATGGACCCGCGGGTCGGCCTGCCCGAGCGGGCGACGGTCGAGGTGGGCGGCGTCACGTTCGTCGCGACCCACGGGACCGGGTCGTCGCGAGGGTACGAGGACCGGGTCGCGAGCGCGGTGCTCGCGGAGGCGGACGCCGACGCGGTCGGCGTCGCCGGCCACACCCACGAGGTACTCGACACCGTTCACGAGGGCGTCAGACTGCTGAATCCCGGGAGCGTGACCGGGGCCGCGCCGGCCGGGCGCGCGACGATGATGACGGCGACGGTCGAAGACGGGGCGCTCGACGTGACGCTCCACGAACTGTAGCGCCGAGCGGTGACGGTGGACGGAACGACCGTGTGACAGACGGGAGGACGCGAGGGCGTACCGGCAGCAGTTGCCGCGGTTGGCCGGCCTTGCAGCGAACGCGGACCTTTTTCCCGCAGGGGTCGCAGGGACGGTATGGAAGTCTTCGCGGTCGAGGGCCTGCCGGAGGTACGGCCCGGCGACGACGTCGCCGAACTCGTCGTCGAGCGGACGGACCTCCGCGACGGCGACGTGGTCTGCGTCGCGAGCACCATCGTCTCGAAGGCGAACGGCCGGCAGGCGTCGCTGTCGTCGTACGAACCGAGCGAGCAGGCCGTCCGCATCGCCGAGTCCATCGAGGCGGTCGCCGGCGAGGAGAAGGACCCGCGCCTGGCCCAGGCCATCATCGAGGAGTGCGAGGAGGTGCTGGTCGAAGCGCCGTTCGTCCTCGGCGTGACGCGGTTCGGTCACATCACGGTCAACGCGGGCATCGACCGCTCGAACGTCCCGGACGCGGACCTGCTCCTGTTGCCCGAGAATCCCACGGCCGAGGCCGAGGCGATTCGGGCGGGCATCCGCGAGCGGACCGGCGTCGCGCCGGCCGTCATCGTCACGGACACCTCCGGTCGGCCGTTCCGGCTCGGTCAGCGCGGCGTCGCGCTGGGGTGGGCCGGCCTCCCGGCATCGCGGGATTGGCGCGGGGAACACGACCGCGAGGGCCGCGAACTGGAAGCCACCGTGCAAGCGGTCGTGGACGAACTCGCGGCGGCGGCGAATCTCGTCACGGGCGAGGGCGACGGCGGCACGCCGGTCGCCGTCGTCCGCGGCTTCGAGTTCGGCGACCACGCGGCCAGCGAACAGCTGTTTCGCGACCCCGAGAAAGACGTCGTGCGGAAGGCGCTCAGAGAGTGGTCACATGCACGCGATTGAACTCACCCCGGAACACCCGGTCGCAACGCTCGCCTCGTTCGCGCAACGAGCCGAAACGAACGGTCTCGACGCCGTCTTCGCCAGCCACCACTACAACAACCGCGACCAGTTCATGGCGCTTGCGGCGATGGCCGAGCGGACGGACGACGTGCTGCTCGGCCCCGGCATCGCCAACCCCTACGAGACCCATCCGGTGACGCTGGCCTCGCGGGTGGCGACGCTCGACGAGATGAGCGACGGACGGGCCGTCTTCGGCGTCGGCCCGGGCGACGAGTCGACGCTCGCCAACCTCGGCTTCGACCACGACGACGCCCTCCGGCGCGTGCTGGAGACGGTCACGACCGCACGGACGCTCTGGGACGGCGAGCGCGTCGACCACGACGGCACGTTCGAGGCGGTGGACGCCGGCCTGAACTACGAGGTCGGCGACGTTCCGGTGTACGTCGGCGCGCAGGGACCGCACATGACGCGGATGGCGGCCAAGCACGCCGACGGTGCGCTGTACAACGGGGCGCACCCAAAAGACCTCGCGTGGGCGCGCGAGCAGGTCGAGGAGATGGCCGACGAGCGCCCCGACGAGTACGGCGCGTTCGACCTCGCGGCCTACGCGAGCGTCTCGGTCGCAGAAGACGAAGGGGCGGCCCGAGCGGCCGCGCGGCCGCCGGTGGCCTTTGTCGCCGCCGGGTCACCGCCGCCCGTGCTCGACCGCCACGGCATCGACCGCGAGGCGGCGAGCGACATCGGCGACGCCATCTCGGCCGGCGAGTTCTCCGACGCGTTCGAGCGGGTGACGGAGCCGATGCTGGACGCGTTCTGTATCGCTGGCACGCCGGAGACGGTGGCCGAGCGGACGGCGGCCCTGGAAGAACACGCCGACAGCGTGGTGTTCGCCTCGCCGCTCGGCCCCGATATCGAGACGGCTATTGACCTGCTCGGGGCGGCGATCGACCGCCGGAGCCGGTGAACAACGAGAGGACGGCCCCGAGCGAGAGGTAGCCGAAGACGGCGACCGAGAGCGTGGTGATGACCGCGCCGACGACGAGCATGAGCGCCGCCAGCGGGTCGTTCAGCGCCACGTCGACGAACCGCGACGGCATGGCGACGATGCTCTGGAGCAGTTCCGACAGGAGCGATTGCATTGGTCGAACGTTAGCGCGCCCCCACTTTGCGTTTGCGCTCCGCCGCCGAACAGCGAGGGTTTTGGTCCTCGCACCGCTGGGGTCGAACATGAGCGTCCGCGAGGAGTTCGACGACTGGGCCGCCGAGGGGAAAGACAGGGGCATGGAGGAGCGCCACTGGCACACCGCCAAGCACGTCCTCGCCCGGATGCCGGTCGAACCGGGCGAGACGGTCCTCGACCTCGGAACGGGGTCGGGCTACGCGCTGCGCGCCCTGCGAGACACCAAAGAGGCCGGTCCCTGCTACGGGCTGGACGGGTCGCCGGAGATGCTCCGCAACGCCCGCGGGTACACCGACGACGACGGCATCGGGTTCCTGCGCGGCGACTTCGACGCCCTGCCGTTCGCCACCGACAGCGTCGACCACGTGTTCTCGATGGAGGCGTTCTACTACGCCAGCGACCCGCCCCACACCCTCGAAGAGATCGCCCGCGTCCTCCGGCCCGGCGGCACCGCCCACGTCGCGGTGAACTACTACGAGGAGAACGTTCACTCCCACGGCTGGCAGGACTTCATCGACATCGAGATGACCCGCTGGAGCGCCGCGGAGTACCGCGCGGCCTTCCGCGAGGCCGGCCTGGCCGTGGCGTCACAGGACATGGTTCCCGACCGCGACATCGAGATTCCACCGGCGTCGGCGTTCCCGACCGAGGACTTCGAGACGCGCGAGGCGATGGTCGAGCGCTACCGCGAGCTGGGAACCCTGCTGACCGTCGGCGTCGCCACGGCGTAGGACCCGCTCTCGGCCGAGGAGTCGGTCGACCGACAGTGTATTTGCGGGGCGGACAGAACCACGTCGTATGGGCGAAGACGCCTCGCTGGACGACTTTCTCGACGGAGGCGAGGAGAGCGAGGGGAGCGAGAGCACCGCTGCTACCGGGGACGGCGATGCGGCCGGTGACGCCGTGAGCGGAGCCGAGACGGACGCCGACGAGCACAACGACGCGGACGGCGCGAGGGATCCGGAGGCGGCCGACGATGAGACGGTCGTGCCGGCGGTGACGACCTACGCGTGGTCGCCCGACGGGGCGGCCTGTGCGGACTGCGGCGAGGTCGTGGAACGGCGCTGGGAACAGGACGGCCAACTCGTCTGCGGCGCCTGCAAGGCCTGGTAAGCGCCGCGACGGCAGGTAACGGCCGCGTATGCACTCCACGCATCCACAGAGTTACATACTTACATCCCTAACGAACGGCACGATCGAGCGGGCGCGTAGGCGGCCACACAAGACACTTACTGGTCGCCCCGGGCAGAGTACGCTATCCCCGTTCCGCGGCGTCGTCCCACGAGACCACGACAATGACAGACACGGACACCACAGGAAGCCGGCAGTCGGACAGTTCGCTCCGTGACGCGACACGGGTCGCGAACCAGGTGATCGAGAACGTCGAGCGCGTCATCGTCGGCCAGCACGACGCCATCGAACACATCGTCATCGCGCTGCTCGGGCGCGGGCACGTCCTGCTCGAAGACGTGCCCGGCGTCGGCAAGACGATGCTCGCGCGCTCCGTCGCGGCCTCCTTCGACGGCGAGTTCAAGCGCGTCCAGTTCACGCCGGACCTCCTGCCGACCGACGTGACCGGCGTCAACGTCTTCGACCAGAAGACCCAGGAGTTCGAATTCCGGCCCGGGCCGATCTTCGCGAACGTCGTCCTCGGCGACGAGATCAACCGCGCGCCGCCGAAGACCCAGTCAGCCCTGCTGGAGGCGATGGAGGAACAGCAGGTGTCCGTCGACGGGACGACTCACCCCGTCCCCCAGCCGTTCACCGTCATCGCCACGCAGAACACGGTCGAGCAGAACCGGGCCTACGACCTCCCGATGGCCGAACTCGACCGCTTCATGACCAAACTCCACCTCGGCTACCCCGACGAGGCCGAGGAGACGGCGATGCTCGGCGACGTGGTCGGCCACCACCCCATCGAGGAACTCACCTCCGTCGCCACCCTCGACGCGCTGTCGGCGGCCCGCGACACGGTGGCCGAGGTGACCGTCGAGGAGCCCATTCGCGCCTACGCGACGCGGCTCGCGCGCTACACCCGCGAGAACGCGCAACTTGGCGTCAGCCCGCGCGGGAGCATCTCCTTGCTCCGGGCGGCTCAGGCCCGCGCAGTCCTCGACGGACGGGGCTACGTCGTCCCGGACGACCTCCAGACGGAAGCGCCGGTCGTCTTGCCGCACCGCATCCGGACCGAGAGCAGCGAACAGGACGCCAACGCGCTGGTCGCGGACGCACTCGACACCGTCGACGTGGAATGAGACCGACACGACGCGGCGTCGCCGTCCTCGCCGTGGCCGTCGCCGCCCTGCTGGTCAGCGCGCGATTCGGCCAGCCGGGGCTCAGCGCCGTCGCCGGCCCGCTGCTCGTCGGCGTCCTCGCCGCCGCCGTCCAGGTCCGCTGGGCCGGTGCGCCGACCGTCGAGCGCACGCACCTCCGCCGGGGCTTCCCCGGCGAGACGAAGCGCGTCGCCCTCCGCGTCGACGGCAGCGGCATCGCGACGGTCAGTGACACGCTCCCCGACGGCCTCGACGGCGAGGCCACGGCCACGCGCTCCCTGCCGGCGACGGTGCGCTACGACGTGACCTACGCCGCCCGCGGCGAGCACCGCGTCGGCCCCGTCGAGGCGACCGTTACGGACGCGCTGGGGCTGGTTCGGCGGGAGTACACGGTCGAGGAGACGGGCGAGGTGCTGGTGTACCCGCCGGTCTACCGACTGGGCGGGCCGGGGGCGTTCGCCCGGGTGTTCACCCCCGAGAGCGAGGACCGTCAGTCGTTCGACCGCCTGCGCGAGTACGTCCACGGCGACTCGCTGCGCGACGTGCACTGGAAGTCGAGCGCCAAGCGCGAGGACCTGCTTGTCAAGGAGTTCGCCGACACCCGCAGCGACCGCGGCCTGCTCGTCGTCGCGGAGGCGAGCGAGGGTCACGGCGACGAGATGGCGGCCGCCGCGGCCACGGTCGCGATGGCCGCCCTCGAACACGGCCTCGCGGTCGAACTGGTCGTCCCGAACGCGGCCGTGAGCAAGGGGTACGGCGACACGCACCGGACGCGCCTGCTCGAAACGCTCGCCCGAGCCGAGGCGGGGCGGGCCGAGCGGACCGCCGACGCCGACGTGGCGATCCGCGCCGACGGCGACGGCGTCACGGTCTCGGTCGACGGCCGCACGCAGTCTTTCGCGGACGTGACCGCGAGCCGGGACAACCCTATCGCCAGCGAGGTGAGCGGATGAGCGCGCTCGGCCGTCTCAGCGATCGCGCGCCCTGGAGCGCGTCGCGGGTGCTGGCGCTGCTTGCGGTCGCGCTGGCCATCGGCGCGCCGCTGCGGACGATGTACTACCTCAGCGACGTGGTCGGGTCACCGGCGCTGTTTCTCGTCGTGGCCGCGCTGTCGTTCGTCGCCGCGACCGCGATGGCGCGGGTCTTGCGGCCCACGCTGGCCATCGCCGTCGGCACGGTGCTGTTCGCCGGCGGGCTCGCGGCGTACCTGCTGAGCCTCTCGACGAACCCAGCGCCGACGGCGCTGCTCGCGGACACGGTGTCGCTGCTGACCGGCCGGTCGCTGCTCCAGATCGCGAAGGTCAGGCTGTGGGTGCTGTCGTTCGCGCCGGCCCCGGTGTTCCTGACCTGGTACTTCGCGCTCCGGCGCTGGTACGTCACGTCGACGCTCGCCGCCGGGACGACGCTCGCGTTCTTCGCCCTGACGACCGACGCCGGCGTGGTGACGACGCTGCTCGGCGTCGTCGGCGTCGCCGCGACGGTCGGCTTCGGGACGCTGGACACGCTCTCGGCCGAGGAGTCGGTCGACCCGAGCCGCCGACCGGGGTCGGTCACCGATCCCGACTCGCGGGGGGACGAACCCGCGGACGACGAGGGCATCGACAGCGGGCGGCGGGCCGTCCTCGAACAGCTGGCGGCGATCATCGTCGTGCCGGCCGCGCTCTCGCGGCTCCCGCTTGCCCGCGACAGCTCTCTGTCCTACGACGACGGCTCGGGCGGCCGGACCGTCGAGGGAAGCCTCTTCGACGCCGGCGAGTCGATCACCATCCTCGGGGACATCTCGCTGACGACGGCGGTGCGGTTCACCGTCGAGGCCGAGGAACCGCGGTTCTGGCGCGTCGCGTCCTACGACCGGTACACCGGCGACGGGTGGGTCCGCACGGGGAATCCGCGGCCCTACGACGACCGCCGTCTCGACGGGCCGCCGGGCGAGACGCGGACGCTCAGACAGGCGTTCCGGGCCGAATCGGCCATCGGGACGGTCCCGGCCGCCTGGAAGCCGGTCCGCTACACGGGCGATCCGTCAATCTCGGTGACGAACGAGGGCGGCTTCCAGCCGGACGCCGACCTGGCGAGCGGCGACAGCTACGAGGTCCAGAGCGAGGTGCTCGTCTCGACGCCGTCGGAACTTCGCGAGGCCGGCACGGACTACGACGACGCGATCTCCGAACTGTACACCCAGCTCCCGGACAGCACGCCGGACCGCGTGGCCGAGCGCACCTCGATTCTCACCGCCAACGCCGAGAACCCCTACGAGACGGCGCTTGTCGTCGAGCGCTGGCTCCAGGAGGAGAAGGGGTACTCGCTTTCGGTCGACCGCCCGGACTACAGCGTCGCCGACAGCTTCCTCTTCGAGATGGAGGAGGGGTACTGCGTCTACTTCGCGACGACGATGGTGGCGATGCTCCGGACGCAGGGCATCCCGGCGCGGTTCACCGTCGGCTACACCACCGGCCAGCGGACCGACCAGAACGAGTGGGTGATCCGCGGGCTCAACTCCCACGCGTGGGTCGAGGCGTACTTCCCCGACCACGGCTGGGTCGAGTTCGACCCGACGCCGTCCGGCCCGCGGGAGGAGGTGAGACAGCAGCGCATCGAGGAGGCGAACGCGAACGGGGCGCCGGTCGCCGACGGGACGCCGGTGTCGGAGTTCACGCCGACGCCGACCCCCACGCCGGTGCCGCTGACCGAGCGCGACGAGGGCGACACGCCGACGCCGACGCCCACACCGACGGCGACTGCGACGGCCGGTCCAGGAGATTCGACCGGGACGGAGAACGACGGGGCGGGCTTCGGCCTGCCGGACCTCCCCTCGCGCGAGGAGGCCGCGCTGGGCGTGGTCGCGCTGCTGGGCGTCGCGGCCGGCGCGCGCCGCTCGGGCCTGAGCGAGCGGGCCTACCGCGCGGTGTGGCTGCGCTACCAGCGGCGGGAGGACCCCGAGACCGACGTGGAGCGGGCGTTCCAGCGGGTCATGTACGTCCTCTCGAAACGCCACCGGAACCGGCACGGCGGCGAGACGGTTCGGACGTACCTCGACGCGGTCGGCGCGGACGAGCGCGTCCGCCGGCTCGCGTCGCTCCGAGAGCGGGTCCGCTACGGCGGCGAAGTGAGCGAAGCGATGGCCGACGAGGCCGTCGAAATCGCCGATACCGTCGTCTCGGATCGGTAAGCCGAGCCTGTCCCCGACAGTGTTTAATAGGTCGTGTTCGTAGGCGCGATTGTAATGTCGGAAGTCTGCTCGACGTGCGGGCTGCCTGAGGAGCTCTGCGTCTGCGAGGACGTCGCCAAAGAGTCCCAGGAGATCAACATCCGCATCGACGAGCGCCGTTACGGAAAGGAGGTAACGATTATCGAGGGATTCGACCCGAAAGACGTCGACATGGACTCGCTGTCCTCTGACCTCAAGTCGAAGTTCGCCTGCGGCGGCACCGTCGAGGACGGACAGATAGAGCTCCAGGGCAATCACACCGGCCGCGTCGAGGATTTCCTCCGCGACAAGGGCTTCAACGTCGCCTGAACTCCAGACTGTAACGGTTCTCGCGATAGCTCCGCGTCGAGCGACTGCCACGGAGTTCAGATACCGTCGTGGGAAATACCGACGGAGACGCCCACAGCCTCGGCAGTTCCGTGTTACCAACCCCCATAGTCAGCGGTCAGCTATTTTACCCACGAGGCGGTAACTGTTCTCAATGCACGCCCTCACCCGGCGGTCGCTGACCGTCGGGCTCGTGGTGGTTCTCCTCGTCGGCGGCGTCGTGCCGCCGGCAGCGGCGTCGCTGTCGGTCGCGGACCCGGTCGGAGACGAGGGTCCCGCGACGGGTTCGGTCGGGGCGGGGGCCGCCGAAACCGCGACGGGCGACCGGACGGCGGCACCGGACCCGCCGACCGCGAATCGAACCGCCGCGTCCGAGGTCCGAACGGGGGGCGCTGACACGACGCCTGTCACGACGCGACGGCACGGCGACACGGCGGTGGCGCGGCCGGTCACAGCGGCGCCCGCCAGTCCGGACGCGGCCGCGAGCGGGGCGGCGGCGTTCCAGGCCGACGGCGACGAGATCCGTCAGACCCAGACTTACGCGCGCATCGTCGACCGGCCGGGGCAGGTGGCGGTGCGATTGACCTACGAGATTCCCGACCGCGTCGTGGGGCTCGACACGCGACTCCCCGAGGGAGCGACGGTGACCGACACCGACGGCTTCCGCCGCGTCAACGCGACCGCCTACGAGTGGGACGAGGAGACGACCCGCGCCGTGATCCGCTATCGCATCGATCCCAATCGGACGATCACCAAGAGCGGCCCGGAGGGTGCGGAGGGGAGATACGTCAGCGTCGACGCGGGCGAGTGGGCGCTGTTGACCCGGTCGCGGACGCCGACGCGGTGGCGCTACGTCGGGCGGGAGCCGGTCCGGTTCAACCGGACCATCGAGACGGCCGGGCCGGGGGCGGCGGGCGCGGAACTCGTCTACCTCGGCGAGGTCGCGACGTTCGAGCGGACCGCACACAACCAGACCGTCGAGCTCGTCGTCCCGGAGCGCGCGACGATGACCGCCTCGCCGATCGCCGTCCTCGACTCGCTGACGAACGCGTCGAACGCCTTGCGCATCGGCGACCGGGACGAACGAGTGTTCGTCGTCGCCGCCCCTTCGGGAGCAGTTCCGTGGGGCGTCGCGGGGTTCCAGCTCGGCGATTCGGACATGTGGATCCAGTCGGACCGGCGGCTCAGTTCGGCGAACAACGTCTGGATCCACGAGTACGTCCACACCAGGCAGGCGTTCGCGACGACCCGGGAGACGCGCTGGCTCACCGAGGGGATGGCGACCTACTACGCCGCTGCACTGACGCTTGAGCAGGACCGGATCGACTTCGCGTCGTTTCGCTCGCGGCTGTCGCTCGGAACGCGGCCCGTCTACAAGGACGTCGCACTCGCGGACCCCGACAGCTGGACCGCGAACGCGAACTACAACAAGGGCGGGCTGGTCGCCGGTCAGATCGACAGGCGAATCCGCGCCGAGACCGAACGGAGCCGGACGTTCCAGGACGTGACGCGCGGTCTCAACGGGCGGGAGGGGTCCGTCACGCAGGCGCAGTTCCTCGCGGAAGTCGAGGCCGCCGGCGGCGCGCCCGTCCGGAACGCCACGGTGCGCTACACCGAGACGACCGCGTCGACGCCGATGTGGAACCAGACCACGCACCAGCGGCTGTTCGGGGAGATTCCCGCCCGCATCGGATACAGCCTCCCGCCGGTCGACCAGCGCGACGCCTACCGGGCGGGCGGTCCGTATCGGCCGGGCGCGCCGGTCGGCGGGAGCGAGCCGATCCGACTCGTGACCGACGAGACGCTCGTCGTCGACGTGGTCGTCGAGAACGCCGGCGGGGCGGCGGGCACGTACAACGCCACGCTCGCGGTCAACGGGACGGCCGTGACCGCGTCGCAGGGGCGGCTCGCGGCCGGCGAACGCGTCGTCGTCCCGCTGTCGCACACGTTCACCGACCCCGGTCGGTACGAGGTCAGCGTCGACGGGGAGAGCGTGACGGTCGTGGTGACTGAGCCGGGCCGAGCCACCGTCACCGACGTGTCGGTCAGTTCGCTGACCGTCAGGCAGGGCGAGTCCGTGACGGTGACCGCGACGGTCGCGAACGACGGCGATCTGCCGGCGGCGGCGACCGTCGTGTTCGCCCGGAACGAGACGGCCGTCGCCCAGCACCGGGTTTCGCTCGCACCGCGGACGACGACGCGCGTCACGCAGCCGGTCACGCTGTCACGGCCCGGAACCGTCTCGCTGTCGGCCGGAGACGGCCAGGACGCCGGCCCGAGCGTCGACGTGACCGTGACCGCGGCGACGGGGGAGCCGACGCGGACCGCCACGCCCACCGCGAGCGCCGAGCGGACGACGAGCGGGCGTGGCGACGGCTTCACCGCGGCGCTCGCGCTGCTCGCGGTGGCGGCGGCCGCCGTGCTCGCACGCCGTCGGCGGTGAGCCGGACGCGAAGCGAACGGCTCTTGCGTCCGGCCCGCGGCGTTCGAGTGTGAACGTCGGAATCGCCTACGCCGCCCTCTCCGCGCTGCTGTTCGGCGTGTACCTGTTCGTGATGAAGCGGTGGTTCACCGGCTACCCGTCGCCGGTGTTCCTGCTCATCACGTATCTCCTGGTCCCCGTCGTCTACCTCCCGGTCGTCGCCGTCGCCGACGCGCCGTTCCTCCCGGCGGGGAACCGCCTCAACGTTCTCGCGTCCATCCTCGCCGTGACCGGCATCACGGCCATCGGCCTGCTCACCCTGTTCCGGGCCATCCGCATCGGCGAGGTGTCGTACGTCTCGCCGATCAGCAAGATCGTCCCCGTGTTCGTGCTCCCGCTCGAAGTCGGGCTTCTGGGCCAACACCTCACACCGCTGCAGGTCGCCGGCGTGCTCGTCGCCACGGTCGCCGTCTACGTCGCCAACTGGCAGGGGACGGCGCTTCTGGCCCCGCTCAGGCGGGCCTGGCAGTCCCGGCCCGCACAGCTGGCGCTGCTCTCGGCGGCCACGTTCGCCTTCGTCGACGTGGGCAAGCGAGTGTTGATGCAGGAACTGTCCATCGAACCGACGACGTACATCCCGGTGATGGGGCTGGGCATCGCAGTGCTGATGGCCCCGTTCGCCCCCCGGTACGGCGTCCCGTCGACGTGGCGCGCGGACCTGCCGAAGTTCGCCGTCGCGGCGATGTTCGTCGCCTACTCGAACCACGTCGTCCTGCTGGCCTTCCAGCAACTGCCGGCCAGCATCGTCTCGCCCATCGTCAACGGGCAGGCCATCGTCGCCGTCATCCTGGGGGCCATCGTCCTCGACGAGGCGCACTTCCGCGCCCGCCTGGCCGCCGCGGGCCTGGCAATCCTCGGCATCGCGATGATTTCGATCGGCTGACCGGCGTCACCGCTCGCGAGTCGGTGCGTGACCGAGTATCTCGGTTCGAAAAATGCCGCCGGAAGTCCTGTCAGGCCGATTTCGGTTCCGACGAGGGTCCGATCTGTACCGCATAACTGGACTGAAGCCACGCGGTCGGGTTGTCCGTGTCGTAGACGACGACGTCGCCGCCGCCGGTAGTGAAACTGCCGTACTGCTCGTCGGAATCGTTGGTATCGCTCGATGCCGGTTCCATTGTCGTACGGTCGATGTTGTGTGACATGTGAACATAAGCGTTTCTCAAATGTGATATGGAGTATTATTAGCATACTAGGATGGCGGGGTCGAATATAGCGACTTCGAAGGCAGCGGCCCCGCACGGCGGTCGAGACCAGCACCGCTTTGGGCTCGCCGGCACAGCCACCGCGTATGACACGAGCCGACGCGCCGGTCGCGCCGCCGGTCGTCCTGACCATCGCCGGGAGCGACTCCGGTGGCGGGGCCGGTATCCAGGCCGACCTCAAGACCATCGAGGCCGGCGGGGGCTTCGGGACCAGCGCCATCACCAGCGTCACGGCACAGAACACGACGGGGGTTCAGGGACAGCACCTGCTCCCGCTGGAGGACATCGAGGCCCAGTTGACCGCGGTGCTCGAGGACTTCGACGTGGCCGCGGTCAAGACGGGGATGCTCGCGACGAGCGAGGTCGTCGACCTGGTCGTCGAGTACGCCAACGACCTGCCGAACCTCGTCGTCGACCCGGTGATGGTGGCGGCCTCGGGCGACCGACTGCTCGAACCCGAAGCCGAGGACGCCTACGAGGACCTGCTCGCGGCGGCGTCGGTGGTCACGCCCAACGCCGACGAGGCCGCCGTGCTGACCGGCCGCGAAGTGGACGACCCCGACGCCGCCGAGGCGGCCGGCCGCGACCTCGTGGAGACGGGGGCCGACAGCGCGCTCGTGAAGGGCGGACACGTCCCCGGCGACGCTGTGGTCGACACGCTGGTGACGGACGACGGGGTGACGACGTTCCGCCACGACCGCGTCGACACCGAGGCGACCCACGGCTCCGGCTGTACGCTCTCGTCGGCCGTCGCCACCCGGCTGGCCCACGGCGACGACCTGACCGAGGCGGTCGCGAGCGGCATCGACCTGCTGTCGAGCGCGGTCCGCTACAACCTCGACGTGGGCGAGGGGCCGGGCGCGGTCCACCACCTCGTCCAGACGCGCAACGAGGCCGCCCGCCACCGGACGAGCGAGGCGGTCGAGCGCGCCGTCGCGGCGCTCGTCGAGGCGGACGTGTCCCCGCTGGTCCCCGAGGCGGGCATGACCGTCGCCGGGGCGACCCCGTACGCGGAGACGCCGGACGAGGTCGCCGCCGTCGAGGGCCGCATCGCGCGGACGATGGACGGCGTGCGCCCGAACCGCGGCGTCCGCTTCGGCGCGTCGACGACGGTTGCGCGCTTCCTGCTCGCGGTCCGCGAACACGACCCCGCAGTCCGGTTCGCCGTCAACTGCCGGCTGACCGACGCCGTCGAGGACGCGCTCGGCGAACTGGGCGGGGACGTCCCGTCCTACGACCCCGCCGAGCGGTCGACCGACGTGCCCGCGACCGAGACGGCCCGGTGGGGCGTCGGCCGAGCGTTCGAGGCCAGCGAGGAGACGCCCGTCGCGGTCATCGACCGCGGAGACGTGGGCGTCGAGGCGAGCGCGATGGTGCTCGCGGCCGACGCCGACGCGCTCGTCTCACGCGTGAGAACGGTGCAGTCGGCGGTCGACGAGGCGTGAGGGCGGGCCGGCGTCGTGCGATTGCGACCGCGACCCCGTCCGGTTCGACGGCCGCCGTTTCACGCCGATGAAATCTGAGTAAGCGTTATATTGGGGGCCTGACATTGAATGCCAATGTCGCCCCCCGGGACGAGCCCAGCCGAGGAGCGTTCGGCTGAGTCGTCGGCCGACCGGATTCACGTTCTCTACGTCGGTGACGACCAGGCACAGGGGGAGCGCGTCGAGACCGCCCTCGAACGCGAGGACGGCCGCTTCGAGGTCACCACCGCCGCCGGACCGAGCGCGGCGCGAGCGCGACTCGCCGAGCGGGACGTCGACTGCGTCGTCAGCGACGACCAGTTGCCGGGCGAGAGCGGCGTCGAATTCCTCCGGCGGGTCCGCGAGGACTACCCGAGACTGCCGTTCGTGCTGTTCGCGGGAGACGGGAGCGAGGCGGTCGCGAGCGAGGCCATCGCCGCCGGCGTCACCGACTACCTCCCGAGGGGCGAGGGCGACGACCGGTACGCCGTCCTGGCCGACCGGGTCCGTGACGCAGTCGAGCGATACCGGACGGAGCGGGCCGCGGCATCGACGGAGCGCTGGCTCCGTCGGGCCTGCGAGCGCGTCACCGACGGCTTCCTCGTCCTGAATCGGTCGTGGGAGGTGGAGTTCGTCAACGGGGCCGGCGCGGCGCAGTTGGGCGTGGCGCGGGACGCGGTCGCCGGCGAGCGTCTCTGGGACGCGGTGCCGGAACTGCGCGGAACCCCCGTCGAGGACGCGCTTCGGTCCGCGGCGACCGCGGTGGACCCGACCACGGTCGAGACGGACTGCGACCCGCTCGGCGGCTGGTACACCGTCACCGTCTATCCGGACGCGGACGGGCTCTCCGTGTTCCTCCGGGACACGACCGAGCGGAAGCGCCGCGAGCGAGAACTCGAAGCGACCAAAGAGCGGTACGAGGGGCTCGTCGAGGCGTTCCCCAACGGCGGCGTCTTCCTGTTCGACGCGGACTGCCGGTTCACCGCCGCGGGCGGCATGGACGTGGCGGCGGTCGGGCTCTCGGAGGAGCAGATGCTCGGTCGCCGCCCGTCCGAGGTGTTCCCGCCGGAGAACGCCGCGCCGCTCGAGTCGGCCTACGAGGCGGCGCTCGACGGGGAGCGGCAGTCCTTCGAGGACAGCTTCCTCGGTCGGTACTACCACGTCCAGACGTTCCCGATCCGCGACAGCGACGGCGACATCGTCTCGGGGATGGCCGTCGCACAGAACATCACCGAGCGAAAGGAGCGCGAGGAGCGCCTGCGACGGCAAAACGAGCGCCTGGAGACGTTCGCCCGGTTCGTCAGCCACGACCTCCGGAACCCGCTGAGCGTCCTCCAGGGGGCGCTGTATCTCGCCGAGGAGACCGGCGAGCAGGTGCACTTCGACCGGTGTCAGAGCGCCGTCGAGCGGATGGAACAGCTGATCGACGGGCTGCTGGCGACGGCCACGGACGGCGAAGAGGCGGACATGTCGGTCGCGGCGGTCTCGCTGGCGGACTGCACGCGGAACTGCTGGCAGACGCTCGACGCGGCCGACGCGACGCTCGTCGCCGACACGGACCTGACCGTCGAGGCCAACTACGTCCGGTTCAGGCAGTTGCTCGAGAACCTCCTCCAGAACGCGCTGGACCACGGGCGAACCGCCTCGGACGGCGACGAGGGAGCCGACGCGGGCGGTCGTGCTGGTTCCGACGGCAGCGAGGTGACGGTGACCGTCGGGGCGCTGGACGACGGCTCCGGGTTCTTCGTCGCCGACGACGGGCCGGGGCTCCCGGACGACATCCGCGGCGAGGCGTTCGACCTCGGCCGGTCGTCGGTCGAAGACGGGACCGGCCTCGGCCTCGCCATCGGCAAGCAGATCGTCGAGGACCACGGCTGGGACATCCGCGTCACCGAGTCCGCCGACGGCGGCGCGCGCTTCGAGGTCAGCGGCGTGACGGTGCTGGAGTAGGGCGACCGGCGTCGACTCGCGAGCGTCGCACCGCCGTCGGACGCCTCGACGGAGAGACCCGAGACCGAACGAGGGGTGAGAGCCGACCACCGAAACGAGGCGGGCGAGCAGGGACCGCGCTTAACCGCGCGTAGCGCCAACTCGTTCGCATGAGTGAGACACAGACGAGCGAGCGGATCACTGTCTACTCGGACTACGTCTGCCCGTTCTGTTACCTCGGACGCGAGTCGCTCCGTCAGTACCAGGCCACGCGCGAGGAGTCCCTGGAGATCGACTGGCAACCGTTCGACCTGCGCAGCCAGCAGCGCGACGCCGACGGGGAGATCGACCACTCCGTCGACAACGGAAAAGACGAGGAGTACTACGAACAGGCCAAGCAGGGCGTCCGGCGGTTACAGGAGCGATACGGCGTCGAGATGGAGCTCGACCTGTCGCGGGAGATCGACTCGCTGTCGGCCCAGGTCGCCTCGTACTACCTGAAGGGCCACACGGACTACGAGACGTGGCTGGCCTTCGACGAGGCCGTCTTCGAGGCGCTGTGGCAGGACGGCAGGGACATCGGCGACGAAGACTTGCTGGTCGAACTCGCCGAAGACGCGGGCGTCGACGGCGGCGAGGTCCGGGCCGCGCTCGACGACGACGCCCTGCGCGCCGAGGTCCACGACCAGTTCGCACAGGCCCGCCGCCAGGGCGTGACCGGCGTCCCGACCTTCGCCTACGACGGCCACGCCGCTCGCGGCGCGGTCCCGCCGGAGCAACTGGAGCGACTGGTCGAAGGGGCCTGAGCGGCCCCCATCTGACGGACTCAGATCCGCCGTTCGCCGTCCCGGCCGGGCGACGGCTCAGGCGACCCGGTTCTTCAGCGGGTCCCCGCGGGCCACCCGTTCGAGGTTCTGACGGACGAGGGCCGCCACGTCCTCGTGATAGCGGTTCGTCGCCGCGGCGACGTGAGGCGTGAGGATGACGGACTCGCGGTCCCACAGCGGGTGGTCCGACGGGAGCGGTTCCTCCCAGTGCGCGTCGAGCGCCGCGCCCGCGAGCGCGTCGTCGTCCAGCGCGTCCAGAAGCGCGTCCTCGTCGACCACCGGACCGCGTGCGACGTTGACGAGATAGGCGTCCGTGCGCATCGCGTCGAGCAGCGCCGCGTCGACCAGCCCCTCGGTCTCCTCGGTGAGCGGACAGCACAGCACGACGAAGCGGGCGTCCGCGGCGGCGGTGTGCAGGTCGTCGGGCGCGTACACCCGCTCGACGCCGTCGACGGGGTCGCCCGAGCGCCGGACGCCGACGACCGCCATCCCCAGCGCGTCGGCGCGTTCGGCGACGCCCCGGCCGATGGTCCCGAGGCCGACCACGCAGACCTGCTCGCCGGAGAGCGTGAAGGCCGCGTCGTAGGGCTCCCGTCGCCACTCGGACGCACGCTGACGGTCGCGGTAGACGTGGAGCCGCCGGGCGAACGCCGTCAGGTACCCGACGACGGTCTCCGGAACCGTGTCGCCGTGGATGCCGGTGCTGTTGGTGAGAGCGGTCCCGGCGGCCTCGTAGGCCGACACGTCGAACGCGTCGTAGCCGGCGCGGACCCCGTGAACCCAGGCGGCCTCCAGGAAGGCGTCCCGCGGCGAGAACGTGACGACGCAGTCACGGGCGTCGAACGAGGCGTCGTCGCCGACGACCTCGACGGGGCAGTCGAGACCGCGGAGCGATTCGGCCACTCCCTCAGGCGGACAGGCCGCCGCGACCGAGTCGTGAACGGCGATTCGGGTGATGTCCATACGCACTGCTGTGCGTGTCGACGGGATAGTGCTTTCCCGGAACGCGACGCGTCGCCCGTGGCTGACGGTGCGGCGTCGCTACTCCCGGAGAGATCGACGGCGAAGAACCGCGCGGTCGGCGCTCAGTCCCGGCGGCTGGTGTGCGCCTCGACTTGCATCTCGACGTACCGGCGTGACCAGCGCTCGGAGAACGCCTGCAGTCGTCGTGTTACCGCGGCGATGAGTCCGTCCGTCGGGGCTGGGTCGACCGCGTCGCTGTCGTCGTAGGAAGACTGCGCGTCCGTCTCGAGAGGCCCTTCTGGAAAACTCATTACGATAGTTGTTAGCACAGGGGATAAAATAAATATTAGGGATTCTACTCCGCGCCATCGATATTAAGCCTTCAAGTCAGTGGCCGATATATTAGGTATTCCAGCGAACGTCGTCATCCTATAGGTGTCGAGGGCCGCGACAGCCCCCGAGACGGTCACGAACGTTCGCGTGAGTCGGTCCAGACGACAAAGGATTTATACCCCAATTTCGAAAACTGGGCTCACGACTCAATGACCACGCCGTCATCGTCCAGTCGCCTCCAGAAGGCGTTTCTCAAGTACCAACACATCTTCGTGTTCCTGGCACCGCTGTTGTTCGTCGTCGGCGTGTACGTCGCGGCCCCGACGCCGGCCGACACGGGACTGGGATACTGGACCGAGTACTGGTGGTTGTGCCTCGCGTTCGTCACCGGCGCGACCATCGTCAACACGGTCGGAATCAGCGGGTCGGCGCTGTTCGTCCCGTTCCTCATCTTCGTCTTCCCGGTCATCGCCGGGGAGTCGCTCACGCCGGAGACGCTCGTGAAGATCGGACTCATCAGCGAGTCCTTCGGTCTGTCGAGTTCGGCGCTCGCGTTCATCCAGTACGGCCTCGTCGACCGGAGACTTGCGCTGAGCCTCGTGCTCGGGGCCGTTCCGTTCGTCGTCGCCGGCGCGCTGCTCTCCTTTGTCATCCCGGAGCCGCTGTTTCACGCGCTGCTCGGCGTCGCGCTCATCGCCGCCTCGGTCCTGCTGTTCAAGGCCGACCTCAGCCACGAGGAGCCCGGCGAGGCGGGCGAGGGCGAGCCGGAAGTGTCTGCCGACGGCGGCCCCGAGGCCGAGATGCCCGACGACGCCGACAAGCTCGGCCCGGCCGGCGTCGAGACGGCGGACGACGGCACGGTCACCCGCGTCGACCGCGACGGCAACGACTACGGCTACACGCGTGGCGGCTACCTCGAACGCTTCGCCAACTACAGCATCGGCGGCGTCTTCCAGGGGCTCGCCGGCTTCGGCGTCGGCGAACTCGGCATCATCTCGATGCTTCGGACCAACGTCCCCGTCCGGGTCGCCATCGGGACGAACCACATCGTCGTCGCGATGACGGCCGTGCTGGCGTCGCTGGTCCACGTCTTCGGCGGAGGCCTGGTCCCCGGCGGCCACACGATGGACCTCGCCTCGACGCCGTGGAACATGGTCGTCTGGACGGTCCCGGCGACGGTGACCGGCGGCCAGATTGCCCCGTACGTCTCGACGGCGCTCGACACGGCCACGATCAAGAAGTTCGTCGGCGGCCTGTTCGCGATCATCGCCGTCGCCCTGTTCCTGATGGCCGGCGGGGTGGCCTGACGTGTACGACGACATCCTCTTGCCCACCGACGGCAGCGACGGCATGGACGCCGCGGCGACCCACGCCGGCGAACTCGCCGCCCGGTTCGACGCGACCGTCCACGTCCTCTCCGTCGTCGACACGCGAAACCGATTCGAGAGCCCGTCGAGCGGCCTCTCCGCCGACGCGTGGCTCGACGCCGAGCGCGAACGCGCCGCCGAGGCCATCGAGGACACCGTCGCGCAGTTGCCCGACGGCGTCACCGTCGAGACGGCGACGCGAGAGGGCGTCCCGACGACGGAGATCGTCGGCTTCGCCGAGGACGAGGACGTCGACTTCGTGGTGATGGGGACCCACGGTCGCACCGGCCTGGACCACTACCTCATCGGCAGCGTCGCCGAGACCGTCGTCCGAGAATCGCCGGTCCCGGTGCTGACCGTCCGGCTGTAACGACGCGCGCACTTCTCAGCCGTCGGCCCGCGCGGCCGGCGGCGTGCCGACGACTCTGTGGACCAGCGACAGCACGGCCTGGTGGAACGCGACGAGCACGACGATGCTGGCGGCGATGACGGCGACCTCCGGCGGCGTCGACAGCAGGCCGAGCGAGACGATGAGCGTCGTCGCACACGCCGGCGCGTGAATCGTGTCGGTGGCGATCATCCCCCAGCTCGTGACGACGAGCGAGAGCGTCGCGCTCGCGACGAGGTGGAGGCCGCCCGACGAGAACGCCGCGGGGTCGGCCGTCAGCGAGACGCCGCTGGCGAGGAGCGTGTACGCGGCCAGCCCGGCGACGCCACCGATGAGGTGGCTCGCGACGACGCGGGTCGAGCGGTTCCAGTCGCCGTCGCGCTCGAAGGCGAGCACGAACGCGGAGGGGCCGAGGCTGGGGAAGACGAACGGCTGGCCGGTCGCCCACGCGATTCCCCCGAGGACGACGAACAGCACGCCCGCGTAGAGGCTCGTCCCGACCTCGTGTCGTCGCATTGGCTCACGGTAGGCGACTGAAGCGACAAGACGGTCACGGTCCGGGGTGCGGGGTTCGGGACCCCCGCCGGAACCGCGTTCTCAGGCCGTCGTCGAGGGCGTATCGACGCCGCTCGGCGACGAGGGTGCCGTTCCGTCGTCGTCGCGGAGCTGCTGGAACGCGACCGCCATGACCGCGGTCACGTACAGCGACACCGGGATCTGGATGAGGACGGTCAGTAGCTGGGAGAACGCCCCGGGGAGCGCGAGCGCGCCGACGAAGCCGACGACGCCGCCCACCAGTCCCGCGCCGGCGACGACGATGACCAGCAGGCCGAACAGCGGCAGGCGCTCGCCCTCGGTGAGCCGGTAGCTCGCCTTGAGCGCGCTGACGAAGTTCCGGTCTTCGTCGATGATGTACGGTGCCATGAAGATGAACACGACGTACGCGAAGATGCCGGGGACGAGCAACAGCAGCGACCCGACGAACACGAGCAGGCCGTAGACGAAGCCGCCGACGGCGAGGTTCACCATCGCCAGCGGGACGTTCCGGGTGAAGGCGTCGTCGGGGAAACTGTCGCGCGCGCCGGCGATGAACGTCCGGAAGGCGACGATGGAGAGGTACGCCGAGAGGATGGTCCCGAGCGCGACCCCTGCGCCGGCGACCGAGAGCGGGAGGTCGAGGACGAGCGGGAGCGCCGAGGAGATCTCCTCGAAGCCCATGTCCGCGTAGACCACGGCGATCAGGGTGTTGAGCATCGACTGGAAGCCGATCATCAGGACGAGGAACGCCCCGAGCAGTATCGCGCCGGTACGACTGACGAGTCTGTGCCCCGCTTCGCTGAGGGCGGAGCTGATTTGGAGGGCCATCACCGGGTGTTTATCGACCGGCGTCAAAAACGTTGTCTCGTCCTGACACGTCATGCCGCGGTCGGAAGGTCGGTCCCGAGCGGCCGCCTTACGACCCGTCTTCGGTGAACGCGACCAGGTCCTCGGCCGGGACGAAGCCGTCCGCGCGGCGGGCGATCAGGTCGCCGTCCTCGAACAGCAGGAAGGTCGGGACGCTCCGGACCTCGAAGTCGGCGACGGCGTCGAGGTCGTCTTTCGGATTGAACACGACGACGGCGGCGTCGGTCGCGCGGGCCACGCCGTCCAGAATCGGCTCCATCGACTGGCAGATGGCACAGCCCGCGGTCCGGATCATCACCAGGACGCGGTCCTCGGTCGCGAGCACGTCGTCGAGTTCGGCCCGCGTCCCGACGGTTCGGGGGCGAGCGTCTGTCGTTTCGGTCATGTGAGAGCTACGCGTCGCACGCCGAAATACTCGGTGGCGATGGCCGGACGTTGTCGCTATCGACGTGATCGATTGCATCGAGAGTCAGAAAGCCCCGGCTGGCTGAACTCGGGGGCCTCGCTGCGGTCCTCACTACGTTGCGGTCCTTGCATCGGCCGCCGTCGTTCAGCCAGCCGCCCCTTTCAGTCCCATCCACAGCGGTTGAGAATACAATCTCGGGAGGGACTGAAAGGGGCCGCCAGCGTGGCGGCTCCGCCGCCACGTTATGCGGTGGTCGGCTCTGCCGACCACCCACGCTCCGCGAACCCCGGCGAAGTAAGCACGCGAAGCGCGCGCAGCGAGCCGCGGGAGCGGAGAGTGCGGGGGCTTTCTGGCTCGCTGACCCAACACCTGCTCCAGGGTACACTGCTCGGAGCGGAGCGCCTATGAGGGCCGAGGTGCTGGCCACGGCTATGGACGCTGCGCTTGGCCCGCCAGCGAAGATGACGGAACTGGAGGGCGAGCTGACGCCGATGATGGCGCAGTACTACGAGCTGTGTCGGCGCTACGACGAGGCGCTGGTGCTCTTTCAGGTCGGGGACTTCTACGAGGCGTTCTGCGGGGCCGCAGAGCGCGTCGCCCGGCTCTGTGAGATCACGCTGACCAAGCGAGAGGACTCGACCGGCGAGTACCCGATGGCGGGCATCCCCATCGACAACGCCGAGTCGTACGTCGAGACGCTGCTGGACGCGGGCTACCGGGTCGCCATCGCCGACCAGGTCGAGGACCCCGACGAGGTCAGCGGCGTCGTCGAGCGCGCGGTGACCCGCATCGTCACGCCGGGGACGCTCACCGAGAGCGAACTGCTCGGCGGCGCGGACAACAACTACGTCGCCGCGCTCACCGCCGGGGAGCGCTACGGGCTGGCGCTGCTGGACGTGTCGACCGGCGACTGCTACGCCACGAGTGTCGCCTCCGAGACCGCCGTTGCGGACGAACTCAGCCGGTTCGGCCCGGCCGAGGCCATCGTCGGCCCCGACGTCGACGTGGACCGCGACGCCGTCTTCGGGCCGGCCTGCCTGGTGACGCGCTACGAGGAATCGGCGTTCGACCGCGAGCGGGCCGACGAGCGCGTCGAGCAGTACTTCGGGCCGCCCGAACGCCTGCTGGCCGGCGACGCCGAGGTCCGGGCCTGCGGCGCGCTACTGGCCTACGCTGAGTACACGCGCGGCAGCGCTGGCGCGGTCGGCCCCGACGGCGAGCCGGTCGACCCCGACGTTGACCCGGCGGGGACGCTCGACTACCTCAATCACCTCACGCGCTACGACCCGCGGGAGTACATGCTGCTCGACGCGGTGGCCGTCGAGAGCCTCGAACTGTTCGAGCGCCGGTCGGTACGGGGCCACGAGAACCGCACGCTCGTCGACACCGTGGACGAGACGGCCTGCGCGCTGGGTCGGCGGAAGCTGACCGACTGGCTCCGCCGCCCGCTGCTGGACGCCGACCGCATCGAGGCGCGCCACGGCGCGGTCGCGGAACTCCAGCGCGACCCCGCGCGCCGAGAGGAGCTGTCGGCACTGCTCTCGGAGGTGTACGACCTCGAACGGCTCGTCTCGCGCGTCTCGCGGGGCCGGGCGAACGCGCGGGACCTCCGGTCGCTCGCGTCGACGCTGGCCGTCGTGCCCGAGGTCCGGGACGCGCTGGCCGACGCCGACGCGCGCCTGCTCGCTGACCTGCACGCGACGCTCGACCCGCTCACCGAAGTCCGGGAGGAGGTCGAGGCGGCGATTCGGCCGGACCCGCCACAGGAAGTGACCGAGGGCGGCGTCATCCGTGAGGGCTACGACGACGAACTGGACGACCTCCGGTCGACGGAGCGGTCGGGCAAGGCCTGGATCGACGACCTAGAGGCCAGCGAGCGCGAGCGGACCGGCATCGACTCGCTGAAGGTCGGCCACAACTCCGTCCACGGCTACTACATCGAGGTGACCAACGCCAACCTCGACGCCGTTCCCGAGGACTACCAGCGCCGCCAGACCCTGAAGAACAGCGAGCGCTACTACACGCCGGAACTCAAAGAGCGCGAGGAGGAGATCCTGCGCGCCGAGAGCGAGGCCGACGACCTGGAGTACGACCTGTTCTGTGCGGTCCGGGACGAGGTGGCCGAGGAGGCCGAGCGCGTGCAGGCGCTCGCGGACCGCCTCGCCCGCCTCGACGTGCTGGTCTCGTTCGCCGCGGTCGCGGCGCAGTACGACTACTGCCGGCCGACCGTCGGGAGCGACGGCATCGACGTCACCGCCGGCCGCCACCCCGTCGTCGAGCGGACGCAGGACGCCTTCGTCCCCAACGACACGCACCTCGGGAGCGGGCCGGTCGCCGAGGGGGCCGAGCGCCAGACGGGCGACGGCGAGGGCGACCCCTTCTTCGCCGTGGTCACCGGTCCGAACATGAGCGGGAAGTCGACGTACATGCGACAGGTCGCCCTCCTCTGCCTGCTCGCGCAGGCCGGGAGCTTCGTCCCGGCCGCGGCGGCCGACCTCCCCATCCTCGACCGCGTGTTCACCCGCGTGGGAGCCAGCGACGACATCGCCGGCGGCCGCTCGACGTTCATGATCGAGATGACCGAACTGGCGACGATTCTCGACGAGGCGACGGCCGACTCGCTGGTCCTGCTGGACGAGGTGGGGCGGGGCACGTCGACGGCCGACGGACTGGCCATCGCCCGCGCCGTGACGGAGCACCTCCACGACGAGGTGGGCGCGTACACGCTGTTCGCGACCCACCACCACGACCTGACCGCCGTCGCCGCCGACCTGCCCGGCGCGACGAACCGCCACTTCGAGACCAGCCGGGAGGACGGCGACGTGGCGTTCGACCACGAGCTCGCCCCCGGCCCGGCGGCGGCCTCCTACGGCGTCGAGGTCGCCGACATGGCCGGCGTTCCCGAGGCCGTCGTCGAACGGTCGCGAGCGCTCCTGGCCGACGCCGAGGCCGGTGTCGCGGCCGGGGAGGGGGACGGTTCCGAGCGAGAGACGGATGCGACGGACGTGGGCGACGAGACGGACGACGCGGACCGAGAAGCGGAGTCCGCGAGCGGAGCGGCGGAGGCGGTCGCGGCGACGAACGGCCAGTCAGCCGAGACGGTGCGGACGAACGGAGTCGGCGGCGAGTCGGTCCGCGAGCGCCTGGCCGAACTCGACGTGGCGACGATGACGCCCATCGAGGCGATGAACGCGCTCGCGGACCTGCAAGAGCGGGTCGACGACTGAGTCAGCGGTCGTCGCACAGCGACGCCTCGTGCGGACAGGTGAACAGGGCCGCGACGAGTTTCCGCTCGGCCGCCCGCAGGTGCTTGTGGAGGGTCGGCTCGGAGACGTCGAGCGCCTCCGCCAGGTCCGCGGCCGTCGCCTCGCGCGGCCAACGGTAGTAGCCCGCCTCGTGGGCCGCGGCGAGCACCTCCCGCTGTCGGTCGGTCAGCGACTCGGTGAGGGCGGCGTAGTTCTGGAACCCGAACAGCGGGACGACCGAGTCGCACTGCCGTTTCGCCGTGAGGTCGGCGTCAGGATGGTCGTCGAGGAACGCCTCGATGACCGCGGCCGTCTCCGTCTGTCGTGGCACGTCCGCCACGACGGTTCCCCGGCCGTCGACGCTCCGGGCGGCCTGTGGCACCGCCCCGGCGTCAGCGAGCGAGACGATCGGACAGCGGTCCTGTACGTCGACCTCGACCAGTCCGCCGTCGTCGGTCCGCCCCAGCACCCGCGCCGCCCGCCGGTCGTCGGCCTCGACCTGCGCCGTGAACCGGTCGGGCCGCGCGCCGTCGATGGAGAAGAACTCCGCGTACACGCCGCCCGTCTGCGGGAGGCACTTCTCCAGCAGCACGGAACACGACTCGCGCTCGGAGACCGTCACGAAGGGGTACTCACCGCCTGAGAGGTCGAACTCGACACGGGTCACCGTCCGCTCGGAACCGGACTGTGTGGACATACCACGCAGTACGTATCAAGTGCAGAAAATAGTCTAGCATGAGTCACGATAGATTGTTAACCATACTAGCCACAGTTGTCATTCGGTCCGTCCGCCTAGGCGACACGAGGGACCGCAAACAGTGTCCAATACCCCCCGACCCGTCACGGAGATGTGCGTGGGCGATCAGTCCGTCGTCAGTGCGGTCGTCCAGGCGGTAGCGACCGCCGAGGGGCGGTCCGCCGAGACCCTCCCGCCACTGGCCCATAGCATCAACCCCGACGCGCTGACTGCGTGTATCGTCGAGTCGAACGTCGATGGACACGTCGCGTTCGACTACTGCGGCCACCGCGTAGTCGTGTACACAGACCGGACCATCACAGTGGGCTGACGGCGGTCGACCGAGAGCGACGACGAGCGGCGGTGGATCAGGGCGGTTCGACCGCGACGAACTCCAGCCCCTTCCGGGCGAGCAACTGGCGCGCCCGGTCGGTCACCGAGGGCGCGACGAGGACGCCGCGAACCTCGCTGTCGGCGTGCAGGTCGCGTTCGAGCGCCTCGACGTAGCGGCCCAGTTGACCGACCGCGTCCGGGCCGACCCGGCGGCGCTTGAGTTCGACGACGACCGTCCGACCCTCGCTGTCCTCGCCGTAGACGTCGACCGCCCCCGCGGCCGTCTCGCGTTCGGTCGCCAGCGGCGTGAAGTCCTCCTCGACGAGCGCCGGGGTCTCGAGGATGCGCTCTTTGAGGTCGGCTTCCGTCCCGGTGAGCGCGAGGTCCGCGGAGTCGCTCACGTCGAAGGCCGCGGCGTGGGCGACCGTCTCGAAGACCACTTCGAGCGACTCCTCCGGCGTCGACCGCGTGGAACGGACGACGAGCGAGCCGTCGTCGACGGTGACGCTGTGGTCACAGCCCGGCGGCTGCCAGTTCACCGGCTGCTGGCCCTCGTCGGTGTGGACCAGCGCGGCCCCGTCGGGCTTGAGCATCACGTGGCGGTCGCCCGGCCCCAGCGAACTGGCGGCTCTGCCCTCGTACTCGACCGTACAGGTGCCAAAGAGCGTCACCAGCGCGCCCCGCTCGGCGTTGCGCGACGCGAGGTCGCAGGCGGCGGCGGGCTCGGGGTACGTCAGCGTCTCGACGGCGGTCACGTGTGGCGGTTAGCGACCGCCGCGTAAAAAGGACGCGTCGTCGGGCAGGTGGGCGGCAGCCGCCCGTTCCCGGAGCGCCGCGAGCAGGTCGGCGCGGACGCGGTCGGGAGACCGTCCCGCGTCGACGGCGCGGGCGGCCGCGTCCCTGTGGTCGACCCACCAGTCCCGTAGCGCGGCGAGGTCGTCGGTGCGTGCGAGCGCCACGTCCTCGGGGTCCGAGAGCGCGGGGTCGAGCCAGCAGACCGCGTAGGTTCGGACCGCCTCGTCGCGGACGACCAGTCGCTCGTAGGTCGCGTCGAGCGCGTCGATGACCGCCGCGGCGGTCCAGCCGTCCCCCAGCGGGTGGGACTGCGCGACCGGGTCGGCGTCGACTCCCCAGTGGGCGTAGCGACAGTCGTAACGGCCGTCTGGCCGAGCGACGGCGACGAGCGTACGGCGACCCATCAGGACCCTCCGAGTGCGTTCGCGGACATGGTGGGGTCTGGTCGCGGCCCCGTATTTCAACGCTGGGCTCGGTCGGCTCGGACGCACCGCCCACCGCGCCGATTCCCTGGGAGCAGGCCCGTGCGACCCGAGATCAATGCTCCGTGGTAACTCGGCACAACCCTCAAGTAGCACGTCACCGTACGTACATATATGATGGTGAGCGAGTGGCTCTACGGCGCGATCGCGCTCCTCGTCGGGCTCCACGTCCTGACCATGCTGTACGCCTACCGCCACCGCGGCGACCCGACCGGTGCCAGCGGTCGCAACGACGGGGAGGCGCGCCGGGGAACGGCCACCGACGGCGACACCGAAGCCATCAGTTGCCCCCACTGCGGCGCGACGAACGAGCGGGACTACCAGTTCTGCCGGCAGTGCGTCGCCGACCTGACGAGCGGCTCCACGCAGGGCCGGCCGACCGACCGGAGCCAGCCGTACTGACCACCGACCGCGCGGGCGGCGACCGCACCGACGGGCGTTCTCGTCAGTCGTTCGACCGTTCGCGGCGATACGGTTTTATCCCGGGAGCGTGCGGTTAGAGCGTATGCGCTTCGGAGTCATCTCGACGGCCAAGATCGGACGCGAAGACGTGATCCCCGGCATCCAGAAGTCGGACCACACGGTGGCGGCGATCAGTTCGCGCGACGCCGACCGCGCGAGACAGGTCGCAGACGACCTCGGCATCCCTGCTGTGGAGGCTATTGCAGTCACACAGGCAATCGAACGAATCATCGCCATCGTCCGCGCCCACGATCCAACGCTCGATGATGTCACGTTCGATGTAGACGTTCACGACCGCGCGATTAAGCAGGCACCGTACCAACGCACGGATGAGTGACGCGCATCCGTCACCGTTTCCGACGGCACTCGTCTTAGATACGAGTTTTCTCCGAACAATCGGTGGGACAGAGAGCGACGCGTACCAGACGTTCATCCAGTATGTCCAAGCTGAAGACCGAGAGCTGTTCCTGAGTGAGGGTGTCGTCGAAGAACTCACCGAGCAGCGTGGCTACATCAGTATCGATTGGGTAGACCGAGCGGACACGACAGATTGGATCTCGCTCGTGGGCGACGTCCAACCCGGCGTTCGAGTACACGATGGACCGCGTGCCGGTGAAGTTATGGATCGGGTTCACGAGCGGCTCGCTGCGTTCGAGCAAACAGATCCCGACGAGTTGCGAAAGACAGACTCAGAACTACCAGCAGTCGGGGTGATGCTTCTCGCTTCAACGTCGCACGACTCGGTCGGGATTCTGATGGATGACCGGAACGCTGAGAAAGCAATCACTGGCGTAATCGAGAATTCATACTATGAAGGCCGGATCCGCGTCACCAACATCTGGACCGCGATCGAATACATGGAGTCAATTCTATGATGGAATGACGTTGAACGGGTTCTTGAATTCAGAGTTTTGTGTCTCAGACACCGGGATATCGGCTACTCGGCTGCAGATTCCGTATGATACGCAGACCCGGATTTGAATGAAGTCAACTCTTCAATCCGATCCTCAAGCTCCTCGACCTCTTCCTGGAGCTCTTGGACTTCTTCATCGTCCTCGTCGCTGGCAGCAAGTCGATCCTTCAGTCCTTGGAGGCGCGTTTCTTTGATATCCTCGTCTACCTCAGCTTTCCTGACGTACTCCGTTGTGTCGATTTCGTAGACATCCTCGGTGGAGAGGTCGGTCACGTCGAGGGCGTCGTCCACTTTGTCTCGATCCACGCTCGTGACTTGCTCGCGGTCGATACCAGCGGCTTCTAACGCGTTCAGGACAGTATCTTCGTCTTTGAGCGAGCGATTTCGGCGCGTGGTTCGCTGGACGGAACCGTACTGGCCGCTGACGGGCTGGTCGTGATGGAGGCGATCCAATAGGACGTCGGCGATCTCTTGCCGGAGGTCGTTGGCGCTCCGTTGGACATCTGAGAGGAGGGTATAGAGGTTCACCAGCACGTCCGTTTCTTGGTCAGCCAGGTCGGCTACGTCGTGGCGTTCGAGCGCATCGGTCAACAGCAGTGCATCACTGTAGACCTGGAGGTCAGGCTCATGACGTTCAGCGTCATCTGTTTCTGACGGCTCAGCGTCAATGACCTGCGAGGTGGTTGGGCCATCAGTTTCCCGGATCACACCGTGTTCCTCGTCGATTTCGAATCGTGGGTGGAGCGACCAGACGGCGGGATATGGGTCGGCGTCGGGTGGAAGTCGGTCGAGGTCGAAAGCGTTGTCCGGGGCATCCTGGATGCGGCGGTAGAGAGTTTCGAACTGATCGCGCTTGAGCGGGCGCTTCTCATCTCGATCACGGTCGGTGTACTCAATGATGACGCGGTGTTCCTGTGTGTCTGTGATTCGGAACTCCTTGTGGGAGAGCGGCGTCACGAGCGTTGCATCGCCAGGGAGATCGTCGGCCTCGTCGAGGAGCGTGTGCCAGCTGACACTGAACGGCATACAGGTACTCGTTGTTCCTTTTTCAAATGTCTACCTCAGCCCAATGCCGTATCCGGGGTGATCGGAGGGTTAGCGGTACCTCTCAGGCGGATAGAACACAACATGGACAGTGCTCCCGAGGTTGTACCAGGATTTCGGGAGAACAGATACTTCTAATCCCCATTCCCGGGCGAATTCGAAGACATCGAACCACAGGTTGTAGGGTGGTTCCTTGGCGTCCAACCGCTCTATGTTCCCGGGGTAGACATGCATCGAGTACAGTGCTGGTTCGCCGTGGTCAAGCCACAGTGTTGCATGGTCGCTGGCCGGTGGCTTGTGAGGTGGCCCCTGCGGGTCGTCATCGGCTTCAAGAGGGCTGTGGGGGCATTCGTCCACGCCAGTGATGAGACGGCGGATGCAGGGCTTATCAGCCCGTTCGTCGAGATCGAATGCTTCGAGGAAGGCATCGCGCTGGTACTCACCCATGATGGCGGTGAGCGCCCGCCAGATATCGTTCCAGACAGGATCCTCGGGTGTATGGTCAAGGTAGTTCTGGACGGCTTCGCGTAACTGTTGGTACTTGGGCCAGGACGGCACGGGTTCGTTTGGGCCGGGGGTCGGTAGGTCGTTACTGTCAGCCATAGATCCCGAATTGATAGATGTTGTTTAAGTACGGTTCTCGGATCTGGTTTCCCCACTCATGGGTATACGTGCTGTGTAGCGAACTATTTCCAGTGTTTCCGTTCTTGCTTTTTTGTCCACCTGTGTCCCCTCGGAGAATTTGCACCATGTGCCACGATAGTTCTGCATTATGTGTCCCTTCTCCCTCT